>Ga0247812_10000662_pt1 | contig 20588 bp, 20 predicted proteins | sample UWRJL149409B1_FD_178011 | JGI IMG/M metagenome (GOLD analysis project Ga0247812, IMG submission 178011) | Plant litter microbial communities from Arlington Agricultural Research Station in Wisconsin, United States - UWRJ-L149-409B-1 | ecosystem: Environmental > Terrestrial > Plant litter >...
TGGCCTTCAGGTACTCAGCCGACACGGTGTGGAAATAGGAGCAATGGATGTCGTCTTCACGGGTCCATTGCACGCGCACCGCCTTGCCGGGGAATTCCTTGGCGAGGATGGCGGCTTCGATGACGAAATCCGGTTTGGACTTACGACCAAAACCGCCGCCCAGCAGTGTGACGTTGACCGTCACATTATCGAACGGTATGCCGAGGCGTTCGCCAATGCGCTCCCGAGTGACCTGGGGCGCCTGGCTTGGCGCCCAGGCTTGGCAAACACCGTCCTTGAATCGGGCGATGGCAACCATTGGCTCCATGGGCGATTGCGCCAGGTGCGGCAGATAGTAGGACGCCTCCAAGGTGCTGTCGGCCTTGCCCATGGCTTCATCGATGCTGCCCGTGTTGCGCACGACTTTACCGGGCTTGAGCGACGCGGCTTCCAGTTCCTTGCGGTAAGCGATCGAGTCGTAACTGGCATTCGGGCCATCGTCCCACTCGATCTCCAGCGCCTCGCGCCCCTTGATCGCCGCCCAGGTATTGCTGGCCACGACTGCCACACCCCCCAACGGCTGAAATTCCGACGGCAGCGGACGGCCTTCGATCTGGATGACCTTGATCACCCCGGGGACTTTCATCGCCGCGATGGAGTTGACGGATTTGACCTTGCCGCCATACACCGCTGGCCGTGCAATCGTCGCGTAGAGCATGCCGTCGAAGTGCACATCGGCACCGTAGATGGCGCGACCATTGACGATGTCGGCACCGTCGATCGCCTTTACGCCTTCCTTGCCGATGTAACGAAACTCCGAAGGTTGCTTGAGCCTCAGGCTGTCCCGAGCGGGCACCGCCAATGCACTGGCAGCGACCGCCAGGGCGCCGTAACCCAGCTCCCGGCCGGTCGGTTTGTGAATGACTTTGTGCAACTGCGCACGGCATTCGCCAACCGGAACCTTCCACTGCTCGGCAGCGGCCTGTTCCAGCATGGTTCGAGCGGCGGCACCACAACGGCGCATGGGCTCGTACCAGTGACGCATGCTGCGTGAACCGTCAGTGTCCTGGTTACCGAAACGGACTTCGTCTCCCGGCGCCTGCTGGACCTTGACCATCGCCCAGTCGGCATCCAGCTCGTCAGCCACCACCATGCTCAAACTGGTGCGCACGCCCTGGCCCATTTCTGAACGGTTGCACACCACGGTCACGGTGCCATCAGCCGCGATGCTGACGTACACCTTGGGGTCGTCGATCCAGCCGTTGGGCATGCCGTCGGCGCCAAACAGCTTCACTTTTTCGTCTGCTAAGGCGTCCTGCCAGCCCCAGCTAGCCGCCAGTACCAGCGCGCTGGTGGCACCGATACCTTTGAGGAAGCCGCGACGGCTGAGGTTGCTGAGATTACTCAGCGCGAAATCATTTGGAAGCTGGCTCATGCCTTGGCCTCCTTCAAGTGCGTGGAGGCCTGGCGGATAGCCGTCTTGATGCGGTTGTAAGTGCCGCAGCGGCAAATATTGCCCACCATCGCCTCTTCGATCTGTTCCTCGCTGGGGTCTGGATGGACCTTGAGCAGCGCTGTCGCCGACATGATCTGTCCACCTTGGCAGAAACCGCACTGAGCCACGGCGGTATCCAGCCAGGCTTGCTGAACGACTTGCCCGACCGGATCAGCGTGAAGGTTATCGATAGTGCTGACGTTCTGGCCGATCACAGACCCGATTGGCGTGATGCAGCTGCGCGCCGGGGCGCCATCGATATGAATGGTGCAGGCGCCACACAAGCCCATGCCGCAGCCGAATTTGGTGCCGTTGTATCCGGCCACGTCACGAATGGCCCAGAGCAGCGGCATATCCTCGGTGACGTCGAGTGGTAGGTCTTGGCCATTAAGCTTCAGGGTAATCATGGGCACGCCCGCATTGTTGCTTCGGTTATGGGGTCGAGCAATCTGCCGCCTGGGGATGGCGGTGGGTTCACGCAGATCGACTCAGGCTAATGTGGCTCTCTTATGCAGATAACAGCGTCTGCATCGGGCCTTTGGTGGTGCAAATACTTGCATCGTTAGCTGGCTAAGTTAACCCAGTATTAACAAAAAAGCCCTGCACATTGATCAGTGTGCAGGGCTTTGGGATGGGTCTTGAAAGCGTAGCCTCAATACCGATTGGGCTCCATTTCCAGCTCGACATGGAATCGTTCCAATATGTCTTTCTGGATGCGTTGCGCCAGGGCCAGCAACTGCAGGCCGGTGGCATCGCCGTAGTTGACCAGCACCAGCGCCTGCAACTTATGCACGCCGGCATCGGCCTCGCGAAACCCTTTCCACCCTGCTCGCTCGATCAACCAGCCCGCAGCGAGTTTCATTTGCCCGTCCGGTTGCGCGTAGGCCACCAGGTCCGGGTACTCGCCTTTGAGCCGGGTAACCAGAGCCGCTGGCACCAGCGGGTTTTTGAAGAAACTGCCCGCATTACCGAGTACCGCCGGGTCCGGAAGTTTCTCGCTGCGGATGCTGCAGATTGCCTGACTGACATCGGTGGCGGTCGGGTGGTCGATGCCTTGTTCAGTCAAGCGTTGACGCACCGGCCCGTATTCCAGGTGCAGGTCTTCGGTACGGTTCAGTGTGAAACGCACTCGCAGGATCAGCCAGCGGCCCGGTTCCTGTTTGAACACGCTGTCGCGGTAAGCGAAATTGCATTCAGCCAAGCTGAAGTCGCGCAATTCGCCAGTCTGTCGATCAAGTGCCGTGAGCCCGGCAAACACATCCTTGATCTCCACACCGTAGGCGCCGATGTTCTGCATCGGTGCCGCGCCCACCGTGCCCGGAATCAGGCTGAGGTTTTCCAGTCCCGACAGACCTTGAGCCAGGGTGGACTGCACAAAGGGATGCCAAGGCTCGCCAGCCTCGGCTTCAATCACGACCTGACGCCCGTCATCGCTCAGCACACGAATCCCGCGAGTGGCCATGCGCAAAACCAGTGACTGGATATCCGCCGTCAGCAGCAAGTTGCTGCCTCCACCGATCACCAATAACGGCACGTCATGCTCGGCGGCATACGCCAGGGCTTCGCGCACGTCGGCATCGCTGTGGGCTTCGGCAAACAAGCGGGCCTGAACATCCACACCAAAACTGTTGAACGGCTTGAGCGACACCTGGGGCCGTATTTGCAAACTCATAACCGCCCCTTCAATTCGATCACCAGCAAATCACTGGCGCGCTCGATCAGGTCCAGAACCTGCTCGAACCCTTGGTCACCGTCGTAGTACGGGTCTGGCACTTCATCGATTTCGCTCTGGTAGCGACGCAGGAACAGGTCCAGTTCGGCCTTGCCCTTGGCGGGTTGCAGCGCCTTGAGGTTGCGCAGGTTGCTGTTGTCCATCGCCAGAATCAGGTCGTACATGGCGAAATCAGCGCGACTCACCTGCTGGGCACGCTGGGCCGACAGGTCATAACCACGCAGCTTGGCCGCCGCTTGGCTGCGCTTGTCCGGCGCCTTGCCGACATGCCAGTCGCCGGTACCGGCGGACGCAACTTCCACCTGACCGGCCAACCCGGCCTCACGCAATTTATGCCGTAGCACGCCTTCCGCGGTGGGCGAGCGGCAGATATTTCCCAGACAGACGAACAAAACCCGCATCAAACCTCCAGCAGGCGACGAACGCGTTCAAGGTCTTCTGCGGTATCCACGCCGGTCGGCGGGGCGATCAACGCGTCGGCCACATGAATCCGCACGCCGTGCCACAGGGCACGCAGCTGCTCAAGGGATTCGGTGTTTTCCAGGCAGCACGGGCCCCAGCTGACGAAGTCATGCAGGAAACCGGCGCGGTAAGCATAAATACCAATGTGCCGGCGATACGGTACGCCTTCCGGCAACTGCTCACGACTCTTGGCGAATGCATCCCGTGCCCACGGTAACGTCGCACGGCTGAAGGTCAACGCCAGGCCATTGATATCACTGACGACCTTGACGACATTGGGATTGAACAGTGTTTCAACGTCTTCGATCGGCTCGGCCAGGGTGGCCATGCGCGCCTCGGTATGCGCGGCGAGGTTGGCGGCAACCTGATCGATCACACTCGGAGGGATCAGCGGCTCGTCACCTTGCACGTTGACCACAATAGCGTCCAGGGCCAGGCCCAGTTTAGTGGCAACTTCCGCCAGGCGGTCAGTGCCCGAGTTGTGGTCTTCACGGGTCAGCACCACTTCCGCGCCAAAACCCTTGCAGGCCTCGACGATGCGCGGGTCGTCAGTGGCAACCACCACACGCTCGGCGCTGCTTTTGCTGGCCTGTTCCCAGACATGCTGGATCATCGGTTTGCCGGCGATCAACAGCAGGGGCTTGCCGGGTAAACGGGTCGAAGCGAAACGCGATGGAATGACAACGGTAAAGGCTGCGGTCATTTATCCAGGCGCTCATCTGTTGTCAGGGTACGGGCTTCGGTTTCGAGCATGACCGGAATGCCGTCACGAATCGGGTACGCGAGACCCGCGCCCTTGCTGATCAGCTCGGTTTTGTCGGCGCTGAGCTTGAGCGGGCCTTTGCAGACCGGGCAAGCGAGGATGTCGAGCAATTTGGTGTCCATGAGCATTCCCTGGATAAGAACGGAGTTAAGGCAAAAGACGAGCCGGCAACAGGCGCATCAGCTGTGTATCGAACCAGGCCACGAAGGCCGGCGATGGCACAGCATCGACCGCCAGGTACCACCAATCGGCGGCGGCGAAGGCACGGCACTTCACCGCGTCCTTTTCAGTCATCACCAATGGCAATGACGGTGTGAAATTCAAGGCCTGCGCGCTGTATTCGGCGTGGTCGGCAAAAGCATGGGGGACTGCTCGCCAGTGTAGCGTTTCGAGCGTCGTGAAGAAACGCTGCGGGTTGCCGATCCCGGCCACGGCATGCAGGGCCTGACCGGCAGGAAAGTGGTCGAGGGGATGCCTTTCGCCACTGTGCAGATTGACCAGGGCCGTGGGTTGCAACTGAAAGGCGAAACCGTCCTCACGATCGTCTGCCGCGCCGTTGTAGAGCAACGCGTCGACACTTTCCAGACGCTCGACCGGTTCGCGCAATGGCCCGGCGGGCAGGCAACGCTGGTTACCCAGGCCACGAGCAGCGTCGATAAGCACCAGTTCGAGGTCTCGGGCCAGTCGATAATGTTGCATGCCGTCGTCAGACAGAATCAGGTCCAGCGGCTCACTCGCCAGCAACGCTTTGACGGCACGAATGCGGTCCGGGTCGATCATCAAGGGCACACCCGTGCGCTGGACGATCAACAACGGTTCGTCACCCGCCATTTCCGCGCTTTGATCCGCCTCGACGCGCCAGGGCAATTGCGCAGGTTTTGCACCATAGCCGCGACTGACCACGCCCACTCGCAGCCCGCTACGCTTGCAGTGCTCGATCATCCACAGAATCAGCGGCGTCTTGCCGGTGCCGCCGACAGTGATGTTACCGACCACGATCAGCGGCACGGGCGGTTGATAGATCTCGCCCTCGCCTGCCAGAAAGCGCTTGCGCTTGTTCGTGACGACCCGCCGATACAGCCACTCCAGCGGCTGAAGCAACTTCAGGGCCGGGTGACCTTCATACCAGGCCGCAATCAAGCGATCGGACAGGGCCATCAGGGCGCGGGCGCCGACGCTTCGACAGTGGTCATGCGCAGGTGACTGAAGCCCAGCTTGCCTGCGGCGTCCATGGCGGTGATGACGGACTGATGCTGTGTCTTGCCGTCAGCGCTGATAGACAGCGGCAGATTGGTATCACCGTTGGACTCTTTTTTCAGCGCGTCCATCAGGGTTGCCAGATCGTTCTTGGGCAATATCTGATTGTTGACCGAAAACACGCCTTCGGCGCTGATGGCAACGTCCAGCTGCTTGGCCTGCTGATCTTCGGCAGGCGAACCACTGACCGCCTCGGGCAACTCGACGCGCAATTGGGTTTCACGGGTAAACGTGGTCGTGACCACGAAAAACAGCAGCAGGATAAACACCACGTCGATCAACGATGCGAGGTTGATGTCCACATTTTCCCGTTGCTTGCGGCGGAATTTCACGCTTTGCCCTCAGCCAGGTCCACGTCACGATCACCCTGTACCACTTCAACCAGTTTGATTGCTTCCTGCTCCATGCCCACCACCAGTTCATCGATCCGCCGCTGGAGGAAGCGGTGGAAGAAGACCGAAGGAATACCGACCATCAGGCCCGCCGCCGTGGTAATCAGCGCCTTGGAGATACCACCGGCCAGCACGGAGGCGTTGGTGGTCATGCCCGTGCCCATGAATGCACTGAAAATATCGATCATGCCCAGGACCGTCCCCAGCAACCCCAGCAACGGGGCCATGGCCGCGATGGTGCCCAACGCATTGATGTAACGTTCGAGCTCATGGATGACTCGGGCGGCCGCCTCTTCGATGCACTCTTTCATGATCTCGCGACCATGTTTGGAGTTCGCCAGGCCGGCGGCCAGGATCTCGCCCAACGGAGAGTTGGCGCGCAGTTCCTTGAGCTTATCTTTATTGAGTTGCTTGTCCTTGATCCAGACCCAGACCTGCCCGAGCAAGTGCTCCGGGGTCACACGGCTGGCTCGCAGGGTCCAGAGACGCTCGGCGACAATCGCCATCGCCGCGATGGAACTCAGAATGATCGGCAGCATCATCCAGCCACCGGATTTGACCAATTCCCACACAGTGTCAGTCCCCTCGAAAAAGTGCGCCACTCTAACATAGGGGGTGCGCGCACCGAAGACCGCGATGTCGCATCCGGTCGGGCGTCAATCACACAAGGTTACTTCGGAAGCGGCGGCGGATCACGCCAGAATCGCCGTTCCTGACGCATCGTCACGGGTGGCTTGAAACGGCCCAGTTGCAGATGAACGGCACCTTGATCAGCGCTGTCGTAAATGTTCAGGCCACTTTTTCGATAGCGTGCCATGACCGTTGGATGGGGATGACCGAAGGAATTGCCGTTACCCCGGGAAATCAGCACCGACTTGGGTTGCAACCGGTTCAGCAGGGCCATCGAAGACGACGTGCGACTGCCGTGATGAGGTGACTGCAACCAATCGGTGCTGACCGCCAGCGGGCTGTCGAGCAGTGCTCGTTCGGCGGCGCCTTCTATGTCACCGGTTAGCAGTAAACGCTCGCCCCCGGCCTCGATTTGCAGCACACAGGACCTTGAGTTGCTGTCATGGGCCGATGCCCACTGCCAGAGTTGGAAGTTCACGCCATCCCAATTCCATTGCCGCCCACTTTCGCAGTCTTCAGCGCTCAGCCCATCCACAAGAGGCAAAGGCTCGCCACCGACGATCTGCCTGACGGGCAAACCACGGGCAACCGCCCGCGCACCGCCAGCGTGATCGGCGTGAGCGTGGCTGATCAACATCAGGTCGATCGCGTTGACGCCCAGTTTGCGCAACGTCGGCAGCACTACCCGCTCGCCCAGATCGGAATCACCGGATCGTGGTCCGGCGTCATACAACAAGGTGTGATGGCGCGTGCGCACAAGGATCGCCAGTCCCTGGCCGACATCCAGTTGCCAGACGTCTGCTACGCCTTCCGGGATTTCCGGACGGGGAGGAAAGATGAGCAACAAAAACAGCGGCCAACCCGCCAGACGCAGCGGCACGCCACGTGGCATCAGCAGCAGCAACGCCCCCAGAGTGCCCAATGCCCACGTCCACAACGGGATCGCAACCGGGACCCAGGCCGGCAACTGCCCGGCGATCAGCGCCAGGCCTTTGAATAGCCAGTCGATCAGACCTCCCGCCAGCCACAACAAACTTTCGCCCACATAGGGAATGGGCAATAAGAGCGTACCGAGCAACGCGGGCGGGAGTACCAACAGACTGATCCAGGGCACCGCCAGCAGATTCGTCAGCGGACCGCTGATACTGATCGGCAGGCCTAGAATCAGTAGAAACGGGCACAAGCCGATTGCGATCAGCCATTGGGCGCGCGTCCAGGTTTGCCACCAGCTCCACGGGCCCAACCGACCACCGAAGGTAAAAATCAGGACGCCAACAGCAGCAAAGGACAGCCAGAAACCCGGCTGCAGGCTCGCCAGCGGATCCATCAGCAACACACCGTTGAGTGCCAGCAACAGCGGCCACCAGGCGCCGAGGTGGCGAAAGCGCAGGCGCCACAACAGCACCAGGCCGATCATCACACACGCTCGCCGCACCGGCACATCGAACCCGGCGAGCAGGCCATAACCCACCGCAGCACCGAACGCGAGGCCGCACGCCCATGGCAGCCAGGGCAAACGACCCGGCCATGCGCCATAGCGAGCCAACCCGGCGATCAGCAGGTACACGACGCCCGCCAACAGACCAATGTGCTGCCCGGATATGACCAGCAAATGCACGGTTCCGGTGTCTTGCAGCACTTGCCAATCTTCGCGGCTCAGCCCGGCACCGTCCCCCAGGACCAGTGCAGCCAACGCCCCGGATCGTCCTTGGGCGTCGACATTCTGCAGGCGTTGGCGAATGCCGTCGCGCCAGGCTCCGCGAGCCTCTGCGAGCCTTTCACCCTCCTTGACCGTGCCAGTTGCACCGATGCCCTTAGCCAGCAGCCAGGCGTCATAATCGAAGGCGTGGGGGTTGAGTAACCCGGCAGGACGCTTCAATTTGACTGCCAATCGCCAGCGTTCACCGCTGTTGACTGGCGGCCCGTCGTACCAGGCCAAACGCATCAGCTTTGGCAGTTTCGAACGTCGTGAATGGCTGTCCGTCAGCTCAAAGCGCACCACGCCCTCGGCGTTTTGGGGCAACCCTGTCACTCGCCCCTCCACCCAACGCGTCTCGCCGTCGAGTCGGGGTGCCAAGCGATCATTCAGCGCCCATTGCGCATTCGCACCCGCCCAACTCAAGCCGAACAGAAAGAATGCCAATGGATAGGCCCGAAAGGGCAACACCATCAAACCGGCCACAGGCAACAACATCCACAACCAGACCGGCGGTAAAGCCGGTAAAAAACGCAGGGTCAGCAGACCCAACGCCAGCGCTAACATCCCTGTGCGCATAAGCCCGTCCTTGAGAGTTCCCCCCTAGGCTTAGCTGGCCGACCGCACAGTCATCGTTATTAATTGTCACAAAGTCTGAATGGGCGGTTTATAGAATCCAGACATACTTGCCGCCTTAACCGACCGAGAAGCCCTATGCCCCGGCGCTTATTCAAACGTTACATGCCAGACCCGACGAGCATCAGGGAACACAAGTCCTTACGCTTTCTTGGCACCCTGCTGCATGACCCGAACCTTTGGCACCTCAACCGCCACTCGGTCGCCCGGGCGATGGCGGTCGGGCTGTTTGCGGCATTCCTGCCGATTCCGTTGCAGATGCTGGTTGCCGCGGCCCTCGCCATTATGGTGCGCGGCAACATTCCAATCGCCGTCAGCCTGGTCTGGTTGACCAACCCGATCACCATGCCGGTGGTATTTTTCTGCACCTACCAGACAGGCGCCTGGCTCATGGACATCCCTGCCCGTCATTTGCCCGACGAGTTGACCTGGGAATGGATCAGCGGCGAGCTTTCGACGATGTGGCAGCCCTTCTTGCTGGGTTCGGTAGTGACGGGACTGGCGCTCGGCGCGCTGGCCTACTGCCTGACCATGATGTATTGGCGCTGGTGGGTCAGTCGGCAGTGGAAGCGGCGCAAGAAAAAACGGATGTAAGAATGCACAACGGCCTCCACTTGGGAGGCCGTTTGTTTTTGCGGTGCCGGACTGAGGTTAAGTACGCATCCCGCGCCCACTCACCAGCAATCGCGCACAACCGATATACAACACAACCGTCGCCACCAGCATGAACGTGATCGCAACACTGATCTTGATATCCGAAACGCCAAGGATGCCGTAGCGGAACGCGTTGACCATGTGCAACACCGGATTCGCCAGGGACACGGTCTGCCAGAACGGAGGCAGCAACGAGATCGAGTAGAACACCCCACCCAGGTACGTCAGCGGCGTCAGCACAAACGTCGGGATGATCGAGATGTCATCGAAGTTACGTGCAAACACTGCGTTGATGAAGCCCAGCAGCGAAAAAATCGTCGCCGTCAGCACCACCACCAGAACGGTCACACCCAGGTGATGCACCTGCAGCTTGGTGAAAAACAGCGACAGCATCGTCACGATCACCCCGACCATCAAGCCGCGCAACACGCCGCCCAAGGTGTAGCCGATCAGAATCGTGTGCGGCGACACCGGCGACACCATCAACTCTTCGATGGAGCGCTGGAACTTGCTGCCGAAGAAACTCGACACCACGTTGCCATAGGAGTTGGTGATCACCGACATCATGATCAGGCCCGGCACGATGTATTCCATGTAGGTGAAGCCACCCATATCACCGATCTGCCGACCGATCAGATTGCCGAAGATCACGAAGTACAGAACCATGGTGATCGCTGGCGGTAGCAATGTTTGCGGCCAGATCCGGGTAAAGCGTCTGACCTCGCGATAAACGATGGTATTGAGGGCGACGAGGTTGGGTTGCAGCTCGGAACTCATACCGCCACCTTCGACAGATTTTTCTCCACCAGGGACACGAACAACTCCTCGAGGCGATTGGTTTTGTTACGCAGGCTCAGCACTTCGATATTTTGCTGAGCAAGTTGAGTGAACAGCGCAGTGATGCCCATCGCCTTGTCGACCTGGACCTCCAGCGTGTGGCTGTCCAGCAGCTTGGTCGGATAACCGAGCAACTGCGGCGCCACGTTCAGCGTGTTCTTCAGATCGAGCAGGAACGTCTCCACATGCAGCTGACCGAGCAGCTGTTTCATGCTGGTGTTCTCGACGATGGTGCCGTGATCGATGATCCCGATATTGCGGCACAACTGCTCAGCCTCTTCCAGATAATGCGTGGTGAGAATGATGGTGATGCCTTTCTGGTTCAGCTCGGTCAGGAAGGTCCACATCGAACGACGCAATTCGATATCCACCCCTGCCGTCGGTTCGTCGAGGATCAGCAGGCGCGGCTCATGAACCAGCGCACGGGCGATCATCAGTCGACGCTTCATGCCGCCGGACAACGAGCGCGATGGCACGTCACGCTTGTCCCACAACCCGAGCTGGGTCAGGTATTGCTCAGCACGTTCCTTGGCGATCTTCGGCGGGATGCCGTAGTAACCGGCCTGGGTGACGACGATGTCGAACGTCTTCTCGAACTGGTTGAAGTTGAATTCCTGGGGCACCACGCCGATGGAGCGTTTGAGTTGCGCAGGATTCTTGTCCAGGTCGTGACCGAAGATATTCACCGTGCCGCTGGTCTTGTTCACCAGGGTGGAAAGAATGCCGATGGTCGTGGATTTGCCAGCGCCGTTAGGGCCGAGCAAGGCGAAAAAGTCACCTTCAGCGACGTCCAGATCGATACCACTCAGGGCCTGGAAACCGTTGCCGTAGGTTTTGGTTAGCTGCCGGATGGACAGAGCGGAACTCATATCGGATTACGCACCAAGAAGGAAAGGAAGGGATAGATAAGGGCGGGCGGCGACTAACACAACCACAGCGCATGAAGGCAATGGTGCTTGTCGTCGCCACACAAGTACAGTCAAGCGTGTCGATAGTGAGTATTAAGTCAACGCGGTCATGACGGCTTTCTGATACGCCGGACGCTGCTTGAGCCGTGCGTACCAGGCTTGCAGATGGGGTTGCGGCGCACGCTCGATCGGCATCTCGAACCAGGCATAAATAAAACTGCCCAGGGGAATGTCGCCCATGCCGATTTCGTTTCCTGACAGGTAAGGCTGTGTCGCCAGTGCCTCATCGGCCATCGTCAGCAAGCCGTCGCACTCTTTGATTGCAGCGTTGATGGCGGGCCAGTCCTGCTGATCCTTCGGGGTGCGCAACACGCCCCAGAACACGGTGCGGAAAGGGCCGGCAAAACTTGAGGTGGTCCAGTCCATCCACTTGTCGGCAGCCGCGCGGGCCTGCGGATCAGCCCTGTACCAATGGGTGTCGTTGGCGTGACGGGCCATCAGGTAACGAACGATGGCGTTGGACTCCCAAAGTACGAAACCATCGTCCTGAATAACCGGTACACGGCCATTAGGGTTCATCGCCCGATACTCGGGCGTATCGACCACCCCGAACGCGCCGCCCGCATCAATCGCCTCATAGGCCAGGCCCAGCTCTTCGGCGGCCCATAACGGCTTTCTGACATTCGACGAATTTTTCCGACCCCAGATCTTCAGCATGACCGCCTCTTTATGGATGAATGCGCAGGCAGCATACGCCGGATCAGGAGCGACTCAAATCGCCCTGCATATCACCCAGCAACGGCGGCAGTTGATCGCTGAAAAGGTGCGGATAGCATTTTTCCAGGTGCTCGAAAAAGAACGCTTCGGGCACGTCGGTAAACTGACCGTGATCGATCAGGTACTCCATCAACTGCTCACCATCGCGATTGAAGGGATGAAAAACGCTGTCGTTGATCCCGTCGAATTCCAGCGGCGCGACATTGAACAGTTCACACAATCCTTGATTGAACGCAGGCGTGGCTTTGACCCAGCGGCCGTTCAAAAACAACTCGGTATAGCCGTGCATGGCGAACACATCACTCTTGAGCAGCTCGAGTAACCGCGGCGTCGACAGGTGATTGCGCACATCCGCCAGGCCAATACGTGCAGGGATATCGCAATGTCGTGCGGCACCCGCCAGCAACGTGGCTTTGGGCACGCAGTAACTCTCCCCGGCCGCCAGCGCATAACTGCCGCGCAGGGTTTGCGGGTCGCGGCTGAAGGTGTAAGGGTTGTAGCGCACGGCTTCGCGCACCGCGTAATAAAGATTGATCGCCTGCTCGAGCGGGTCGCGACTGGCGCCCCGATGTTTTTCAGCGAACTCCACCACGGACGGATGGTCACTATCGATGAAGCGGCCGGGACTCAGATACTCGTGCATGAGAACAATCTCCTGGGGAAGCCACGAGTCTAGCGACAGCTTCAGCACAGAGATAACGACGTTTCGGCCAAACATGGACGCATAGCCGCGCCGGTAGCGAACGAATGCCGCGCCCTGATGCCCACTGATCCTGCAAAACGCGTTGAAGGTTTCCCACGAATTCAATCACCTCGCTCTGATCACCCTGTTTTACGGATGCCGTCTAAGCTCTGAAGGTTGGTTTTGCCCCTGGTTCACGGAGGATTAAATATGCTGTTGTTGTGGATACTGGTTCTGATTGTCGGGATCGCCTACCTGGCCCACCGCCGAACCGCCCCGCTCCCCGCACTGTGCATCGTCGCCGTCTACGTCGTGGCGATGGGCGCATTCAGTCACGCGCCGGGATGGTTATTGCTGGTGCTCTGGGTGTTGATCGCAGCCGTTGCGGCGCCTTTGTTGCTGCCCGATCTGCGTCGCAAATTTTTCAGTGCGCCACTGTTCAGCTGGTTTCAGAAAACACTGCCGCCAATGTCGCAAACCGAACGCGACGCCATCGATGCCGGCACCGTCTGGTGGGATGGTGAACTGTTCAGCGGCCGGCCGGACTGGGACAAACTGCTGTCCTATCCAAAAGTGCAATTGAGCGAAGAAGAACAGGCATTCATCGACGGTCCGACCGAAGAACTCTGCGCCATGGTGACCGACTGGCAAATCGGCCAGGACATGGACTTGCCGCCAGAAGCCTGGAGCCACATCAAGGAGAACGGCTTTTTCGCCCTGATCATTCCAAAAGAATTTGGTGGCAAGGGCTTCTCCGCCTACGCCCACTCACAGGTCGCCATGAAACTGGCGACTCGCAGCGGCGACCTCGCCTCCACCGTGATGGTGCCCAACTCCCTCGGCCCTGCTGAACTGCTGTTGCACTACGGCACCGACGAACAACGCAACCACTACCTGCCACGCCTCGCGCGCGGTGACGACATTCCGTGCTTCGCCCTTACCGGACCGCTCGCGGGCTCGGATGCAGGGGCCATGCCCGATACCGGCGTTATCTGCAAAGGTGAATGGGAAGGCAAGGAAACACTGGGCCTGCGCCTGAACTGGGAAAAGCGCTACATCACCCTCGGACCCGTCGCTACCCTTCTCGGCCTGGCATTCAAGGCCTACGACCCGGACCATCTGCTGGGTGACAAGGAAGACCTGGGCATCAGCCTGGCGCTGATTCCAACCGACACTGCCGGCGTTGAAATCGGTCGCCGTCACCTGCCACTGGGCGCCGCGTTCATGAACGGCCCCAACTCCGGCAAAGACGTGTTCGTGCCACTGGAATTCCTCATCGGCGGCCAGGAAATGCTCGGCAAGGGCTGGATGATGTTGATGAATTGCCTGTCGGTCGGGCGCTCGATTTCACTCCCGGCAGTGGGTACCGGCGCGGCGAAGTTCACCAGCCTGGTGACCGGGCAATACGCGCAGGTTCGCGAGCAGTTCAACGTGCCACTCTCAGCCTTCGAAGGCATTCAGGAAGCCATGGCGCGCATCGGCGGTAACGCCTGGATGATGGACGCCGCGCGAATGCTGACCGCCAACGCCGTGGACCTGGGTGAGAAACCGTCGGTGCTGTCGGCGATTCTCAAGTACCACCTCACCGAACGCGGACGCGAATGCATCAGTCACGCCATGGACGTTCATGGCGGCAAAGCGATCATCATGGGACCGAACAATTACCTGGGTCGCAGCTGGAATGGCGCGCCGATCTTCATCACGGTGGAAGGCGCGAATATTCTTTCGCGTAACCTGATGATCTTCGGTCAGGGCGCGATTCGCTGTCATCCCTTCGTCCTCAAGGAAATGGCGCTTGCCGGTCGTGAGGACAAGGATCAGGCGCTCATTGAATTTGATGGTCTGCTGCTCCAGCACATCGGTTTTGCCGTGAGCAACGCCGCCAGCACACTGGTGTTGAACCTTGGTTTCGGCCATTTCGAGCGGGCGCCGGGCAACGGGCTCAGCCAGGGTTACTTCCGCGCTCTGAACCGTCAGGCTGCCGCGTTCGCCATGCTCGCCGACCTCAGCATGATGTTGCTGGGTGGCGAACTGAAACGTCGCGAACGCTTGTCGGCGCGCCTCGGGGATGTGCTCAGCAACATGTACCTCGCTTCCGCCGCGCTCAAGCGTTATCACGATCTCGATTCTCCCGACCATATGGCCCCGCTGTTTACCTGGGCCATGGAAGAGAGTCTCGGCCAGTCGGAACGGGCGCTGGATGAACTGCTGACCAACTTCCCCAATAAGGTGCTGGGCTGTCTGCTGCGCGTGATCGTCTTTCCGTTCGGTCGTCGTCACAAGGGACCATCGGACAAACTCGGTGCGCAAGTGGCGGCAGTGATTGGTCGCGCCAAGGGCGATCCGACCCTCGAGGAACTGCTGGGAGGGTGCTACCGTCCGCAGTCGGCCGATGACGCCGTCGGCGCTCTGCAACACGCGTGCAACCTGCTGAATGCAGCGCAGCCGCTGCAGAAAAAACTGCATATGGCGCTCAAAAGTGGCCAGGTCAAACCGGCCGCCGGGGAGCACGCCATCGATGCAGCGCTGGAGGCGGGTGCGTTGCAGCCGGTAGAAGCACAAACCCTGCGTGATGCCGAAACGGCGCGACGCAAGGTGATCGACGTCGATGATTTCGACAAAGAGGAGTTGGCGCTGGCCGAAGGTAAGGTCCGCTGATTCCGTTCCACCTATAAAAACGGGCGCAGGAGCTTTATACTCCCGCGCCCGTTTTGCTCTTGAGGACTTATCTCGTGTCCAACATCGTTGCCGATCATCTCGTTTTGCTAGACCACTTGCGCAGCATCCTGGTCGCCGTGGGTGAGGCCGAGCAGGTACCCGAAGAAAGCCATGCCTTGTTCCTTGAGCGTTTCGACGAACTGCGGGCATTGCTGCCCGTCGATCCGATCGAAAGCCAGTACCTGGGCCAGGACATCCTCTGCCAGGTCATCACCCGTTATCCGCAAATCGCCCACCTGGTCCCGCGCGACCTGCTGTGGTACTTCGCCGGCGACTGCCTGCACTACATGCCCGATGATGAAATCGCCTTGTACCAGGCGCTGGAAGAACGTCGCTTCGAAGCCGAACAGAACGACGAACCGTTCGACTGGAATCAGGAAAAGCAGCTGTTGGCGATGTCGAACGACGACAGCAAACACTGATCTACGCTCAGAATACAAAAGGCCCGCATGGTTGAACCTGCGGGCCTTTTTTTGGGCTAAATAGAGCAGTGCCTGGTCGGACGCCATCGCAGCAGGCTCACTCCCACATTTAATCGGCGATAAACACAAGATTTGCGTCGGATGCGGATCCCTGGGGGAGTGAGCCTGCTCGCGATGGGGCCCGTCAAAGCAACCCGTCACTCTCGGGCAACTCATACGCCGCAAGTTCAGTGGCCTTTCCCGGCTTGCCCAGGGTCGGCTCTTTCTCCAGGCACTCCACCAGATAGTCGATAAACACCCGCAACTTCGGCGGCATGTAGCGCGTGGGCGAATGCAGCAGCCACGCGCCACCGTGGTAAGACGCCAGAAAGGTCCAGTCGGGCAGGACCTGCACGATCAGCCCCTGTTCCAGCGCATAACGCGCAGTAAAGTAAGGCAGGCTGCCAATCCCGATATGCTGCAACACCGCGCCCAAACGCACGCCAGTATGGTTGGCGGCGTAACGCCCACGCACACCCACCGTCACCGACTTGGTGCCCTTCTTGAATTTCCAGCGCGCATCGCTCGGGGTTTCTCCCAGATAGATGCAGCTGTGGTTAAGCAAGTCATGAGGATGAGTCGGCGTACCGTGCTCGGCCAGGTACTGCGGCGTAGCGCACAGCATGTGATCAATGGTCAGTAATTGACGGCCGACCAGCCCCGCCGGGGGGCGATCGGTAATCCGGATGGCCAGGTCGACGTTGTCGTCGATCAGATCCACCTGGCGGTCCTCGAGAAACAGCTCCACGTCCACCTTGGGATAACGGCGCAAAAACTCCGGCATGTGCGGATGAATCACGAAGCGGCCCACCGCCTTGGGCACGCTGACACGCACTAATCCTTCAGCTTCATCGGTGAACTGGCCGCTGATTTCCATGACCGACTTGGCGGCACTGACCATCTCCTGGCAACGCTTGAACACCTCCTCGCCCCCGTCACTCAAACGCAACTTGCGCGTCGTGCGTTGCAACAGGCGGGTAGCCAGCGCTTTCTCCAACCGCGAAATGCTGCGACTGACGGCCGAGGGCGACGATCCCAATTGGCGAGCCGCTTCCGAGAAGCTTCCGGTCTCGACGACCTTGACGAAAATCGCCATTTCACCGAGTAGCGGCAGGGGTAGATTTATGCTCACAGCGCAACAGTCCTTTGATGTTTGAACGGATTATCACGCAATTAACCGCTTCATATAATAAAAAACAGAATACTGACGGACATGGAATATGACGCTTCGCCTCTTTTTCCATAGTGATGACCTCAAAGCCAATGTAGAGGTCCTGGACTGCACCCCCCAAGAAAACGAATTCGCCGTGGTGCTCAGGGCCACGCTGTTTCACCCTCAAGGAGGCGGACAACCCTTTGATACTGGCTGGATCGGCGAGAGCCAGGTTTTGCGCGTCGTACAGGACCCGGACCGGATCATCCATTTCGTTGATCGCCCCGTGAACCCCGGCATGACACAGATTCGGGTGGATGAGCAGCGCAGACAATTCAATACCCGCATGCATTCCGCCGGCCATTTGATCGGTCACCTTGTCCAGTCCATGGGCTGGATGCCGATCAAGGCGCATCACTGGCCAGGTGAAGGACGCGTGCAATTTCGACCTGCCGAATCGGCACAGGAAATCGACGTTCAAACCGTCCAGCATGGCATCGAACAATGGATTGCCCATGACTTGCCGCGCCTGACATCGTTGCGCGAAGGCGCCCGCGAGATCGGTTTCGGCGAACTCCCCGCCTACGGGTGCGGCGGCACCCACGTACGCAGCCTGAAGGATCTGGGCCGCGTCACGATCGCCTCCGCCACGCAGAAAAAAGGGACGCTTTCAGTGCACTACAGCGTGGACTGAAGCTCAGCGCGATTGCCTGGAGCCCGTTCATCCGGGCTCCCTGGACTCCCCGACAGATGGACCCAAGACATAATGCCAGACGTCGAGTGTCTGGATGAGACCTGCATAAAAAACTGGCCAACGCCTACCGCGGTATCGCCTCGCCCCTTACCTTTTGGAGTTGAAAATGCTGTCGAATTACCTGGGCGAGTTTCTTGCGCTGGCAACTATTCACTTTCTGGCGGTGGTCGCTCCCGGACCGGATTTTGCGGTCACCATCCGCCAGAGCGTGCGCTTTGGCCGACTCGTCGGGATCTGCACGGCGCTCGGTATAGGTGCGGGCATTTCGGTCCATGTGCTCTATACCTTGCTCGGCGTCGGTGCATTGATGCACACAATCCCCTGGTTGCTGACAGTCGCCAAGGTCGTGGGCGGGGCTTACATCTTGTACCTCGGTATCAGCCTCGTTCGCAGCAAACCCAAAACCCTGTTGGAGGGTGAAAAGACTGCAGACGAACCCGCGATCGAACAATCGCTGCTGAAAGCCTTCACCACAGGCTTCCTGACCAACGCCACCAACCCCAAGGCCACGCTGTTTTTCCTGGCGATATTTACCACGCTCATCAGCGCCACCACACCGTTGAACGTTCAGGCGCTTTACGGCGTCTGGATGTGCTTCGTCAACGCGCTCTGGTTTGTCATCGTCGCGCTGTTCTTTTCGAGCAACCGGGTGCGCTTGCTGTTCATGCGAATGGGGCATTGGTTCGAGCGCACGATGGGGGTGATTTTGATTTTGTTTGCGGGGCGATTGATTCTGTCGATGTAAAAACTTTTCAGCAGCGCGTGAAGAAATGCGAGGTTTTTGAACATGCGAAATTGGGGGCTCGATGCCTCGGACAAGGCCCGACAATGTTGATCTCGGGCCTATTCGTTTCAGTTCACCACCGCTGGCGACCGCCGACTGCTATGAATAAAGCGCCAGCCCATCAATACCGTTGCCAACGTTAGGGCTACAATCAATCCTGACCAGACACCTTCAGGCCCCCACCCCAATCCAAACGCCAGCCCCGCCCCCAGCGGCACGCCCACGCCCCAGTAACAGAAAATCGCCAACCACATCGGCACTTTCGTGTCCTGTAATCCGCGCAACGCCCCTGCTGAAAGCATCTGTAACCCATCTGGAAACTGCAATGCAGCGGTGTACAGCAAAAGCGTCGATGCCAGCGCAGTCACAGCGACGTCTCGACTGTAGAGATTTGCGATGGCTTCATGCCCGAACAACAGGACCAGGACCGAGACGGATTGTGCCAGCAAGACGATGACGCAACCCGCCCAGGCCGCCTGCCTGACGCCCTTGGCATCTCCACGTCCCAGCGCATGGCCGACCCTGACCGTCGTCGCTTCCGCCACAGCCACCGGAATCATGAAACACAATTGGGCCAGGTTGACCGCAATCTGATGCGCCGACAGATAGATTGAACCCAGCCGCCCGATCAGTAATGAAGTCACGATAAAGAGGCTGCCCTGCATCAATATGGCGATGCCTATGGGCATCCCCGTTCTGAGCAGATTGAGGATTTGTACGCGGCAGGGAAGATCGAAGCGGGCAAACAGCTGCAAGTGCGCAAGACGTTTGCTGCGCCACAGGTAGAGTGCGAAAACGAGCGCTTGCAACCACATCATGGTGGCCGAAGCGATTCCCAGGCCTTGGGCGCCGAGATTGGGGAAACCCAACTTGCCGTTGGCCAGGATGTAGCCCAAGGGCGCCAGCACCAGCAGCCCACCAAAACCGAACAACATGGTCGGCCGCATCCAGTGCATCCCCTCGCACAGATAGCGCATGCAAAAAAACAGGGTCAACGCCGGACTCCCCCAGCGCACCGCATACAAAAACGCCTGCGCTCCCGGAATCATTTCCTCTGCGATGCCGGCAGGCGAGAGCAACGTGGGGGCCAGACTGAGGAAGCCGAACATCAGGAGGCCCATGAAAAGCGCCAACCACAACGCTTGCCGAAATATCAGCCCTATTTCCTCCTGACGATTTGCACCACGCAGACGTGCCACGGTGGCCGTCAGCGCTATCAAGGTGCCGATCGGCACAAGCATCGGCAGCCATAACAACGCCGTTCCCAGCGTGACTGCCGCCAGCGTGTCCGTACCGTGATGGCCAGCAATCAGGTTGTCCACAAGCGCTATCAGGCCGGCGCAAACATGGCCCACGACGAGAGGCAGGGCCAAGATTGCCGTTGCCCGGACCTCCGGGAACGAAACTGAAGACAGGAACTTCATTGGCATCACAGGAACGACCTCCTAGCAAACTCGCCGGAACGGCTGGTGGGCTGATCGTTATGCCAGAACTTCCAGAATCGTGATGTCAGACGCTTCCGATTTTCACTTTTTCGCTGTAGGAATTGTCGAACCGGAAGGAAGAAGACAAAAAACGCGCAAACAAAAACGCCGCTCATTGCTGAGCGGCGTTTTTGTTAAATATGGAGCGGGAAACGAGACTCGAACTCGCGACCCCGACCTTGGCAAGGTCGTGCTCTACCAACTGAGCTATTCCCGCAAATGGCGTCCCCTAGGGGACTCGAACCCCTGTTACCGCCGTGAAAGGGCGGTGTCCTAGGCCACTAGACGAAGGGGACACGCTAACTGAAACACCATGGTGTGTATTTCAGTGCCC
>Ga0247812_10000663_pt1 | contig 20574 bp, 18 predicted proteins | sample UWRJL149409B1_FD_178011 | JGI IMG/M metagenome (GOLD analysis project Ga0247812, IMG submission 178011) | Plant litter microbial communities from Arlington Agricultural Research Station in Wisconsin, United States - UWRJ-L149-409B-1 | ecosystem: Environmental > Terrestrial > Plant litter >...
CGGCCAACGACGCCAGCAAGACCGAAGGCAATACGTTGGTGATTCCGAATTCGGCTTTCACCTCATTGGGGCTGGTCAATGGCGAGACCGTTGGCGGCGCCACACTGACGAGCCCCGGCACTGCAGCGAACGCTAGCGCGGTCGGCAGTCCTTACCTGATCACGGCCAGCAATGCGACCGCAGGCACGTTCAATCCGACTAACTACACGATCACTTATGCTCCGGGCAAGTTATTGATCACGGCCCTACCCGTGGTAACGCCGCCTGTGACCATACCGCCCGTGGCGACGCCACCGGTCACCACGCCACCTGTGACAACACCACCTGTGACCACGCCCCCCGTAACTACGCCGCCGGTCACGACGGTGCCTGAGCCGACGTCACCGGGAACAACGCCAGGTACGACTGTGCCGGGTACGGCACCGGGCACGACGCCACCGGTTACGACCGTGCCGGGTGCGACGCCTCCGGTGACAACCGTACCGGTCGCGACACCGCCGGTGACCACCTTGCCTGGGGGCGCGACCCCGGTTTCAGCGCCGCTGGGCTCGACGCCCACGGATCCGAATGCCACGGGTTCAAGATTCCCACGCTCGGGCATACCGGGGCTGCCCCTGGCTTCCACGCCACCGGGTTTGCCGGTGCAGGAATACCTGGGTGCCAAGACGCCGGATATCGGCAACTCGGGCAATCCAGGCAATCCGCTTAATCCGGGCACCCCAGGCAACCCAGGAAATCCTGGAAATCCGCTTGATCCGAACAACCCAGGCAGTCCAGGCAATCCAAACGAGCCTGGCAGCCCGTCTGACAACAACGCCTCGCAGAATGGCCATGCCTATGGCGCCGCGCCGTATATCCCGTCACTGGCCGCGCTCACCGTCGTGGGGGCAGGAGTCAACGTGCCAGGCAACCAGTTGGCGCAGGTCACGCCGATTCTGCCGATTCCGGTCAAAGCTCCACTCGGCGATCCGGCGAAGGCGCAAACCCAGCAAATACCTTTCCCCTACAAAGCCCCGGTTTATTTGCCCAAGCAGGAACGTAACTGAACCACTGCGAGCCAACCGGCAGTCAGGGCACTGGCTGCTGGAGAATTGGGCGCGTCATAACTGTTGATGGGAGTATTGCCTTGCGCCTCTTGCCCAGGACGAACAACAGCAGCGCCCCGAGCAAGGCTCTTCCTCGGGCATCGGCATTCGTCTGTTTTGGGCTGCTGATCGTTGCTGGTGCTTTCCAGCTGCCGGCACTGGCTGCCCCTGCGCCGCAGAATGCCACTGCTGCGCAAGTCACCCAATCGGGCTCTTCCTCCCGGCGTGCGGATTTTCGCAACAACGCTGTATCCCGGGAAGCCCGAGACACCGCCAACTGGGTAGTCGACTCGGGCGATAACCTGGGCATGCCTTTTCTCATCATCGACAAAAAGCAGGCCCGCGTACTGGTGTTCAATGCCAGCGGCCAGCTCGAAGGCTCGGCATCGGTGCTGTTGGGGCTGGCAATCGGCGATGACTCGGTACCCGGCATCGGGCAGCAAAAACTATCAAGTATCCGCCCGCATGAACGCACCACTCCTGCAGGACGTTTTGTCGCTTCACTGGCGCGCAATTTGAAAGGCGAAGAAATTCTCTGGGTGGATTATCAAAACGCTATTGCGATGCACCCGGTCGTGACCAGCAACCCGAAAGAGCGCCGTACCGAGCGTCTGGCATCGTCCAGTATTCAGGACAAGCGCATCTCTTATGGCTGCATCAACGTGCCGGCCGATTTCTACCGCAGCTTTATCAGCCCGGCGTTCAGCGCCACGAGTGGCATTGTCTACGTGCTACCGGAAACCCGCTTCAACGCGAGTGTCTTTGCCTCGTACTATGAAACCAGGTAATGCCGTTGCGCGGGCGCCTGTTAGATAGCTATATAGATAGCTATCTAACAGGCAGGCCAATCGGATTTTGCTACGGCAGACGAACCTGCGGGCCGATCTGACGCGGGTCGGTACGCAGTTCGATCAAGGCCGCAACGCCAGCGGCCTGAGCTCTTGCGAAGGCGGCGGGAAAGTCCTCGGTAAGCTGCACACTTTCCGCGTGGGCGCCGAAGGCTTTCGCTAACGCGACAAAATCCGGGTTGATCAGATCGGTAGCCGACACCCTTCCCGGATACTCCCGTTCCTGGTGCATGCGGATGGTGCCGAGCATGCCGTTATTGACCACGATAACGATCAGCGGCGCGCCAAACTGCACGGCGGTGGCCAGCTCCTGGGGATACATCATGAAGCAGCCGTCACCGGCAAAGCAGATCACGCTTCGCTCGGGCTGGTGCAGCTTGGCGGCAATTGCGGCCGGGAACCCATAACCCATGGCGCCGTTGGTGGGCGCCAGTTCGGTGGCCGGTTGACGATAGCGGTAAAAACGATGCACCCAGACCGTGTAATTGCCTGCGCCGTTGGTAATCACTGCATCGTCCGGCAACACGTCATTGAGGTGCGCGATCACTTGCGCCATGTCGACGCCGGCGAGCTGCGGATGCTCCTCAGGCGGTGTCGAGTGGGCGATGTAGTCGGCGCGGGCCGCTTGTGTCCATGCCGCCCAGGGCTGCGCAGCAAAAGGCTGCAGCTGTTCCAGCGCGGTGGCGAAATGGCGCAGCGCGCTGAGGATTGGCAGATGCGCCTGATAAACCTTGCCCAGTTCTTGCGGGTCCGGATGCACATGGATCAGCGTCTGTTTGGGGTGCGGACTCTCAATCAGCGTGTAGCCATTGGTGACTGTTTCCGAAAGCCGCGAGCCGATCACCAACAGGACGTCCGCATCGCGCACCCGCTCGGCGAGTTTGGGCGATACACCCAGACCCAGTTGACCGACATAGTGCGGGTCACGGTTATCGAACAGATCCTGGCGCCGAAATGAAGCGGCCACTGGCAGGTTGTTGGCGGTGATGAAGCGCTTCAACGATTCGCAAGCCGCCACGTTCCATCCCGTTCCACCGACAACAACCAGTGGCCGTTGCGCCGCGCCGAGCAGCGTCTGCAGCTCGGTCATGGCCTGCGCCTCGGGCGCGGCGTAGGCGATACGTACAGCCGGGACGTCGACAACCATGCCCGAACCGAACAGCACTTCTTCAGGGAGACTGATCACCACCGGGCCGGGCCCTCCCGATTGTGCGATGGCAAAGGCCTTGGAAACAATTTCTGGAATGCGCTCCAGATTGTCGATCTCTGTCACCCATTTCGCCAGGCCGCCGAACATCTGTCGGTAATCGACTTCCTGAAACGCCTCGCGGCCCATGAAGCCGCTTTCAACCTGCCCAATGAAAAGGATCATCGGCGTTGAGTCCTGCTTCGCCGTGTGCACGCCATTGGCGGCATGAGTGGCGCCTGGGCCACGGGTCACGAAGCAAATTCCCGGGCGTCCGGTCAGCTTGCCGTAGGCGTCGGCCATGTTCGATGCGGCACCTTCATGGCGCGTGACGATGGTGCGGATCGCGGTTTCGTCATGCAGCGCATCGAGCACCGGTAAGTAGCTTTCGCCGGGTACGCAATAGAGCGTATCGACATGATTGCGGCGCAACGCCTCGACCAGGATCTGGCCGCCGTTGCGCATGGGTATGGAATCAGGCATGAGCTGAAAGCTCCAAAGGTCAAATGTTGGCGGGGCGGGGGTAGCTGAACCTTGCTGCGATGGCTGCAGCAAGGCTTGCTTCTCCCGGCAGGCCTATTCCGAAGGCCGGGTTTGGGTCAGCCCGGTCGGCGGGCCATCAATGGCAGTCCAGCCGCCATCTACCGACAGGCTGCTGCCGGAAATATAGCTGGCCGCGTCCGAGGCCAGAAAGGCCACGGCAGATCCGACCTCATGGGGCTGACCCCAACGGTTCAGCACGGTATGACCGGCGTAGGTCTTGTAGATATCCGGACGCTCCTTGAGCGGCGCGGTCAGGCGCGTTTCGATGATGCTCGGCATGACCGCATTGACTCGAACCCCGTAGCCTCCGACTTCTGCGGCAAAGGCTTTGACCATCATCTCGATACCGGCCTTGGTGGAGGCGTAAATACCCAGGCCGGGCTCAATGGTCACGGCGCGCATCGAGGAGCATAGAATCAGGCTGCCCGAGCCCTGTTTCATCATGGGCCGCCCAAAGTGACGCATGAAATGGAACGCGCCCTTGAGATTGAGGTTTACCACCTGATCGAATTCTTCATCCGTGTAATCGACGATCAACTTGCGGATATTGAGCGCGGGCGTCGACACCGCGATGTCGACCCGACCGTGATCGGCCAGCACTTTGGCAGCCAGTTCACCGATGGCCTGGCCGCTGGCAGCATCTGTTTCCATCCAGTCGCTCGAACCGTCCTGGCTGATGGTCTGCGCGGTTGCCTTGGCACCTTCAGCGTCGCGGTCGGCGCAGATCACATGAGCACCCATCGCCCCCAAGGCATGGGCCGAAGCCTGGCCGATGCCCGATGCGGCGCCCAGCACCACGGCAATTTTGCCCTTGAGGCTGAAGAGTTCGCGATAGTCAGTCATAGAGACTCCTTTGATTACGGAAGCATCCAGGCCAGCGGGCCTGTCTGCAGGAATACGAGTAGCGACATTGCCGCGAGCAGCCCCAGGTTCCAGCCGATAACCTTGCGGAAGATCAGTCCTTCCTGGCCGATGATGCCCACCGCGGCGGCACCCACCGCGAGGCTTTGCGGGGAGATCATCTTGCCCAGCACACCGCCGGAAGCATTCGCTGCGGCCAACAAGGCCGGATCAAGCCCGGTCTGATGCGCAGCGGCAACTTGCAGTGCGCCAAACAGGGCGTTGGCCGAGTTGTCCGAGCCGGTCACGGCCACGCCGATCCAGCCAATCACTGGCGACAGGAAAGCAAAGGCGGGCCCGGCCTGAGCCAGCCAGACGCCCAAGGTAACGGTCTGCCCCGAGTAATTCATGATGAACGCGATGGCCAGCACGCACAGCACCGTTGGAATAGCCCAGCGTAGCTGGCGCACGGTCTCGCCGTAAGTCGCGATGGCGGTACTGGCCCGAACGCGCAGCATCCAGGCGCTGATCACCCCGGCCAACAGCAGCAGCGAACCGGTAGCAGAAAGGCTGTTGAGGGTGAAGTTGGTCGCCACTTTTTTCCCGCTGGTGCTGACGATGTCCAGCCCCGGCCACGGGAACATGAGCGTGCCCGCAGACAGCCATTGTTTCACCTGCGGTACTTGCGCCAGGGAGAAGATGACAATGATCAGGATGTAGGGCGAGTAAGCCAGCCACATTGCATTGGAGGTGTGGCGAATGTTGCTGCTCACCGGGACATCCATGCCGTCGATGTCATCGACATGAGGCGCCGTCCAGAACTTGAGGAACAGGATCAATGCGCCTGCAGAACCCAGGGCGCCTGCCACGTCAGCCAGGGCCACCGACACGTAAGTGGCGCTGAACCACTGACTTATCCCGAAGGCAATACCGGCCACCAGCGCAGCAGGCCAGACCTGAACCAGACCGCGACGGCCATCCATCAATCCCACCAGAATCAGCGGCACAAAGGCGGCAATGATCGGCGTCTGACGACCGACGATGGCGCCCAGTGTTTCGAAAGGCAAGCCGGTGACCTGGGCCAGCGTCGTGATCGGTACGGCCAATGCGCCGAAAGCCACCGGTGCGGTGTTGGCCACCAGCGCCAGGACCGCAGCCTTGATCGGTCTGACGCCGATAGCCAGCAGCATGGCCCCGGAGATAGCAATGGGCGTGCCCGCACCTGCCAGCGCCTCCATCAAGGCGCCGAAGTTGAAGGCGATGAAAATGGCCTGGATGCGCGTGTCTTTGCTGAGCATCGCAAAGCTGTCCTTCAACACGGCGAAGTGGCCGGACTTGACGGTCAGGTTGTACAGCCAGATGGCGTTGAGGATGATCCATAACACCGTGAGTACGCTGAACGCCGCGCCGTATAAGCCGGCGTTCAAGGTCGTCGCCACCGGCATGCCATAGGCGAAAATAGCCACCAGGGCACAGACCACCAGCGACACAAGCGCAGCAATGTGCGGCGTTACCCGCAACCACCCCAACAACAAGAACATGGTCACCAATGGCAGTGCAGCAAAAAGCGACGAAAAGAGGAGCGATCCTCCTACCGGGTCGTATACCTGCTGGAACATTTGTCTCTCCTTTTGCGGAGCTTTTTATTATTGAAAAATGTGGTTTCGGCTCAGGGTTTGAAGAACGGCGTCGGGCTCATCAAGCGGTTTTCCTGGCTGATCAGATAGGCCGCTTCGGCACTTTTGGTCAGGTACACCGACCACGCCGGATCGTTCTGCAGCGCCTTGCGCTTGGCATCACGATCTGCGGCGCTTTCGTATACCCAGATGTGCATGTAGCTGTTGATGTTGCCGCTTTCGGTTTGCAGGTACGCCAAGGGTTTGCCCAAGTGGCGGCTTTGAATCTCGTAACCATGTTCGGCATAGAGAGCCAGATGCTTCTTGGTAGTCCCCGGGCGGCAGGTGTAAGTGCGAACGTCATAAAGCATGGCGGTTACTCCAGTTGAAAGAGGAATTGCAGCGATGACTCCGGCAACCGAGTGCGTCGGTATGCGCTCGGTGAAAGGCCGGGTGTCGAGAAGAGGAAGGCGGACAGGCAACAGGGTCATGAAGGCTCGTTGGCCGATGGGCAACGAGTTGCTTGTGCGTTGCACTGGAGGCCAGGCAGCAGAGGGCAGGACTGCGCACGCGCAGCTTCATTTCCTGAATCATGGGCATCGGAATATTTTCTTATTGGCGCGTGACCGCGGCTTCTTCCGATGGAATGTACGCACCCTGCCCGGGCGCGCGTTAGGACAGTTCAGACGTTGTTTTGTACTTTTTTGCGGGGTTAGTCAGAAGGGTGGGAATACTTTTTACGGAATTCGCCGGGCGTGCAGGTGGTGTGCTTTTTGACGAAGCGGGTGAAGTAGGCCGGATCATCGAAATTCAGCTGAAAGGCGATTTGCGCAGTGCTCAATTTGGTGTTGCTGAGCAGGCGTTTGGCTTCCAGTGCAATCCGTTCCTGAACCAACCGGCTGGCCGTGTTCCCTACCGTGCGCTTGAGCGCTTCATTGAGCTGCCGTTCACTGATGCACAACGTATCGGCGTATTGGCGGATGGTTGTGAAGCTCAGGTAATTTTCTTCCAGCAACAGCGCGAAGCGTTTGGTCAGCGAATAGCTGAGCCCCGAACTGCGCCCATGTTCGTCAGCCGGATACAGGCGCCGCAGTTGCGTCAGCAGGATCAGCAAGTAAGAACGCACGATATCGAAACGGCCGACCTGGCGATCCCGGGATTCGCATTCGATTTCATTGAGCAGCGGCAGCATTGCATCGTGCTGCTCACGGGTGAGGTAAATCGCTGGCGCGCCACGGGTCAAGTGAAAGAAGGGAAACTTGGCGATGTCGTCGACCCGGGGGAACATCTGCGCAAAAAAATCGGTGCTGAAGTTCAAGACAAAACCGCGCGGTTTGACCGAGGTTGTCCAGGTGTGAAGCTGGCCGGGTGACAGGAAAAACACCGAGTGGTCGCGGACTTCGAATTGCTCGAAATCCAGCATATGGGTCCCTCTCGCCTTCGTCATCCAGAGCAGATGATAGTAATTGTGGCGATGCAGGAATTCGCGCGGGATGTCGTCGTGATCTTCCAGCCGCACCAGCTCGAAATAGAAAGACCCTTCACCGGCAAAATCCGAAGACTCAAGCGTGGGGAACGTATCGGTAGCACGCGTGCTCGTCCCTTTAGGCAAGGGCGGTCTCCTGATGGCACAAGGACAGAAAGAAGTCAGCAGCCTACAGGAACCGGTTTGATTCGTAAGGTGAAAATGAGCCTTCGAGTTAAGTTTTCCGGTTAATCAATGACCTAATAAAGGGTCTTTTAAGGCCCTTTATTTCCTATAAAAGCCTATAATGGCTCAGATATAGTCCTTTAAGTAGCAGGCTCCATTGAAGGCCAGAATCATGTCCCTTATGCATCTCCTTTACTCCCCAGCCGAAATCGCCCGCGATATTGGCAAGAACGCCCAAGCCCTGCGCCTCTCGAAGAACCTGTCGCGCAAAACCCTCGCGCAGCTGTCCGGGGTTTCCGAGTCATCGATCAAACGCTTTGAATTGACCGGGTCCATCACGCTCGAATCGGTGATTCTGCTGGCAACGGCGCTGGATGATCTGGCGCCTGTTTCCAACCTCTTCAAACTGACGGAATTCAGCTCGTCTGCACAGTTGAAGAATTTGAAACGGCAGCGGGGTACGAAATGAGCAAGCCGCTGAAACCAACCGAGTCGCTGGTGGTGTCTACCAACGGACGCACAGTGGGCGAGTTATATCGAGCCGAAGCGAAGGGCATTTACTTCACCTACGACCCGCAATGGCTTGCCAAAGGCTTCAACCTTTCTCCCTTCTCCATGAGTTTTGATGACAAACCACAGCTGGCCAGAGATAACCTTTTTCGTGGCCTGCATGGGCCATTCGCGGATTCCCTGCCTGATGGCTGGGGTCTGCGGCTCATGGATCGGTTCTTCAACAGTCATTTCGGACAGGGCACTTCACTCAAGCTGACGCAGCTGGACCGCCTGGCTTACCTGGGTGATCGTGGCATGGGGGCCTTTGATTATCAGCCCAAAGCCGAGCAGATCGAGAGCGAACAAACGCTGAGCCTTGCCCGCCTGTTCGAAGCGTCCAACGAGGTCCAGGCCGGCGAGACCGATCATGTTCTCAAGGAACTGCGCATTGCCGGTGGTTCTCCGGGCGGCGCCCGACCCAAGGCCGTCGTAGCCTTGAGCGCCGATGGTTCCCATGCGGCTTCGGCCTTCGCCCCGCTTGCGCAGGGATACGAGCACCATATCGTCAAATTCAGGGCACTGGATGAGCCTTGGGAAACGGGGGCCATCGAACAGGCCTACGCCGTCATGGCGCGGCAGGCCAAGGTTGTAATGGCTGAGTCAGTGCTGCTGGACGTCGCGATGCCGGAGGGCAGATCCGAACGGTTCTTTGCCAGTAAACGCTTTGATCGTCGGGGAGACACAAAGCTGCACATGATGACCGTGTCGGCCCTTGTTCATGCCGATTTCCGAACCCCCGCGCTGGATTACAGCGAGCTGTTGAAGCTGACTAACGCGCTGACCAGAAGCGCCGTCGAAGTCGAAAAAATGGCTCGACTGATGATCTTCAACGCGTTGTCGCACAACTACGATGACCACACGAAAAACTTCGCGTTTCTTTACAACGAGTCCGAAGTTGCAGGCGACAGTGGCCGGTGGACACTGGCACCGGCCTACGACCTGACCTTTTCCCAAGGCATGGGTGAACATACAACGGCGTTTGCGGGCAGAGGCAAACCGACCGGAAAAATCATCAAGGCGCTGTGCAAGGATTACAAATACCTCAAGCCAGACGACTACATCGAGCAGACGCTGGATGCCTTGGCGAACTGGGAAACGGTATTTGCCGATCTGGCGATCAATGCCTCGGCAGGCGCGCCTCTGTTCAAGGTGTTGAGCGACGTTCGTTCAGCGTTTTGACGGTAGGAGGGGACTTGTCCCCGAAGGCGTTGGATTGGCCAGCATCATTTAGCCTGACCCGGTCCGGTGTTTGCGCCAATGTCTTCCCGGACAAGTCCGGTCCTACCGAATTCGTGCAAATCAGTAGGAGGGGACTTGTCCCCGAAGGCGTCAGCTCAGGCGCCGCCAAATATCCGGATCATCTGGTCGTTCAGGCAATTGCAATCGGGGACAAGTCCCCTCCTGCCGGGTTTGCGTTTGCTGTGCGACTTGCGGGACCACTGAGCAGCACTTCCCGCGCCATCGCCACCAGCGGGCGCAGGTTGATGCGGTGCCAGGCGGCCCAGACTGGCGTGGTGTATTGCATCCATGGCACTTCGCGCAAGACCACGTTTTCCGGCGCGCTGGAGCGTAGATTGCGTTGCAGCATGGCGATGCCCAGGCCAGCGCCGACCAGGCGCAATGCGGTCATCGGTTCGGTGACTTCCAGGTGGATGTCCGGGGAAAAGCCGGCTTTCATGCACGCCGCCACGAAGCCTTCTGCGTGAGCACCCGCAGTGCGTTGCGCCAGGCCGCTGGCCACGCAAATCCACTGCGCCGCCTGCAGGTCTTCGGGGGTCAGTACGTTCTTCTGCGCGAGCGGGTGATGTTCGGGCATCGCCAGCAGCATCACATCGTTGAGCACCAGCGCGCTGTCCAGATCCGGGTCATCGGCCGCAGGCGGCTCGCTCACCAGGGCGATGTCCAGGCTGCGCTGGCGCAGGCCTTCGAGTTGATCCGAAGAGGCCTGGCTGTAGAGCGCGATATGCAGATCGTGCCGGGCAGCGCGGAGGATTTTCAGCGCGTCGGGCAATACCGAGGTGTGCATGGCGTTTTCGATGTAGCCGATGCACAGGCCGCCTTCTTCCCCTCGACCCAGACGCTTGCCCAACGATTCCAGGCGTTTGGCGTGGGTGAGCAGGGCTTTGGTTTCGGCGAGAAAGGTGCGGCCATCCACTGTCAGACGAATACGTTGTTGGCTACGCTCGAAGAGGTTCAGGCCAAGGAATTCTTCCAGCTGGGCAATTTGCCGGCTCAGCGGAGACTGTGAGATATGCAGCCGTTCCGCAGCGCGACCGACGTGTTCTTCCTCGGCGACGGCGACGAAATAGCGAAGCTGGCGTAAATCGATCATGAAGGGTCAGACCTGTGAGGACTCAAGTTATCCAAATTATGTCTTGGACGGTCTTTACTGGTCAACCTAACCTAGCTTCATGGTCACCTGCGGGTGGCAAGTTGATGGGAGTCGTTTCCCGTCCTTTGCAGATAAAGAGGATCAATCATGAGCATCAGAGATAAATTGCCCGGCGTATTGGGCTTCGGTGGCGCGCCACTGGGCAACATGTTCCGCGCGATTCCTGAGGACGAAGCGCTGGCCACGGTGCAGGGCGCCTGGAACGCCGGGGTGCGCTATTTCGACACCGCGCCGTTCTACGGCTCGGGGCTTTCCGAGCTGCGCATGGGCGAAGCGCTCAAGCAGTACGACCGCGACCAATATGTGCTGAGCACCAAGGTCGGACGCCTGGTGCTGGACGAAGTCGAAGACGTTTCTGCCCGGGATCTGGGCGACAAGGCGGGCGTGTTCGACCACGGCCGCCCGAACAAACTGGTCAACGATTACAGCGCCGATGCGACCCTGCGTTCCATCGAAGACAGCCTCAAGCGCTTGCAGACCGACCGTCTGGACATTGTCTGGATTCACGACATCGCCCAGGACTTTTACCGGGACGAATGGCTGGACTATTTCAACGCCGCGCGCAAAGGCGCGTTCAAGGTCCTGACACGACTGCGCGAAGAAGGCGTGATCGGCGCCTGGGGCTTGGGCGTCAACCGCGTCGAGCCGTGCGAACTGACCCTGGATCTGGAAGAAGCCCAGCCGGACGGTTTCCTGCTGGCCGGGCGCTACACCTTGCTCGACCACGACCGCGCACTGCAACGCCTGATGACCTCGGCCCACGCGCAGAACGTCGACATCGTGGTCGGCGGCCCTTACAGCTCGGGCATTTTGGTCGGCGGCGAGCATTTCGAGTACCAGAAAGCCTCGCCGCAGATCATCGCCAAGGTCGAAGCGATCAAGTCGATTGCCCAGCGTTTCAACGTCGACATCAAGGCCGCCGCACTACAATTTTCCCTGGCCAACCTTGCTGTGGCGGCGGTTATTCCCGGTTCCAGCCGCCCCGGTCGCATCGAGCAGGACGTGGCGGCGCTGACCCAGCGTATTCCGGCCGAGTTCTGGCAAGCGCTGGTCAAGGCTGAGCTGATTTCACCTTTGGCCCCGCTGCCAACCACCATTGCCTGAATTCAAAGAGAGACCCACCATGAAAATCGATTTGAATGGAAAACTCGCCATCGTCAGTGGCTCCACCGCAGGCATTGGCCTGGGCGTCGGCAAGGCGCTGGCCTCTTGCGGCGCGACCGTGGTGATCGTCGGTCGCGCAGCGGCCAAAGTGGATGAAGCGATTGCAGCGATCAAGCGCGAAGTGCCCGACGCCCAACTGCGCGGATGCGTGGCGGATCTGGGAACGGCGCAAGGCGCACAGCGGTTGTTCGAGGCCGAGCCGACCGCAGACATTCTGGTCAACAACCTGGGTGTGTTCAACGAAGTGGATTTCTTCGACACGCCGGATGACGAGTGGGAACGCTTTTATCAGGTCAATGTGATCTCCGGGGTGCGCCTGTCGCGGCATTACGTGAACGACATGGTGGCGCGCAAATGGGGGCGGGTGATCTTTGTCTCGTCCGAATCCGGCATTGCGATCCCGGCCAACATGATCAATTACGGCACCACCAAGGCGGCGAATCTGGCGGTTTCCCATGGTTTGGCCAAGCGTCTGGCGGGCACCGGCGTGACCGTCAACGCCATCTTGCCAGGCCCGACCTTTACCGATGGCGTCGAAGAGATGCTCAAGGACGCCATCGCGCAATCAGGCCGCAGCGCCCGTGACGAAGCGGACCACTTTGTGCGCAGCGCGCGACCTACGTCGATTATTCAGCGTGCGGCAGAAGTGGATGAAGTTGCCAATCTGGTGGCGTATCTTGCTTCTCCCTTGTCATCTGCCACCACCGGTGCCGCATTGCGTGTAGACGGCGGCGTAGTGGACAGCATGGCGATCTGATCGGCCTGTCACTGACATTCATTCTGGAGAATTTCTCATGGCAACAGCATCTGCATCCCTGCGCCTTCCGGTCGCGGCCGACACCGTATGGCAATTGGTCGGCGGCTTCCTTTCCCTGCCGGACTGGCTGCCGTTCATCGCCGCCAGCGAGCCTGCTGAAGGCGGACGTCTGCGCAAACTGACCACGGACGACGGCGCAGTCATCGTCGAGCGCCTGCAAACCTACGACAATCAGGCGCGCACCTACAGCTACTCAATCACCGAAGGGCCGTTTCCGGTCACTGATTACCTCGCTACGTTGCAGGTCGAGGCAGTGGGCGACTCTGAAACGCAGGTGACCTGGTCCGGAAGCTTCACGCCCAATGGCATTTCCGATGCCGAGGCCCATGAGTTGTTTCAGGGGATCTATGAAGGCGGCCTGGAAGCGTTGAAAGGCAATTTCTAACCGTTCAACAAGCGCTCATCCAGCATGAAGTCCAGCTCCCGCGCCTCGGCCACTAGGGTTTGATAGGCCGGATGCTGGACGTTCAGCAGGTAATTGGACTCGCGCGGGATGATGACGCTGGGCACCGCCAGCGCCAGACTTTGCCCGGATTCCAGCCAGGTGTCGCCGAAACTGGCCGTCGAAGGCGGAGCGGGTTCGTCGCGCCAGTCGGCGGGCAGGATGTCCGCACCGGCATTGAGGATGTCCTGCTCCGGGAGCTGGAGTTCGAGCATGGCGTAGTGCTGGATGACAGCGCTATTACCCAGATGCACCAGCACCTCAAGCAGCGCCAGGGATTCACTGCCAGCGCAATACACGCAGGCTTTGCCCTTGCTGTTCCAGCGTCCGCCATAGAGCCGGGCACCTTCGCCGTCGAAGGCCTGGGCCAGCCATTTGCGTTTGACCAAGCGGTAAATGCTGATCAAGCCACGACACCGTGTTCAAGACGGCCGATCAGGTCCAGCACCGCCTGGGCTTCGGCTGAAGTGGCGAGCATTTCCAGCGGACGATGGTTACCCAGCCCGCGCACCGGTTCGACGAGCCAGCGCCGCGTGGCGTCGGTATCGCCTTCGAACAGATCCAGCGCAGCCTTGTAGACCGCAGCCAGGCGGAACAGACGATCACTTTCCTCGGCACTGAATTGCCGCACTTTCAGGCGTCGCTGCAACGTGGCGGGCGCAATCCCCAAGTGGATGGCCAAGGTCGAACGGTTGAGGTCGGTGTACTGCGCCAGGCGTTCGAATACCTCGTAAGGCAAGCCTTTGCGCAGCGCGGCATACAATTGCGCGCCCCGTGCCGGAACGCCCAATTGCTGCCAGAAGCCCGGCTCCTGAGCAGGAGCCGGTTGATAATTGCGGATGGCGATGGACATGGGCAGGTCCTCTTGATCGTTTGATATTTATATACTATATCAAATGGTTTTTTGGGAGGCCTGATTTATTTGAGATTCGTTGGAGCGAGGCTTGCCCGCGAAGGCGTTAATTCAGCCAGCGAAAATGTCGACCGACAGACCCATTCGCGGGCAAGCCTCGCTCCAACGAAGATCACTCCATGCTCACTGCAAGTACGTAGCCTTGTTTATTGCTGGCCAGCCGGGTAACCGTGATGCTGCCGCTGCCGACTTCCAGTTTTGCGGGCCTGGCTTTCATGATGGACTCAACGACTGAAGGCGGAGTCGATAAGCCTAATGTTCTTATGGATAAACGTTTGGCGGCTTTGACCAATTCACGCTTTGCCATTTCTTCATCAGAAGGCAGGTTTATATAAAGAAGCAGTTGTACCCGACTCGGTATTCCGTTCGTGCCGTCGGCAGAGTAAGCAATCTTATTGGTATCGGCAGTACCTGGTGATATAAGCCGGGCGCCGCTGACGCAGCCTTCATGGCCATCGGGCTGTATAGCCCACTCGCCTGTGCGCAATTGGGTGTCATTCAGAAGTGTACAAATCTGAGGCGTTGATTTGACCTTGAGTTCGGCGTGACATCCAAAAGAGAACGATACTGCAATTACTGCAAGAGCCAGACGTCGCATGAAACAGTCCTTCTTTTGATTGAGCTATTTTGATGCCTGTGCAGGCGGCGCGCTATGCCTGTAGGGCGTTGTAGAGCAGTCTGGATTTCTGTGTCGACACAAAAACCACCAAAAAACATCTGGCGCTATAGTAAGCGAGATCGGCTTTTTCGGCGTATCAGATAAGGTACATAAGTTTCGTACTTAAGGTTGGTTTCGCTATACCTTGGTATTAGAAGTGTGTCCGGAGGCAGTAAGCGAATTATTGTTATTAGCTGATACTCTATCGTCACTTAGAACACATAAACACTAAGTATCTATACGGCATCCTTATGGGTGGGCGCTTTCCTGCCCTTATATGAGAATCAAGACATGCAGCCATGGAAATATTCCGACAGTGCAGCGAGTTATGCTCAGGACACTGCTCTTTCAAAAGCGCACTGGATAATTTGGGCCCCGATTGCGGTCACGTTGATTTATCCATTTCTGCTGGACGCTTTTCACGCTCTGGTCACTGATGATCTGGGGCATCGCGCATCGATGACCACCGGTACTGTAGTACTCGCCGCATTGGTATTGCTGGGGGTTTTCGCCGTGCCTGCGATGGGGCTGGCCCTTGCCTGCAAGAAAAGCCGGGTGCCGTACGACAACATCACCACCACCCGAGCGCGCAGACTGGCCTTGATGATTGTCGCGGCGCCGACGCTCTACTGCTTTATCGGTGTCAACTCGATCATGCTGGGCAGTCCGGTTTCGGATCAGTCGATCTGGATCGCGGGCTGGTTGTTGTTGGGCTGTGTCCTGACATTCAAGGGTAAAGCGTCACTGCCCCGCGTCAAAAAATCCATGCGCGACCTGGCCTGGCTACGGGTGGCGCATGGCGTTGCAGGTGTCATCGTTCTGCTGTTCGTGACGTTTCACCTGTTCAATCACGTGTTCGGGCTGATCAGCCCTGAAGCCCATACGGCTGTCATGGAGGTCGGGCGGCAGGTCTATCGCGCGCCGTTTGTGGAGCCGGTGCTGGTCGTGGCGTTACTGTTTCAAGTGTTCAGCGGCCTGCGCCTGGCCTGGAGCTGGAGCGCTCATTCGGTGGATGCCTACCGAATCGTGCAGATCGGTTCGGGGGTGTTTTTAGCCGTGTTTATCCTGGGCCACTTGAATGCCGTGTTCATCTTTGCGCGCACTTATGCCGGTATCGACACTGGGTGGGCCTTCGCTTCAGGTGATCCGGTCGGGATGCTTTACGATCCCTGGAGCATCCGGCTGTTGCCGCATTACGCGATTGGCGTGTTTTTTGTGCTCGCGCATCTTGTGTCGGGGTTGCGGGTTGTCTTGCTTGCCCATGGCGTCGAGCGCGCACGGGTCAATCGTCTATGGTGGGTCGGGGCCGCCGCCAGCGCTGTGGTTTCGCTGCTGATCATGTTGGGTATGACCGGAACCCGTCTGCTGTAAGAAAACCGGCGAGGATGGCTCGCCGGGTTTGTTTTTCTGCCAGCCTGGTTTACGCCACCAGGCTTTCGCCCTGAACCAGCGCTACGCCGCTCTGCACTATTTCGACGATGCCTGGCGAGCCGACCGAAGCCGGTTTGGCAGTCTGCGCGTAGGCGCCCAGTTGCCCGGTGACTGCCCCCACGTAATGCGGATTGCTGGTCGAGACGCCGTCCCACAGGGCGGATGCGGTGGCGGTACTGCCATAGGCCGCGCCCGCATGTTGGTCATTGGTGAAGGCATTGGTCGCCAGCGCCTGAGCGACCAAAGTGCCGTCACTGGCCTTGATGGTGGTTGCGCCGTAGTTCAGCGACGTTGCGACGTTGCCATTGCTGTCGAACAGCAGCACGGCATCTTTTTTACCCAACCCCGGACCCTCGATGCTGATCAGATTGGTGCTGTCGCTCAAGCCCCACACGCTCTTGAAGGCGCTCAATTTATCGGCGGTGATCGAGGCAACCACCAGGCTCTTGCCGGCGGCCAGGGTCAGGCTCGACGGCAGGCTGATTGCGCCGATAAAGGTCCCGGCCTCGTCGTTCATCTTCCAGCCACTGAGGTCAATGGTCGTGGAGCCGTAGTTGTAGATCTCGAAAAAATCACCGCCTTCGGCATTCGAGTTCACCTCGGTGATCAGCAGGTCGTAGTGCGGTAATGCGCCGGTGGTGAAGCTGATGGTTTTACTCGCCAGGGCATTGCCCGAGTGGTCGGTCACCGCGTCGGTGTTGAGCACCAGTTTGTAATCGGAGCTGGCGAGCAGCTTGCTGGTGGGCTGCAGGGTGATCTTGTTGTAGTCGACTTTTACCTGCGGGCTGCCCGCCGCGAAACTTTGCACAAGTGTGCCGTCTGCGTTCTGCAATTCGATGGTGCCGGAACCCAGCGCCACGCCTTCGTCGAAGGTAAACGACAGCGAGCTGCTGACCGCCATGCCGGTGCCTGCATCGGCAGGGACCGCCGCAACCAGTACCGGCGCGGTTTTGTCGACCGTTGGTGAGCCGAGCGTAACCAGGTTGCCCTTGAACTGCTGGTTCGCTGGAGGCAGGTCTTTGGAAACCTCGGTCTGGCCGGACCAAACGGTATCGCCGTTGTCTTGCAGCAGCTGGATCTGGGTGCCGGGCTTGATGCTGGCCGGCGAAACGATGGCTTCGAAACTGCCGCCAGTGGCCTTGAGCAGCGCATCCAGATTGTTGTCCAGTTCCTGCGGCTGACTCGCGGCCTTGCCGTCCCAGGTGAACAACCGGAAGTCATGGGTGACTTGATCTGAAGCTCCGCCCGCAGGCCCGGCGATGATCAGGTAACCGCTGCCATCGGCGGCCTTGTCGATGGAACGTATGCCGCGCCCACCCAGGTTCAGTTCGATGGCGGCGCCGAATACTGGCGCAGTGGCGGTGCCGGCCAGTAATGCCTGATAGTTTTCGACCGGCACGATCAACGCTTTGTCACGGGTCGTGGTGTCGGTTTGCGGGGCGCGGAAGCCCAGCCACAGCTGGTTATTGTCGACGGAGGTGGTCATGCCTTCGATGGAAAAACCGTTGGTGTTCTCCGGCGCAATGCCAGCGCCTGATGACGCGGCAAAACCAAAGTAGCCCGGCGCTTTGCCATTGGCCCCACTCTGATCCCAGGCCACCAACGCCGCTTCGAAGCCGGTGAATTTGCCCTGATAGGTGAACGTGGTGTTGGCGCCGGTGCCGCCGACCTTGACGCTGAACACCACTTCACGGCTGTCGGCATCGACGCCTTTTTTGGTGTTGCTGTGAGAGCCAGTCAGGTACAGCGTATCGCCCACCAGCGCCGCCGCTTCCAGATCGACTTCGCCACTGATGCCCAAGGCTGCGCTGTAATCCCACTCGTAAACGGCATTGCCACCTTCGCGGTCGTAAACGCGCAGGACATTGCCTTCGTCGTCACCGACGATCATGTATTTGCTGTCCAGCGCCACGGCCGCCGAGGCGTCCGAAGACCCGCTTTTGGTGCCCGCCTTGGGTGTGAAAATCGCTTCCAGCGCAGGGCTCGGCGTTGGCGTTGTGGGTGTTGTCGGCGTAGTCGGAGGGACGGGGACGACAGGCGTGCTGCCAGCCCCGGCCAACAGATCATCAGCAGTGGATTTAATCAGATCGGTCAGGGATTTCTGGCCCTGATTCTGGACGATGGTGGTGATCTCCGCTGCCGTCGGCGAGCGACCCAGCAAACCGTTATAGGTGAGCGCGACCTGCGCCTTGACGGCCACGCTGCTGTCACTTTCCCGCGAGTCGCTGATGGATGCCAGTACTTGGTCGCGGGTCATCCCGCTGGCCAGCTGGGCAGTCCAATAGCTCAGGCCTGCGGCGTCCGGGGCCCGGCCCAGCGCATTCTGGAACAGGGTGGTCAGGAAACTTGCGCTATCACTGCTGGCGCTTGGGGCGAACTCTTGGGTCTGGGTAAAGGCCTGGGTGATTTGCCCCAGGCTCATGCCGTTCTGTTTGGCGCTGACCCAGTACTGCAAACCTGCGACGTCCGGCGCGCGACCGAACGCCGTGAAGTACAGCTCGACAATCGGCGCCACGTTAGTCGCCGCCTCGGCCGAAACGGTGAAGGCTGTCACCACGTCCGCAACGCTTTGCGCGCCGCTGTCGATGCGTGCGACCCAGTAGGCGGTTTCGCTGGCGGAGGCATCGCGGCCGAGCATGTTTTTATAGAAGGAACTGACTGTTTCGAGCGTCGTGGCCATGAGTACCGAGGTCCGTTCTTGGAATTAAAAGACCTCGGACGGTAACAAGGCTGGTTTACCGAATTGTGTCAGTGCCGATACAGAAGGCTTGCGTGGGATCAGCTGCCGCTGGTCATTCAGGTAACGCGACGAGACGCGCACCTTGCTGAGCGACCTTCTGGCCTGGGGTGAAGCGGGCATTAGGCGAGCGCACGATGCTGCGCTCGCCCTGGCTGTTTTCTATTTCATAGGCCGTGCCGCTCAGGTCGGAGGCTTCCTGAACGGTGCCGCCCATCCAGAACCCGGCACCCGCGCCGGCAATTGCTCCGATGGGGCCGGCAGCGGCGCCAAGCATCAAGCCAGTCAGCGCGCCGTAACCTTTGCCTGCGGTGTTCTCGGGCACTTCCCGAATGACTTGGTCGGCCATCGTCAAAGCGGGTACGAAGGCGCATACGGATAAACAAAGGAGGATTGCACTTCTCATGTCGATTCCTATAAATCAGTTAAAGGCATCTTGTTCTTTCATTAAACGTGCCAATGAAAAAAGCCTTTATATTCATATAGATAGGATTTTATTGGTCATAATGACCCTTCATATCAGGGTCATTATGACCTTTTGCTATGTGTCTTTATGACCCAGATCAATATCCAGGTACGGATTTGAGAGGATCATGAAAAGGCCGGTCGCTGTGCGGCTGATAGCAATGGCTCGGCTTACTTCGCCAACGCCTTGACCAACGCCGGCGTCACGTAATGCGGGCCGTCGAACAGGTACAGTGGGTAGCCATCATAGGCGGCCAGTTGCGGTTTCAGTTCTGCAGCGGTGGCGGAGCGGAAGCCGCCGCCATAGTTAGGACGGAAAGCTTCGACGATGATCCGCACGCGGTTCTTGCCCAGGCGTTCGCGCAGGGCGTCGGCGTAAGTGCGGGCCACGGGGGCGGTGCGGGCATAGACGCCGACGCCGTCCTGGAAGAACACGCCGATGTCGTCCGGCAGCCATTGCTTGAGCCAGTCAGCGGTGGCGGCGGGGCCGATGTTGGCGCCGTCGTAGACGCTGATCCACAGTGGACGCGGCAGCTTGGCCAGCAGCGCGGGCAGTTCCTTGGCGCGGGTCCAGCTGGGGTCGACTTCCGCCGGGAAGTAATACCCGGTGACGTGCAGCGGCGTCGGCAGTCTGGCGATGCGTTCGGACACGGCGGCCAGTTGCTCGATGTTGTCCCGCGAGCGGTTTTCGCTGAAATAACCGGCCAGCCCGATGATTACATCCTGGGCCCAGGGCTCTTTGGTGATGCGTGCCCAGTCCGGCAATACCGGGACGTTGGGCAGGCCGGTGCCAGGCACGAAGGCCTGATCGTCGACCACGGTCCATTGCACCAGCAACTCCCGGGCGCCGAGTTTTTGCCAGTCGCCCTTGATGCCGACGGTTTTGTTGTCCGGTTGCCAGACGATGCCGACGATGCCGGGATCCAGCGGTTTCACAGCAGTGACGTACAACATGGCGGTACCTGTTCCAAGCGTCGCTGCAAGCAGCAGAACGCCTAGACTGGCACGGCTGAGGGTCTTGCCGAGAATCTTCAAGGAAGCGCCTTCTTGATGCGCTGATGCCACTGGTTCAGCGAGGTCACGCCATTGGCGTTCCAGTTGGCAGCAGCGTCGGGGCCCAGATGAAACTGGCCCTCATTGAATTGCCAGACAATCACTTGCGGCTTGTGCTGGGCAAAGTCCGGGGATTCCAGATATTGCAGCAGCGTCGCCCAAGGCCCGACATCGCCGGGGT
>Ga0247812_10000664_pt1 | contig 20543 bp, 16 predicted proteins | sample UWRJL149409B1_FD_178011 | JGI IMG/M metagenome (GOLD analysis project Ga0247812, IMG submission 178011) | Plant litter microbial communities from Arlington Agricultural Research Station in Wisconsin, United States - UWRJ-L149-409B-1 | ecosystem: Environmental > Terrestrial > Plant litter >...
CCATGCCGGCGGCGAACACCTGATCCACGTGTTGCACCAGCACGATGGCCGCCGGGAAATCCCGCGGCAAGCCCTTGAGCAGCACTTCCAGCGCCGCCGGACCGCCAGCCGAGGAGCCAATGGCGACCAGGCGCTGGCGCGAGGCCGAACTGCGCAGCGGGCTGGGTGCCGGGCGTTCGCGGTTGCCCTTCTCGCCGATCAGCCAGCCGATGTTGATGATTTTGCGCAGCAGCGGTGCGGCGGCTTCCTGGGCATTGCCGGCCCCCAGGGCCGGCGTGTCGACTACATCCAGCGCGCCGTACCCCATGGCCTCGAACACCCGATGCACATTCTGCTGGCGATCGACCGTGACGATGACGATGGCGCACGGCGTATCCGCCATGATCCGGCGGGTCGCCTCGACCCCGTCCATGACCGGCATGATCAGGTCCATGAGGATCAGGTCCGGCGTCAGTTCGGCGCAACGCTGCACCGCCTCCTTGCCATTGCTGGCCACCCACACCACCTGGTGCGCCGGCTCGAACGCCAGGGCCCGGCGCAGCGCTTCCACAGCCATCGGCATATCGTTGACGATTGCGATCTTCATGCCCGCGCTCCTCCTATGAGCTCTACCACTGCGTCGAGCAGCGCATCGTCATGAAAGCTGGCTTTGGCTAGATAATAGTCGGCTCCAGCGTCCAGTCCACGGCGCCGGTCCTCTTCACGGTCCTTGTAGGACACCACCATCACTGGCAGTGACTGCAGGCGATTGTCGCGGCGCAACAGCGAGACCAGCTCGATCCCGTCCATGCGCGGCATATCGATATCAGTAATCAACAGGTCGAAGTCCTCGGCGCGCAGGGCGTTCCAGCCGTCCATGCCGTCAACGGCGACGGCCACGTCATAACCTCGGTTGAGCAGCAGCTTGCGTTGCAACTCGCGCACCGTCAGCGAGTCATCGACCACCAGGATCCGCTTGCGGGCCACCTGCGCGGCTTGCTGGCTGTGCCGGGCGATCCGCTCCAGGCGCCCGGTATTGAGCAGTTTATCCACCGAGCGCAGCATGTCCTCGACGTCGACGATCAGCACCACCGAACCGTCATCCAGCAAGGCCCCGGCGGAAATATCCTGGATCTTGCCCAGGCGCTCATCCAGCGGCAGCACCACCAGGGTGCGCTCGCCGATAAAACGCTCGACGGCCACACCGTACACCGCATCGCGCTCACGAATCACCACCACCTTGAGGGTCGCGGCGCTGTTCTGGCTCACCGGCCGTTGCAGCAACTGGGTGGCGGCCACCAGCCCGACATGCCGGCCCTCGTGCCAGAAGTGCTGGCGCCCCTCCACCTGCACGATATCCTCTGGCGCCAGGTCGCACATGCGCTCGATGTGCGCCAGCGGGAAGGCGTAGGCCTCCTCGCCGACTTCCACCACCAGGCTACGCACCACCGACAGGGTCAGCGGCACTTCAAGGTGGAAACGACTGCCCTCGCCCGCCTTCTGCTCCAGCACCACCGCGCCGCGCAACTGGCGCACCATGTGCTGGACGGCGTCGAGGCCGACGCCACGGCCGGAGACTTCAGTAACTTTGTCGCGCAGGCTGAAGCCGGGCAGGAACAGGAACGTCAGCAGTTCCTCTTCACTCAATTGCGCCGCGGTCTCGGCCGGCGACAGTTGACGCTGGACGATGCTGCGCCGGACCCGCTCCAGGTCCACGCCGTTGCCGTCGTCGCTCAGTTCCAGCACCAGCAGGCCAGCCTGATGGGACGCCCGCAGGCGGATCAGCCCTTCGGCCGGTTTGCCGGCCAGCAAGCGCTGCTCCGGCGACTCGATGCCGTGGTCCACCGCATTGCGCAACAGGTGCGTCAGCGGTGCTTCGAGTTTTTCCAGCACGTCGCGGTCGACCTGGGTCTTTTCGCCCTCGATCTCCAGGCGCACCTGTTTGCCGAGGCTGCGGCCCAGGTCGCGGACCATCCGCGCCTGGCCGGTCAGCACGTCGGCAAACGGGCGCATGCGGCAGGCCAGCGCAGTGTCGTACAGCACCTGGGCACGCTGGCTGGCTTGCCAGGCAAACTCGTCCAGCTCTGCCGTTTGCTCCGCCAGCAATTGCTGAGACTCGGCCAGCAGCCGCCGCGCATCCTCCAGGGCCTCCTCGACTTCCAGGCTCAGGCTCTGCTCCTTGAGCTGGGCATTGAGGTTTTCCAGGGCACGCAGGCCGTTACTCTGCATACGCTTGAGGCGCTGCAGGGTCGCCAGATAGGGTTTCAAACGCTGGGTCTCGACCAGCGATTTACTCGACAGGTCGAGCAGGCTGTTCAGGCGCTCGGCAGTCACCCGTAGCACCCGCTCGCCGCCCTCGGTGACCCGTTTGGCAGGCTTGGCGAGTTCCGCCAGCAGAGGCTCCGGCTCCGACAGTTCGAAGCGCACGGCCGGCGGTTCGAGTTGCAATTCGGCCATCGGCAGCTCCGGCGCCAGCGGTGGCAGGCTCACCGGTGTCGGTGCCGACGCGGGATCGAGCAACTGCCCCATCAACGCCACATAGGCGTAGATATCACTGGGCCCGACCTCGTTGCCAGGCGTGGCGATGCGCATCAGCAGGTCGGTGCCTTGCAGCAACGCGTCAATGTGCTCGGGGCGCAGCAGAAGCCGGCCTTCCTGGGCACTGACCAGGCAATCCTCCATCACATGGGACACTTCGACCCCGGCATCGACGCCAACAATCCGCGCCGCGCCCTTGAGCGAGTGGGCGGCGCGCATGCAGGCTTCCAGGTGATCGGCCTGGGTCGGATCACGCTCCAGCGCCAGCAACCCGGCGCTGAGTACTTGGGTCTGGGCCTCGGCCTCCAGGCTGAACAACTCCAGCAGCGACGCGTCGCGCATTTGCTCGGGGGTCATGTGAGGCTCCGGGTCACGGCGGACAGCAACTGCTCTTCATCCAGCCAACGCAAACTGCGACCGTTAAATGGCAATACGCCTCGGGTGTACTTCGCGCTGGCCTGCTGGCCCGAGCGCGAGGCTGCGTCGAGCAGCCGTTGATCAATCGCATGGATCCCATCGACCTCGTCCACCGGTACCACCACCGGACCGCCGTGGGCGGCAATGATCAACATGCGCGGCATGACCCGCGCACCGGACGCGGTCGCCGTCGAGGCCTCCAGCCCCAGCAACTCCACCAGCGACAGGCAGGCCACCAGTGCGCCGCGCACATTGGCCACCCCCATCAGCGCCCGCGAGCGCTGGTGGGGCAAGGAATGCACCGGCTGCAAAGGCGCCACTTCCACCAGGCTGCGGGTGCTCAGCGCCAGCCACTCTTCGCCCAGGCGAAACATCAGCAATGAACGGGTGGCGACCTGTACCTCGACCGTCGCCGAGCCATGGGCCTGGTCGTCCTGCTGCAGCGCATAGCGGTCCAGCAAGCGGGTAGCCGCGGCCGAGTAGACCGCGCAGTTGCGGCAATGAATATGCTCGGCCAGCAACCCACAGGACTTGTCACCGTGGACGCCGATGCGGTTCCAGCAGTCGTCGATGGCCTGGGCATCGGCGTGGGTTACGTTCAACGAAACTGAACCGGTCATCGTTTGCGCTCACTGTCAGCGGTACGTTCGTTGCGCGCCGCGCGCTCCTGCAAGCGTCGGCTCCCAGCCACATCGCCCTGGGACGCGAGCAACGCGGCCAGGTGCATCAGGGCTTCGGGGTGTTGCGGCTCCAGGTACAACGCCTTGCGATAAAACCCCTGGGCTTCCAGCACGCTGCCAGCCACATCACTGAGCAGGCCTAACCAGTAGAACACTTGCGCCACCGGGCCGTGGCTGCGCAGGTACGCCTCACAGGCGGCACGCGCTTGCGGGCTTTTGCCTTCGTTGGCCAGGGTCGCAATGTGTGCCAGCAGCACCGCCGCATCGCCAGCGTCTGGCTGCTCGGCCCGCGGCGACACTGGGCGGGCTACGCTTGCAAAGGGTCGACTGCGCACTGGCGGCGCAGGCGCGCGGCGCACCGGCAAGCTCACTGGCAGCGCTGGCGCAATGTAGGCCGGCAGTGGCTGGGGTTCAGGCTCGCTGTGGCGGCTGAAGGCAAACGACTGGGGAATGCCGATCGAGCGCATGCCCAGGCGCCCCAGCAGACTGCCTTCGGCCGGGCCGATGAACAGCACGCCATCGACGTGGGTCAGGCGCTTGAGCACTTCAAAGACCTGGGTCTGTGTCGGCAGGTCAAAGTAGATCAGCAAGTTGCGGCAAAACACGAAGTCATAGGCCGGTTCATTGGCCAGCAAGCTTGGGTCCAGTAGGTTGCCGACCTGCAAACGCACTTGTTCGCGAACCCGCTCGCTGAGGCGATAACCGTCGTCTTCAGCGCTGAAATGCCGCTCGCGAAAATCGCCCTGCTCTCCGCGAAAGGAGTTCTTGCCATAGCACGCCCGCTTGGCCCGCTCCACCGACAACGGGCTGACGTCCAGGCCGTCGACCTTGAACTGATGAGGTGCCAACCCGGCATCGAGCAAGGCCATGGCAATCGAATAGGGCTCCTCGCCGGTGGAGCACGGCAGGCTGAGGATGCGCAGAGCCCGCATGTTATTGAGCTCGCCCAGGCGTTTGCTTGCCAGCCTGGCCAGAGTGGCAAAGGATTCCGGATACCGGAAAAACCAGGTCTCGGGCACGATCACCGCTTCGATCAGCGCTTGCTGTTCGTCTCGCGAACCCAGCAAGCGTTGCCAGTATTGATCGGCCGTTTGCACCTGCTGCGCGGTCGTGCGCTGGCGTACCGCGCGCTCGATGATCGCCGGCCCGACGGAGGTCACGTCCAGGCCGATGCGTTCTTTGAGGAAGTCGAAAAAGCGCTGGTCGCTGCTCATGCTCGATCCTCAAGCATTGACAGGTCCAAGGGTGGCGACGGAAACAGCAGGGCCTGCACCTGGGCATCCAGCAGGTCCGCGACCCGCACCCATTGCAGCAGTCCCTGGGCATCTTCGCGCACGGGCCCCAGATACGGCGCCTGGCGATTGTCCAGGCCGTAGGGTTGAAACTCCGCCGGATTGCAGCGCAAGGTGTCGGTGGCCTGCTCGAGAATCAATCCCAGCAGTTGCGCTGGCAGCGTGGCATCGGGTCGATAGTGCACCAGCACCAGGCGGGTGCTGGTGCGTGCTTCGGCAGCCAGGCCGAAGGTCAGCGCGCCGACATCGATCACCGGCACCACCGTCCCGCGGTAGCCGAACACCCCGGCGACCCAATGCGGCGCCTGGGCAATCGGCTTGAGCGGCAGGCGTGGCAGCACCTCCGCCACCTCGACGGCCTGCAAGGCATAACGCTCGCCACCGATGCGAAACACCAGGAACAGCGCTTGTTTCGGGGCCACACCCGCGCCCCGCTTGACCACGAGCTCGCTCATCAGACTTTGAATCGCGAGACGCCGCTGCGCAGCCCGACGGCCACCTGGCTCAATTCGTCGATGGCGAAACTGGCCTGGCGCAGCGACTCGACGGTCTGGCTGCTGGCATCGCCCAACTGCACCAGCGCGTGGTTGATCTGTTCGGCGCCGGTGGCCTGGGCCTGCATGCCTTCGTTGACCATCAGCACCCGCGGCGCCAGCGCCTGGACCTGATGGATGATCTGCGACAGTTGTTCGCCGACCTGCTGCACCTCGGACATGCCGCGGCGCACTTCTTCGGAGAACTTGTCCATGCCCATCACACCGGCCGAGACCGCCGACTGGATCTCACGGACCATCTGCTCGATGTCATAGGTGGCAACGGCCGTCTGGTCGGCCAGGCGCCGCACTTCGGTGGCGACCACGGCAAAACCGCGACCGTACTCACCGGCCTTTTCCGCCTCGATGGCGGCGTTCAGCGACAGCAGGTTGGTCTGGTCGGCGACCTTGACGATGGTCACCACCACCTGGTTGATGTTGCCGGCCTTCTCATTGAGGATCGCCAGCTTGGCATTGACCAGGTCGGCCGCGCCCATCACCGAGTGCATGGTGTCTTCCATGCGCGCCAGGCCCTGTTGACCGGAGCCGGCCAGTACCGAAGCCTGATCGGCAGCGGTGGAAACCTCGGTCATGGTGCGTACCAGGTCACGGGAGGTCGCCGCGATTTCCCGCGAGGTCGCCCCGATTTCCGTGGTGGTCGCCGCAGTTTCGGTGGCCGTGGCCTGCTGTTGCTTGGAGGTGGCGGCGATCTCGGTCACCGAGGTGGTGACCTGTACCGAAGAACGCTGGGCCTGGGACACCAGTGCGGTGAGCTCGGTCATCATGTCGTTGAAGCCGCTTTCCACGGCGCCGAACTCATCCTTGCGGTCGAGGTTGAGGCGATTGCTCAAGTCCCCGGTGCGCATGATTTCGAGGATCTTCACGATGCGGTTCATCGGCGCCATGATCGCGCGCATCAGCAGCAGGCCGCAGAGCGCCGCCGCCAGCACCGCCACCAACAACGACACGCCCATGCTGATTTTCGCCGCGACGACGGCGTCGTCGATGGCGGTGGTCGCGTGGTCGGCAACCGTCTTGTTCTCGCGGATGACGTCATTGAGCTTCAGGCGGCCGGCAACCCAGGCTGGCGTCAACTGCTCGTTGAACAGCTTGATTGCCTCTTGCTCCTGGTGGTTCTTATGCAGCTCAAGGACGGTGGCCAGAATCCGCTTGAAATCCTGATGCGCTTTCTCGAAGGCATCGAACTCGGTGCGGTCCTCGACACCATGAATAGTCGCGGCGTAGTTGGCCATTTGTTCTTCGAGACGCTGCTCGAAGGCCTTGAAATCGGCGAGGTCTTGCTCATTGACCCCCTGCCCTTCCTCCAGGCCGAGCATTTTCTGGATCTTGAGGTAGCTGTCGACCCAGGCACTGCGAATCATCGAGCTGTAGTAGACCCCAGGCACGGCATCGTCGCGAACGCTGTTCTCGCTGGCTTCGATCTTCAGCAGACGTGAATAAGAGACGACCACCATCAACAGCATGATGGCGATAATCACCGCAAAGCTCGCCAAAATGCGTTGGCGCAACGTCCAGTTCTTCACAGTCAGTCCTCGGGGCCATTCAAATGGTGGGGAGTATAGCCGAGGGCGCGCTGGGTTTAAGCAGCGGTTGCGCACTGCGTCTCATCCCGAGCGAAAAGTCTGGATCCGCTCTGGGACGGCTACTTTCCGTCAGATAGGTTGGGGGCCGCCAGTGATATTTGTGTAGAAACAGACGGTGGATTGGCCATTGCGGGCGAGCCGGCGAGGCTGCGTTCGAGGACGCAGTCCTCGCCGTGTTTCACTTGGCGATGGCTCACCTGCGACACTCAGAGACGCACCTGCCGCTCCAGCTCGGCCTTCAATCCTGGCTCCAACTTGAGCTGGCGGGCCAGTTCGTCGAGGTAGGACTTCTCCATGAAGTTCTCCTCGTCCACCAACATCACGCTGGCGATGTACATCTCGGCGGCCATTTCCGGGGTGCTGGCGGCGCGGGCGACGTCGGTCGGGTCCAGTGGTTTGTTGAGTTCGGCGTGCAGCCAGTGCTGCAGTTCCTGGTCGTTGTCCAGCTTGCGGAACTCGCCCTCGATCAGCTCACGCTCGCGCGCGTCGACGTGCCCATCGGCCTTGGCAGCAGCCACCAGGGCCTTGAGGATGGCCTGGCTGTGCTGCTCGACCTGCGCCGGCGGCAGGCGATCGAGGGTTTGCGGCTCGGTCTGCGGCGCCGTGCCCTGCTGGGCCTGCCAGTTGCCGTAGGCCTTGTAGGCAATCACGCCGAGTGCCGCGAGGCCGCCATAGACCGCCACCTTGCCGCCGACTTTGCGCGCCTTCTTGTTACCCAGCAGCAGACCCATCGCGCCGGCGGCCAAGGCCCCGCCGCCAGCACCGGAGAGCAGGCTGCCCAGCCCGCCGCCAGCTGCTTTGTTCTGGGTTCCACCGGCCTTGTTCTGCAACAGGTCCTGGCCGGACTTGAGTAACTGATCGAGCAAACCACGGGTAATCATGTATCGCCTCCAGAAAATCACGTTTAACCCATAAATAAGGCCACCAGCCTAGATCTAAAGTGCCCGAGGCCCGTCAGCGAGAGTGCTTCCAGATGTTGCCCAGCCCTTGCGGCCGCCTTGCTAGCTGGGCTAGGGCATCGATAAAAAAGATATACACTGGGAAAAATCTATAAAAACCGCCCACCGGGTACTTTTCCCATGATGACCCTGCGTCAGATCCGTCACTTCATCGCCGTCGCCGAAACCGGCTCGATCTCGGCCGCCGCACAAGCGGTGTATATCTCCCAGTCCACCTTGACCCTGGCCATCCAGCAACTGGAGCAGGAGATTGGGGTCAACCTGTTCAACCGCCACGCCAAGGGCATGACCCTGACCCATCAGGGACACCAGTTCCTGCGCCAGGCGCATTTGATCCTGGCCACCGTGGACAATGCCAAACGCAGCCTGCAGCAGAGCACCGACCAGGTGGCCGGGCAGTTGACCATTGGAGTCACCAGCCTGGTCGCGGGCTACTACCTGGCCGACCTGCTGACCCGCTTTCAACGGGCCTACCCCAATGTCGAACTCCGGGTCATGGAAGATGAGCGCCCGTACATCGAGCACTTGCTGGTCAGTGGCGAAATCGATGTCGGGGTGCTGATCCTGTCCAACCTCGAGGATCGTCACGCCCTGCAAACCGAGGTACTGACTCACTCGCCCCACCGCTTGTGGCTACCGGCCCAGCACCCGCTGCTGGAGCACGACAGCATCAACCTGGCGGATGTCGCCCGCGAACCACTGATCCAACTCAACGTCGACGAGATGGACCGCAACGCCCAGCGCATGTGGCGAGCCGCCTCGCTGCAGCCACGCATCACCCTGCGCACCGCCTCCACCGAGGCCGTGCGCAGCCTGGTGGCAGCGGGCCTGGGGGTGTCGATCCAGCCCGACATGACTTACCGCCCATGGTCCCTGGAAGGCGACATCATCGAAGCCCGGCCCATCGCCGACCTCAGCCAGACCCTCGATGTCGGCCTGGCCTGGCGCCGCGGCACCGCCCGCCCGGCACTGGTCGACCCCTTCCTGACGGTGGCCCGCGAACAGCCACCCGGCGGGCGCAAGCCATCTATTTAATCGAACGCTGCATTCAGTATTTAGTATTTGTCGTCCTCAAGCCCCGCCACTAGTCTTTGTACATCTATAAGACGGTCGGGGCCCCAGTCACAGGGAGCACCATGGCCACACAACAAAAGAGAATCCGAAAAATGCCCGCCGCGCAGACCCCTTTGTTCACCGCATTGCTGATCGACGGTGAATTGGTAGCCGGCCAGGGCTTTGTCGAGCCGATTCTCAACCCGGCCACCGGCGAAGTGCTGACCCACATTGCCGAAGCCAGCACCGAACAGGTCGAAGCCGCGATCCTCGCCGCCCACCGGGCCTTTGCCGGCTGGTCGCGGACCACCCCGCAACAGCGCTCGAACATCCTGCTGGAAATCGCCAACGCCATCGAAAAACACGCTGACCTGCTGGCCCGCCTGGAATCGTTGAACTGCGGCAAGCCACTGCACCTGGCGCGCCAGGATGACCTCAGTGCGACGGTCGATGTGTTCCGCTTCTTCGCTGGCGCCGTGCGCTGCCAGACCGGCCAGCTCAGCGGTGAATACCTGCCGGGCTACACCAGCATGGTGCGCCGCGACCCGATTGGCGTGGTGGCCTCGATTGCGCCGTGGAACTACCCGATCATGATGGCCGCCTGGAAAATCGCCCCGGCCCTCGCCGCCGGCAATACCCTGGTGTTCAAGCCCTCCGAACATACCCCGCTGTCGATCCTGGCCCTGGCGCCAGCGCTGGCCGAGATCCTGCCGCGCGGGGTGATCAACATCATCTGCGGGGGCGGTGAAGGGGTCGGCAGCCACCTGGTCAGCCATCCCAAAGTACGCATGGTCTCGCTCACTGGCGACATCGTCACCGGGCAGAAAATCCTCCAGGCCGCCGCCAAGACCCTCAAGCGCACCCACCTGGAACTGGGCGGCAAGGCACCGGTGATCGTCTGCAACGATGCCGACCTGCAAGCCGTAGTCGCCGGCGTGCGCAGCTACGGTTACTACAACGCCGGGCAGGACTGCACCGCGGCCTGCCGCATCTATGCCCAGGCGGGGATACACGACAAGCTGGTGGCGGAACTGGGCGCAGCGGTCAGCAGCCTGCGGTTTGCCGGCAAGCGTGACGCCGACAACGAGATCGGCCCTCTGATCAGCACCCGCCAGCGCGACCGCGTGGCCAGCTTTGTCGAACGCGCCCTCGGCCAGCCGCACATCGAACGGGTGACCGGCGCGGCAGTGCATTCCGGCGCCGGTTTCTATTACCAGCCAACCCTGCTCGCCGGTTGCAAGCAAAGCGATGAAATCGTCCAGCGCGAAGTGTTCGGCCCGGTGGTCACCGTGACCCGCTTCGACGAGCTGGAGCAAGCGGTGGATTGGGCCAACGACTCGGAATATGGCCTGGCGTCGTCGGTCTGGACGCAAAACCTGGACAAGGCGATGCAGGTCGCGGCGCGCTTGCAGTACGGCTGCACCTGGATCAACAGCCACTTCATGCTGGTCAGTGAAATGCCCCACGGCGGTTTGAAACGCTCCGGCTACGGCAAGGACCTGTCCAGCGACTCGCTGCAGGACTACAGCGTGGTGCGGCACATCATGGCCCGTCACGGCAATGACCTGAAATAACGCTACTAAGCTAATAACAAGCCGAAAAGGCCAGCTGCATCACGTTCAACACTGCCCCGACCATAATTTAAAGAAGAGGGAAACCCCATGTTCGTGCACAAGACCGCATTGCTCAGTGCAATCACCACCGCGCTGCTGGCCAGTGCCAGCCTCCAGGCCGCCGAACCGCTGAAAGCCGTTGGTGCCGGCGAGGGCCAACTGGACATCGTGGCCTGGCCTGGCTACATCGAACGGGGTGAAAGCGACAAGGCCTACGACTGGGTGACCGGTTTCGAGAAGGAGACCGGCTGCAAGGTCAACGTCAAGACCGCCGCCACTTCCGATGAGATGGTCAGCCTGATGGCCAAGGGCGGCTACGACCTGGTGACTGCCTCTGGCGACGCCTCGCTGCGGTTGATCGTCGGCAAGCGTGTGCAGCCGATCAATACCGCGCTGATCCCTAACTGGAAAAACCTCGACCCGCGCCTCAAGGATGCCCCTTGGTACGTGGTCAACCAGCAGACATACGGCACCCCCTATCAATGGGGCCCGAACGTGCTGATGTACAACACCAACGTGTTCAAGACGGCCCCCACCAGCTGGAACGTGGTGTTCGATGCGCAGAACCTGCCAGACGGCAAGCCCAACAAAGGCCGCGTGCAGGCCTATGACGGTCCGATCTACATCGCCGACGCGGCGCTGTACCTGAAAAGCACCAAGCCGGAACTGGGCATCCAGAGCCCCTACGAGCTGACCGAAGCACAGTACAAGGCCGTGCTCGACCTGCTGCGCGCCCAGCAGCCGCTGATCCACCGCTACTGGCACGACACCACCGTGCAAATGAGTGACTTCAAGAACGAAGGGGTAGTGGCCTCCAGCGCCTGGCCCTATCAGGTCAACGGCCTGATGAACGAGAAACAGCCCATCGCCTCGACTATCCCGAAAGAAGGCGCCACCGGCTGGGCCGACACCACCATGCTGCACGCCGAGGCCAAGCACCCGAACTGCGCCTACAAGTGGATGGACTGGTCGCTGCAACCCAAGGTCCAGGGCGATGTCGCGGCCTGGTTCGGCTCCTTGCCAGCGGTCCCGGCGGCTTGCCAGGGCAGCGAACTGCTGGGCGCCGAAGGCTGCAAGACCAACGGTTTCGACCAGTTCGAGAAGATCGCCTTCTGGAAAACCCCGCAGGCTGAAGGCGGCAAGTTCGTGCCGTACAGCCGCTGGACCCAGGACTACATCGCGATCATGGGCGGCCGCTAAAAGTCATTCCGGGAGCTGCTGCGCGTCGATTATCCGCGCCCGGGCAGTGCTCGCCTCCTCACGTACTGACGTACGCTGCGGGGGCTGTGCGCTGGCCGGACACGACTAATCGCCGCTCGCGACGCTCCCTGAACGACTTTTCCAGCTCCATCGCTTTGCCAAAAGCAGAATTGATTTTCGATTAATAGATTTTTCAGAAGTCCAGGCAGGGCCGCTGCGACGGCCCGCGCCTTTTTGGAGCACCGCACCATGACGCTTGCAGTCCAGTTCACCAACGTTTCCCGTCTATTCGGCGAAGTGAAAGCCGTAGACCGGGTTTCCATCGACATCCAGGACGGCGAGTTCTTTTCCATGCTCGGCCCTTCCGGCTCGGGCAAAACCACCTGCCTGCGGCTGATCGCCGGCTTCGAACAGCCGAGCGCGGGGTCGATCCGCATCCACGGCGAAGAAGCCGCCGGCCTGCCGCCCTATCAGCGTGACGTCAACACCGTCTTCCAGGATTACGCCCTGTTCCCCCACATGAATGTCCGCGACAACGTCGCCTACGGCCTGAAGGTCAAGGGCGTGGGCAAGAAGGAACGCCTGGAGCGTGCCGAAGAATCCCTCGCCATGGTGGCCCTGGGCGGCTACGGCGAGCGCAAGCCGGTGCAATTGTCCGGCGGCCAGCGCCAGCGTGTGGCCCTGGCTCGCGCTCTGGTCAATCGCCCACGGGTGCTGTTGCTCGACGAACCCCTGGGGGCGCTGGACCTGAAGCTGCGTGAGCAAATGCAGAGCGAGCTGAAGAAACTGCAGCGCCAGCTCGGCATCACCTTCATTTTCGTCACCCACGACCAGACCGAAGCCCTGTCGATGTCCGACCGCGTGGCGGTGTTCAACAAGGGCCGCATCGAGCAGGTCGACACCCCGCGCAACCTGTACATGAAACCGGCCACCACCTTCGTCGCCGAATTCGTCGGCACCTCCAACGTGATCCGTGGCGACCTGGCGCAACAACTGAGCGGCAACCCGCAGCCCTTCTCGATTCGTCCGGAACACGTGCGTTTCGCCGAAGGCCCGCTGGCCAGCCATGAGATCGAAGTCAGCGGCCTGCTGCACGACATCCAGTACCAGGGCAGCGCCACCCGTTACGAGTTGAAGCTGGAAAACGGCCAGACCCTGAACATCAGCAAGGCCAACAACCAGTGGCTGGACACCAGCGCCCAGCACCAGACCGGACAACGCATCAGCGCGCGCTGGGCCCGCGAGGCGATGACCCCGCTGCACGACACCGTCACGAGCGGGGTGTGAGATGAACACCGTGACCATGACACAAACGCCTTCGGGGGGCTCGCCGCTGCGCCGGTTCTCCAACCTGCTGTATCGCCGCCCCAATCTGTACCTGTCGATGTTGCTGGTGCCGCCGCTGATCTGGTTCGGCGCGATCTATCTCGGCTCGCTCCTGACCCTGTTGTGGCAGGGCTTCTACACCTTTGACGACTTCACCATGGCGGTCACCCCCGACCTGACCCTGGGCAACTTCGCCGCGCTGTTCCAGCCATCGAACTTCGACATCATCCTGCGCACCCTGAGCATGGCCATTGTGGTCTCGATCGCCAGCGCCATCGTGGCGTTTCCGATTGCCTACTACATGGCGCGCTACACCACCGGCAAGACCAAGGCGTTCTTCTACATCGCGGTGATGATGCCGATGTGGGCCAGCTATATCGTCAAGGCCTACGCCTGGACCTTGCTGCTGGCCAAAGGCGGCGTCGCACAGTGGTTCGTCCAGCACCTGGGGCTGGAGCCGGTGCTGCAATTCGTGCTGGGGATTCCCGGGATCGGTGGCAGCACCCTGTCCACCTCGCACCTGGGCCGCTTCATGGTGTTCGTGTACATCTGGCTGCCGTTCATGATCCTGCCGATCCAGGCTTCGCTGGAGCGCCTGCCACCGTCCCTGCTGCAAGCCTCCGCCGACCTCGGGGCCAAGCCGCGCCAGACCTTCATGCAGGTGATCCTGCCGCTGTCGATCCCGGGCATCGCCGCGGGTTCGATCTTCACTTTCTCCCTGACCCTGGGCGATTTCATCGTGCCGCAACTGGTGGGCCCGCCGGGTTACTTCGTCGGCAGCATGGTCTACGCCCAGCAAGGCGCGATCGGCAACATGCCGATGGCCGCGGCTTTCACCCTGGTGCCGATCGTGCTGATCGCCATCTACCTATCCATCGTCAAACGCCTGGGGGCCTTCGATGCACTCTGAGAAAGCTTCTTTAGGTCTGCGCATCGCGGCCTGGGGCGGGTTGGTGTTCCTGCACTTCCCGATCCTGATCATCTTCCTGTACGCCTTCAACACCGAAGACGCAGCGTTCAGTTTTCCGCCCAAGGGTTTCACCCTGAAGTGGATCGGCGTTGCGTTCTCGCGACCTGACGTCCTGGAAGCCATCAAGCTGTCGGCCCAGATCGCCGCCATCGCGACCCTGATTGCCATGGTCCTCGGCACCCTGGCCTCGGCGGCGCTGTACCGGCGCGACTTCTTCGGCAAGCAAGGCATCTCGTTGATGCTGATCCTGCCGATTGCCCTGCCGGGGATCATCACCGGGATTGCCTTGTTGGCGACTTTCAAATCCCTGGGCATCGAGCCAGGTATGTTCACCATCATCGTCGGTCACGCGACCTTCTGTGTGGTGATCGTCTACAACAACGTCATCGCCCGCCTGCGCCGCACCTCCCACAGCCTGATCGAGGCCTCGATGGACCTGGGCGCCGATGGCTGGCAGACCTTCCGCTACATCATCCTGCCGAACCTCGGCTCGGCGTTGCTGGCCGGCGGCATGCTGGCGTTTGCCCTGTCGTTCGACGAAATCATCGTCACCACCTTCACCGCCGGCCATGAACGCACCTTGCCGCTGTGGCTGCTCAATCAACTGAGCCGCCCACGGGACGTGCCTGTGACCAACGTGGTGGCGATGCTGGTGATGATCGTGACCATGCTGCCGATTCTCGGTGCCTACTACCTGACACGCGGCGGTGAAAGCGTGGCCGGTAGCGGCGGTAAATAAACGGATAACTGGAGGAACAGGGCCACTGTGGGAGCGGGCTTGCCCGCGATTGCGTTGGGTCAATCATCATCAATGTTGGATGCGATGACCTCATCGCGGGCAAGCCCGCTCCCACCTGGGTTCCGGTTTCAGCAGAAAAATAAAAGCGCCAAAGAGGACATGAACATGCAAACCAAACTGCTGATCAACGGCCAACTGGTGGAGGGCGAAGGCCCGGCCCAGGCCGTCTTCAACCCGTCGCTGGGCCGTGTGCTGGTGCAGATCAACGAAGCCAGCGAAGCCCAGGTCGACGCCGCCGTACGCGCCGCCGATGCGGCCTTCGACAGTTGGTCGCAGACCCCGCCCAAGGACCGCTCGCTGCTGCTGCTCAAGCTGGCCGACGCCATCGAAGCCCACGGCGAAGAACTGGCCAAGCTGGAATCGGATAACTGCGGCAAACCGCTGAGTGCGGCGTTGAACGACGAGATCCCGGCGATTGCCGATGTGTTCCGCTTCTTCGCCGGCGCCAGCCGTTGCATGAGCGGCATGGCCGGGGGTGAATACCTGCCGGGCCACACCTCGATGATCCGCCGCGATCCAGTCGGCGTGATTGCCTCGATCGCGCCGTGGAACTACCCGCTGATGATGGTCGCCTGGAAAATCGCTCCAGCCCTGGCGGCCGGCAATACCGTGGTGCTCAAGCCGTCGGAACAGACCCCGCTGACCGCCTTGCGCCTGGCCGAGCTGGCGTCGGAGATTTTTCCGGCTGGCGTGCTCAACCTGGTTTTCGGTCGTGGGCCGACGGTGGGTAGCCCGCTGGTCACTCATCCGAAAGTGCGCATGGTGTCGCTGACCGGCTCGATCGCCACCGGCTCGAACATCATTTCCAGCACCGCTGACAGCGTCAAACGCATGCACATGGAACTGGGCGGCAAGGCGCCGGTGATCATCTTCGACGACGCCGACATCGACGCGGCCGTGGAAGGCATCCGCACCTTCGGTTTCTACAACGCCGGGCAAGACTGCACCGCTGCCTGCCGCATCTATGCCCAGGCCGGTATCTACGAGCAGTTCGTGGAGAAACTGGGGGCCGCGGTCAGCAGCATCAAATACGGCCTGCAGGATGATCCCGCCACCGAACTGGGCCCGCTGATCACCGCCCAGCATCGCGACCGCGTCGCCGGTTTTGTCGAGCGCGCCGTGGCGCAACCGCACATTCGCTTGATCACCGGCGGCAAGGCCGTGGAAGGCGAGGGTTTCTTCTTCGAGCCAACGGTACTGGCCGACGCCCAGCAGGACGATGAAATCGTCCGGCGTGAAGTGTTCGGTCCAGTGGTCTCGGTGACTCGTTTCAACGATGAGGCTCAGGTACTGGGCTGGGCCAACGATTCGGACTACGGCCTGGCGTCGTCGCTGTGGACCGCTGACGTAGGCCGCGCCCACCGTCTCGCCGCGCGTTTGCAATATGGCTGCACCTGGGTCAATACCCACTTCATGCTGGTCAGCGAAATGCCCCATGGCGGTCAGAAACTGTCCGGGTATGGCAAGGACATGTCCATGTATGGGCTCGAGGACTACACCACCGTGCGGCATGTGATGTTCAAGCACTAAACGCCTCACCAGCAGGCTCCAAACCCAAGAAGACAAAACAATAACCACCGATCCTGGCGGCGCCCCAAGGCCCCGCCACGGTTTCGGCCATCCGAAATCTGCCGATTTTCCGGAGCATCCACGCCATGAGTGCATTACCCGAACACTCTCCCGTCGTCGCTGACAGCGATGCCGAGCAGCTACGTAAACTGGGGTACACCTCCAATTTCAATCGCAGCATGAGCCTGTGGGAAAACTTCGCCCTGGGCTTCACCTACCTGTCTCCGGTCGTCGGGGTCTATACCCTCTTCGGCCTGTGCCTGGCCGCCGGTGGCCCACCGATGTTCTGGGCCTACCTGCTGGTGGGCTGCGGCCAGATGCTGGTGTGCCTGATCTTCGGCGAAGTGGTCTCGCAGTTCCCGATCTCCGGCGGCGTCTACCCGTGGGCCCGACGCCTGGTGGGCAAGCGCTGGGCGTGGATGGTGGGCTGGATCTACTCCATTGCCCTGTGCGTGACCATCGCTGCCGTCGCGGTCGGCGCCGGCCCGTACCTGGCGGCCATGCTCGGTTTTGAACCGAACAACAACACCAACATCATCATTGCCCTGGTACTGACGCTGTTCGCCACCCTGGTCAACCTCAGCGGCACCAAGGTGCTGGCGCGCATTGCCATGTTCGGTTTCCTCTGTGAACTGATCGGCGCGGTCATCGTCGGTGTCTATCTGTTGCTGTTCGAGCGTCATCAACCCCTCAGCGTGCTGTTCAACACCTTCGACATCAGCGTCGATGGCTCCTACCTGCCGGCGTTCCTGACCGCCTCCCTGGCCGGGATGTTCCTGTACTACGGCTTCGAAGCCTGTGGCGATGTGGCCGAAGAAACCCCCAACCCGAGCAAGAAAATTCCGGTGGCCATGCGCATGACCATCTACATCGGCGGCATTGCCGCGATGTTTGCCTGCCTGGCCCTGATCCTGGCGGTGCCGGACATGCAAGCGGTGATCAATGGCACCGATAAAGACCCGGTCACCACCATCCTCAACAACGCATTCGGCCCGGTAGGCTCAAAGGTGGTGATGGGCGTGGTGATGATTTCCTTCATCTCCTGCGTGATCAGCCTACAAGCGGCGGCCAGCCGTCTGCTGTACTCCTACGCGCGTGACGAAATGGTCATCGGCAGCGGCCTACTCAAGCGGATTTCGCCGAACACCCAGGTTCCGGTTGCCGCCTTGTTCGTCTCCGGTATCCTGCCGGCGTTGATCATCGCCCTGGGCTTTTTCCTACAGGACGCCGTCGCCACCATCGTCAGCTTCGCTGCCATCGGGATCTACCTGGCATTCCAGATGATCGTGCTCGCGGCGCTCTACGCCCGCGCTCGCGGCTGGAAACCCAGCGGCAAGTTCACCCTCGGGGCCTGGGGCCTGCCCGTGAACATCGGCGCGCTGGTCTATGGTGTCGGGGCAATCATCAACATGGCTTGGCCACGCACGCCGGATGCGCCGTGGTACGTCAACTACGCGATGGTGCTGAGCACGGCCATCGTCATTGGCCTGGGCCTGCTCTACATGTGGCTCGGCAAACCCTATGACCATGGCACCGCCCCAGCAGGCGATGCCTGGAAAGTCAGCCGGTAACGACAACGCCCTGACCCGTGCACGCGGGTCGGGGCGACTAAAAAACCACCAAGGATTGAACATGGATATCACCCGCCGCGACTTCCTCAACGGTGTCGCCATCAGCATTGCCGCCGGAATGACCCCGCTGCAACTGCTCCAGGCCGCCCCTGATGGCCGCTACTACCCACCCGCCCTCACCGGCCTGCGCGGCAGCCACGTCGGCTCGTTCGAACTGGCGCACCAGATGGGCTGGGAGAAAAAAGTCTTCGACACCGACCCACTGCCGATCAGCGAAGAGTACGACCTGGTAGTCGTCGGCGCAGGCCTGAGCGGGTTGTCCGCAGCCTGGTTCTACCGCGAAAAACATCCCAAGGCACGCATCCTGATCCTGGAAAACCACGACGACTTCGGCGGCCACGCCAAGCGCAACGAGTTCTCCGCCGGCGGACGGATGATCCTCGGCTATGGCGGCAGTGAAGCCTTCCAGTCGCCCAGCCACCTCTACAGCAAGGAAGTGAATGGCCTGCTGAAGAAACTCGGGGTCGACATCAAGCGCTTTGAAAGTGCTTTCGATCGCCAGTTCTATCCTGGCCTGGGCCTGTCACGCGCGGTGTTCTTCGACAAGGAAAACTTCGGCGAAGACAAACTGGTGACCGGCGACCCAACCCCGATGGTGGCCGACGATATCGCCCCGGACCAGTTGCACGCCCGCAGCATTGAAGACTTCATCAACGACTTCCCACTGCCACAGGCCGACCGTGAAGCACTGATCGCGGTGCACAGCGCCCCCACGGACTACCTGGCAGGCCAATCCACCGAAGACAAAACCGCCCACCTGGAGCGCACCAGCTATCGCGACTTCCTGCTCAAGGACGTCGGCCTTTCGGAACAGGCGGTGAAGTATTTCCAGAGCCGCACCAACGACTTCATGGCCCTGAGCATCGATGCCGTGGCAGCGTATGACGCCTACAATGTCGGTTTCCCAGGCTTCTCGGCGATGAACCTGGAGCCGATCAGCGAAGAAGCCCAGGCGGAAATGGAAGAGCCCTACATCTACCACTTCCCCGACGGCAACGCCTCGCTGGCCCGCCTGCTGGTGCGCAGCCTGATCCCGGCAGTGGCCCCCGGTCACACCATGGACGATATCGTCCTGGCACCGTTCGACTACAGCAAACTCGACCAGGCGAAAACCCCGGTGCGCATTCGCCTCAACAGCACTGCAGTCAGCGTGCGCAACATCGGCAACGGGGTGAACATCGGTTACAGCCGTGGCGGACAACTGAGCCAGGTGCGTGGCAAACACTGCATCATGGCCTGCTACAACATGATGATTCCCTACTTGCTGCGCGACCTCTCGGCCGAACAATCCCACGCCCTGAGCCAGAACGTGAAATTCCCGCTGGTGTACACCAAAGTGGTGATCCGCAACTGGCAATCGTTCCAGAAACTGGGGGTCCACGAAATCTATGCCGCGACCCAGCCCTACAGCCGGATCAAGCTCGACTACCCGGTGAGCATGGGCGGCTACGATCACCCCAAGGACCCGACACAGCCAATTGGCCTGCACATGGTCTATGTGCCCACCAGCCCCAACAGCGGCATGAACGCCCGCGACCAGGCCCGTGCCGGTCGAGGTCGACTGTACGGACAGACCTTCGAGGTCCTCGAAGCCCAACTGCGCGATCAGCTGCAACGCATGCTCGGCCCGGGTGGCTTCAACCACCAGACCGACATCCTGGCCATCACCGTCAACCGCTGGTCACATGGCTACGCGTACTTCTCCAATAGCCTGTACGACGATTCCGACGAGAGTGAAAAACTGATGAACCTGGCGCGTCAGCCAGTGGGCAAGGTCAGCATCGCCAATTCCGACGCAGCCTGGAGTGCTTATGCCCATGCCGCCATCGATGAGGCGTACAGGGCGGTAGGAGAAGTGGGCTAAGGTCCAACAAGCACTGGACGGGCAAGACATCTGGTCATACTTACCGGCAGCCCCCTGGCACCTGCCCCGCTAAGGTTAACGACGACCGGCGCACGCACCGACGGTTGACTGAGGCACGAGCGAAGCCTAGGGTGTATACCTTGTTTACAGCGTATACAACCTCTACAGGAGAGCCCCATGGCTTCGCCCGTTTTGTCTTTTCGAGTCGAAGAGGTCCTGGCCCAGCAGCTGGATCAACTGGCTGCCGCGACCGATCGTGACAGGCAGTACCATCTCAAGCGTGCACTGGTTCGTTATGTGGAAGCCGAGTCCTGGCATCTGCAAGCCATCAGCGAAGGCATTGCCGATGCCGACGCTGGCAAACTGACCGAACTGGACGCCGTCAAGGCTAAGTGGGCGAACCGTGCCGAGAGTCGCACTGACCGAAAAAGCTGAAAGTGATCTGCAGGCCATTCATGAACATTACAGTGGCCTGGTCGGAGTAGCCGGCGCCGACGATGTAGTGGCCGACATCCT
>Ga0247812_10000666_pt1 | contig 20487 bp, 20 predicted proteins | sample UWRJL149409B1_FD_178011 | JGI IMG/M metagenome (GOLD analysis project Ga0247812, IMG submission 178011) | Plant litter microbial communities from Arlington Agricultural Research Station in Wisconsin, United States - UWRJ-L149-409B-1 | ecosystem: Environmental > Terrestrial > Plant litter >...
TGCCGGCGCTGGGCCTGCCCGCCCCGATCCGCAAGCTGCTGGAGGCGGTGTTGTGATGCGGGTCGGTCGCGGTGAACGTGGCGATGGCTCGTGATGCGGGTCGGTCGTGGCGAACGTGGCGATGTTCGTGATGCGGGTCGGTCGCGGTGAACGTGGCGATGTTCGTGATGCGGGTCGGTCGTGGCGAACGTGGCGATGTGCGTGATGCGGGTCGGTCGCGGTGAACGTGGCGATGTGCGTGATGCGGGTCGGTCGCGGCGAACGTGGCGATGTTCGGTAGAGCCGACTTCAGTCGGCTGATCCTATCCGCAGCCGACTGAAGTCGGCTCTACCATTCGGCTCTACCCTTCGGCTGTTGCGGCCGCCCTTCCCTTCCTTCGAGAGTATCTACCCATGTCCCGCACTATTTTCTGTCAGTACCAGCAAGCCGATGCCGAAGGGCTGGACTTCGTGCCCTACCCCGGCGAGTTGGGTCAGCGCATTTTCGCCCACATCGGCAAGCCGGCCTGGAGCGCGTGGCTGGCGCACCAGACGATGCTGATCAATGAGAACCGGCTCTCTCCGCGTGATCCGAAGCACCGCGCGTTCCTGGAAGAGGAACTGGTGAAGTATCTGTTCGCGGGCAATGCGGAAAAGCCGCCGGGTTTCGTGCCCGAGGCCTGATCGGGCTCAGGGGTCGCGTTCCTGCGTGGCGGCCTGCCGCAGGTCCTGCTCGGCCACACGCAGCGCCTTGATGTCCAATGGACGGATGCGGGCGATGAAGCACGGCATCTGCGGGCCCGGACCGGGGCCGCCTACGAGCACCTTGTCGAAGCGAACCGCTACCCGCCCGACGCGGCTGGTGAGGCCGATCGCCTGCGCATACGGGAGATCCGGGCACGGGCCGGACAGCTCCAGCAGGTACGCCTCGCCGGGGCGTGTCCACACCGCCAGGGCGCTGTCGCCCAGTTCCTGCCAGCCACTCAGGCTGGAGGTAAACGGCATGTCGTTCTGTGGCGCACCGGCGTGGGCGCGGTACAGCTGCACCTTCTGCTCAGTGGTCAACCGGCCACCGGTGGCACAGGCCGCAAGACAGAGGCACAACACAGTGGCGGTGATCAGGCGCTTCATGACGGATATCCCGGGGATTCACGGCCGATGATGCAGCCGCGGCCGTGAACGCGGTAGTGACGGCCGCTGGCCGTCAATCCGGGAGTGCGCTGGCCTTCAATCCGGGCCTGCCAGCTTGACGACCAGCGGCCGTCACTACCGGTACAAGCGTTGACGGCCAGCGGCCGTCACTACCCGGGTCGACGCCGTTAGACGTCGGCGTGCGCCAGCGCGTGCAGCTTGCCTTCGCGAAGCTCCAGCACGCGGTCCAGTTTGCGCGCCAGACTGCGGTCGTGGGTGACCAGCACCAGCGAGGTATGCCGCGCGCGATTCAGTTCCAGCATCAGCTCGAATACGGTGCCTGCGGTGCGGTCGTCCAGGTTGCCGGTGGGCTCGTCGCCGAGCACGCAGGCGGGCTGATTGACCAGTGCACGCGCCACGGCCGCGCGCTGGCGTTCGCCACCGGACAGCTCGCCCGGCTTGTGCTGCAGGCGGTGACCCAGGCCTACCGACTCCAGCAGCGCCTTTGCCCGGTCATTGGCCGCTGCCACCTCGCCGCCGCCCAGCAGCACCGGCATCATCACGTTTTCCAACGCGGTGAACTCCGGCAGCAGGTGGTGGAACTGGTACACGAAGCCCAGCGCCCGGTTGCGCAACACCCCGCGCTCGCCATCGGACAGCTTGGACATCTGCTGGCCTGCGACGAACACTTCACCGGCACTGGGCGTATCCAGCCCGCCCAGCAGGTGCAGCAGCGTGCTCTTGCCGGCGCCGGATGCACCGATGATGGCCACGGTCTCGCCGGCCGTCACGTGCAGGTCCAGTCCGTTGAATACCGGGGTGTGCATCTTGCCTTCGGCGTAGGTCTTGCCCAACGCTTCGGCGCGGATGACTTCCTGGCCGGGAGAGAAAACCTCATTCATAACGCAGCGCCTCCGCGGGCTGGGTGCGGGCGGCGCGCCACGCCGGATACAGGGTGGCAAGGAAACTCATCGCCAGCGCGACCACCGTGATCACCACGATGTCGGCGGGCTGCATGTCGGTCGGCAGGCCGGTGATGTAGTAGACGTCTTCGGGCAACAGCTTGACGTTGAACACCGCCTCGATGGCCCCCAGGATGCGCTCCAGGTTGAGGGTCAGGGTGATGCCGCCGATCACGCCAGCCACCGTGCCGATGATGCCGATCAGCGAGCCCTGCACCATGAACACACCCATCACCCCGCGCGGGGTCAGGCCCAGCGTGCGCAGGATGGCGATGTCGGCCTGTTTGTCGGTCACCAGCATCACCTGCGAGGACACGAGGTTGAAGGCACCCATCGCGATGATCAGCGACAGCAGGATCCCCATCACCACTTTCTCCATCCGCAGCGAGTGGTACAGGTTCGCATTCTGCTGGGTCCAGTCGCTGACCCGGTAGCCGCCGCCAAGGCGCTGTGCGAGGTCGACGCCGACGTTGAGCGCCTGGTCCATGTCATGCAGCTTCAGGCGCACGCCCGTGGCTCCATCCATGCGCAGCACGCGCTCCAGGTCCTGCATGTTGGCGAAGGCCACACCCCGATCGATCTCGTTGTAACCGGCTTCGAAGATGCCGCTGACGGTGAAGCGCTTCATCCGCGGGATCGCGCCCATCGGCGTGCCCTGCACTTCGGCCAGCGTCGCCACCACCTGGTCACCCACGCCCACGCCCAGCCAGATCGCCAGCTCCTGGCCGAGGATGATGTTGTAGCTGCCCGGCGTCAGGCTGTCGAACCGGCCCTTCTTCATTTTATCGGCGACCACGGAGACCTTGGGCTCCATCGCCGGATCCACGCCCTGTACCAGCGCGCCCTGCACGCGGGGGCCACTGATCATCGCCTGGATCTCGATGTACGGCGCGGCGCCGGCCACGCGCGGATCTTTGTAGGACAGATCCACGGCGCGCTGCCAGTCACTCATCGGCTCGCCATCGCGGGTGATGGTGGTGTGCGCGGACATCTGCAGCAGGCGGTCACGGATTTCCTTCTGGAACCCGCTCATCACTGCCAGCGTGGTGATCAGCACCGTGACGCCCAGCGCAATGCCGAGGATCGATGCCATCGAGATGAAAGAGATGAAGCCGTTGCGGCGCTTGGCTCGCAGGTAGCGCAGGCCAATGGCCACGGGGATCGGTTTGAACATGCAGGTGCGCCGGTAGATTCAGCGTATGGTGCCACCTACGGCGGCTTACGGGAAACCTGTCGTGCACGGACGGCTAGACGCAGTTCACGTCGCTGCCCGCGCGACAGCACGTCCGGCCAGAACAGCAGGCTGCCGCCCCTGCCCGGTCCCTGCCAGCGCAGCTGCAGCCACGGCCCGCGTACCTGCAGGGTCGGCTCGTCCAGTTCCACGCCATCCAGCAGCAACGGTCGGGGCAGTTCCTGCAGCCACAGCAGACGACGCGGGCACCGCAACGCGGACCAGATCAGGCACAGGCTCACCAGCCAGCACAGCAGGATCAGCGGTGACTGCGCGCGTGCGGAGATGCCGCTGGCAGCGACCAGCCAAGGCGCAGCGAGCGCGACCAGGGCCTCGGCCAGCAGGCGCACGCGCGAAGGTCGCCACTCAAGCCTTGAGGGCGCGGATCCGGTCGAGCATCGGGACGGCGTGCGCATGCGGGCAGGCCTCGTAGCCCATGAACCACCGCCACAACTTATCGTCCTCGCAGTCCAGCAGGAACAGGAAAACCTCGCGGTCCGCTGCCGGTGCAGTCGGCCACTCGCGCTCCAGGTAGCGTTCGAACAGCTGGTCCAGCTCGCGCATGCCGCGGCGGCAGCGCCAGCGCAGCTTCTTTACCAGGGTGGCTTCGTCCATCGGGGTTCCCGGATAGCGCAACGCCGAGCATGGCTCGGCGCTGCAGGGTGCATCAGTGTGGCAGGCGGATCAGGCGCGACGCGCCATCATCAGCTTCTTGATCTCGGCAATCGCCAGCGCCGGGTTCAAGCCCTTCGGGCAGGTCCGTGCGCAGTTCATGATGGTGTGGCAGCGATACAGCTTGAACGGATCTTCCAGATCGTCCAGGCGGGCACCGGTGTCCTCATCGCGCGAATCCACGATCCAGCGGTAGGCCTGCAACAGCACGGCCGGCCCCAGGTAACGCTCGCCGTTCCACCAGTAGCTCGGGCAGCTGGTGGAGCAGCACGCGCACAGGATGCACTCGTACAGACCGTCCAGCTTCTTGCGGTCTTCCGGCGACTGCAGGCGCTCGCGGTCCGGCGGTGCTGGCGTCTGCGTGCGGATCCACGGCTTGATTGACGCGTACTGCGCATAGAAATGGGTCAGGTCCGGAACCAGGTCCTTGACCACGCTCATGTGCGGCAGCGGGTAGATCGGCACTTCGGCCTTGCCGCAGTCGGCAATGGCGCGGGTGCAGGCCAGCGTGTTGGTGCCGTCGATGTTCATCGCGCACGAACCGCAGATGCCCTCGCGGCACGAACGACGGAAGGTCAGGGTCGGATCGATCTCGTTCTTGATCTTGATCAGCGCGTCCAGGACCATCGGTCCGCACGCGTCCAGGTCGATCTCGTAGGTATCGGTACGCGGGTTGCTGTCGTCGTCTGGACTCCAGCGGTAGACCTTGAAGGTACGCACATTCTTCGCGCCGCCGGTGGCGGGGAAGTGCTTGCCCTTCGTGATCTTTGAATTCTTTGGCAGGGAAAACTCGGCCATGGCTGCTCTCGTTGGCTCAGGCGGCCCGCGCCATCAAGGCGCGGATTGCATGGTAGGCGGGGGTCGCGATCAGTACACGCGCGGCTTCGGCGGCACCACGTCAACCTCATCGGTCAGCGTGTACATGTGCACCGGACGGTAATCGAAGCTGCACTTGCCGTGGTCGTCGACCTTGACCATCGTGTGCTTGTGCCAGTTGACGTCGTCGCGGTCCGGGAAGTCTTCGTGCGCATGTGCGCCGCGGCTTTCCTTGCGCTGTTCGGCCGAGTTGATGGTCGCCACCGCATTGAGCAGCAGGTTGTTCAGCTCGTAGGTTTCGATCAGGTCCGAGTTCCACACCAGCGAACGATCGGTGACCTTGACGTCCTGGAACGAGTCGAAGATACCGGCCATCTTCTCGCAGCCTTCCTTCAGCGTCTGGCTGGTGCGGAACACCGCCGCATCGGCCTGCATGGTGCGCTGCATGTTGTCGCGGATCACCGACGTCGGCGTATCGCCCTTGGCATAACGCAGCTTGTCCAGCAGCCCCAGTGCCTTGTCGCAGGCATCGGCCGGCAGCGGCTTGTGCGATGCGCCCGGCTTGATCGTCGCAGCGCAGCGGTTGGCCACCGCACGGCCGAACACCACCAGGTCCAGCAGCGAGTTCGAGCCGAGGCGGTTGGCACCGTGCACCGATACGCAGGCCGCTTCGCCGATCGCGTACAGGCCCGGGATGACTGCATCCGGGTTGTCGCCATCGATGCGCACCACTTCACCGTGGAAGTTGGTCGGAATGCCGCCCATGTTGTAGTGCACGGTCGGGATGACCGGGATCGGCTGCGTGTGCACGTCGACGCCGGCAAAGATGCGCGCGCTTTCGGCGATACCCGGCAGCTTGTCGTCGATCACGCCCGGGCCGAGGTGGGTCAGGTCGAGCAGGATGTGGTCCTTGTGCTCGCCGACGCCGCGGCCTTCGCGGATTTCCACGGTCATCGAACGCGCCACCACGTCGCGCGACGCCAGATCCTTGTAATGCGGTGCGTAGCGCTCCATGAAGCGCTCGCCGCTGCTGTTGCGCAGGATGCCACCTTCGCCGCGCACACCCTCGGTGATCAGACAGCCCGCGCCGTAGATGCCGGTCGGGTGGAACTGCACGAATTCCATGTCCTGCATCGCGATGCCGGCACGCATGGCCAGGCCACCGCCATCACCGGTGCAGGTGTGGGCGGAGGTGGCGCTGAAGTAGGCACGACCGTAGCCGCCGGTGGCCAGCACCACGCCCTGGGCGCGGAACAGATGCAGCGAGCCTTCGGCCATGTCGATGGCCAGCACGCCGCGGCAGGTGCCGTCTTCGTCGAAGATCAGGTCCAGCGCGAAGTACTCGATCATGAAGCGCGCATCGTGCTTCAGCGACTGCTGGTACAGGGTGTGCAGCATGGCGTGGCCGGTACGGTCAGCCGCCGCGCAGGTACGCTGCGCCGCCGGGCCTTCGCCGTACTTGGTGGTCATGCCACCGAACGGGCGCTGGTAGATCTTGCCCTCTTCGGTACGGCTGAACGGCACGCCGTAGTGCTCCAGCTCGATGATCGCCGGGATCGCTTCGCGGCACATGTACTCGATGGCGTCCTGGTCACCCAGCCAATCCGAGCCCTTGATCGTGTCGTAGAAGTGGTAACGCCAGTCGTCCTCGCCCATGTTGCCGAGCGCGGCGGAAATACCACCCTGCGCGGCGACGGTGTGCGAACGGGTCGGGAAGACCTTGGTCAGGCACACGGTCTGCAGGCCCTTGGCAGCCAGTCCGAACGTGGCGCGCAGGCCGGCGCCGCCGGCGCCTACCACGACCATGTCGTACTTGTGTTCGGTGATCTTGTAAGCGGACATCTAATCTGGATTCCTGTCTTGGTGCCTGGACTCAGGCAGCGCCGAGGGCAATGCGGACGACAGCGAATATGCTGACGATCGCGCCGAGCACGGCGATGAACTTCACCAGGGTCTGCAGCGCAAGCGCCACCAGCGAGTTGTGGATGTAGTCTTCCAGCACGATCTGCAGGCCAAGCTGGGCATGCCAGAACATGGCCACCAGGAAGCCGACCACCAGCACCGCATTCCACGGCTTGGCGATGGCCGCCGTCGCGGTCACGTAATCAGCGCCGACCAGACTCAGCACGAACACCAAGAACCAGATCGACAGCGCGACCAGCGCGGTGGCGGTCAGGCGCTGGTGGACGAAGTGCTCGGTACCGGTCTTCGCCGCGCCAAGGCCACGCACGTTCTTCAGCGGGGTGCGGTAACGGCTCATGCGGCACCTCCGGAAAGCACGACGTAAGCCCAGATCGCGGCGGTGATGACCAGCGATGCGAACACCGAAAGCCAGCTGCTGCGGACGAAGGCGGGGATGCTGAAGCCGATCGCGAAGTCCTGCACGATATGGCGCAGGCCATTGCACAGGTGGTAGGCGAAGGCCCAGGTCCAGGCAAACAGGAACAGCTTGCCGTACCAGGCGCCTGCGTGGTCGGTGAAGCAGGTCCAGGAGGCAGGGCCCATCATCAGGGCGAGCAATCCGCCGGCAATGATCAAGGCTCCAACAGACAGAAAGATGCCGGTCGCTCGATGCAGGATCGAGGTGGCCATCTGGATCTGCCAGCGATACACCTGGAGGTGCGGGGAAAGGGGGCGTTCTCGGGTCGCCATTCGCTGGGCTCGTTGTCTCGGCTGGGCGGCACAGCTGCCGCGTTGGCTCAATGCTGGATCAAAAATCGATGCAGCGTCCGTTTTTCTCCCAATCACCGTACCGCACCGGATCAAGTCCGCCGCGGCCACCGTATTCCTTCTGCTCAGCAGGCATGCTTTCGGGCGCGGGCGCCTTCGGGTCCAGCGGAGCTTCAGATTCAGCGTCGGGAGTGGGGGTTGTTTGGCCTATCATCAGGATTCTCGCAACGCACAAATTCTAGACCTCACACACGTGCCTGACAACCTTTCCCCTGATATCGATGCATATCGCCCATTGGCAGACCGCCAGTTGCTGGCGATTTCCGGCCCCGACGCGGCGGTGTTCGCGCAGGCACAATTCTCCAGCGATGTGCTCGCGCTCGCCGATGGCCATTGGCAGTGGAGTGCGTGGTTGACGGCCAAAGGCCGCACGATCGCCGTGTTTCAGCTCATTCGGATCACTTCCGATGATCTGCTGCTGATCTTCGCCGACGGTGACGCAGATGAGATTGCGTCGCAGTTGCAGCGTTTTGTATTCCGCCGGAAAGTGAAAATCGGTCTGCGCGATGATCTTCAGCTGCAGGCCGCGTTCACTGCCCCGAAAACTGCTTCTGGCGCAGTTCTGGCCGGATCGCTGGCTGGATTCCTGGAATTGGACGTGGGCAGCGGGGACCTGCCGAGGACGATGCGCATCGCCGGCGCCGACGCCTCCGGCGAGACGGACGCCGGATTCACCGCGACGTGGCGTCAGGCGGATCTTCGCTTCGGCGTACCGCGACTGGAGGCAAGCCAGCGCGAACAGTGGACACCGCAGCAGCTCGGTCTGGATCGATTGAACGGCTACAGCGTCAAGAAGGGCTGCTACCCGGGTCAGGAGATCGTGGCGCGCACGCATTTCCTTGGCAAGGCGAAGCGGGCGTTGCAGCTGCTGCAGCTGGCCGCGGGCGCGACCCCCGGTGTGGCCGTGGAACAGAACGGCACCTCCTTGGGCACCGTAGCCTGTGTGGCCGGTGAGCTGGCCCTGGCGGTGCTGCCGCTGGAAGCCAGCGACGCCCCGCTGAGCGTAGGCGGCCAGCCCGCTCAGCGCCTCCCGCTGCGGGAAGGCTTGGCGCGGTAGAGCCGACTTCAGTCGGCTGCACTTCCGCGGCGACAACGAGCGCCAGCCGACTAAAGTCGGCTCTACCCGTCGGCTGCACTGATGCCAGCCGACTAAAGTCGGCTCTACCCGTCGGCTCAACCCGTCGGCTGCCTTCAGGCGGTCAGGCGCTCGCCGGTTTCCGGGTCGAAGAAATGCAGCGCGCCGGGCTGCACCGCCACCTGCAGGGTTTCGCCCACGGCGGGCAGCGACCGGGGCGCGACGCGCATGGTCAGGGCGTGGTTGCCGCTCACCATGTTGACGAAGATCTCGTTGCCCACCGGCTCGATACCTTCGATGCGCGCATCGAACGCCCATTCCGCATTGCCGTCGGCCGGCTGCAGATGCTCGGGCCGCACGCCGACGGCCACCGGCTTGTCCAGCCACCGCGGATCGATCGTGGCCTGGCCCAGCGGCGCTTTCCATGCGCCGTCGATCACCGCCACACCCGCCGCGGTCGCCTGCAGCGTGCCGCGCAGGACATTCATCGCCGGGCTGCCGAGGAAGCCGGCCACGAACAGGTTCGCCGGCCGGTCGTACAGCGCCATGGGGGTATCGATCTGCTGGATCACGCCGTCCTTCAGCACCACGATGCGCTGGCCGAGGGTCATCGCCTCGACCTGATCATGGGTGACGTAGATCATCGTGGTGCCCAGCTTGCGGTGCAGCTGCGCGATTTCCGTGCGCACGCTGTGGCGCAGCTTGGCGTCCAGGTTGGACAGCGGCTCATCGAGCAGGAACACCGCCGGCTCACGCACCAGGGCGCGACCCAGCGCGACACGCTGGCGCTGGCCACCGGACATCGCCTTGGGCAGCTTGTCCATCATGTCGGTCAGGCCAAGGGTCTGCGCCGCTTCACTGATGCGCTTGTCGATGGTCGCCTTGTCGTGGCCGCGCAGCTTCAGGCCGAAGGCCAGGTTCTCGGCGACGGTCATGTGCGGATACAGCGCGTAGCTCTGGAACACCATCGCGATGTCGCGGTCTTTCGGCGCCACGTCGTTGACCACGCGGTCGCCGATGGTCAGCGTGCCGCCACTGATCTCTTCCAGCCCGGCGATCATCCGCAGCAGGGTCGACTTGCCGCAGCCCGAGGGGCCCACGAGCACCATCAACTCACCGTCAGCCACCTCGAACGTCGCTTCCTTCACCGCGACCTGGCCGTTGTCGTAGACCTTGCGCACACCCTGCAACTGTACTTTTGCCATATCACTCTTCCAGTCCGCCCGTTGCCTGGGCATTGCATGTGGACTGCCTTCGGCCCTCCCGATGGCAGTGTTTTTGCCTCAGTGCCGCATGACGGCACCAATGCAATCGAATACAGTTGCACATTCTGCCATGTAAACGTTTTCACGTGGCAGTATCCGTAGGTTGCTGCGCACGCAGTGTGCATCGATGATGGAACGTACACCCCGACCCTCGCGGCGGGCAGCGCCAGCAGCCGCTGGCATGCGCCCACGATGGAAAGGACAACGCAGCGCCAAACCCCTCCCGGAACCCAGCCAGGCAGCGATTGACAACGATGTCACCCGGATCTGAAACTCGAGAAATGCACGATACCCTCTTCCTGTTCGGCGCCACTGGCGATCTGGCCCAGCGCTACCTCTTCCCTTCCCTGCTGCGCCTGCTTGGTGATGGCCTGCTGCCGGAAGACTTCAAGGTCCGTGCGCTGGCGTTGTCGCCGCACGATACCGAAGCCTTCCGGGACATCCTGCGCCCGCGCCTGCAGCAGTCCATGCCGGCCGCCAGCGAAGCGGACATCGCCTCGCTGCTGCAGCGCATCGACTACCGCTCGGTTGACCTGCGCAACGCCGACTCGGTAGCTGAAGCGGTAGCCGACCAGGTCGGCCGCCGCTGCGTCAGCTACCTGGCGATTCCGCCCGGCCTGTACATCTCCACCTGCGAAGGCCTGGCCAAGGGCGGCGCACTCGCCGCACCGCACCGGCTGATGCTGGAGAAGCCGATCGGCAGCGACAGCGAAAGCGCCGAGCAGATCATCAGCACCATCGGCCAGTGGATCGACGAAGACCGCGTGTTCCGCCTGGATCATTACCTGGGCAAGGCCGCGGTGCAGAACCTGATCGCGCTGCGTTTCGGCAACACGCTGCTGGAAGCCGTGTGGAACCGGACCTACATCGAATCGGTGCACATCCTGGTGTCCGAGAGCGAAGGCGTGGACGGGCGCGATGCCTACTACGCACGCTCCGGTGCCCTGCGTGACATGGTGCAGAGCCATATCCTGCAGCTGCTGTGCCTGGTCGCGATGGAGCCGCCGGCATCGCTGGAAGCCGATCGCATCCGCGATGAAAAGGTCAAAGTGCTGCGCTCGCTGCGTCCGCTGGATGCCAAGCACGCCGCACGTGACAGCGTGCGTGGCCGCTATACCGCCGGCAGCATCGACGGGCAGCCGGCGCAGGCCTACCAGCCGCCGGAAGGCAGCGACGTGGAAACCTTTGCCGGCGTCACCGCGCACATCGACAACTGGCGCTGGAGCGGCGTGCCGTTCCATCTGGTCACCGGCAAGCGCCTTCCCGAGCGCACCAGCCGGGTGGTGGTCACGCTGAAGCCGGTCACCCATTGGTTGTTCGAACGCCCGCATCGTGGCCAGGCCACGCCGAACCGCCTGGTGTTCCAGCTGCAGCCGCAGGAGAACATCGAACTCGGCCTGATGAGCAGCCTGGCCGGCCCGGAATGGGGCGCGCTGGAACTGCAGCCGCTGGAGCTTGAGCTGTCGGTACCGACCGGCCTGCACCGCCGCATCGCCTACGAACGCCTGTTCCTGGACGCTTTCAATGGCAACCACGCCCTGTTCGTCCGCGATGACGAGGTGCGTGCGGCATGGCACTGGATCGACAGCGTGGCCGATGCGTGGAAGAACGCCGAGCTGCCGCTGCAGCCGTATGCCGCCGGCACCTGGGGCCCCGCCGAAGCGGCCGGCTTCCTGCCTGGCGATGTCATCGATACCACACACGGAGACCCGGCATGACGGCGCAGGAGCGGCCGCTGCTGGTCGCCGACATCGGCGGCACCAATGCACGCTTCGCACTGGCCGACACCGCCAGTGACACGCCATTGCTGGAAGACAGCATCCGCGAATTCCCGGTCGTCGATTTTCCTTCGCTTGGTGATGCCGCACGGCATTACCTGCAGGAAGTCGCTGCCGAGGCAGACCGCGGCGTGTTCGCCGTTGCCGGTCGCGTGGACGGTGACGAGGCGCGCATCACCAACCACCCGTGGGTGATCTCACGCAGCCGCACGGCGGCCATGCTCGGTTTTTCCGAGCTGCACCTGATCAATGACTTCGCCGCACAGGCGATGGCCATTTCGCTGCTGCAGCCCAAGGACGTGGTGCAGATCGGCGGTGCCGCGTGGAGCCCGCGACGCAGCGGTGCACCGGCCAACTACGGCGTCATCGGCCCCGGCACCGGCCTCGGTGTCGGCGGCCTGGTGATCCGCAATGACCGCTGCTTCCCGCTGGAAACCGAAGGTGGCCACGTCAGCTTCCCGCCGGGCACCCCGGAAGAAATCCGTATCCTGGAGATCCTGTCGGAAACCTTCGGCCGGGTCTCCAACGAACGGCTGATCTGTGGGCCCGGGCTGGTCAACATCCATCGCGCCGTCTGCGAGATGGCCGGCTTTGATCCGGGCCACCTCAAGCCGGCCGATGTCACCGCGCGTGCCGCCACGGGCGATCCGCAGGCGATGCGCGCAGTGGACCTGTTCTGCGCGATCTTCGGCGCCATCGCCGGTGACCTGGTGCTCATCCAGGGGGCCTGGGACGGCGTGTTCCTGACCGGCGGCCTGGTGCCGCGCATGCTGGAATCCCTGCAGCATTCCGGCTTCCGCCAGCGCTTCGAACACAAGGGGCGTTTCTCTTCGATCATGGGCCGCGTTCCTTCGCTGGCCGTCATCCACCCCAATCCCGGCCTGCTCGGCGCGGCGGCCTATGCGGTCGATGCGCAGTGCGGTGCCCTCGGAGCTGTTGCCTGATGCCCGTTCCCTTCTCTACCGACCGTGTCGAATTCATCGCCCATCGCGAAGCCGACGGCTGGATCGAATCCGTTGCCGCGGACATGGCGAAGATCCTCAACGCCGACATCGCCGAACACGGCCGTGCGCGCATGCTGCTGTCCGGCGGCACCACCCCGGCGCCGGTGTACCAGGCACTGGCCGAGCTGGACGTGCACTGGGACCGCGTCGAGGTAGGGCTGGCCGACGAACGCTGGCTGTCGCCGCAGGATCGCGACAGCAACGCGCGCCTGGTCCGCGAAAACTTCCTGCAGCGTGCCGAAGGCGCGCATTTCGATCCGCTGGTGCGCATCGGCAAGCCGCTGGCCGAGTGCGTGTACACCGCCAACCTGCAGGCCCAGCACAGCCTGCAGCCGAGCGTGGTCGCGCTGGGCATGGGCAACGACGGACATACCTGTTCGCTGTTCCCCGGCTCGCGCGAGTTGCCGCGTGCACTGGAAAGCACCCTGCCCTACGCCTCACTGGATGCGACCGGCTGCCCGGGCGCGAACCAGTGGCCGCTGCGCATCACCCTGACCCCGCATGGCCTGCGCTCCTGCCGCCAGCGCCTGCTGCTGCTGCGCGGCAAGCAGAAGCTGGAAGTACTGCAGCACGCACTGGACAGCAATGATGTGCACCAGTATCCGATTCTCGCCGCCATCGAACAGCCCGGTCCGCGCCTGCGCGTGCACTGGGCCGACTGACCTGATCGCCGTGAACCGCTTTCCCCCTCTCGCCACCTTCCAACGCTGGTAGCCAATGAGTCTGCATCCGCAACTGCACGCCATCACCGAGCGCATCGTCCGCCGCAGCGCCGCCTCGCGCGCCGCTTACCTGGCCGGGATCGATGCCGCCCTTCGCGATGGTCCGTTCCGCAGCCGCCTGAGCTGCGGCAACCTGGCCCACGGCTTCGCCGCCTGTGGCGGTACCGACAAGAGCCGCCTGCGTGGCGGTGTGACGCCGAACCTGGGCATCATCACCTCGTATAACGACATGCTGTCGGCGCACCAGCCGTTCGAGAGCTACCCGGAGCAGATCCGGCAGATCGCCCGCGAGCTGGGGGCGACCGCCCAGGTGGCCGGCGGCGTGCCGGCGATGTGCGACGGCGTGACCCAAGGCCGGGGCGGCATGGAGCTGTCGCTGTTCTCGCGTGATGTGATCGCCCAGTCCACCGCGATCGGCCTCAGCCACGACATGTTCGACGCGGCGATCTACCTTGGCGTGTGCGACAAGATCGTGCCCGGCCTGCTGATCGGCGCCCTCGCCTTCGGCCATCTGCCGTCGGTGTTCGTGCCGGCCGGACCGATGACCCCGGGCATCCCGAACAAGCAGAAAGCAGAAGTGCGTGAGCGCTACGCCGCCGGCGAAGCGACCCGCGAGGAGCTGCTGGAGGTGGAGGCCGCGTCGTACCACGGCGCCGGTACCTGCACGTTCTACGGCACGGCCAACTCCAACCAGGTGCTGCTGGAAGCCATGGGCGTGCAGCTGCCGGGTGCCTCGTTCGTCAATCCGGAACAGACCCTGCGCGGCGCGCTGACCCGCGAAGCCACCGTGCGCGCGTTGGACATGACCGCATTGGGTGATGACTACCGCCCGATCGGCCGGATCATCGACGAGCGCGCGATCATCAACGCCATCGTGGCGCTGATGGCCACCGGTGGCTCGACCAACCACACCATCCACTGGATTGCCGTGGCCCGTGCCGCCGGCATCGTGGTGACCTGGGACGACATGGACGAGCTGTCGCAGCTGATTCCGCTGCTGACCCGCGTCTACCCCAATGGCGAAGCCGATGTGAACCGCTTCGCCGCTGCCGGCGGACCGGCCTTCGTGTTCGGTGAACTGATCCGCGCCGGGCTGATGCACGGCGACATCGTCACCGTCGCCCGCGGCGGCATGGCCGACTACGCACGCGAGCCGCGCCTGCAGGACGGCCAAGTGGTATGGGTGGACGGCATCATCCGCAGCGCCGACGAAGACGTCGCGCGCGGCGTCGACAATCCGTTCGAAAGCCAGGGGGGCCTGCGGCTGCTGCGCGGCAACCTCGGCCGTTCGCTGATCAAGCTGTCTGCGGTGAAGCCGCAGTACCGCACCATCGAAGCGCCGGCCGTGGTGGTCGATGCGCCGCAGGTGCTGAACAAGCTGCACGCTGCCGGCCTGCTGCCGCAGGATTTCGTGGCCGTGGTGCGCTACCAGGGTCCGCGTGCGAACGGCATGCCCGAGCTGCATTCGCTGGCGCCGCTGCTGGGCCTGCTGCAGAACCAGGGCCGCCGCGTGGCGTTGGTCACCGATGGTCGCCTGTCCGGCGCGTCGGGCAAAATTCCAGCGGCTATCCACGTGACGCCGGAGGCCGCACGGGGCGGTCCGCTGGGCAAGGTGCGCGAGGGCGACATCATCCGCCTGGACGGTGAAGCGGGCACGCTGGAAGTGCTGATCGATGCGGCCGAGTGGGCAGCGCGCGAGCAGGCACCGAACACGGCGCCGGCTGCCAATGATCTGGGCCGCAACCTGTTCGCGATCAATCGTCTGGTAGTGGGTCCGGCCGACCAGGGGGCGATTTCGATTTCCTGCGGGCCGGCAGCCTCTGACGGCAGTGCGTGGGATTACGACGCGGAATACGAACTGGGGCATGACGCCGCGGCGGCGGCGGCGCCGCACGAGTCGAAGGACGCCTGAGCATCACGCGGTGACGATTCCTGGCCGAGGCTGCGGGAGGCCTCGACCAGGACACGCCGCAAGTACGTCCATGTAGGCTCGCACACGCGCATCCCTGCGCGAGAGCGGTCCTGGCCGAGGCCTCCCGCAGCCTCCGGACACATTCCTGGCGCGTTGTGCGCAGCAGAAGAAAAGAAAGGAAAAACAGAGCATGGGTATCGCAGAGCATCAGGTACGGGCGGCGGAATTGTTGCGTGCAGCGGGCATCCTGCCGGTAGTGACCGTGCATACGCTGGATCAGGCGCGGGCGGTCAGTGCGGCGTTGCTGGAAGGCGGCCTGCCGGCCATCGAGCTGACCCTGCGCACGCCGGTGGCGATGGACGCGCTGGCGATGTTGAAGCGCGAGCTGCCGGGCGTGGTGGTGGGTGCAGGCACGGTGCTGACCGTGGAGCAGATGCAGCAGTCCATCGATGCGGGCGCGGATTTCCTGGTGACGCCGGGTACGCCGGCGCACATGGCCGATGCGTTGGCCGCGGCACCGCTGCCGGTGGTGCCGGGTGCGGCCTCGCCGACCGAACTGCTGGCCCTGTACGCGCGGGGGTTCCGGGTATGCAAGCTGTTCCCGGCCACCGCCGTGGGCGGGCTGGCGATGATCAAGGGACTGGCCGGGCCGGTGCCGGACCTGAAGCTGTGCCCGACCGGCGGCATCACCGAAGACAGCGCCGCGGAGTACCTCGAGCAGAAGAACGTGCTCTGCATCGGTGGGTCGTGGATGGTGCCGGGCAACTGGATCGCCGACGGCGCGTGGGACAAGGTGCGCGATGCCGCGGCGGGTGCGGCGAAGATCGTCGCCCGGGTGCGTGGTCACTGAAGCGGTAACGCCGAGCCATGCTCGGCGGGGACAAAAGCGTGACGATCAACGATCGTCACCCATCACCCATCACGCGTATCCGCCCCGATCACATCGGGCGGGCGGGGTCCACCAGACCATACTGGCTGGCCATGCGCGCCAGCGCGATGTTGTCGTGGATACCCATCTTCTCGAACAGGCGTGCCTTGTGCGTATTGATGGTCTTCGCGCTCAGGCTGAGCCGGCGCGCGATGTCTTCCTGGCGCAGCCCCTGGGTCAACAACAGGGCCACTTCCAGCTCGCGCGGCGACAGGCTGTCGAACGGCGAGGCACTGCCCTCCACCGTGGACAACGCCAGGTTCTGCGCGATGTTGCTGCCCAGGTAGCGCCGTCCCTGCGATGCCTCGCGGACCGCGCGCAGCAGCTCCTGCGCGTTGCAGCCTTTGCTGATGTAGCCGGACGCACCGGCCTCCAGCAGCCGCTTGGGCATCGGGCCATCTTCCAGCACGGACACGATGACCACGCGGGTGGCCTCCTGCCCGCGCACGATGCGCTCGGTGACTTCCAGGCCACTGACGCCCGGCAGGTGCAGGTCGCACAGCACGACGTCCGGCTTCAGCTGGCGGATTTCGCGCAGCGCATCCTCGCCACACTCCGCCTCGCCGATGACCTCGATATCGGTCTCACCGGACAAAATCATCTTCATTCCGGTACGGACCAGTGCGTGGTCATCCACCAGATAGATACGAATCGTCATGCATGTTCCCCTTTCACCACCGCTGCCGTCTTCCACGGTAGGTACCGCGCAGACGCCCCACAAGCGTAGTTCCCGACGGTCGCTGCCGAACTGCGGCCAGAATCACATAACGTGCGTGTCTGACCCTCTATCGCTCGCCGTGAACCTGCTTGTCCGATCAATATAGCCTATAGCAGGCGCATCTTTACGGTTTGTTCACGTCAGTCCGGCCAAGCGGCCCACGCCGGCGACCCCACGGGCGGCGCTGGCGGAACATCACCAGGTAGCAGCCCACGACCCACACCAGCGCCGCACACCAGCCGGCCAGGATGTCGGAGGGGTAATGCACGCCCAGGTAGATCCGCGAGAGGCTGACCAGCACCGCGAACAGAGGCGCACCGATCAGCACCGGCACACGCCAGCGCGTGTTCCACGCCAGCAGCACGACCACGCAGGCGAAGGTCATCGAGCCCATCGCATGACCGCTGGGGAAGCTGTAGGTGGACTCGGGCGCGATGGACTCCCACAGACTGGGGCGATCACGCTGGAAGAACTGTTTGCTGCCCATGTTGAGCAGGGCGGATCCAACGAACGCGATCGCCGCGAAGCTGGCCTCACGCCAGTGCCGACGCAGCAGCAAGGCCGCCACGATGACCACGTCGGCCGGGATCAGGAACCACTCATAGCCCAGCCGCGTGACCACCACGACGAACTGGTCCAGCGCCGGGCCATGCCAGCCGTGCATGCGCATCAGCAGCGGGGCGTCGAAGTGGAAGGATTCGAACTCATGCACCTCGTCGGCCAACGCGACGAACACCGCCAGCGGCACCAGCACGCCGGCGAACAGCAACAGGAAGCGCCACGCATTGCGCGACAGCCAGTGACGAACGCCGGACGCCTCTTCCTGGCCGGCCGGTCCGTCCCGGTTATCCGGCACTTCGGACATAGTTGCGCTCGACATAGTCATCGATCAGGGCCACGAACTCCTGGGCGATGTTTTCGCCGCGCAGGGTGACCTTCTTCTCGCCATCGACGAACACCGGCGCCGATGGCGCTTCCCCGGTGCCCGGCAGCGAGATGCCGATGTTGGCGTGCCGTGACTCACCCGGGCCGTTGACGATGCAGCCCATCACCGCCAGGGTCATGTTCTCCGCGCCGGGGTGCTCGATCTTCCACAGCGGCATGCGCTCGCGCACGTGGTTCTGCACGACCTTGGCCAGCTCCTGGAAGAACTCGGAGGTGGTGCGGCCACAGCCGGGGCAAGCGGTGACCAGCGGCGTAAAGGCGCGCTGGCCCATGGTCTGCAGCAGCTCCTGGGCGACGATCACTTCCTGGGTACGCGACTGGCCCGGTTCGGGCGTCAGCGATATCCGGATGGTGTCGCCGATACCTTCCTGCATCAGCACCGCCAGCGCGGCTGCCGAGGCGACGATGCCCTTGCTGCCTATGCCCGCCTCGGTCAGGCCGAGGTGCAGGGCGAAATCAGAGCGCTGGGCCAGGTCGCGATACACGGCAATCAGTTCCTGCACGCCACTGACCTTGGCCGACAGCACGATGCGATCGCGCGGGAGACCCAGCTCGACGGCGGTTTCCGCCGAATCCAGCGCTGACCGGATCAGCGCCTCGCGCAGTACCCGCCCGGCATCCCACGGCTGCGCACGCAGGTTATTCTCATCCATCAGCTTGGTGGCCAGCGACTGGTCCAGCGAGCCCCAGTTCGCCCCGATGCGCACCGGCTTGTCGTAGCGGATCGCGAACTCGATCAACTGCGCGAACTGCAGGTCTTTTTTCTTGCCGAAGCCCACATTGCCCGGATTGATGCGGTACTTGGCCAATGCCTCGGCGCAAGCCGGCTCGGCGGTAAGCAACTGGTGGCCGTTGTAATGGAAATCGCCGATCAGCGGCACCTCGATGCCCATCATCGCCAGCTTCTCGACGATGCGCGGGATCGCGGCGGCCGATTCGGCGTTGTTGACCGTCAACCGGACCATTTCCGATCCAGCACGCCACAGTTCGGCGACCTGCTTGACGCTGGACGCCACGTCGGCGGTATCGGTGTTGGTCATCGACTGCACCACCACGGGCTTGCCACCGCCCACGACCACCCCGCCGATGCGGACAGGTTGGGTCAGGCGGCGCGGCCAGGCAGTGGGCTCGGCAGGAGGTGTGGGGCGGGAGACGGCGTCATGCATCGGAATATTCTAGCGCTGCCGCGCGACCGCCGGGTGACTCCCATTCAGTGCCGGTGCGGTCTGCGGCCGATTGTCGCAGGCAGGACACACGGGGAGCGCATACGATGAGCGCCCATGACCTCTCCCGACGCCCCGTTCCTGCAGACCCTGTGCAGCCTGCGCTGGCTGGCTACCGCCGGCCAGGCGGCGACCATCCTGGTGGCCACCTGGGTGCTGGGCCTGCCGCTGCCGCAGGTGCCCCTGTGGGCCGGCGTGCTGGTGCTGGCCCTGTTCAACACGTATGCGCAGCTGCGCGTGCACGGCACCGATACCGCACCGGTGACCGCCTTCGGCCATATCCTGGTGGATGTCACCGTACTCACCTGGATGGTCGGCTGGAGCGGCGGCATCAGCAATCCCTTCGGCTCGCTGTTCCTGATCCTGATCGCGCTGGCGGCGCTGGCCCTGCCGGTGCGCTGGACGCTGGCGGTGGCCGCGTCGTGCCTCATCGGCTACTCGCTGAGCGCCGCGTTCGGCCTGCCGCTGCCCGCCGGCGGCTACTTCGCCCCGAAAGACCTGCAGCAGTGGGGCGTGGTCGCCAACTTCCTGATCTCGGTGACGGTCGTGCTGGCGTTCTCCACGCGGCTGGCGGTGGCCCTGCGCCAGCGCGAACACGAGCTCTCCCTGCTGCGCGAACGCTTCGCCCGCAACGAGGGCATCGTCGCACTGGCCACCCATGCCGCCTCGGTGGCGCATGAGCTGAACACCCCGCTGGCGACGATGACGCTGCTGGCCGACGATATCGCCGAGCAGAACGAAAGTGCCGAGGTGCGCGACGACGTGGAAACCCTGCGCGAACTGCTGGTGCAGTGTCGCGAGCGGGTACTGGCCCTGGCCGCGCCGGCCTCGCCGGATGTGCCCGGGCGAGGACCGGCCACCGCGCTGCAGGTGCTGGAGCAATGGCGGCTGGTACGGCCGACCATCATCCTCAGCCGCAATGCGGATGCCCCGCTTACCCTGCCGCTGGATGCCGGCGTCGGCCACCTGCTGATGGTGCTGCTGAACAACGCTGCCGAGGCCGGTGAAAACGCCGGACGCGCGGAAGTCGAGCTGTCGCTGCGCATCGAGGGCGACGATCTGGTGGGCGAAGTCCGTGACTTCGGCCACGGCTTCGATGCCCGCCAGGCCGTGCTGCCCGCCACCCTGTTCAGCTCGAGCAAGAGCGAGGGCATGGGCGTCGGCCTGGCCCTGTCCCATGCCACCATCGAACGCCTGCATGGCGAAATGTGGATGCGCCCTGCGCACGGTGCTGGCAGCCGTGTCGGCTTCCGTATTCCGCTGGTCCCCCGCGAGGAAACCCCATGAACACTGCCCTGCCCTCTTCCGCCGCAGGCCTGCATGGCGATGGCCTGCTGGTCGACGATGACGAACTGTACCTGCGCACGCTGCAGCGCAGCCTGGCCCGTAAAGGCCT
>Ga0247812_10000667_pt1 | contig 20475 bp, 20 predicted proteins | sample UWRJL149409B1_FD_178011 | JGI IMG/M metagenome (GOLD analysis project Ga0247812, IMG submission 178011) | Plant litter microbial communities from Arlington Agricultural Research Station in Wisconsin, United States - UWRJ-L149-409B-1 | ecosystem: Environmental > Terrestrial > Plant litter >...
CTGAGATGACGGACTCAAAAGTGGCGAAGTGCCTCGTGGAAGGGCACTTTGTCTCCTGTTCTGAGAGATCGGGATGCCAGCCAAGTTGCTTTGAATCACATTTCTTGACTCTTTCTCTAGGCTGGGAGTGCCTTCTCTGCTAGGTCGAACCGGTGGCATATTTTTACCTTGTAGTTGTGATTTTGGCACACTCTTGAATGATTTCGATGGTGAAAGATCGGAGGGCATCATGGTTGATTCAGAAGATTTCTTTGAAGATTTTGTGGGAGAGTCTTCGCTCGAACGCTCCTTCTGCAATTTCTGAGACGACTTCCTTGGTGGCGGATTTGGTGGTAATGAAGAAAGCCCTTTTTTGGGTTTCCCCTTAACATTCCCATCTCCTTTCACAGTCGAGTTTGATGACGATGAGGTGAGAGATTCAGCCAATACTGGGAGCCCATGGTTGTCGGCGACATGAGTTTCGACCTCACTAGAGATGCTTCCAGCCCGCCTTCTCGTGACCGGAGGTCTAGTAAAGGCGGGACTACTACTCTGCTTTAGCCTCGGTGTGGTTATCTTCAACGGTGCAATGATGCCAGGGGTTTGAGAAGACATGGACGTCGGGGTGGTGTCTCTGCTGTAAGCGCCGGGACCGGGTGATTCGGAAAAGAGTGTCGAGGGACTTGCGCTATAGCCACTCCCGCTATACCCACTGTACCGATTGGGGTTACTACTAAGAGCTCCATAATTTGGGGTTCCAGATGAGCCAGATGATAAGGGAGTTGCGAGTGGGAGATCTTGTGTCGATAGTTTGGGTATCTCAGGAGTTCTGCTGTGAAATCCTTGATTTTGATCTGGTTTGACTCGGTACCTATCCAGCTCTGGAATGATTTGTGGTGACTCGGTTCGAGCCCTGGCAGGACGAGTGAATATTTCATCGTAAGCTTCTGCCGATCGCAGAGAGGACTCAATACTGGGGCGCCTCTCAGATGCATTGGACCATTTGGCGGGAGAGGTAGATCTAGCCTTTGCTATCGGCGGCATAGCAGGAGGATCTGCCTTAGGTTGTTGTTTTGCAATGGAACTTTGCTTCCTCCTCAAGACATTCCGTGAAGATTTTCCTTTCAGCTCAGGTGGGGGGCCAGTGATTGTTGTCTTTGTAGTCGACCTTCCGAAACTAAAACCTGCACTTGATTTTGCTTCTGCTGCAGTTTTTATGCTTGGTGAAGGTTCGCGCATCCGAGGCCGCGGAAGGGAAGTCTGGCGTGACCTATCTGGAGTAGGCGCTCTTCTGGATTCGAACTGCCCATACATTTCTATGTTCCCTCTTTCCCTGCTCTCTGACCTAATCGTGGGCGCCATATAGCCAGCACGCCTCCCACTCCTACGGGAATCCTCTGGCCTATTTGGCGGATCGACTCCTGCTTTGTATGATGCCATCATGTTTCCTACCCTCGCATCGCTGGGAAGGCTTTTAACTGCTGCTGGATGTTATGAGTAACCGTGTTGCATGGCCCACATTCCAAGATAGATGGTCCGGTTAATATGGCATCCGAAAATTATCTTGACTTCTGCTTAACAATGGAGAAAAGTACTTGGTGGAGGATCACACTGCTAGTCTCGGTCGAGTCGATTTCTCCGTGGGGAGTTTCTGTAGCATAAAACCAAATTCAAAGCATTCAAAGCAGCAATGTATGTATTCTTTTGCCGAACCGAATTGTGAGGCAGTTATTAGGCGTACAACAATGATATGTTTTCGTGAGAAAAGGCAAGTGTATGTAGGTGTGTATGGATCGACGAACAGTGAACCTCCAGGGCGTGAAAAACGAGCAATGGAAATAGGCGGTTGAAGCAAATCTTGTATTACTCAAGGTCAGATAGTGAGAAAAGGCGATATGGAAGAGCAGGTGTGGAGGGGATCGAGTGTATATGGCTAGCCCTTGTCCACAAGACATGCAGGGTTGAGTGCTGAGGGTGTGGCCGTTGCTGTTCGCCTGTGGATCGAGAGAGGGACCAGGGTTGTGAGGTGTGGACTCCTCTGTGGAGGTGTGGTGCAGTCGGAGAACCAGGCGGCGCTTGTTCGTTCGTAAGCTAGTAGTATTCAAACGCTAGCTCCTGTAGTCCTAACACTAACACCACCTGTCACGAACGGCGGTGGTGCTTGCTAGCTGGGTACGGGGATGGCTCCAAGCTAAGGACGACATAGAGCAAATAATAGTAATGGGATTGTCGAAGCGCAGGACGGTGAAGCAACATCGAGCCCGAAAAGAAGAGTCAGAGAGGCGGTGCTAGGTACGCGGAGAGCGAAAGGGCAAGAAACGCTTACCGCTAAGTGCCCATCGCCATCGCCATCTCCATCTCCCTCGTCACTGCAAAGGTGCAGTACGTAGTCATTTGGATCAACATCAACCATCAACCAGCAGAACCCTGGCACCTTTTGCTGGGTGGCTAATAAGAAGTGGCGGTATCGCGATCTCCAGCACATGCAAGCCCCAAAAACGTGTAGGCGACCCAGTCAGGTGGGTTGGAAGTGCTGGCTACTCACTTGGTACGGTCACGGTTACGCCGGTTGGTTGGAGATGGTATTGTTGGACGGTATTGGACTGTATTGGACGGTATTGGACTGTATTGGACGGTATTGGACTGTATTGGACGGTATTGGACTGTGGGCTGTTCTGTACTCTCTGTACTGTATGAAGGATACACTGCCCTGGCTGCACTGGCGAGTATGATCCTGCACCACAACCACTCACTCACTGTAAGGTACTGGCAAGTATGATAATTGGTCCGGAATGGTATTTGTCTGGTATGGTATGGTATGGTATGGCTCCGTTAGGTTTGCAGGTACGAGGCAGTCGTGTGCGCATGGCATCAACGCACTGGCAAGCGCAGTGCAGCGCAGCGCAGCGTAGAGGAGCAAGACAAAATCAATTGAATGAATGAATGGGCTGCGCCGCCCTGCACACTGCACACTGCACGTCTCTCCTGTCTCTCGAGGCCTATAAGCGGCCGGGAGAGTCTCTGCACGTCGCTATTCGCGGAGCAGCGGTAAGGTGAGGTAAGGTGAGGTAAGGTGAGGTGAGGTTTGGCAGCTGATAAGGCATCCATCATCATCCATCATTCATCATCCACGACCACCCATCTGTGTACCGTACCATACCGTACGGGTAACGTAGTCGTAGTCGTAGTTTGAAGAGAGCACCGACCGAAAAGCCACTTTTTTTTGGCATGTACCGTTAGGCGCTGAGAGATGCCATTTATTATTCGTTGGTGGTGATGCATGCTGGGTCCATGTTTTCCGTTTTCCAGTGTCCGCACGGCGCTTGCTTTTCTATTTTCGACGATCGTCCCGAGGCCAAGACCCACAGTGGACGTTGACTAGCATATCATATCATATCACAGCACAGCACACCACAGCATATATCCACCGGTGTGTACTGTACATACAATTACAACCACAGTAGTGCTCCGGGATCGTACTGGACTGTAACTTACTGTATTGTATTATTAAATAAGTACTGTACTGTGCATCACGATCCACCAAGAACCAAGCCACAATGTGCACCCCCCGGCTCCAGGTACCGTGGACGACCTGCGGAGGACGAAAGGTAACTAACTGTACTGCTAGTGGACTATGGATGATGTTACTGTTATCTGTAAGTATGAGGGTACGTATATGTGTATTATGCATTATGTATTATGTATGTATTCTTATTATATACACTAACGTAAATAATGTAAAATCCGTACACTTGATGTACTGTACTGTACTGTATGTACTGTACATAGATCATAGCTACTCTACTCGAATCTGTACGACTATCAAACGACCTACCTTGCGCACGCTTAACTTGCCATACCATAATACCAAGCCCATGCCATACAATACTATACAATACCACACAATACCATACAATACCATACCATACATACGTAAGCGAGAAATGGACATCTGTACACTCTGCCATGCTTTTCCTGTCCCCCTGGCCCCTGGCTGAGACTCACTTCAGCCTCGTAAAAAAATGTCATGGCCGGCGTAGGAGAGAACAGATAGACAGACAGGTCGTTGCATTTCAAGAGCCGTCCTCCGATCGCTGAACACCGAGTTTGACCATGGTCTCGGTCTCGGTCTCAGTCTCAGCCTCAGCTCTCAGCCTGTGGATCACTGATAGAATAGATAGAATAGATAGAAACATACCCTGGCTTCTACTGGAGAGAAGCATGCCGATGGCAGGTAACGCACTATCTCCTGTACTGCACGGTATAGTATAGTATGGTATAGTATGGTATAGTATAGTATAGACAATCATTGGGGATTCTGGAAGGGGGACGTGGGCACCTCATCTGATTTTCTGTTGTACTGTACTGTACTGTACCGTACAGTAAGTACAATACTGTAAAACGGTCGGAAGTATAGCCTTCATATATAGCCTGACTATTCAGTCCCGCGGCCCTCTCCCTTATCCCCTTCTTCTTCTTCATCTTCATCTTCATCTTCTTGTTCATCTCCTTCTCCTTCTCCCTCGCTCCATGATTCCATTCGACGAGCTTTCCACTTTCCACCGGCATCCCATTTCTCTCCCTCCGAAAGCTTCATGAAATAATCCTTTGAATACCATCCCCTGAAAAGACCTTGATTGGTCCCGGGAGAGAAGTCGCTTGGCCAATGGGGATGGTTGGTTCAGAGGGATTTTTCGTCTCCCGGCGGTTGGAGCAAGCGAGGAACAAATGATGAAAAGCCGAGAAAACACCCGCTTCCCCTGAGCCACCCCTGGTTGGTTGGTTGGTTGGTAGAGTAGAGAGAGTAAGTACAGTATTTACTGTATGGTTACAATATACAGTGCGGAATCTTCCATAGGAGATGATGCACTCGCTCGCTTGCCATCGGGTGATATAACCCAGGGAAGGGCTACTATTATTATGGTTATTGTGGTTATTGTGGTTATTGTGGTTACCTAAACCAACTTCGCCTTCCAACACTGCTCCGTGCATGCATAAAATATAAGCACAAAGCAAAGATTCTTTTCGTGCCTGTTTGCCTGTTTGCCTGTTTTGCCCGTTTGCCTGCCTGGGGGATCCACGGTCGTGTGTGTGTGTGGCGTTCTGCGCCACGATCTCCCGTCCATCACATCGGATCCACGCACCAGAGTTTTAGTTTGCCGCTGCCAGCACACAACACTTTCTCCACTGCACTCACGTTGCCGGGTGTCGATCGCGTCTCTCGCTAATAAATGGTAAAGTATTGGGTAAGGAGTATGTAAGTTACCTTAGTTAATTATATTGGGACAGTACTTACCAGTACTATACTCTCGCCTACGGTACCTGAACGAGTAAACCTTAATGCGCGCTTCAGCTTTGCTAGGATCCATGGCGTGCGTGCCAACGACGTCAATCCCCATATCGCCTCACCATGTGCTGGCAGGAGGCTGAGCTTCCGCTTTTTTTTAAGAAAAAGAAAGAAAAAAAAGAAGAATAGAGGAAGAGCAGGATCTCTTTTCGTTGAAAGGTACTGCAGTACAGTAGTAGTATTATGAAGTATATGCTGATCAGAAAGGAGCAGCCCACAATGGGAAAAACGGTCCTGCAGACTACGAAGGGGTGATGAGAGCAAGCAAGGCGTCTCGGCCTGCTGATTCGTCACGCATGGGGTGTGGTTTGGGTTAACCGCCAGTGGTACAGTAAATACCAGACCTCCGTACTCCGTGCTACGTACTCCATACAGAACCAGAGGACCTTTCGTCGTGAGGGTGTGTGGAATTGTGGCTGCCTCTTTCTCAGATTCTTCGGGTCCAGTTTCATAACGTGATCCATTTAAAGGGGTGTTCTACACAGATCTGCCACCCAGTCTGCTCCGACCGTCACACACCACTCTTGATATCTGAGGGTGTAGGCAGGCCCCGCTCCCCTTTGGATCCTGGGATATTTCGCGTGCCCGCAATATGGCAGCAACGGCAGCAATTCGTCGCTCGGCTCGTGGCTATCAAGGGTGCTTCCGTCCATTATTGAACGCTCTAGATCCCGCCGACGAAACGTCAGCACCCTATCCCCAGCCTGTAAGATCTCTAGATGGCCTTCCTCCTCTCCCATAGGTCGGCCGCTCCCTGCTTCGAGGACCAGATACATAGGCGTTATATGGCCTGTGCCGTGCTATCAAAGATTGCTACATATGTGTAGTGAGTGGCCTTGGTGAAAATAGGGGAGAGAGACATCGCGCGAATGGCGTTTCCAACCCACAAACCACCACAAGCCTATAAGGGATGTCACTTCCGTCCTTCGTACGATCGTTGGTTGTGCTAAAAGTGGTCCATAACAGCTGATTAAATGCGGTATGGATTCCGTTAAAGGATGCTCCTTGGATTCCACGCGAGAACAGCCGACGGGGAAGAAGGGAAAAGGGGGGAAGATACTCTGCCGCCGAAGGATGTTCCTGGGAAAGTAGCAATATCCCGATCCTCATAAGATGAGGATCTCATGTCCTGTTGCAGTACAGTGCACTACAAGTATAGAATGTGGGTTGATGCTCCTCCCAAAACGAATATCCACATGTAAGCATCGAGGACCCACAATCCAATTGGGAGAAGAGGAGTGCGCGGGTTGTTGGACAAAGGGAAATCAATATTGTGAGCAATTCAAAGGGTTAGCACATTGGCCATGTTTTATATCTCACATATAGAACTCTAGGCAGCCCAGCCCTCTTGCCCTCAGCTCAGCTCAGCTCAGCCAGTTTTCTTTTCCTAGTTAACTTCCTTCCCAAGCGGAATCCCAATATATATCTTTCCCCGACGATAGATAGGGTAGCTAGCCAAGCACGTTCAAAGCGAAGTAATAAGAAACCTATGAGAAACAAGAACCTTTCCTTATTCCAGGCTGAAAAAGTTGATTGAAAGTGGAACAGCTTCAGCGAAATGACAATACATATATTGAAAATCAGAACCGAAAGCTAGACAGATACGTCAACTACTGGAAAATAAAAGAAAAAGAAACAAACAAGAAACTGAGGCTGGAAGGATAGATAGGTCACTTTTTATTGACCCAGAGACACTCCCTCGAAACCAAATCAGACCTACCTTATCCTCCCCCGCCTCCCCACAGAGGAAAGGAAGCGATCCCGTGGAGAAGAAGAAGAAGAAGAGGGAAAAAGGTATGAATAGGAGAGACAGACCACTGTGGTGTGGTGAGTGGTGAGTGGTGAGTGGTGAGGTACACGCCCTAGCAAAAATCAATCAATCAGTCGATAAACATATTTTACTTTCGTAAGGGGGTTTTCTTATCAACTGCAAAATAATATGTATATATATACATATAATTAAAATATGAAAATATATGATTAGTTTTTTTTGGGGGGAGAAGGTGTCTTTGTCCCTCCGAGAGAGATTTCGAGGGGCCCACGATACAAATACGGGATGTTTCAAGAGGGAGAGAGGGAGACTTTTTGTGCGATTGATTCTGGAAAATCATGTTTTACGTTTTTTTTATATATATATAATACTTGAGGGAGGAAATTTGGCTTGCCTTCTTGATGGTTAATTTCCTGATCTTCCTTTTCTTTCGTTTTGTGTTTCCTTTTGTTTATTTTTTTTAGTATACAGCGTAGCTAATATCCCCTAGCAGATGTAAACCCAATCCTTTTATGCACCAAGACCGACCGAGGGTTATCAGGGGGCAAGAATCTCCCATGTGGAACGTCCCCCCCAAAAAATTGCTTCTTATACTTCATTAGAAATCTTAATTTTGGCAGTCTCTTGGCTAGAAGAGTGCTTGCTCAAGTGGCTGTCGCAAACCTCTTTGCGCGAGCCTCTGCCTTTGCCTTTTCTGTTGGATCATCTGTAATACGTCCTGCAGCCTTGGGCTTTGGCGCCGCCGCCACCGTTGCAGGCTTTCCCTTGGGTGCTTCTGTTCTGCGATCTGGAGTTTGCCTCTTTGCATTTCGTCCTCCGCGTCCGTCATCCTTTCCTTCACGTCCTCGCTTTGCTCTCCGGTCTGGTAGTGCATCGTCCAATCCCTTTACTACGGCTTCCGTTGAGTCCAGACCGAACTTTTTAGCCCGCTCAAGCTTCTTCTGCGCCTCCGTCGCCTCAACGGTCTCCGCAATCCCAAATCGCTTCGCGCGCGCCGCTCGCTTTTCAGCCTCCTTTTCAGCATCTGTCATTGCTATTCCCGCGCTATAATCTACTTTGGGCGCCTCCACTTTCGGTGCTGCCTCTGTGGTTGTGGCTCCCGATGGCTCGTCAGCGCCGTCTGTGGCCTTCGACGCATCTCCCCCAACAACACTCGACTCCGTGGTCTTTGATGGTTCAGTGTCAACTTTTTCACTTGGTACTGCAACGGGGGCGGTGGTGGCTTCTTGGCCGCCCGGTGCGACGGTGGTGGCAGGGGCGGCGGTAGCTTTGCTATCATCCTCATCCCAATCGATCTCGTCCTCAGCAGCTGTGAGCATCCGTTAGCATAGGAACTAGCTTTGATGCGGGCGCATATCGGCACCTACCAGGTTTTTCTGCAGTCTTCTTGCCGTCATCCTCCTGCAAACGCGCAACGAGGTCCGCTTTGTTTCCGGATACCACTAAGCCTCGCTCTGCGAGTAGCTTCTTCAGGTCAGGAACCTTTTGTTGAGAATAGTCTGCCATGGTGGAAGATTGCGGCGCCAATGAATGTAATGAAGCTGCACGTTGAAGTTCGATAATAAGATTGGCTCGAGATGTATTAGTGGGGAGGTGTGATGTTGAAAGGCGAGGCTATTGATGAATCCAACTACCAATTCCACAGCTCCTTCGTCAGCTCCTCTAGGAACCTAACCAAATGCGGGAGATTAAAATCTAGCTTTAATTAAGCGAGTCCCAGCTTTGATACCGTGAAGGTCTAAGCGCCACAACCTACCAAGTAGCCGAGTAATATACTCAAACTCAACATCCTTTCATAAACATCACATCTCTTCTAATTTCTCAAATCAATGTTCATCATCCATGCACAGTATATCGTCCATTCATCATTTAGAAGTTTCACTTAATCACCATTTCTTCAGCGTCTCTTCAGCGCCTCTTCAGCGTTTCTTCAGCGTTTCTATACCAGTCGCGTCGTAAGATTTACCAATTATATTCAGCCGCATCCATTCCTTCAATCTAACCCTCAGTTCCTCATGCACTTTCTTCCCCAAGCCCTCGACCTATTTCTTATTACTACTGAATTGTTTTCCCATATTCGAGAAACTACAGCCTATGGGAGCAACCTTCCCTTTCCTCACACCGCACAGTAGGCAATATCATGAATGACATTGCAACTCAGTGATCTATAAGTGGAGCTGCTTATGTCTTACATCAGATTTAAGGTTAAATCTTCTGTTGGCAGCCGCCATTGGCTTCTCCTCTGGGCGTCATCTCCCTCCCATTTCTCATATGGAAACTTACCGACCGCCTGGCATGGTAGTATACACAATTCTTATTTACTCACCGATGAACCAAGTTCCATTGCTGGCCGAGGCCCACTTAGTAATGTCTCGCATCACATTTTATGATGACTGTGCCAGGAGTTCCTTCGACGAGTAGAGTACCGCCAAGTTTAGACTTATGTCAAGTTAGCAACTTGAATCCCCTGGTAGTAGAAGGAAGGAATATCTTACTCAGATGCGGGGCTGGTCACCGGCACGACTTGCGCTTCAATAATTTAAGATCTGTGCCATTTTTTGGTGACCATATAGAGCAGATCGTACGATAGAGGTTTATCTACACGATACTAGCTGTGTGCTAGTGATGTAATCCAAACCTTTGGACTAATTACTTTGTCACCTCTGAGCTAGCTATACTGCAATAAACCCATCATCAAAACGACGTTACTCTAGCCAAGGTTAGATTGAAGGCACAAGCAAATGACTGCGCCTGTTCATCCTGGCTCTCTAGTTCTGCTTGTGGCCAGTAGCTGAAGATTACTTTATAGCCCTCCTCAGCTTTGCTATTACCGACTCCCGATGTTTGTGACCCCCTTGTCACAACTTGATTTGAAAGCTACCACTTTTTCTGTCCTTTTTTTCACCAGAGTATAGGTTCAATACAACATGGAAGAAATCGCCTTGATGTTGCGCTACAGTGCCACTGTCGACTGCTATAAATGTATGGAATGACCCTCCGTCATTGCTAATCTGATGTACTACACTCTACATATTCACAACTACCTAGACAAACCTGCTGTCGTTCAGCTTGCCCTTCGTTCAATCTACATCATTCATCTACACAGCTCTAGCTTCATACAAGCCGCTCGACTTTGAGAGCATGTCTGGGTCATCCTCACAGGCGAAAGATGAAATTACCGATCGACGTTCACGGGCATCTAAGGGGAAGTCTCGCTCCGGCTGCGTCTCTTGTAAGGAAAGAAGGGTCAAGGTGAGAATCCAAACCATTCCCGTTTCTTCACGATGTGAAACTGGCCCGCTGTGCATGCTCTGGGATAAGCCACAGACATGGCAATGTGGTATTTGTGTTGCATGTTTACATCACAAAGAAATATAGACTACTAACATCTTTCAGTGTGGCGAAGAACGCCCCAAATGCTCAAGGTGTACCATACAGGGTCGGGAATGTGTCTACGAGTTTGTTGAAGAACCGAAATGGAAGGAGAAGACGAGTGTATTCTCAGTTTCCACCAGGCAGTCAAGCTCTCTGAGAGAAAATAGCCCTGCGGCTTCTGGTCGGACCACGCCCATCAATAGAGCTAGAACACCGAACTTCAACTTTCAACATCACTTTGAGTTTGTTGGCGCAGCAGTAGGAAAGCAGCTGTCCACGGCGGCAGTCGGAAACCTAAATTTTGATGCACAAGACACAATGCTATTGGAACATTTCCAGTCATCTACCAGTGCCGACTTGATACTGCCACAAGAAAGCTGGACTCGTGATATCATCCCGATTGCGGTCGAAGTAAGTACTCCAAATCCAACTTCTATTCCGTTGATACAATTGGGTCTAACGAAGAACACAGCAAAAGTTCCTTATGCATGCCATACTTGCTGTGTCTGCGTGCCATATGCGAAAGCTTCAGGAAACATCTGTGATGTCATTGACTATTGATTACCACACGTTAGAGAGTCATCATTTGCATCTTGCTCTCTCGAAGATGCGTCTAATGTTTTCTGAGATTGACGTCGTTGCTAATCAAGACGCATTCCGTAAGTTCTCAATAAGCTTCTATTCATTCTAAGAACTATTAGAATAACTAACATATGTCGTGAATAGTTGGAGCCTCCTTCCTATTCGCAATCTACTACGGCTCCAGTCAAGAGTTCAGCCCATATTCATCAGAGCTAGAGAGAGGTGTCTACGTTCATATCAAAGCTGCAACATCAATCGCTCAAAAGAATTGCGAACAGGCTTGCCAAGGTCCCTTTAGACATATTTGTACCCCACCGCTTTACCACCAACATGTGACTCCAACTAGCGGTCCATTGGCAGCTCTTTATAACCGGCTCAACCAACTAGATCCTCCACCACCAAACTACAAGTCTTACGTTGAGCGTATCCAATCCCTGACCACTCTTATTTCTATAACCACCGAGCGCGAATTCACCAAAGCAGAGGCTGAACACAACTTGCTATGTATTGTACGGTATGCTGGCTCGTGGCCGACTGAAGGGTTAACTCTGGGTGCTCCGTCTGATACGATAATGAGTATTATTACTGCATATTGGTATGCCGCGGGTCTTTATAATGTCCGATATGTGGGCGAAAGGTGGTGGTTCTGGAGAGAGAAGCCTGCCATAATGATAAGTGGACTATCGGCTAGCCTTGGCGAAGAATGGGATGCTTGGATGGAATGGCCAATGTCTATCTTGGCCAATTCACCATGGGCATATACCCAATCCACCCGCGACTAACTAATTTTGAGTCGTATAGAACACGAATAAGACTCGTGAACTCACTGTTCCAGATCTTTCGACCACCAACCTGGCGTCTCGGTTTCACCACGTCACATTCAACGCAACTCCGGCTCCGTAAAAGGATAATATATCCATATGTATATAATCCTTGATTGAGGCTGATCTCCCTTCATATTGAACATACTCATTATCACCCCATAAAGTTATTGATAGTATAGTTATTGGCAAGCAGTGTTTTTGGAGGACTTTCTTCTTGTTTCGATATTGAAATTCAAGATTTGCTTGCGGACTTTCACTCTTTATCATGTGTCTATCTAAGACCAGCTTGCTTACTACAGGTTGTTATCCGCCTTTGCTACCGATGGGAGCCCAATGCCATCTATAACCAACAATCTTGGCTCAAACAATTTTGCCAATTCACTCGCTCGCTTCGTCGAAGTTTTAAGACCTATCAATTTTCTCCCATGGGTCTTCTTTCGCTACTTTTCAAATCATATTTTGATATGCGGCCACTAAGAATATACGCTCTTCAACACAAATCTGAGAGACATTTCCTCCAAACTCCCATCGCGCAACAGACTTATATCGCCCCGATTTGCGACAAGTCAGAAATGCTCACTAATAATAATTCAAAGGTTGCCAAGAGCGATCCTTCTTTAGTGAGAATCTTCAATGTATTAAGTCCTGTTTCCACGTTCTAAGATGACAAAATTCAATATAGGCTTCAACAACGGCTCTTGATTATTCCACGGTGGCGAAGAAGACGAGGCTGAGCACGAGCTTACCTGGTCGTAACCATCATCACGGAAGTCATATCTTTCATCGCACAGCATATGGTGCCACTATATTAACCCATTTTATTAGAGGTAAGCTATAGAAGATATATACCTACTGCAGCAGAATGATCGACTAGGTAGTCTCTTTCTCTTCTCATGCAAATATTGTTGGCAAGTCGAAAGAGGAACCCGTCGAGGAGATCAACTAAATCAATTTTACCCGCGATGATACTGAATCCATGGAGAATAACCACAACGAGCATGGGTATCCACCGAAGAGAACTCTGATTGCCCGGGCAATATCCTCGGTTTTCAGTGGCTTCACTCCCAATATTGAGCCTATGGATCTCGACATGGCTTGCGTGCATCTGAAATATCGCGCACTAAGAAACAAGTAGACGTAAGTCTCTTCAATTGCAGGCGAGGAATAGGTTGTTGGCCGTCCTCAAAACTAGAACTGAGGATATGATCTAGCTTTCCCATAACTACATTATCCATCATAGCTTCAGTAGTTACAGGCCTTCCATTATGTAGTTAATTATGTAGTTAATTATGTAGTTAATACTCCCCAATAACTACAGGATTGTTTTTCTCCATGGCGGCTCCTAAAATGTCGTCGGCCAGAGCGTAACTTTTGTAAAGTAAAAGATAATTGCAGGTAAAATCGCCGGGATGACAAGGAAAGGGATACTTAATTTTCATACATTATAGATGGGACAGTACGGAGTAGCTGTCAGGAACACTGACATACGATCGATCCTTCCTGCATTATATAGTCTACACTGTATATAGTCAGACGGAGGAGCGTCTGACGTAAAGAATTAGACACTTTTGCACCACTTAGAGAATCACTCTGACGTGACTCTCGATACTAGCTTTGCAAAACATACTGCATACGAAGCACTCTGAAGCGTATTTAGGCCAAGACCCAGCGGTGCCACACTTGGTGATGATTCTGCTGCATTGAGGACATAGACTTCCACTTCATCATTGCTTACTAAATTCACCCGCTAAGTAAGAGTTGCATAAAGGGTTGCAGCAAGTATAGCGAACCGCTCGGAACAACGCATAGAGGGGCAGGATATCGTCGCTTCTACTGGACCGGAGGGGATATGCGCCCCTCTCCTAGTACAGAAACAAATAACCATCGAGCCTAGGGTGGGTGGATGCCTGTCAGCAACAGGGGATCTTGAAGGTGTTTTCGTTTGAATACTACTTAATAGACCAGGCGAATACTGGGCTGCGTTTGATATCAAGTTTATAAGATGTCCAGCTCCCCTGTAGTCGACTAAACCCCCTTGAAAGTTGAGGTGCATATGGGTCTACGATCTTCTGATTAGATGATGTTGATCTTGTCTTACCTTATTTTTATCTTGAACTCAAGCTCACTACACATTACCAAATATGGCTTCAACTGAAGCGATCTCTTTGAACATACTCATCGTAGGGGCTGGTATAGGGGGTTTTTCTGCAGCTATTGCGTGCCGACGTGCAGGTCACAGTGTTCAAATTTACGAACGATCGTCATTGAACAACGAAGTTGGTGCTGCCATTCATGTTTGTCCAAATGCTTCCAGAGGCTTGTTGGCATGGGGACTCGATCCAGTGAAGGCAAAATTCGTAACGTGCAAGAGTAACTTCCGAGCACAAGGCTCTTCTATGGTGAAGTTTCATGAATCAGATGATTCATATGTTACTGAGAAATACGGAGCCCCATGGTTCTTTGCACATCGAGTGGATTTGCACGAGGAGTTAAAGAGACTTGCGATTGGGACTGAGGGGAAAGGCACCCCTGCTGGCTTGCACTTGAATAGTGAAGCTACAAAACATGTAAAGGAGCATCCATAATAAACAAGAGTTAGGAACTGATATGAACTAGAATCCCAGGACGGGAACTGTATACTTTGCAGATGGCAAAAGCGTCACTGGTGACTTGGTCATAGCAGCAGACGGTGTGCACTCAAGTTCAGTCGAGGAGGTCCTAGGAGAACCCAATCCAGCTTTGCCAACGTCGAATTATAATTTCGCTTATCGTTTCTTGATACCGTCGGCAGAGATTGCTGCAGACCCGGAAACGGTACAGTTTACCAGAAACGACGATGGCCGAATTAAAATTTTCATTACAGAAGGAAGGAGGTTAGTGTGGTATCCATGTCGAGAGTATGCATTCTTCCCACAGTCATTTGCACATACTAATGAATTGTTTCAGTAACGAAATTCATAATTTTGTAGCCATATTTCACAATGATACAAAGTTTGAGAGAGAAGATTGGAAAACGCCAGCAGAAACATCTGCGCTACTAGAGAGATATTCGGATTTCCACCCCTCTCTGCTTGCAGTCTTAAGGTAAGTACTTTGGTGTCGATTCAAAATTACTCTAATGTAGGCTTCCAGGAAAGCGAAAAACATAAAACAATGGCCACTTCTTTACCGCGCTCCAATAACATCTTGGCATAAAAACAAACTGGTTTTGGCCGGCGACGCAGCCCACCCAATGCTTCCTCGTAAGAATAATTATTTTCTTTCATGAATTTCACTAACATCCAAAAAGATCAAGGACAGGGAGGAGCCCAAGCAATTGAAGATGCCGTGGCGCTTGGAATTGTGTTGTCGAATTTTACACCCGGAGCCCTCGAGGAACGACTACAGATTTATGAGGATATCCGACGAATTAGGGCGAGTGTCATGGCGGTTTTCAGTAATGCCGGACAAGATGAGCCAGGGCAGATTCGTGCTGAAGCTGCAAAATTCATGCCTGCTGAAGATGTTCCAAGTGAGTTTCTTCGGATGATATCTTCACAAACTTTGATTATATCCCCCACTAACACCTAGGTTTGCTTCAGAAACACCTGAAGATTTCTTCAAGTACAATTTTGGTTATGATATCGTGAAAGATTCAATGCAACACATGGAGAAGACTGTTTCAATGTGGAAGCTTCCTGAGGACTTTTTTGAGAAGATTCCTGGCGAGGGTGTCTATCCTTAAGATTGATGCCTATGATGTGTGCGGAACCATACAAGGTGATATACGAACCGATATTCGAGTAAAATCTCAGCATCAGCTTGTTTGATATCCTATTTTTGCTTTAAGGATAAATTAGCCAAACATATGCCTCCTCTGCAGTCAAGTCACCTACTCCATGTTGCTGCCACGGCCTTGATGGCATTTAAATTATGCATCAAATTTCAATTAGCTAATTCCAACAGACTAAATACTGGTATACCTGGCATCCTATTGTCCTGCATACAGCTACCTAAGGCACAAATGAATTGACCGCGATCCATTACGATCACTTACCTGAGAGATATCCTAGAAAAGATTGTATGTTGGAAAATTCAGAGAAAGCTAGATATTAAGGTCACAATACAAAACATTCCATTCAATCTTGCCGCAAGGAAAATATCAGAATCCCATCATTGCCATCAACATCGAATTTTGAACTTGAGAGAGATGTAAAAATACGAGCCGCTCTATATATCATGTGCGATAATATTGGGAACTGAGTCAAAAAGAACAAAGAAGTTAAAGGTGAGAGATCATTAGAACTTAAAGATTAGACCGAAGTAATTGCTTTGGTATGTTTACGAAATTTTAAATGTGTAGTTCACCCCAGTTCCAAGTTCAGTTCTGTGCTTTTCCTCCCTCCAGCTATCTTAGCGTACATTTTCAGAGTTATTAGAAACTTACTTGATCCGGATGCCCCCTTTTTCCTATGAATTAATATGCTTAATCTCATACAATTGACTCAGAAGAGACTCCTTTGTCAACAAAAGGCAAGATATATTTTCAGCGTTAAGCCACAAGCTAATGCTTGGCAAATACAGCAGCATAGAAGCGAAGCTAAAAGCACAAAAGTAACAAAGAATAAAGCTCACCCTATATTCCCATTGAAATTAGTTGAGTGCTATAGGATTTAAAAAACGGCATAACCAAAATTATGTTATCAACGCACACCTTACTACATTCTCCCCGATATAGTGTTGTAAACGAAAACTAACAGAGGACATCATTCCATATGGGTTCAAACTTTTCAAGGATTGGCCCAGAGGACGGTGATGAATAATTCATACTACCTTACATTTAAATAAGCAACCAGAAACTAAAGCTAGGTTAGGGATGGTTTATATATCTTGATAGAATCAGCTAGGAAACCTTAGTTGATACCTGCAAGCCGAAATCGAATCATGCTAGGACTTTTTTAATAGCATTTGGCTATTTTATCAACAAAGAAGCTAACTCGTGATTCTGATAGCTTGATTCAATTGGGTACTCAAGAGTGTGGGTATTTTCTTTGTCCCATCTCTTTACGTCTTATCTTCAGATCCCCCCAAACCACCATGAGTCCTATATCCACACATAGTCGAGAGTACCAAATATACTGCAATAATGGAGTTTTCCTCTCATGCACTGGCAACATTGATAACTCAAGCCGTTTTTCTTCCACTGTCATGGATATCCGTACTCACCAGGCTTTATGTCCGGAGGTTTATGGTGAAGAAAGTAGATCTTGATGACTACTTTCTCATTCTCACACTGGTAAAAAAAAAGAAACCCCACTACAAAACTATAGCTTTGAATAACAGAAAAAGGTGTGCTATACCTGCTACGCTGGATTCACTTTTCACGTTGCAAACATCGACGTTTTCAACCATGGAATCCAAGCCTACACTTTCATCGAAGCCCTTCCCGGTATGACCGAAGGCTCAAAATACTACTATCTTATGGAACTCTTCTACATCATCACTTCCGCGTTCCTCCGTACCTCAGTCGCTTTCCTACTTTTGCGCATCGCATCGACAAAGTCCCAGCGCACTGTCATCTGGATCGTTATGGCCTTAATGGTTATTTACTCTATCTGTTTTCTCTTCATTGTTATCTTCCAATGTAACCCAGTTCAATTCTTTTGGAACTGGATACCAGGTGCCCTTGGAACTTGTAATAATCACCAAGTCTTAGCGAACACGGGATATGCCCATATGGCGTTGAGTTTTATAGCAGATTGGACACTGGGGTTGATGCCTATTTGGCTGTTGTGGAATGTACAGATTAGCTGGGAGAGAAAGATTGGCATTTCCATCTTGCTTGGGTTTGGACTTGTGTGAGTATTTTGATTTGTCATCCTGAGCAAGAAATGCTAATGACGAGTAGTTGTGGGCTTGCAGCTATAGCCAGATCATATCCAATTCACATCTTGCTCAAGACGAATGACTTTTGGAAAGACTGGGCTCCACTTGCTATCTGGTATGGATCATTACTTTTGTGTCTTCTATATGAAATATATCGACTGACATAATATAGCTCAACTGTTGAGATTGGTCTCGGTATCATTGCTGCATCTCTGGCAGCTATGAGGCCATTATTCGTCACTAAACGCTTCCAGTCACTCAGCTCTGGGTGGAGTTCAAGGGGCCTGTTGGGTCGAAGTCATCGCTCTACAACTCATGAGACCGAGAAGGCTGAAACCAGTAGTGCAGGAAATGTTGAAGAGGGGACCATCAGAAGAACCACTGAGGTAAACCAGAGTACTAGCTCTGCTGATACAAATCGTTAAAGGTTCCTAAAAATAGGATGGCAGCACGATAAGAAATCAATATACAATATGAAGTTGAGGGGAAATTGAGGGGTACCCTTAGGGAGGAGTAGAAAAATCACCATGAGTCTTAGATATAATTAGGGTTGCTAAGAAGGATTTTATGTAATTAGAGCTATTATGTATTTATATCCCAGGTTCCATGAGTTAATCCTACTGCTATTAAGAAAGTACTTTCAAACAACTTTATAAACTCTTGTGTTACTATTAGCCTCAGTGAAAGATAGACAGACACAATTATTCAACACAGAAGTTAATGTGTGAAAATAGTCCCGAAACCTCCCACAATAGCTAGTTTCCTTTGCTCCTGCCGTAATATCAACAACCTAAGCCCACCTGTTATCTTTACGGTATAAACAAACAAATTTGATTTTGCCCTACATTGAATTCCAATTGAAACTAAGGATAAAGAAATGTAATCTTCTATATTTGTACCCTTGGACATAGGATTATACTAGAAAATCGATTGATGGGTACTCAATTCCGGAGGGAATTAGGTCTTATATACCACATATACAAATTCTTATGTGATATGTGTTAATTCACCTAAAACCCCCTACTTCTTATTGAGGTCATGTTTTACGTAGAAAACCCTGCTTGACATTCCTTTAATACATATTCCCTCACTTTAGTATGTCATGTGCTAACGTCTAATTACATATCAACGTTTATACTGGCAAATTGCATTTTTCATTGGCATAGCGGAACAATATTCACCCTTATCAATATTTGAAGCATTCCGACATAATATGGGAGCTTGAAATCGAGATTGTAGGTGATCACTTCCTCCTACTTTGGTAGGTAGCTAGCAGCAGGAACAGGAGTGACAAATTAGCACGCCTTGATAACATCAAGTTTACATCAACCTATTCCTATAAATCGTTAAAATATCTAACTGAAATCTTGGTGGTTTTGGTGCAAAACAAAATCTATATATTAGGCGCAAGTTTGGCAGCAACTTATGGCGTGCAAAGCGTTTTGGTAAACGGTGCCTGTCGCCATTTACGATAACAAAGTTTACTGAAGTGAAACAATCATCACCCAACGTTTTCTTTCTAAAGAAAGACTAGGTTCAGTGTTGGTCTCATTATAGTAACGCATAGTAGTTTAATGCAATCCGCGTATTACGGTAATAACTTCAGATCTTGGACAATTATGCATCATTTCCCACCCAGCTTCCCTCAGCGCCAGCTGATTGGTCGATTTCACAAAATAAACAAACATGACCAGGAAATACAGGGAAATGAACCTCTTTGTTACAACAAGAACCATCAAGCAATACATTTACGGAGGACTGACATCGGAGTGCCATTTAATTATATGGTTGTAATAATTGCATGATAAGTGCAATCTTGGATACTTGAAGTGTTTGAAATTATGTGTCGTGTGTATTGAAACAGGATATAACCCAAGTCATTCTAGAGAACATGCAGTTCTCTCATCGAGAGTTTATTTTCGTATATAGTATCTTGGAATGATCTTGTTGACCTGGATTATATACGTAGAGCGCAGTAGACCCAATATGTAGATAGCGAAATGTAGAGTAAACTCAGCGGCTTCAAGTCATCATTAGTTGGCACGTTTCTTTTCGTATCTACATCTAGAAATCAACTTCAACGCCGTTGACAGCTTTGAATTTCTCGTAAACCTCGCTTGAATAGCTATCCGAGCCAACTTTCACTCCACAACGCCAACGGCCATAGCTTGCTGTCACAGATGAAGTGTGTGGAATAAAATACCTGCAGCGGCCGTATAAACGCTAGCGCACTGCAAACTAGGCTTAGTGTTTATTTAGCTTGCTGATATCGCTCACGTGAGCCACAAAAGTAAATACAAGTCCTCGTCGCCTTGACCTGGAATCTAACATACTTTCTTCGGCATGCAACGCGCTCTTCTCGTACGTCTCGATCTATGCTGTTCTCCACCTACCTTATCAAACATCAATTTGGATCTCCATCAATCTCATTGAGGATATCATCATACTCTCGCTCCCACCCTGTGCTATCATTCTGACCAAATCAGACTCATATCTTCATCCCGACGGCTTTGCTGTCGCTGTCACATCGTCGAAGTGAAATCGGTCTTTGCAGTAAGTAAGTACCACCAATCTCCTCACTCCCATTATTCAATTCCATTCAAAATGGCGCTGGCATCATGATGTCGTCAATGAAAGTCAACTTTCCTTTCTTCGGATTGGATTGTCAAGTTAAGGGAGCTTCGGCACGCCTGGGTAATGTGGCCAGTAATTACTAGTGTGCCGTAATGGCT
>Ga0247812_10000668_pt1 | contig 20474 bp, 17 predicted proteins | sample UWRJL149409B1_FD_178011 | JGI IMG/M metagenome (GOLD analysis project Ga0247812, IMG submission 178011) | Plant litter microbial communities from Arlington Agricultural Research Station in Wisconsin, United States - UWRJ-L149-409B-1 | ecosystem: Environmental > Terrestrial > Plant litter >...
GGCCGAATACTTGCCCGCAAGCCTGCTCACGCCCATGGCAACGGACCTGGGTGTGTCAGAAGCACTCGCAGGACAGGCGGTAACGGTGACGGCGGTCGTCGCTCTGTTTGCCGGACTGCTGGTGCCCGGATTGACCCAGCGGCTTGACCGACGGAGTGTCCTCCTCTCTTTCACAGTGCTGATGATCCTGTCCAATCTGCTGGTCGCGGTGTCGAACAGCCTTGTCACCCTGCTGGTGATGCGCGTTCTTCTGGGCATCGCACTGGGCGGCTTCTGGAGCATGGCAGCGGCCGTGGCGATGCGCCTTGTGCCAGCAGATCGGGTGCCGCGCGCCCTCTCGATCATTTTCAGTGGCATCGCCGTGGGCACCGTCGTATCCGTTCCGCTCGGCAGCTATCTGGGCGGCTTGTTTGGCTGGCGGAGCGCCTTCTGGGCGGCTGCTGGGGTCGGCAGCCTGACGCTGCTGTTCCAGTGGTTCAAGTTGCCACGTATGGCCCCTCGCTCGACCACGCATGCGGTGTCCGTGGTGGCACTGCTGCGTCGGCCGGGGATTGCCATCGGCATGGCAGGCTGCGTGCTGGCCCATACAGGTCAGTATTCCCTGTTCACCTACATCCGTCCCGCCTTGGAAACCTTGGCGGCGATCGATGTTGATGGCATCGCACTGATGCTGCTCGGGTTCGGCGTCGCCAACTTCGTCGGCACTCTATTTGCGGGCTGGTTGATGGAGCGCACTCTGCGCGCCACGCTCGTCGTGATGCCCGCGCTGGTCGCCATTGCGGCGCTTGGCATGGTCTTGCTGCCAGTGAACGTCACGGGCCTCACCCTCCTCGTCTTGCTGTGGGGCTTGGCGTTCGGCGGCGTCCCGGTAGCGTGGTCGAGCTGGGTCGCTCGCGCTCTTCCGGATCAGGCAGAGAGTGCCGGCGGGATGGTGGTCGCTGCTGTGCAGTCATCCATTGCGGCAGGAGCAGCACTCGGCGGCCTCGTTTTCGGCATGGGCGGCATCACGACGGTCTTCGTGGTCGCGGCGATCACCATGCTGGTGGCAAGCGTTGTCATTGCGCTGCGCGTCAAGGTTGAGGCCCAGGGCATTGGGGCGCGTGGTGGCCACTTTCTCTAGGGAAGGTCTGAGCGGAGCTGCGCGAAATGCGATAGCAAGTTAACGTGCCTGGCTGCTACCTGCCTGATGCGGGTGCTGGTCATACACCATCAATAGCGAAGGTGAGATGCTGCGTGTTCGTGCGGGAGACCAACAATGCGGAAAGAAAATAATTTGCTTACAGCGAGCGCTGTAACACTGATCGTCGGGGTGGTTTTCTGGGTGCTGGTGGCCTGGCGCACTCCGGGGGGCGAGCCTTGGGACGCGCCCGCGTACTGGACAGTCGTCTATCCCATTGCATTGGTCATTGCGGCGGTTCTAGGCGCCTGTTTTCCACGGCGCGCGTGGCTATGGGGATTGTTGTTAATGGTGCTGCAGGTGCCGGTGGTGGTCGTGGCGTCGGGCTTTGGCCCCCTGTTGCTGGCCGGACTGGTATACACGCTGGTGCTGGCCGTGCCTGCTCTGGCTATCGCGGCGGCAGCGGGCGCGCTGCGTGGCCGCCTGCATCGTAGGGATTGAGCTTCGTGGCTCTCCCTAGGGAAGGCCTGAATAAATCTGCACGAAATCCGAGGGTAGTGCCGGCCGCTGGCCGGCAGGCTAGGCAAGGCCTGAGGCGATCACCCGCAGTGCTGAATTTGTGAGGCAAGCGCAACCCGCAACCGACTGCTGCGGTGGATTTCGATGGAAGTGGGGCTTTGGAAGTGCCGACCGGCACCCTCCGAACCCCGCTTACAACAAGATCTGCTGCTCAGATATCGCGCAGAACCCGCTCGGCGCGCGAATTCACGAATGCGGTTGATCTGCTCAGACCATCCTCAGAGTCGCCCAGGATCAACGTCAAGGGTAAATGCCCCAGCGGCCGATCAGGGCACCACTAAAAGATCACCCTTCGAAACCAATCGCCCCGCACCGACGAGGGCCTCACAGCGATCAAGAATTACCCGCCGAAGTTGTGGACTTGTGCTCTTGTAGCCCAGCTGCCGCGAGACCATCGTTACCAACTCCTCAGCCTTCGCGCCCAAATTATCCCGCACCACCTTGATCAGAGCAGAGTCGATTTCGGAAGGGGGCAGGAACTCCGGGCGGCGCAGCGTTAATGACTCGACCATCGAGCGGTCCCGGACGGGGACCTCTTTCCCCGGAACGGCCAAGAAGTCCTTGTCGATTATCTGCACCCAACTCAGCGACACTACCGACCCAATCGCCTCTTCAACCGCCTGTTGGATGCGCGAGCCAGCACGCTGCAAGCCCCATAGCATTCGTACGCGCGTGACTACCTCGCTGCGATGAATGGGGCTTTCCACATCAACGATCTGCCGCACAATGGTCGCGAGTTGCCCTGTTGGAACCAGATGCAATTCGAACTGATTGCTTGGCACGGCAAAGGAAGCCTCGATGTAATGCTCAGTGTCAAGCGGACTTTGCGCCTCGATGAGCCCCATCTCGGCCACTTCACCGCGATCAACGGTCAGGATCTCAACAGGCACCGCACGGTGCGAAACCTTAGTCTTGGACTCGAAGGCGCCTGCCTCGGACTTCACGCGTTCAATGGCCGCAACAAGCCTTTCAAGCTCGGCCTCCGGACGATGGAACCAGTCCGAACTCCAAACGCGGTAAACCTGCCAGCCCTTGTCACGGAGCACACTCTCACGCAAGCGATCCCGATCACGCGCACTTCTTGCGTCTCGATACGATTGTCCGTCGCACTCGATCGCTAAGATGTAGCGCCCAGGTTCGTCCGGATTGGCAACCGCAATATCGATGAAGAAGCCAGCCAAGCCCACATCGGTGTGAAGATCGTAGCCCCGTGCGCGAAGGGCTTGGGCGACCTCTTGCTCGAACACGCTTTGCTTGGCGTCGCGCTCCTCCGCAGTGAGCGTAAGACGACCAGTCCTGGCGTAGTTCAGAAAGAGCTTCAAGGCAAAGGTACCCTTGCCCTTGGCTCGATCGGTGTCGATATCCTCATCGGTGATAGAGGTAAATATTTCGCAGCGCGACTTGGCGCGGCTGATGAGCACATTCAAGCGGCGCTCGCCGCCGTCGCTGCTCACAGGACCAAAATTCATCGTCATGTGACGCTGAGCGTCACGGCCATAGCCGATCGAGATATAGATGACATCGCGCTCGTCACCTTGGATGTTTTCCAAACTCTTCACGAAGAAGGGCTCTGCCGGATGATCCGCGAAGAATCCTTCTGTTTCCGGATGCTGGCGGCGGAGCAATTCCAGCTCGTCGAGAATGGCACGGCGCTGTGCCGTGGAGAAGGTCGCCACACCAAGCGTGAGCTGCGGTGTGTTCTGGGCATGCGCCAGCACCGCGAGCGCTACGGCCTTGGCCTCTCTCGGATTGGTGCGCGTGTTGCCCCGGTCGTAGATGGCCTCTGGCAGATGATGCAGTCGCAAACCAACACCCGCCTCGCTGGTGTACGGACTAGGAACAATGAAGAGCTTGCCTTCATAGAACTGCTGATTGGAAACGGCGATCAGGGACTGATGACGGCTCCGGTAGTGCCAACGAAGCATGCGCTCGGGCAAGCCTCGCGCACGGCAAAGTCCCAAGATGCTCTCAACGTCTGACGCCTGCGCCCCACCTTCGTCGTCATCCCGGTCACCGCCATCGCCAAGAGCCTTAGAAAAGAAGCGCGTTGGCGGCAATTGTCGCTCGTCACCGACGATCACCAACTGCTTGGCGCGTGCAATAGCACCGAGCGCATCAATGGGCTGCACCTGACTCGCTTCGTCGATGACCAGCATGTCAAAGTCCAGCGCCCCTGCCGGCAGGAATTGCGCCACCGAAAGCGGGCTCATCATGAAGACGGGTTTGAGCGCCTGGATCGCGGGGGCACACCGTTGCATCAGTTGGCGGATCGGCAGATGCCCCTTCTTTCTCGCCATCTCGCCAATCAAGACGGCGGTCGGCCCAGTCGCGCCACCTTGACGCGGGATCTTGCTGTGATGCGCTTTGACGACCTCGTAGCGAGCGAGCTGCATGCGCTCTTGGTCGAGGCTTGCGAAGCTTGCCACCACTTGCGATTGCCGCTGCCCGTCAAAGCTTGCAAGGGCTCGATCGCGCTGCACCAGTGCTTGAAGCACCGCCTCGTAGTAAGACAGCTCAAACACGCCCAAAGCATCAGCAACGGCGAGGTTGCCCTCAGCAAGCGCATCCACCACCGCGCCGAGTCCTTTGCGCTTGGCTTCGTTGGCGATGGCCAGATACGCCACCCAAGTCCTAAGGCCCTCGGGGTCGGCTTGCCAGCTTGCCAGCTGTGCTTTGAGCGTCACCAAAGGAGCGTGACTCGGATTGCGCGTGATCTCGTCGCTACCTTCAAACTGCAGGCCAACCAGAAGATCTGTGACTTCCCCTGCCAAGACGCCTGCCGACGACGAGGCGCGCTCGGCTTGGCCCAACAGCAGCTGAGGCTCACTGATGCGTGCTGCCAATGAGCGAAGCTCAGGATTCTGCTCAATCCAAGACACAATTTTGCGAAGCTCCTCCGGCTTACCTTCAAGCGCAAGCCAGAACGAGCCGAACGCAACGCCTCCATCCTCTGCCATGGCCTCATAAGCAGCATGTGCTGCTTGTGCCTGCTGGATCTCCCCAATCACGGCAAGCGCCTGCTCAACCGATAGATCCTCTGACCCGCGCAAGAATGCTGCCTGTTCAAATGCGGCGAAACACAGAGCAGATTTAACCGTGAGATCAGAGAGCGCGACACGCTTTAAGACTGTCTCCTCGCCCCAAGGATTACGCTCAGCCGCAAGCAGCGCTTCGTGCACGGGCGAAAGATTGCGACTGAGTTCTTCCAAGAATGGCTTCACACGCTTGGCGATTTCGGTTGCCAGCACCCGATCACCGATCTCGGCCAAACGCTCGCGCACTCCGCTTCCCAAGGGGCGAAGCGTACGCATCCAAGCCACGACTCCTCGGAGGAACGATGGATTCGAACGCTCACCCTGCCAATTCGAGCCAAATGCCTCTCGTCCTTGGGTGTCGTGTTCAACAATTCTTTTCTGAGCGCTCTTGGCATCCAAGAGCACATCGAGCGACCCAAGCATGTCCAGAGGCGGCAGCTTGGGATTAGAAAGCAATGTGCGGACTGTCTGATTGGCGCGACGCCAATCTCCACGCAGGAAGCGGAACAGGCTCGTGCCGCGCATGGCCAGCTGCCCACGCGCCTCTTCAAGCTCCGTGCTGTCTTTGCTCCAAGCTGCGTCTCGGAAGACCGTGGACAAGTTTGATTTGGCCCGCTGGACCGTTTCAACGGCGACCACGATATCTTCAACTGCATCAACGCCTCGGTCCCAAATGTGAGCTACCAACGCATCGCGGTCGAGTTCCGGAATGCTCGTCGCACGCTCAGCAATGGCAACCAGTCGAAGGGCCAGATCCAGCGTAAGTGGCGCCCTCTCGGCCAGAAGCTGCGTCAACCGAGTGAGGTCAGGCAGGATCCGGGCCAAGGCACTGTGTGCAGCACCTAGCGTTGCAAGCTCTTTCCCCAAAACGAAACTGTCTGGCAAAGCACTCAAAGCGTCCCTGGTAGCGTCCCAGTCTTGCTCCACCGCCTCTACCTTAATCCGTCCCTCGACCGACGCCCTCGCTTTCTGAACGTTTTCCAGCGCATCGATGACTTTCGAAGCACGACCAGCTTCATCCCAAACCTTGCTCTGAAGCGCATTGGAACCAAGTTTTGGCGCTTCGAGCAGAGCCTTCACGCGTTGAACAGCAAGGCCGGCGTCATCAAACCGAACCGGAGGGGCAAGATCCAGCGCACTGTGAAGCTCGGTGGTAGATGCCTCCCAATCGTTCAATCGCTCGCTCACTTCCGCGACCAAAATGAGCAACCGATCGCGTTCACTCGGCAAGAGGCCGTCGTTCTGAACGCCGCTCCAAGCGTGCTCATCTGGAACGCCGATTACCTCAATTCGCTCGATAAGTTCGCGCAGGAGCGATTCCCGCTCCTCTTTTTGATGGGACGCCCAAGAGGCCGGTTCTGCGAGAGGCAGGCTTTGGGTCGTGTAGCCCAAGCGACGCAGGCGCACCATGTGTCCGAAGACTTGGTAGGCCGTCAGTCCAGACGGCTGATGAGCTTCGTGGACTCGCGCAACATGGGCGTTGAGCGTGTCGCGTCGCTCGGTGAGCTGCTCGATGATGGGCGCCGTGCTGGTTCGCTTCGGTTCACCTAGGCTCAGCGTCTGCCGAAGTTCTTCCAGAAGAGAACGCTTGTTGGCCTTGTTGCTGTGAAGCTCCAAACACGCCACGCCCACACCGACATGGTCCAACCGCCGTTTGACAACTTCAAGCGCGGCCATCTTTTCGGCCACGAACAGCACGCGCTTACCCTCAGCCACAGCGCCAGAGATGATGTTCGCGATGGTCTGAGACTTACCCGTTCCAGGCGGCCCTTGCACCAAGATATTGTTGCCTTGGAGCACATCGTGCACCACCAGGGCTTGCGACGAGTCGCAATCAACGACATGACGCATCTTCTCGGGAGGGATGATGAAATCCAGATTGCTTGCTTCATCCGTCAAACTCGCACCCGGAAAGCCGTCCTGAACGACGCCGCGAAGCGTCGGGATGGACTCCATACCGCCAAGCGCCACCCAGCCTTGGGGGTCCAGGTCTCGATACATCATGAACTTGGCGAAAGAGAAAAGCCCAAGGATGGCGTCATCGCGAAGCACGCCCCAGCTTTCTTTCCCTTCCAGCATCACTTCAACCGACGCCAAGTAGGCGTCTATATCGAGTGTTTCGAACTCGTCAATGCCCGGCAAACGAAGACCAAACTCGCGCTGCAGAAAAAGCTGCAATGACAAGTTCGCTTGGATGTCGTCGCCGGTCCATTTAAGATGGAACTTCTCGCCTGCTGTGCTGCGCTCTAATTGAACGGGGATCAACACCAAAGGCGCAAAGCGGTCGGTTTGCGGCGTGGAGGTAGCGCGCCAGCGCAAGTAGCCGACCGCCAAGTAAAGAACATTGACGCCCTGCTCTTCTTGGAGCGTCCGCGCGTCCATGTAGAGATCCAATAAACGCTTTTGCAGACCCGTGGGCGTCAGGCGCGTTGTGAGATGCGCATCCCAATGCGCCTTGACGCGCCCGTTCTCATCGAGCTCAAAGTCTGGTTGCGCGATCAGATCCGGGTCTTCCGGCGCTTCATCCAGGAAAACTTCCGTGTCATCTTCATCCATGCCAGGCATCGCGCTGCCCCGCTTTGGATCTTCTTTGCCGGCTACGAAGGTGAAGCGCTTACCGTCGATGACCAAGGTCTGATACATCGCCTTGGCCAGCTCATGGGCAACCTCGATGGTCTTCGCGCGTCCGCCTCGGGGCGTGTGAAGGAGTCGATTACGCGTCGACAGATCCAAAAGCTCCAAGCGGGCCTTTTCGATCTTGTCATTAAGGCCACCAGCCCCCCGGAGCGAGGAGGACTCTTCACCTGCCTGTGCCAGCGCCGTCTGATCCATTGACTTTTCCCTGATTACGGGGCTCGGGCGGGCGTCGAATGCCCCTTCGCTGCCCCAAAGCGTCTGCCTATAATGCTCTTAATGCGACGGGTGTTCCAGCCGATTGAGGGGTGATCTGTGGGCGAGTTGCGAAGCAGTGAGATTCACTGGGTGATCCACCGATACGTCGGCGTGGAGGGTGGCTACTTGGGCGACTTTTCCTACCGTACCCACCGCGAGTTTTATTCAGCTTTCTGCGACATGGACCTGGATCTCGATGCTTTCGGCGGCAACACAACGCGCGAGCGATTTCTGGCCATCCTGAGTGGCGTTGAAGGACATCAACAAGCAGCCATTCTTCGAGGCGTTGCCGAGAAGTATCCGCATGGTGGGGAACACTTTCGGACGCCACAGGCCTATCAAAAACTTTTAGCGCTGGCTAAGCGATGCGCCGATGGGCTTTCAGTGCAAGCAAGCAACCCCGTCATCACGAGCGATATCTTGAAGCGCGCGCTTGCCGACGCCAATACGCTGATCCAAAGCGCGGGCCCAACGCACGCGGTTGATCGCGTCCATACGGCGCTTCATGCCTACCTGAAAGCTGTTTGTCACACGCAAGGCCTTGAAACAACTCCAAGCGCGACAATCACCAACTTATTCAAGCTTCTTCGAACAGAGCACCCGAGCCTGCGCGACTTGGGCAGCCAGTCGGAAACAATGAACAATGTTCTGAGGTCGTTGAGCAATGTTATTGACTGCCTCAATCCAGTTCGCAACCACGGCAGCTTGGCTCATGCCAACGACGCTCTGCTGGAGAAAGATGAGGCCATGCTCGCGATCAACGCCGCCCGGTCCGTGTTTCAGTACCTGGACTGCAAGTTTTCCTGAAGATTGAAGAGCTATCGGGCCTCGCTGCATTCAGTCAGATATCGACCTCCGTCGCCAGTCCGTGCCAGTCGCAATCGCCCAGCACATTCAGAACCCGGAAGCTTCGCCCATCGGCGTGCGGATCGTGCAGGAAATCCAGCGCCCAGGCCTGGTTGGCCGCCTCCGGTACCGCCAGCGGCTCCGGGGTCTCTCGAATGATGCACTTGCGTGGCTTGATCCGGAGATTCAGTTCCAGCTCGCAGTAGATGCGATACACGTGCTCGTGATTCCAGGCAAACCCTTTCACGTTCCGCAGATGCAGGAAAACAGCCCAAACCCCCAGTCACGGTAAGCACTAGTCATCCTGACCAAAAAGTCGGCGATGACCGCATCTTCTTGGCAGACCGTTGCCTAATAATGATGGCAGGCGTTGCTCAAATAGTCGGCCTTGCACGCACAAGCAGTGCATCGCCTAGGGTTGGCTTGGGACGGAGAACGAAACGCCGCCCACCACGTACGGGAGCACAATCTGAGACAGCTCCTCCACACCGGTAGACAAGGTCTGCTCATCGCGAACCGGACGGAGAGCAAAACTGTCCCACGCACTGGCTACCAGCTTGCTGATGTCCCGCTCATCCGTGGACAGCACTCGCATAGACCAGTAAGGAAAGTGGCGTCCACCCGTCCGCGCGCGGCCCAGCTCAGTGATGCCGGTGTGGGCCTCAGAATGGATTACACGGGCGAAGGCCACAGACAGGCCGTCCTCCGGCCCTTCGATGTACTGGAAGAACCGTTCGCCATCAAATAACAGCACGCCCGTCACGCCGGCCTGCATATTGAACGCAGCGGATTTTCGGACGAAATCTTGGACTGACGCCAGGGAAAGCCCCGGACTTGCATTGCTGGTGTAAGCAATTGCTCGAATTGGCATTGCGCCCACTTTGGGAAATATGAAAGCAGCGTGCTCATGCCCTCAAGAGCCCTTGATGCTAGGCCCACGAAAGGGTGAGGTCAACTTCACATGCGCGAGCGTACGTTCAGTGCAGGTCACCACATGGATCAGCTATGACGAACACCGGCGCATTCCAGATCCTGAGATTCGAAATGATCCGTATTCCTGAGGCTGAAGACGAGGTGGTCGATTCCATCACGGCCCGTTGCCTGCGGTGTGGCCACGTTACCACCATCACCGACGGGGCAATCCACCACCTGACCGGGGGCCTGGTAATGCAGTGCGAGCAGTGCAGCAATCGGCAAGCGCTTCCCAATGCGGGCTTGTCATCTGCCCGCCCTGACGCCGCCAGAGCCTGAATGGCAAAGTGCGGTCGCTCCGTCCTGGCCCGGCGTTGCGCCCTGCCAAGCTCGGCCTGACCGACGTTGCCCAGCCCTGCCCGTTCGTTTTCTGGACGCCACTCAGGCAGCCAGGGCTCGATTCATGGGCTGATAAACAAGCCCGGAAGCTTCAGCCACCGGACCAGCCAAGGCGAATCCATAGCGCGTGTATGCCGGCACCGAGGGCAGCGACGCGCTGACGGTGATCAAATCGGCCCGAGCCTGCGCCAGGGCCGCTTCAACCAGCTGGCGCCCAACGCCGCGTCCCTGAGCGTTCGGGTCGACGAACAGCATGGAAATGTGCCGGCCTTCCTTGAGCTCAATCACACCGACTACGCGTCCAGCGTCTTCGAACACGAACATGTTGTTGTCGCCTGCGAATCGCTTGGCGAACGATGACGCGGCTGCGATCAAGCCGAATGTCGCGACACCCTGAGGGGTAACCGTAGGAGCAACCGACTGTGCGAATGCCGCTATGCAGATTGCACTGGCAGCGTCGAAATCGTGTGGAGCGAGCGCGCGAACTGACAAGAGCTGACCTCAATCACCATCGACAGGTAAACACGATTTTACAGATGCGTTGCACAGTCGGGTTTGCATTATTGGCTCCTGCAGGCGATGGCGGGTAACGAAATTGGTCACGAATACGGCTATGGATAGCCTGCGAAGTGGCAAGGTCGACGCGGGACTGTGGCCGTAGCAGCGTCGGATCGGCTCGCTGCGCCCTGCTCCTGCAGCCTCTTCAGCCTCGCTGCGACATCAGGCCGGACCTCAAACCGAAGGGTCGACGCCACCGGCCTACATGTTAATATTTCTCATTCGCACCTACCGACCCCCGCCTCGATGACCTGCAAGCCGCTCCGCTTCTCTGCCCTGGGCCTGGCCCTGACCTCGGCCTGTGCGTCTGCCCATGCGGCCCCGCCCTCCTCGCCCGATGTGCGCCAGCTGGACGCCGTGCAAGTGCTCGGTCGCGCTCAGAGCCTCTACCGGGTGGACGACGCCACGGTCGGCACGCGCACGGACACGCCACTGGCGCTGGTGCCGCAATCCATCCAGGTGGTGCCGCGTGAACTGATTGAAGACCAGGCAGCCCGCCAGATCACCGACCTGTACCGCAGCATCAGCGGCATCAGTTTCTTCAGCTACGCCGGCGTGACCCTGCGCGGCTTCCGCCAGGAGAACGTGCTGTATGACGGCCTGCGTGGCGACCCCTATGCTGGTTTTTCGGTGCCGCAGCTGTTCAACATCGAGCGCGTGGAGGTCCTGAAGGGGCCAGCCGGCGCCCTGTACGGCGGCGGGGATGCTGGGGGCGTCATCAACTATGTAACGCGCAAGCCGAAAGCTACCCCCGAGCGCCGCATCGAACTGCAGGCCGGCAACAATGATTTCAGGGCGGCATCGATCGACGCCACCGGGCCACTGAATGCTGCGGGCACCGTGCGCTATCGCGCTGGGCTGTATGGCGACACCGAACAGGGCGTGCGCTGGAACGCGGACAGCGAGAGCGTGATCGGGGATGCATCGCTGGCCTTCGACGTCGGCGACACCGGCGAGTTGACCCTGCAGTTCACCGACATCACCCAGAACCTGGGCGGCAACCGCCTGCGCGGCGTGCCGGTGGACGACAACGGCAGCTTTCTGACCGACCGTCGCTGGAACCACAACGAAGCCACCGACTTTCTCGACATGCGCGCCAAGGTCGCGCTGGCGCAGTACCGCTTCTCGCCCAGCAGCAACCTGGACGTGGATGTGGGTGCACGCTGGTTCGAGAACAACGAACATCAGATCTACCACGAGCCGATGGGGCTGATCGACCGCAACCGCGACGGCGTGCCCGAGTGGATGACCCGCCAGCTGCGCAACCAGATCCGCGACAACGATGCATTCACCGCCAACGGCAACGCGGTGTGGCGCGTCAGCACGGGCGGCATCGAGCACAAGGTGCTGTTCGGCGCCGATGTGTACCAGCAGGATGCGGACTTCACCGCGCAGACGGCCAACAGCGCGGATCTGGCGCGGGGTGCCGGCCCGGTGCCGGGCATCGACCTGTTCAACCCGGTGTATGGCGCAAGTTCGTGGCGCGACTACAACCTGGCCGCCCTGCCCTGGCGCAGCACGAGCACGCGCAGCAAGCGCTATGGCGGCTACCTGCAGGACGAACTGACCCTGACACCGCGCTGGCATGTGCTGGCCGGACTGCGCTGGGACGGGTTCAAGGACGATGACCGCATTGCCGGCACCAGCGTGGATGGCAACGACATCAGCTGGCGGCTGGGCAGCACGTATACCGTGCGCGACGGCGTCAATGTCTACGCCAACATCGCCAGCGGCTTCATGCCCCAGAGCGCGGGCAACCAAAGTGCCGAGGCGGGCGGCCCGTTCGATGCCGAGCGCAGCAAACAATGGGAAGTCGGGTTGAAATCCCTCTTGGCCGAGCGTGTGACGCTGAACCTGGCCGCGTACCGGATCGACCGCAGCAATATCGTGCAGGCCACCGGCGAGATCGTGGACGGCGTCAACCAACTGGCCGCCCTGGGCCTCGTGCGCAGTACGGGCATGGAGCTGGACCTGCTGGCCGATGTCACCGAACGCTGGGTGCTCAACCTGACCTACGCCTATAACGATGCGCGGGTGAAGGATGCCGGCAGCAACGGCATCACCAATGCCTCGGGCGACCGCTTCGCCAATGCGCCGCAGAACAAGCTCGGCCTGTGGACACGCTACGATCTGCCGGCGATCAACTCCGCCATCGGCTTCGGCGCGGATTACGTGGACGAGCGTGTCAGCCTGGATGGCCAACGGGTCAAGCCGTACACCGTGTTCGACATGAGCTGGAAGACGCAGTGGCAGCAGTGGCAGTTCCAGGCCAACATCAAGAACCTGTTCGACAAGGTCTATGCCGCCAGTGGATTCACCGAGCGCACCGGCCACTTCCCCGGTGAGCCACGCCGCGTGTACGTGCAAGCGGCGTACTCCTTCTGAGCCTGCCCATGCGCCAGCCTACGCCAGCGCCCCCTAGCCGCCCTGCGCGCAGCGGGAGTGGGCGCCGGCTGTGGTTCGACCTGCACAGTTGGCTGGGCCTGAAGCTCTGCCTGTTCATGGGCTTTGTCTGCTTCACCGGAACGCTGGCGGTGTTCTCGCAGGAGATCGACTGGCTGCTGCACTCCCCGATGCGCGTGGCTGACGGGGGCGAGCAGGCCAGCTGGGGTGCGGTCATCCATGCTGCACAGACGGCACATCCGGACTGGGAACTGGAAGGCATCACCGCCGGCCATACCCGCCTGTTCGCGGCGCGCGCGCAGATGCACCTGCCCGATGGAAAGCGACGCTTCGTCTGGGTCAATCCGTATACAGCGCGGGTGACCGGCGACACCGGCTGGTTCAATACGCAACGGCTGCTCCGCAACACCCACCGCCACCTGATGCTGCCGGTGGCCTGGGGCGTGCCACTGGTGGCGGCGCTGTCCATCCCGTTGCTGCTTTCGCTAGTGAGCAGCCTGTACATCTACAAAAAGTGGTGGCGCGGTTTCTTCAAACGGCCCGACCCCTCGCGACCGCGCCGCCTGTGGGGCGATGTGCATCGTCTGGCCGGGGTGTGGTCGCTCTGGTTCCTGCTGCTGATCGGCCTGACCGGGGCGTGGTACCTGATCGAATCGCTCGGCGGCGATGCACCGGCCGCGCCCACGATGCAACTGGCCAAGGGCAGCGACCGCGTTGCCCCCGTAGACCCGGCCGACGTCGACGAGGCGGTGGAGAGTGTACGCCAGCAATGGCCCGGCCTCGGCATCCTCGCGGCCATTCCCGCGGTCGATGGCGGCAGCATCCTCTTCATGGGCGAAGCCGATGCCTGGCTGGTGCGGGAGCGAGCGAACAACATCGCCGTCGACCTGCATACCGGGCAGGTGATGGGCATGCATGACGGCCGTGCGCTGGGCGTGCATCAGCGTATTGCGGAAATGGCCGATCCGCTGCACTTCGGCAGTTTCGGTGGCTGGCCCATCCGACTGCTCTGGTTGCTGGCCGGCACCCTGCTGACCGGACTGTGCTTTACCGGGGTGTATCTCTATGGACTGCGCACCGTGGATTCGCTGCGATCGGCAGCAAAGAGGAGGCAGGCATGAGTGGAACGAAGCTGCCGGGGCCTTGGCGCGCGGCATGGCACGGCATGGGGCGTTGGCGCTGGTTGTGGTTGGTGTTGTTGCTGGTGTGGGCAGCGCTGGTGCCGTTTGAGGCCGCGAGGTAGATTAGATCACCCAAAGTGCTGGCTCCACACGTGCCGCCGCGGTAATTCCCCAGCAAGTTAGCAGCAGTCATAAATGGAATCTTCTCGTAACCTTAGCGAGTTCCGGAAAGCCCAACATCGCTGTCGGGGCTGACGGGCGAATGGCGGCGCACGAGCTTGAGAATGGGACTTACCAAGTTAGGTCGCTCAACGGCACCTTCAAGCCGGACGAGGTAAAGCACTTCCAGCGAGAGGCCGGTAAGCGACAGGATATCTTCAATGCATCCGGCAACTGACCTCGGACATGTGACACGCATTGCAGTCATGTTATTGGCCTTGCTTTCGGCCTCATGCTCAACAATCCCAAGTTGGCCAGAGAACGCACTGACTCCTGCCCGATTGAACGAATCGAAGCATGATTACAACGGCGAAGAGGTCACGGTGCATGGCTGGATGCGTTCCGGATTTGAGAATTACTCCTTGTGGGAAAGCCGAGAAGCTTCCAGCAAAGGGGAGTTCGAGGAGAAGTGCGTCAGTCTTCTGATTCCCCAGTCGATGGATACCTCTGGCTTCGACAAGCAACACGTCACGGTGAAAGGGGTTTTCGTGGAAAAGCTACCGAGCAACGTCGTACAGCTTGGCGGGTGTAATTTGACAACTCTAATACTGAAGGAAGGAGCCCCACCTCAAGCCTTGCCATGAGGAGGGCAAGCAGCCTCCTGACCTCGCCTGCTTTACTTGTTGCGAGGGCTCCGACGGCAGATTCCTTGAAGTGTCCCTTTGGACCGTACAAACATCAGTGAGACGTATGAAACTATTGGGCTAGGGCCAGCCATTCGGCTGTCCGGATTCGCTCCCGTCGAACCCGCGTTGCTTCGGCACCCACCGCTCTCCGCCAGATACGCAAAACGCCCCTTTCGGAGCGTCTTGTGTATCTGGCGGAGAGAGTGGAACTAAACGATCCCAAGACTAACCCATTGATATTAATGAGGATCTCTAGCCGGAATGTGTCCTGGCGAGTGTCCTCCGAGTCTATTGCCAAAGCGCCATTGACTCAAGCACAGTGCTGGCGGCTCGCCTTGGTTAGGGCGTCAATTTAATCGGCCGCCGCTGCTTCAACACCTGAATTGACGTCAAAGCTCCAGCCGCACCCAGAGCAGACTATGGAATTTTGCTCGTAAAGCTTGAACAAGGACTCGTTGTCTGACAGCACGGGCTTAGTGCAATTCGGGCAATCTAAATCCAGCTCATTAAGTATAGATCTGATCTCTGTCATGAGTTCGGTAGAGCCCAGACCATTGGAACGGAGATCAACCCAGTGCGCAAATCCGATCCGCGTTCTGACAAAGGTTAAATCCAATGCATCGTCTCGTCTTTTGGCGAAGCTGGACACAAGAGCTTCAACAACATCAATCGTGTGCATGATCACAAGCGGAAGGTAGCTATAAAATCCCTCCCATTGAGTCAGCCAGGCTTCTTCTGTCGAAAATATGAAGTTGAAGTTAGCCGCCTCTGTCTCTAGACCTGGAAAGGTTGTTACAAGATGATTTGCTTTTTGAAAAAGGTCTTCATAGCCAAAAGCGAATTGCTTGTTGTAGCGAAGGTCATACATAAGCTTGGGCTGCACCCAGCCCCCTAGCGACGTTTTTTCCATCGCAAGTGTGATGAGCTCCAATTTCCTCTTCTCACTCATCTTACTGATCGACTTCGCCTTAAGCTCTTCACCTTCGAACACAGTAAGCATGTCCTCGGGATCAGCGAGCAACCATTCAAGGTAAAGAAGGTTCTCTTTTAAGGGCTTCCTCAAGAGTGCGAATGCGACCGTGAGCTTGCCTTTGGCAGAGCACCTTAAAGCCTCATAGAGAAAGTTTAAGAAATCACCGAGCAATGCCGACGTGAGCTGCTTGTAATACATCTCCTCAATTTCGTCACGATGGCCGTTTTCCGTCATCCACTTGAACAGCTCATCACCGCCAATACCCTCTTTAATGGGGGCGTTTGCAACGACCTGGACAGAAAAGATGTCCGCCTTCGCCCCCTCTTTCAATATCGACACCAGCTGATCGTGCAGGAAAAAGGAGAAGTTATGACTGAAACGAAATTGCTCGGGGAGATTTCCGTAATCCACGCATGTTCCTAGTGAACGCCAGGCTAGGCAATGACAATTCTTACGGGCGGCGATTGGTGCACGCATTGGTGAGCAGAGGTTGAAACCTCACAGGTAACGCAGCGCATCCATCCGATCATGCAAGACACGAATGATCGCGATCCCATAGTCGGTGATGCGAAAATAGACCATGTGCCGCTCAATGCGGCTGCAACGGTAACCCGGCCGGATGTGGTCACAAGCTTGGGCTGTCTTGGGCGACTGCGCCAAAGCAGCAAAAGCGGCGGTCAGAATGTCGATGTAGCGATGCGCTTGCTCCAAGCTCCACTGTTGAACGGTATAGGCCCAGATCACCTCCAAGTCACGCTCGGCGGCCGGTGCAAGGCGATATTCAACCATGCTTGGCCGACATCCGCTGCTTGAAGGCGTCAGCGTCGAAGGGGCGCGGTTCGCCGCTGGACTCACCGACCATCAACGCCGAACGGATCGCCTCCACTTCGGCGCTACGCTCCTGCTCACGGCGGATCAGGTCGCGGATGTATTCGCTGTCGTTGGTGTAGTGACCGCCATCGATCTGAGCCTTGATCCAGCCGTCCTGCTTGTCGGTCACAGTGATGGTTTTACGCACGGTTCCCATGATTCGGCCTCCTGTATCGTTGTCAGCAGGGCAAAGGCTATCATACTATTGGTGCGCAATGACGCAGGCGAGGCATGAACTGACCACGCAGCCGAGCCAAGTCCCTTGGCGGCGTATCCGCAGTGGACGACTGACCTAAGCAGACTCAGCCGACACTGGAAGCGGCGGAATCGTAGCAGCCGCACAGGCATCCCATTCCCACCAACCAGATGGGTAGCTCGCATTGTAGTGAGCAACTTTGACCACCTTTCGCGCCAGATACTCCGGCGTGTTCATGCCGAACACTTCCATTGGGTAATCGCGAACCATGTCCAGCAGCCAAAAATCCGGGAATACCGCATCAAGCGCCGAATCAAAACGAAGCGGCTTGTAGAAGCTGCGCTGGTTGTCGTAGAGCAACTGTTCCACTGTCGCCTCATGGCCGGAATCCAGAGGAATCAGGCGTTCACTCACCCGCATCAGCGCGACCTTGTTCACGTCCGCATAGGGCTTGGTTCCGGCCCGAACGCTCACATGCAAGATGGCATAGATCTGAGCCCCCGCCTCCCAAGCATCCAACTCAGCTGCGAAGCTCTCGGTTAGCGCCGCCCTCTCGCCATATCGGCCAGGTACATAGCTGGCATGCCGGCGGCGCTGCGCAGGGGCAGTCGTTCGAGCACTGCATCACGATCCGGGTTGTATCTTGCCAGCGGCGCAATGGCCACCACGTTGTGCTTGTGCTGCCGGGCAGTCGCCACGACCTGGAGGTTCCTTTCCTTTTCCTTGGAACCATCAGCGGCGGGCACGAACAGCACGTCGTTTAAGGTCATTCTTGCAGTACTGATCCGTTGCGCTTGCTCGGCCATCAAACGGGCAACGATTGGCGGCACTCAAGCCAACCGACACCTTGAAACCCGATTGTTGGGTCCATCCATGCACCCAACCCTTCCGCGCTGCGCGCTCCAGGGCCAGCCATTCGGGTGTCCGGATTCGCTCCTGGCGAATCCGTCGAACCCGCGTCGCTTCGGCACCAATTTCTCTCCGCCAGATACGCAAAACGCCCCTTTCGGGGCGTCTTGTGTATCTGGCGGAGAGAGTGGGATGGGAGCACCTAAAAGCCAACCCCTTCAACCCATTGCAGAAGACCTGGCGAGCCTGTTTCCTCTCAGTGTTTCCTCGATCATAGCCCCCGTTGCTCAGTGCATCCACCCCAGCCGGAACGGTGCTCCGGCCACCCCGACCTAGCGATGCGGCGCTGGGTGATCCCCACCGCGAGGATCATCGCCTCCCTTGGCCCGCGCACCAGGCAATGCCGCTGAAAGAGCAAGTCGCCCTGCCCCCATGCAGAGCGAGCGGCACCATGGGTCTGTCTCCGTCTGCAATGCAGCCCATGCAGAACTTTCGGTGTCACCCTGTGTCGGTTTGACAAGCACGCCTGACGTGGTAGTTGTCTAGGTGGACACGGGTTCACTCATTGCTCCCGTATTCACTAAGCCCCCAAGCCTCCTCCCCTCGGGGGCTTTTTTCGTACTGCCTTGCCAAAACCGTAAAATCGGCTATCCCTGAAAGAATCAGTAACTCTTTCTGGGAGAAAAGCATGCAACCCCGTATCAAATATCTTTCCGTGCTGACGGCCATCGTTTTGATGACGCTGGCCGGATGTTCAACCGTCAAACCCACCCCCTCCAATCCATCACCGCCCTCTCTGGGTTCGACAACTCCAAAAGCTCACAACCCCGTTTACCGCTTCTTTCATCCCAAGCAAAAACTAGTCTGGAAAGGTGTTTCTCCCTCGTTGCGGGAAAAGGCAGAAGCCGTCCTGGCCCAGTTGGCAGCAGAGGGGTATGACGTGCAGCCGGTGGAGGTCTATCGAAGCCCAGAGCGGCAAGCGGCATTGATGGCGTCGGCCAGCGGCGTCACGAGTGTTGGGGCTTGGTCCTCTTGTCACAACTACGGCCTGGCGTTGGACGCAGCCGTTTTTGTCGACGGGGAGCCAAGCTGGAACTTGAACGATCCGCACGTGATGGCCGGCTACTTGCGCTTCGGGGAGCTGGCGGAGATCGTCGGATTGAACTGGGGCGGGCGCTGGACCAGCCCCAAGGACTATCCGCATGTTGAACTCAAGTCCGAATGCGGTCAGGCCAAGCTGGCTTATCGCCAAGGCCGCAAGCTCCCAGCCTTTGCTGCCATCGGAGAACCCTCACCTGAGGTCCTGGCGCGGGCACTGGCGCCGAGCTGGTGCCCGGCTGGCGCGCAGTGGGCTTGCAACGGCGCAGCGCAACGATGGGCGTGGGATTTCTCCACGCCCTTAATCAATCGCGCTTCGTGCGCCGCTATAAACCCTAACAACCGATTATATTCCTCCCCAAGCGCTTGACGAACCCGGATTTTGTTTTATGGATCAAGGAAGTTATCCATAAAGCCGGGAGGCCTGCATGTTGCGCATTCGTTTTAAAGCACTGTCGTTGCTCGTGGGGGCTGCCTTATGCACCTCCCCTGCCCTTTTCGCCCAAACCCAGGTCGGCGATGGGGCCCAAGCGAATGAAAGGAACACGACCGCGGTAGGGAACGCTTCCAGAGCGCAGACGTGGGGAGCCACCGCATTAGGGGCGGAAACCGTGGCAGATGGGGGACAAGTTTTGCTTCCTGACGGCACGATGGGCGGCTGCGTGGGCGCTACGGCCGTGGGCACCGCGGCTCACGCCTTGGGTTGTAGCACCACCTCCATCGGCTACGACAGCCGGGCCGAAGGAGTCGGGGCAACGAGCACGGGTGTCGCTGCTAAAGCGTCTGGGAGCAATGCCGCTGCCTTCGGCACGTATGCAGAGGCAAACGCTCTGGGAGCCTTCGCGGGGGGCGCATACAGCCTAGCGTCTGGCGTGGGCAGTGTGGCAGTGGGAGTTAACAGCGAGGGCAGCGGTGACGCATCGGTTGCGATCGGCACCACCGCTCGTGCGACGGCCAACGGATCGACAGCCGTCGGACGCGCAGCTGTCTCGATCGGGAACTCGAGCCTTGCCGTCGGGACATCCGCCAACGCTTCCGGAGACAGCGCTGCGGCGTTTGGCTCCAGCAGCAATGCTTCTGGCGACTACTCCGTTGCCTCCGGGCTAGGTTCCCAAGCAACTGCCGAAGCCGCCACCGCCACCGGGCCGTGGGCAAAATCCTCGGCTCCTTACTCGATCGCGATAGGCCCAAGCGCGGCGGCAGAAGCGGAAGCCAGCGTTGCTATCGGTAACCGCGCCGCCGCGACCGCGCGTGGTTGCGTGGCGGTGGGGTCTAACAGCCGATGCAATGAAGAGGCAACCGCCGCGTTTGGGGACCGTCGATTGACTGGCGTCTCCCGAGGCATTGTTGATACGGATGCCGCTAACGTGGGCCAAGTGCGCTCTGTCGTGCAAACCTTTGGCGGCGGCGCTGACGTGGTCAATGGCGTCTACATTGAGCCGTTGTTCGAGTTCCGCGGTGGTGTCAGCTACAACAACGTTGCGGACGCCATGTATTACTTGGACGGTCGAGTAGCCAACCTAGAGCAGAATCCGGGCACGGGTCCCGGCGCACCTGGACCGCAAGGTCCCCAAGGACCAGCGGGTCAAGACGGTAAAGATGGGGTGGACGGAACCGCAGGCACCAGTTCCGGCTCAGTGGCCAAGGCGGGCAAGAACGTTGAGGTCACCACCAACGCGGACGGTAGCCAAACCGTTTCAGTCAGCGACAACGTCCAGCTTTCGGATGCTGGATCTGTCCAGGTCGGCGCGACCACGGTCAACGCCCAAGGCGTCTCCATT
>Ga0247812_10000669_pt1 | contig 20456 bp, 34 predicted proteins | sample UWRJL149409B1_FD_178011 | JGI IMG/M metagenome (GOLD analysis project Ga0247812, IMG submission 178011) | Plant litter microbial communities from Arlington Agricultural Research Station in Wisconsin, United States - UWRJ-L149-409B-1 | ecosystem: Environmental > Terrestrial > Plant litter >...
AATGCAAGGCTTACGTAAAATAAGACAGGATTATATTAACCAATACAACGGCAGGGGAACCCGATTAGTTGGAGGAAATCTTTAAAAAAGCGATATGAAAATACTAGGATATGAAATTGGATTTAAGAAAACTGAAAGTTTAGCTACTCCTTCGCAGCCAAAAAGCACAGTTTATTTGGAAAATGATTTTGCTATGGGGCATAATTATCCGGTGGTAAATGTTAAGTGGGATGGGGAGAAAAATCTTGGAGAGCTTGGCGTTGTAACCAGAACCATTCCGGATTATGCCAAGTTGAGGTTGAGAATGTATAGTGCTTATGCTACTATTGACACGATTAAAATAATTGCTTCAAAGTTCTTTTATTGGACCATTGGATCAGGACTTAAACTGCAGGCAGAACCTAATAGAACTGTTTTAGAAACAGAGGGAATTGTAAACGACGAGAAAGTTTATACTAAATTTCAGAAATCAGTAGAGGCCAGATTTCAGCTTTACGCTAATTCAAAACAAGCTGATTATAAAAAGCAAAATAGCCTTCATGATTTAGCACTTGAGGCTTATCAGGGTGAATTTTTGGGAGGTGATATGTTATGCATCGTTAGGTTTGATGAAACCGGTCCAACCATGCAGGTAGTTTCCGGAGAGCACGTTTGCGATCCAGATTTGGAATACATTGAAACTGCAAAAAAGAAAAACAATCGAGTTGAACACGGAATTGAGATTGATTTAAAAGGTGCTCATGTTGCTTTTTATGTACGAACAATTAAAGAGGATCTGACTTATAGTTTTGAAAGGATTCCGGCCATTGGAGAAAAATCAAAGAAAAGATTGGCGTGGATGGTTTCCGGAAAGAAAATTAGTCCTGATCATATTCGTGCTGTTCCTCAAATGTCTCAGTCTCTTGAAAAAGTAAATAAATTGGATAGATATTCTGAGGCTGTAGTGACTAAGGCAGAACAGGGTGCAAAAATTGTATATACTGTAGAGCATCAAGAATTTTCTACGGGAGAAGATCCATTGAAAGGCATTGTTGCTAAGAAGAGGGGAGATGTTATCACGGGTTCAGCCGATGTGGAAAGCAACAGAGCTTTGGCTGATGGACTTGTAAACAAACTTAATCAGACTGCCGGAGGAATGGCTTATAACCTTCCAAATGGTGCTTCATTAGAATCATTTCAATCGGAAGCAGAAGGAGATTATCCTGCTTTTAAAAAGGCTGTTTTTGAAGAAATTAGTGCAGGTTCAGATGTTCCACCAGAAGTTGCAATGCAACAATACAACTCAAATTATTCTGCATCGAGAGCTGCCATTAATAGTTTTGGTTATATCATTGTGATCAACAGAACAAAATTCTCAAATGATTTCTATGCTCCATTTTATGAACTTTGGTTGTATTGGGAGATTTTGATGAAAAAAATTAGTGCTCCTGGATATTTAGAAAACATCAACAATTTCATGGTGACTGAAAGTTATTCTCAATGTAGATTTACAGGTAAAAACATGCCTCATATCGATCCATTAAAAGAAATAAAAGCAGTTCGTGAGATGTTAGGATTATCTGATACCACACCATTAATTTCAAGAGAACAGGCTGCTGAGATGTTGGGTACAGGACAATGGGATGAGAATTTCTTAAAGAACTTAGAAGAGGCAAAATTGATTCCAAAAGAAATGTTGGAGCCAGAAAAAACCGGAACAGAAATTAAAAACAAAAACGATGGCAAAAAGTAAATTAATACTTGAAAATTCTTCCTTAAATTGGGATGCTAGACGAAGATACAAAGTGAATTCTGTTGTGTCTCATTTAGGGCAGAATTGGCAAAATTTGACAGGTGAAAATTCGGAGCCTGGCGTTGGACCTGATTGGTTTAATAGTTCATCAAAGTCTAATTTTAATTTAGCAGGAACATCTACTGATGCAGGAGGAAATAAAACTGATGCTATTGAAAGAACTGGAACTGTTGGGGGAGCACCTGCAACAGCTCCAAATCATTTTGTTACTAAATCTCAAGTAGATGTAGAAGAAGATACAGGAACAGTTATTGAATTAAATAGAAATATAGGCACATATTATAATATGTATTCTGCAAATTCAGCAACGGTATATACATTTGATAATGAAATATTAGGAGGAAAAGCAATTGTTTTGATAAATTCATCCTCAAAGCCAACGGTTACAGGTGCAACAAATATACACGGAGATACATTTGAGCCAAACGTAAATATGTATATGACGGTTTGGAACAATGGAAACAGAGTTGAGTATTATTTTACTAAAATATCATCTACATCAACCGCACCACCTACGTTTTTAAACTATACCGATTTAATGATTAATGGAGCTGTATTGACATGGCAAAACAATTCTGTTGAGATTGATTTTTCAATAGAAAGATCATTGGACGGTATTGCCTATTCAGAAATTGGAACTTCTACAGTTACAACCTACACAGATACAACAGCGATTGCAAATACACATTATTATTATAAAGTAAAAATAAAAAATGAAGAATTTGAATCTAGTTATTCAAATATCATTTACTTAAAAACAACTAACACGAAATCAGAGGTATTATTTTCAAAAATGTTAGCTGCCGGAAATGCCGCGCCTGCATTTAATAAATCGGTTTATGATAGTGGATTGCAAAAAATGGATACTGCAGGAATTATTTCTGTTGCTGACTTTTTTAATTTATTCGCTTCTCATGGCGAAGTATCTGCATTATTAAACTGGATTTCGACAAGTTTTAATTCTACAAAAGGAGGTACGCCGGCGTTTACAGCAAATAGAGGGTATAAAGGAAACGGAACTAATGGATATATTGTAACTGCTTATAATCCTTTAGTAGATCATGTAAACTTACTTGAAAACAATGGTATGGTTTCTGTATTTACATTAGATCACACCACAGAAAACCCTGCGTTGTTTGAGGCTAATTCTGATGCTTATGCAAAGAGGATTTTAGTAAATCCTAAAAATGCCTCAAATTTATATTCTGTAAAGTTTAATACTACTTCGGCAAATACGGGAACGCCTCCGGTAAATACAATAGGTTTGCATACATTGATTAGAACATCTAGTACAGCATTTTCATATTATTTTAACGGTGTTTTAGTTCAAACATTTACCAATACATCTGCAGGATTGCCAAATGGTCAATTTTATTCATTAGCTAGTGAGTTGGCTGGATCAATTAGTACATTTTCAACAAGACAGGTGTCTATGGTTTTTGCAGGAAGTGGATCAATTACACCACCAACATTATACAACGCAATTAAAGAAATGATGATGGTAGGATCTGGGTTTAGCCCTATAGTATGGAGTGGATCTACATCTGGAAATTATACAGCGTTAAGTGGTGTTAGCCAAACGTTTGTTACAACATTTGCACCTACAGCCGTAAATGATAAAGCTTATAACCACCATCCTTTTATTATAGAACATGGTGGAGCAATTCATTTAATGTATTCAACAGGTAACACAAACGAAGAAGAAAGCGGTCAATATGTTCGCTATCAAAAATCAATAGATGGCGGTGCCACTTTTAGCACACCTGTAACACTTGTTGTACCACAAGATATTACAGGCGGTTATTTAGTTAGGAGAGTTTGTTTACCGTCATTCTTTATAGTTGTTGAAGGCAGTTTATACGCTATCGTAGATGTAAATACAAGAGCATCAGGTTCTGCAGGAACTAGAACAGGGGTAGGAACATTGGCGGTAAAAGTAAATTCCAATGCAACTTTTGAAACTCCTTTTTGGATAATAAATCCGGCAGGAAACACAACGGCTCCAACTCCTATACTGGGATTTCCTGCATATCAGTTTAATACATTTTTAGGAAGTAAAATTTTAAACGCTATACTTGATTCAGAAAGAAGACCTTCTTTCTTTTACTCATGCCCTGTAAGTAATCCTTTATATACGGTTTCTGCTTTTAAAACCGTTAGAATGGAAGAGCCGACAGTTACAAAGCTATCCAATGGGTTATGGATTAGATTATGGAGAATATTAGATACTACTTATAAAAAAATAGCTCAGTACTCTTTTGATGGGTCAAACTGGGGAGGATTAAATACTACTGAAATTCCAGATTGGGCCTCTAGAAGTGAGTTTTTAAAATGCTCCGATGGTAGAATTATTTTAGTTGGAAACAACAATACACCTACAAATAGAACGCCTTTGTTTTATGCTCAATCAGCAGATGGATTAGAGTATAAATCAGGTAATATTTTTAATATAGATACCGAAACAACTGGACCTGTCTATCCTGGAACCTACAAAGAAACAGGAGTACAATACCCACACCTTACAGAATTATCTAACGGTAAAATAGCTGTTGCATACTCTGTGAATAAAGAACAAATAAGAGTATCAATATTTAACAAGCCTACTTTAGTATAAACTAAAAAACCCCTCAATAATGAGGGGTTTTATTTTTACAATAACGAAGCCGGATTTACATCTAACTCGCTAAAATAATCTTCGGTCATTTCGTAAGATTTGGCAAGATCATCCAAATAAGAACTATCTCCCTCCTTACATTTTTTCTCTGCTGATTCAATCTTTTTGTGAATCATTTTTATCGCAGTCAACTCATCCAAGTCAACAGGATGCTTTTGAAAAAAGACTTTCATGACGTTATCGTGTACGATATTCATTATTATAACCCTGTCTGCTTTCTCCTCTTGTGCCTCCGGAACCACCTTCATTGAAAAAGGGATAGTAAGGTGGATAATAAGGAACATAACCTATATGTCCTCGAATATCTCTGCCTCTATTCGGCATTTGTGGATATTCCGGATAATCAGTATATCGATTATCAAAAAAAGCTTGTTGTCCTTGTGGATTTCCTTGCACGTTTTGATACTGCATAGGTTCAAATTTATGACCTTTTGCCTCGTTTGTGTACTGTTCAATCATTTGCATGATTTCTTTTAATTCTTCCAAATGTCTATCGTCACCTGAAAGAAGCATCTCCTCAGCCTGGTGAATTTTATGAATCAATTGATTCATATATTCACGATATTTTGAAGATCCGCTTTGTTTAAAAGGAGCCATGACTATTGAGCGTTTTTAGAATTAACATTAGTCGCACTAGAGGTTTGATTACCAGAAGCAGCCATTGTTCCGAAATTAATAACATCATTTTGGTTTTTAGCCACTTGTGTAACTTGGCTAAACAAGTTATCAAATCTACGGTTATGCTCGTAATCTCTTACAAGTTGTGCCTGAGCTTGAGCTTGCAATTGAGCTTGAACATTTGTGTTAGTATTGATATTGTTGATTTCAATTTCTCTACTATCAAATCTTCTACGGTGATCATCAAGATCTCTTTGAATTTGCAATTGTTGTTGTTGTTGGAATTGAGCAGCAACAGCAGTATTGTTATTTTCAATTCTGATTTCTAAATCTCTACGATCTAAACCTCTTCTAGATTCATGCAACTCATCACGTAGTCTTTGAGTTTCAGAATCATTGATTCTGGACAAAATAAGAGCAGTTTCATTTGCACTTTGATCTTTAATAGACTGAGTATTGTTAGCTGCTTGGATGGCACTTGCATAGAACTGTTGCAGTGTCGTTTTCTCGGAATCACATATTGCAGCAGATAAAGCTCTGGCTTCTGCAACCGTTGTGTCTTTATTATTTGCAAGTCCGGCTAACACTGCTCGACCTTCTGCCACAGTAGTTTCTTTTGCTCCGGCAATAGCGGCTAAAATAGCTAATCCATTATCGTTGTCATTGTCTTTGCATGGATTAGGAAATGGAAAAGGGAAATTTGGATGATCGTGATTATTACCTCGATTGCCAAAACCATTTCCACCTAAAATACCAAATAATAATGCAGCTTCAAGAATTCCACCGTTACCTATACCTCCAAAACCTCCAAAACCACCACCGAAACCAGGTATAACCGGAGCGACAGGAGGGGCAAATCCATAAGGCTGTGAAGGAGTTGATACAAACGTAGGAGCAATTACAGGAGCACCGCCATAACCTCCTCCTCCAAGTCCAACTTCTTGTGGACTGTAATTCAAATCATTTTGATTGTTACGAAACATAACTTTAAATTTTAAGATTAATAAGAATCAAAATTATATTGCTTAAAAGGATATTATATTATCGGTTTTTACTTACTATATTTGACATGTTTAATTTTGTAATCTGCTATTGTTATGAAAAATCTATGCGAGGTTTCTGAAAAAGAAATTGCTTCTAAAACTCAATTGTTAATGGAGACTTTGGGTAGAAATATTAAAAAAAAGCGGATAGAAATTAAATTAAAACGGGTGGAGTTGGCCTTTTACGCTAGTACAACAGAAAGTATGATATGTAATATTGAGAATGGTAAAAAGCCTGGAATATCAATTTATACATTGGTTAAAATTTCATCTGTTTTAGAAATTACCTTAGACGATCTGTTTTGTGAATAAATTTCTTAATTTTGTTGAAACATAAACAAAATATAAAATGGAGTCAGTAATTCACGTATTAGTAGGTTTAGGAGCTGTATTGCTTCATTGCTTACGGAAATTAGCATCTTTAAAGAGAAGTGCCAAAGTATTAAAAATTCAATTTGGATTGAAAGAATATTTAAATGAAGAATGGCCAACAATTATGATTTCAATCATCCTTGTTTTTATGTGGCCATTTTTATTTGATGAGGCAGCCCAAAAATATTCATACTTAGAATTTTGGGTGACGTGTAGTTTTGCAGCAGTTGGTTTTTTTGGTTCTTATATCCTTCAAGCTGTTTCCGGACGTGGAGAAAAAATAATCAGGAATGCTATTAGTGAGAATAGTGATAAAGCTGAGATAGCGGATAAGATTTTACAGGCAGAAGTTCCAGAGGATGAATTTATAGGTAAACGTCCTGATGATAGATAGAATATTAATTGGTGTCACTATATTGGTAAGTATAGTGACATATTTGTTTTGGGAAGTTATCAAAGAAAAAACAGGAATCAGAATATTTTATATTGGAAATGCCATTTCTGTTTTCTTAATGGCTATAGTTATTTTTAAACAAATTCCAGAAACATTCGTTTCTTTTTTCTTACTTTGTATAACCGCTCAGAATTTATTGGATGAATTGGCCTTTAATCCAACATTCCTTTCGATTTCAGAAGTGTCATTGCTAATAATCCTGCCAATTATTTGGCTTACAAAAAAACACAAATTATGCCTGATAAATTGGTTCAACAGGAATATTCGGAACTTGTAACAAAAATTCTTTTACCTGCATTCATAACGGTGGCGGTAGGAGTTGCAGTTGAGATGAAAAATAACAGAAGCAAAGTATCGATGTTGAGTGCAGTCCTATCTTTTGTGATAGGAGTTGGAGGAGCTTATATTGTTTCGGGCGTACTGCAGGAATATTTTAAAGGAGGTTGGTACACCGTATTTTTATGCACCGCAACTCTGTTGTCTGAAAAGACTATAAAATATATAATTAACGAATTTAAGTTTGATCTTTTCTTAACGGCAATTGCCGAGTATGCATATCAAAAACTAAAAAGCTTATTAAAATGAAGTTGTACGAAAAATATAAAACACTGCTTAAAAATGCTAAAATAACAGCAGTTTTAAGGCTTGCACATTTCATGACTGAAATACACCATGAATCAGGGTTGGAGCCAATTAACGAAAGTCTTAATTACTCTGTTGAAGGTTTAATTAGTGGTTTTGGCAGGCACAGAATAAGCATTTTAGATGCCAAGAAATATGGAAGAACGGCTACTCAAAAAGCCAATCAGGAAATGCTTGCTAACATTCTATATGGTGGCGCATGGGGAAAAATAAACTTAGGAAATTTATTTGTTGGTGATGGTTGGAAATACAGGGGGCGTGGATTTAAACAAATAACAGGACGTGCCAATTATGAAGCTCTTTCAAAAGACACCGGAATTGATTACGTTAATAATCCTGATTTACTTTTGAACGAAGCCGATGCGATGAACTCAGCAATATGGTTTTGGAAAAAACACAACTTAAACAAATATGCTGACTTGGATGATTTAGATTCAATTAGAGATATAATAAATTTGGGTCACTTAACAAAACAGGAAGGTGATGCAAAAGGATATGACAAATGCGTAATATTACTTAAACAATATAAAAAAGAATTATCATGAAACGATTAAACTTAAAGGACATTGGAATTGCATTAGTATTGTTTGTTTACATTTCTCTAATTGCTCTGGGAATGATGAGCTGCTCGGCCAGAAAAACCCAAACCGAAATCAATAAAGAAGAGAAAAAGGAAGTTGTTGTTGATAACTCTGTTCTGGAAAAAAAATCAGAAACCAACGTGAAGGAAACTATCACCAATAAAGTTGATGATAAAAACGAAACCGTTACCGAGGAAACTGTTTATGAACCAAAAGATGAATCAAAAGAATCTTTTATCATTGAAAAAGATGGAACTAAAACTATTTTAAACAATGCAAAAAAGACGGTTAAAAAAACCACTCAAAAGAACAACACTCAGTCTGAATCCAAAGTAGATTCTGAAATAACGCAAAAGGAGGCTTCTAAGGACAAAAAAGCAATTAAACTAACTGACGAGTCTAAAACTTATAAAAAGCAAAAGGAAACGAAAAAAGAAGCTTTTCCGTGGTATTATTGGGTGTTAATTGCCGGAGTAATTGCCACTGCCATTTGGTTACTGAATAAGTACAAGGATAAAATTTGGTGGTTTTAGAAAAATAATAAGACTTTTGTTTTGTTATTAAAAACTTTTGTCTATATTTGCCCTATAAGTTTGAAAGCTCTAACCGATCAAACTCTCCATAAGAAACTAGCAAAATGCTATTAGGGGATATCGAGGTTAGAGCCGATGGAACCTTTTAGCATTTTCTCATTTTAATCAAAAACTATAATTATGAAATCAAAACTTAAATTACCCGTTGTTGAGACCAATAGGCTAAACGAAGCTTTTAAAGAAGCAAATGTTCAATGTAAATCTTTGTCTAAAGCTTTGCGAAAAAATGATCCGAGATCATGGTTCGAAAAATTCTATGATTCAGTAACCAACTTTCTGAGCGGAGGAAAGTCTTTTGCTCCTAATGAATTAAAACCTCTTAGATAATGGAAAGAAGAGCATTTATAAAAATGAGGTTTTATGAATATCCATCGAATAAATTTTATTATGATGTGGATGATATGTTTAAAAATCCATCTGTAAAACCTTCTGAATTGTTAAGCGGAAATGATTCATATATCAAAATGGATTTTTACGCTTACGAAAAAGAAGAGTTTACGGGAAAAGAAATTTATCAGGGCGATATTGTTGAGGCTTTAGTTGATATTCCTTCATCTCCAAATTATCACGGAAACAATAAACAATCATATAAAATTTATGGTTTAGTTGTTTTTGACCACAGAGGATTTGGAATTTTAAACCTTAAAAAAGGAAAAGGAAGAAACAATTGGCACAGAAAACAAATGGGAAGTATTGGGCAAAATTACATTCATACTTTTAAAATAATTGGAAATCAGTACCAAAATCCTGAGTTAGTAAATCCAGAGTTGCCAAAGCCAGAATATTTAGGTGATGATGATGGCTATTATGCTGACAATTACATTGGGTTATGAAAAAACAAAATAACAACATAGCCAATTGGTGCTTATTAATTGTATTTGCAATATGTGCCTTTATAACAATAGGAACTAAATTAGGATGGTTTTAGCAATGAACAGACTACAGAGAAAAAAAAGGAAAGATAAACGGTGTGCTAATATCGTTTCTTACGCAACAGTTATAATTATATCGCTTATGTTCATCGGGTGGGTTTCTTTTATAATTTACGTAATAAAGCAAAATTCATAAATTAATTAATCAAATTTTAAGACCAGAAACATTATGAAAGATTCAGACAAACCATTGATGAGGTTTATAATCGTCACATTAATTTTAGGATTTATAGCTTGGATAGCCATTGGAGGACTATTGGTTTATTGGCTTTATGGTTTAATCTTAAAAATAACATCATGAGCCAGTTAAAGAAACTGCAGTCTTGGTTAAGTGCTTACAAAAAAGCAAATGACCGTTTTCCGGAAGAGAAGGAGATTGCCTTCAAAATTAAAGAATTGCTGAAAGAGGATTCCATTGAGGTAAAATCTAAATCAAAGCAGATTTACTTTCGGGAAAGTCAATGGTGTGATTATCGAACGTTAGCATTAGAGCTTGCAAAAAACAAAAAGTTTGTGAAGGAATATGCAGGAGTTGATTTAAGAGCTTATATTGAAAGCATGTTGGCTTGGAGTGAGAAGGGAAATACTTCTACTGATTTAGGTTGGAAATTAGCAATTCAGAATTGGATTCGTAGAGCCAAACAAGACGGTAGAATGATTATGAAGCCTGTTTTGGAGAATAAAGAAAAAGGATATGTAAATCATTAATAGTGTCATATGATTGATAAAAGGTTTGAAATTGCTACGTATGATAATACTCGTGATTTAATGTATAAATACAGAGAGCAGGGAGCCTTAAGAGGTGTTTATTTAGGGTTTCCTGAACTTCATGAAATTTATACAATGTCATTGCCAGGTTGTACCGAGTGGACAGGAACGCCTCAGTCAGGTAAAAGTGAAGTTCTTTTGGAAAAGCTTTTAAATACTTCATTGTTTTATGGGTGGAAACACTTACTATATGTACCTGATATTGGTAGAAAAGAAGTAGTTATTGCAAAATTGATTCATAAAATATCTGGTAAAACTTTTGACAAAAGATATATAAATTCAAACTACATATCAGAAGCCGAAATAGAAAGGCATCTACAGTGGATTTTAGAGCACTTTTTTATATTAACTAGAAAAGATACTAAAAAGAAAATAACGCCTTATGAGTTTTGGGATTTGGCGGTTCAGATGAAGTACGACATGGGGCTGCATACTGCTACAATTGATAGTTGGAAAGATATGAAGCGTTATGTTGGAAGAGACGGAGAACCAATTCATAGAGATGATTTGTATTTAGAAGATGTTTTAGAGTATAGAAATACACTTTCAGAGGAACACAATTTACATTTTCACATTATCATACATCCTCTTAAAACAGAGTTTGATTCTACAGGAAAGAGGAAGCCTCCTCATCCTTATGATCTAAAAGGCGGTACTACTTGGTTTGATTCTGGAAAATGCCAAGTGACAATTCACAGAATTGATGGAAGTCCAAATGGCTTTAGATTTATAGTCTATAAAGGAAAACCAGAAACAGTAGCTAAAATAGGTGAATGTATAATGTATTATGATGCTACAAAATCTAGGATTTATACAGATGGACCAGAAGGCAAGAAGTATGCTAATGCAAAATACATTGCTCCTAAAGCTAGTTTACTTGAAAAACAATCGTTACACGAGGATGATGATGAAGAAGATCCTGAATTACCATTTTAAAATTAAGCCATGAAAAAAGAAGAAATATCGTTAGCAAAATGGCATGTAGATAAAATGAAGGAAAACCGAAAGTATTTTGAATATTCTGATTTATCTCAAAACATTTTAGAGCAACAGAAAGATGATGATTTGCTTTTACTTGGAGACTGGCTTACAGAGGTTCATTCTAAATTAAAGCCAGATGATAAAAGACGGCATGAGGTTTTTCTTTTAATTCAGGGATTGTGGAGAGTAGAAAAGTATTGTGGTGGTTTGGAGACAATTGCAAAGTCCAGTACAGTTAGGCTTATGAATGCCATGAAAAGAAACGAGGAATTGGAATCTCAACTAAAGTTGGCACAATATCAAATAATTCAGGATAAGGCAAAATATGATTTGGAAGTAAAAAGTCTAAAAAATCAAATTGAGTTCATGGAGAAAAACAGTAAAGCGTGATATTTTGGCAAAGAAAACAATTTCGTCAATTAATAAAGATCCGGCCAAATTGTATTTCGTTTCAAAGCATGGGATTTCAATATATCCTATTCCAGAATCAGAATATAAAAGCCGGAGAGGATCTTATGCTTCAAAAAGCAATAAATGGTATATTGAAGTGAATAACAACGGTAAAATTAAAACATTTGATAAAGTGGTTCCAGAGCCAGAACTTACAGAGACAATCTGGAAAACAATAAATTATTATTATAAACTTTTAACTGAAAAAAAATGAGTATAGAAATTGGAAACGTTTTTAAAACGCAGGCAGGGAATTATTTAAGACTTGAAAAAATAGTTGGAATATTATTCCATTTCATATTGGTGACTAAGGACAATGAGCCAATTCCGGAGGAGTTAAATTTCGCAGGAAGAGTAGTGGTTAGAAGTAAGGTTTCTTACACGGAGGAGACAGTATCAAGTTTTAAAAAGCAAAAAATACAATGGCAAAAATAGAATTAACTCAGGAGCAAAAGGATTTCAAATTGGACTCATTAACCCTTAATCGAGATTTTGATTATTGGCTTACAAAAGCTAAGTGCATGTGGAATCTTAAGCAGACGAACCAGAAGTATAATGAGCTTCGACTTACTCTGGATCACGCAATGGCAATGGAGGCATTGAAGCGACAAATGTATAGTAACGCATTAAAATAATTTGCTATGGAAAACGAAAATTATAAGTTGATAAAGGAAATTGTGATTTTAGATCCCCCAACTCATTACGATGTTCCTTACAAGAAGCCAAAGTATGATAAAGACGGAAAGCTTATTGAGAAAATAAGATACTATCTTACAGGGAATTTGTTCTATTCAGATGCAGGTTCAATTCATACGGTTAGAAAAATCATTCAGGAGACAAAGGAATTTTTGTTTCAATATTTAAAAGGCATTCCTCCTCTTGACAAAATGAGATTTGAATTTGAGTATCATCACATGAAAACAATCGACTTAGATAATAAATTTTCGTTCTGGGGGAAAGTGTTTCTGGACATACTTAAAACTCCAACCCAAAAGCAAATAAACCGCGCTCTTTTATATAAAAAACCTGTTATAACAACTAACACTATCCCTGATGATAATAGTAAGCACATGGACGGATTTAGCTGTAAGTTTATCTCAGGCGAACACAAAATGGTTTTCAGAATTTATGGTAGAGCAAAATCGGAACAAAAAACAATATTCTTTGATAGCTAAAACTAAAAAAATGGAACATTTAATATTAATCGTATTTTGGATAGGAGTTGCAATTGGAATATGGGCCGGAAAAATAGCATACAAACCAATAGATGAAAAAAATGAAAAATAACCTTCAAATGTCATTAAAACGCAAATGGTTTGAAATGACAAAAGCCGGAATAAAAAAAGAGGATTATCGTGAAATAACAAAACATTGGATTTCTAGGTTGACAAAAGGAAAGAGTTTTTCTGTTGTCCATAATGAAGATGGTATTGAGATTGACGTTGTATTTAAAAAATTTGATTTTAATATAATGACTTTAGGTTATCCAAAATCAGGAGATACGGAAAGAATTTTAAAGTTACAACACGCAGGTATCGAGATACGCAACGGAAATCCTGAATGGGGAGCAGAGCCAGGTAAATTGTATTTCGTTATAAAACACGGAGAGGTTATTAACAACTAAAATAGATAAAAATGAGCGCAGTAGAATTAATCGCCATTGAGCGAAACGAAAAACAGATTCTTAAACATGGATTTACGGCAGAGCATCACGCTTCTCATCCTGAATGGTATGATAAAGGTCAGCTTGTTGAGGCTGCCAACACTTTAACCATGACAGAAATAAAAGGATGTTTGGTTCCTTTTAATTGGAATGCAGAATGGTTTTCTGATTTATGCACAAGGCCATACCAAGAAAGATTAATCATTGCAGCAGCTTTGATTGCTTCTGAATGGGATCGCCTAGATTATCTTCAAAAAAACAATACTGGTGACAGGGTTTAATTATTAATCAAAATAAAAACAATAAAAATGGGTAAATTAAGCGAAAGCCAAAGAGTAGAGATTAAGGAAATGATTGCAGACAAATTGTGTGTTGATCTGGAAGAAGTAAATGATGATTCAATTTTTGTAAAAGATCTGGGAGCAGACAGTTTGGATGAGGTAGAGTTGATCATGGAAGTTGAGAAAATGTTTGACATTTCTATTCCGGATGAGGTTGCAGAAGAAGTCAAAAATGTGACTCAATTGTTTGAAGTTGTTGAACGTTATATCCAATAGGCCATGAGTAAGATTTTGATATTAGATTTGGAGACTACAGATTTCCTTAATAAAAATGGAAAGATTGTTGAAATTGGTGCTGTAGAGTTGGATTTGAGTAATGGAAATAGAAAGATTATTTATAATCAGGTTTGCCATGAAAAAGGAATTACTTTAGAGGAAGTTTCTAAGTCTTGGATTATTGAAAACTCTGATTTAACCGTAGAGCAAATTAAATACTCTCCAAGTTTAGATTCTATTAAAAAGACAGTTCAAAAAATATTAGATGATTATCCATTGGGAGCTACTGCATTTAATAATCCTTTTGATTTTGGCTTTATGGAAAACAGAGGCTTTGTATTTCCTAAAAAATTAGCATGTCCAATGCTTCTTTCTACCGATATTTGCAAACTACCAAGTCCAAGAGGTTCTGGTTACAAATGGCCTAAAGTTCAGGAAGCGTATGATTTCTTTTTCGGTAAAACGGATTACATTGAGAAGCATCGTGGTGCTGATGATGCCTATCACGAAGCAGAAATCGTTTATGAACTTTATAAGCGAGGAATTTTTAAGTTGAATTAATTTTAAATAAATAGTTATGGGTAAAGTAGTGCAAGTTAAGGACTTCGAATTACAGAAGGTAAAGTTCGAAGGTAAAAAAGGGTTGTATTTTGAGTTTTTTGATATTAGTCAGCCAGACTTTCTTTGGAAGGGAAGTGCGGACCAGATACCAAGCGAGGAGTATGTCGCAGCTCTTAACGAATTAAAAGAAGTTTTAGCCTATTCATTAGGACTTTCTGGGGGATGGGATTTTGCTAGAGAGCATAATCGTAAAAACGATGAGCAACTTAGAAAAGCTAAATTGTTTTGGGCAGAAGAAATTGCTCGTTGTAATGTAACCGGAATTACGGTTGTCGGATCAGAAGAAAACGAAAACAAAGGAATTAAAATTTCAGGATCTCTTCAAACAGATTTGGGAGTTGTAGGTTTGGCCTCTCCAATCATTCGTTTTGATGATTCGTTTAACAATTCAGTTGATGAAACAATCATGATCGGAGATTTAGCAGAGCTTGCTTTCAAAAAAATTCAGGAAGAAGTTTGGATGTTTATCTTCAAAGGTAAAAGAGGTGGAGGCCAGATAAACTTTCCTGATGGAAACGAGGTAGCAGATATGGAAGTGGAAAAGGTTGAAAAACCAACAAGCGGACTGAACATTGCTCCTGTTCATAAAATGGAGAAGGTTGGCTAGTTTCAAACTAAAAGTTTGTGCAGATAAGGACTGTTGTAATGAGTTTAAGCAATACAATAGCTTGCAAAAGTACTGCAGTCCTGCCTGTACAAATAAGAACCGGAAAGTGAATCTAAAACTAAAAAAAGTTTATGAAATTCCAAAAGTAGGTGCTAAAAGGAAAGCATTAATTCCGGTTTACGAAAAAGTCAGAATTGAAGTTTTAACTGAGGCTAATTTCAAATGCTTTATTGATGGATGCACAAACGTAGCCAATACCTGTGAACACACTCGTGGCCGTGTAGGATATGCCGATGAGTGGGCGAGGGAAAACAACATTACTTTGTATGTGGACAAAAGATTTTTACAAGCATGTTGTCTGCATCACAACGGAGAGCTTGAGAATAATCCAGAACTTTCAAAACAATATCAATTATCAAAGATTCACGGAGGAAAAAAGACATGATAAAAATAGGAACCGATTTTTCAGGAGTAGGAGCATTCGAACAGGCATTGATTCGTATGGAAATAAAACACAAAACTGTTTTCTCTTGTGATGAGGATAAATATGCCAGGCAAACGTATGAATTGAACTTTGGAATTCCTGAGTATTTTCCAAAAGATGTTTATGACAGGATTGTTCCAGAAAAACCATTAGATATTTACGTTACTACTCCTCCATGTCAAAGCTTTAGTTTATCCGGAAAGCGAAAAGGAGAAGCCGATAAAAGAGGAATTTTATTTTATAACTCACATGAGTTCATTCAGAAAAACAAACCACGTTATTTCATATTTGAAAATGTGAAAGGATTGCTGAGTGATGATGAAGGAAAAACATTCCAAAGATGGATTGATTATTTGGGAGGCAAATCAGTAAATGGGAATCCGGTTATATTTCCACATGAAGAAAGTGTTCCATACCATGTCTACTATCAGGTTTTAAATGCTAAAAATTACGGAGTTCCACAAAACAGAGAGCGTATTTTTATAATCGGAATCCGTGATGATTCAGATAACAATTTTAGTTTTCCAAAACCTTTTCACTTGGAAAAAAGACTTAAAGATGTTCTAGAACCAGAAGTGGATGAAAAATATTTTTTGTCTGAAAAAATGATAGAAGGTTTGATAAGTGATAAAGGAAAAAAGTATATTAATCAAAACACTCAAGCTTCACAAGTTTTTCCTGAAAGTGGAACGGCACCAAATATTTGTGCCGGAACTCATGGTTATGCTAATGGCTATGTTGAAACCGATGGATTAAACCATTTTTTGAATCCAGAAGGAATAGGAAAGAGCATTCGTTGTTCAACAGGAGTTAGTTTGACTAAAAAACATTCTTATGATGTTGTTGATTTAGGAGAAACCAAAGCAGGTAGAATAATTGGTAGAAATCCTGAAAACCCCAAAAGCCGTGTATCTGGTTTGGAAACTAAGCAAATAGTTGAAATTAACGAAAATGATCAAATAACCAACACTCTTACTACAGTTCAAAAAGATAATGTTGTTATTGGAACATGGCGAACGCATGAGGACGGTAGAGGATTCAGAGGAACTGAGGATAATATGTGTCCAACTATTCCGGCCAGAGCAAGAGAGGATGGCAGCGGACAGCCAGTAATAAGATACAATAAAAGAATCAGAAGGCTTACTCCCACGGAATGTTTCAGACTCATGGATTTCAATGAAAATTTCAAATGGAATGTTTCAGACTCGCAGGCTTACAAGCAGGCCGGAAATTCAATTGTAGTGAATTGCTTTGTGGAGATATTAAAAAAATTAAACTTAAATTAAAAAACAATGGAAATAGTAGGTAAAATAGAATACATTGGTCCAGACCAAACGGTATCAGATAAATTTAAAAAGAGAGAGTTAGTTGTTGCAACTGACGAACAATATTCATCTCCAATACTCATAGAATTCCACCAAGACAAAACAGAATATTTGGATGGATATAAAAATGGAGAATCTGTAAAGGTTTCCATTAATATCAGAGGGAGAAAATGGGTTTCGCCTCAAGGAGAAACAAAATACTTCAACACGATTCAGGGTTGGCGTATTGAGAGACTTCAAGTTCAAGGACCGGCTCCGGCAGAACCACAGGCGAGTACTCAGCAGTTTACTCCGGCTACGAATACGAATGAAGATGAGCCAGACGATTTGCCATTCGGATAATTATGAGAAAGTTAATTCAAACAAGATTTCATAATCCTCCTGAAAGTAGAGGAAACTGTTTTCCAACAGTTATAGCTTGCTTTATGGATTTAGAATCAGGCGAAGATGTTTTACAGGTTCAGGAGCTTTATGATAAAGTGGAAGATTGGCGTGGAGATTTATTGGAATGGTTAAGTATACGTAATTGGGAGTTAGGAGGATTGCGAGGTCATTTAGATACAGATGAATTTTATTTGGTTAGTGGTATAAGTCCAAGAAATCCTAAAGTGTATCATGTGTGTATTTATCATAAAGGTAAATTGTGGCACGATCCTCATCCAGATGGAACTGGAATACTTACGGAAGAGTATTTTGAATATTTAGAAAAAACCAATCCATAATCGGATTGGTTTTTTATTTTATACAAAAGTCAAAAATAAATTGACAAAAGTTTTTATATTCAAAACATTTGTCTATATTTGTCATGTAAAAGTTTTTAACTAATAAGTAAATAATTATGGCACAAAAAAAAGAGGCTACAGAAAAATTAGAGATCAAAGATGTTTTCTTTGATTTTGACAACGTTATGGCTATCGCTCTTAAGCGAGGAGTTTTAAAAACTGAGAAGTCCATTGCTCAGGAGATTGGTTATAGTAATGATGGGTATAAGAAGTTGAACCGTAAAGCACCACAAGCTGTTGCCACGTTGGTTGCTTTTTTAAAGGCCAACGATTTAAAGTTGGAGGATGTTATTAAGGAGTGTGAATCAAAAAAGTAAGTGATATGAACTCATCAAATAGAATCTCAGATTTAAGAAAACAAATTGAAGCAGAAGAGTCTAAAATAAAAAGTTGCGTTCATGTTTTCAAAGATCCTGTTTTTGATCCTGAAACTATCAAAGTACAAGATGATAGAGCCGGATATGAAACTCATGGAGTTGATCGATGGCCTGTTCCTTCTTATCATGATGAAACAAAAAACAGATGGAGTAGAGAATGTAATAAATGCGGACTAAAGCAATATACATATACCCAAGAACCTGTTGTTTCTGCTTATAAACCTAAATTCTAAAATGATGAGCATATTTGAATCACTGCAAAAGAAAAGACCTGACGGTTATCCAAAAGTAAGTGAGATAAAGGTTAGGCGCAAGTTTAAAAGCAATGCGAAGGAGTCTGATTACAATCGGCCACTTTCTGAGTTGGAAAAGGAGTATTAACAAAAAAACAAGAAACAATGAGCAAAAGTTCAGGCAGTTCCGGAATTGGAACGTTAGGAGTATTAGGGTTACTTTTTATTACTCTAAAATTAACAAAAGTTATTGATTGGAGTTGGTGGTGGGTTTTGTCTCCTTATTGGGGAGGAATAGCATTAGCAATTATAATCGTTTTAATTGCGTTCATATTTTCAGAAATCTCACAAAGAAATTTCAGAAAAAGATTTAAAAATAAGTAGAAACAAAAAAACAATAAGGAAACTTTAAAACCATAGGGATATGAAAATTAATGTAACAGTAGATTTAGAAGATTTATACGAAGAGTTTTACGAGGGAGATAGTTCAGGCGAGTCTTTTAACAGACAAATTTTAGACAACATTCGCCATGAGGTAAAACGCTCTATTTGGAGTGAGTTCCAAAAAACAACTTTAGATCAATTTAAAGCTAAAATTGATTCAGAACTTTCAAAGGAAAAGGATGCTGAGATTACTCGCATTGTTCAAAAGGTTTTTTCAGAAAGAAAGATTAAAATCAAAGAAGAAACTAAAAATAATCCAGAGCCAGAAATGGTTACTTTGTTTGAATATATTCAAGACAAAATTGAGAAAGATTATTTTTCAATGGGAATGACTGCAGAAACTTTGCTAAGTGGTAAATTCAGAGATCTACAAACTTCTGTAGAGAAAAGTGTTTCCTCAAGTGCAGAACTTATGTCGTCTGAAATTAAACAGCGATATGATTTGCTTTTCGCTTCACAATTGGTTTCTAAAATGAACCAAGCAGGAATGCTAAAAGACGATGTAGCTAAATTATTAATCGACCAAAACAACCAGACAAATGATCAATAAGCAAAAAGAAAAACCAGAAGTGGTTCACGAAGCAGAACCAATTAATGCATTGTCCACGATTAAAGCATCTGCACTTATAGATGTTTCTGCCTGGAAAAAGAAGCAACAAAAATTGGTTTCCGAGAATAAGTTTTTTAAAATTACAGATAACAAAACTTATGAAGCTGCAAAAAAATGTAGAACCAATGTTGTTAAAGGACGAACTGAACTTGTTAACCAAGATAAATTGGTTGCTTCTAAGTTTGCTACAATTAGAAAAGAAGTTGGAACTGAAACGGAAACTCTAATTCAGATCACTAAACCTCTTGAAGATAAGTGGCAGGATGAGGTTAAGGCGTGGGAGGATCGAAAAGAGCGTGAGAAAGAGGAGGCTGACAAGGCAGAGGCACTTCGAGTAAAAACCATCACGGATAAAATCGAGGCTTTTGAAACTGATTCGTACACCATCATTCAGAAAATGACTTATGACGAAATAATTTCAAAAAGTGCTGAGTTATCTGCTTTGGATGATGCAGAATTTGATTATGAGGAGTATGACATTCTTTATGATCAGGTTAAGGACAGAATCACGGCTGCTTTGGAGGCTAAGGTTAAAACTCTTACTGACAACGAAAACCAAAGATTGCGTAATCTGGAATTGGAAAAGGAAAATGCTGAGGCAAAAGCAAAAGCAGATTTACAAGCTGCACGTCTTACAGAGATTATGCCTTACGTAGCTTTTGGAGTAGCTATTGATTTGACAAAGTTGTCTGAAATGAAGGATGATGAGTACGCAGGTCATTTATCCTCTAAAAAAGGCTTATTTGAAGCCGATGCTAAATTAAAGGCAGATGCTGAAACTGAACGATTAGCAAAAGAGGATCAGGAAAAAGAAGCTGTTTATGAAATTCGTGCTAAACGTCTTGAAGAAGCC
>Ga0247812_10000673_pt1 | contig 20421 bp, 21 predicted proteins | sample UWRJL149409B1_FD_178011 | JGI IMG/M metagenome (GOLD analysis project Ga0247812, IMG submission 178011) | Plant litter microbial communities from Arlington Agricultural Research Station in Wisconsin, United States - UWRJ-L149-409B-1 | ecosystem: Environmental > Terrestrial > Plant litter >...
TTTTATGATTAATTTTTCTTTTCTAAAAATGAATTTATTCCTGCTTCGTCCATTTGTACCACTCTCCATTCCTCAAGAATTTTTGCACCTGAATTCTCGTAAAATTTTACTGCCGGAGTATTCCAGTCTAAAACATTCCATTCAACCCTGCGAACATTGTCTTTTTTTCCCTGTTTCATGATTTCAGAATAAAGGGCAGATCCCAAACCGGTACCGCGCATTTTTTCTTTCACAATCAAATCCTCCAAATGTATTGTTTTTCCTTTCCAGGTTGAGTAACGATAGTAGTATAATGCAATACCTACAATTTCATTTTCAACCTCTGCTACGAATACATGAAAGAGCGGTTTTTCACCAAAACCATCACGCACTAAGTCATCAACTGTGATTAAAACGGCATCCGGCTCCTTTTCGAATATCGCAAGCTCCTGAATCAGCTCTAAAACCGATTTCATGTCTTCAGGATTTCCTTTTCTAATATTCATAATTCTTATTTTTAACCAGTGATTGCCTAAATAAATATTTTTTTATCCGAAACTTTTTGCGTTTCATTAGCAAATATACAATACTGGCAAACTAACGAAATAATTTTTGAATCATTCTCACAAAAAAAGCGATATTTGTGACTTATAACTAAAAACTACAACGATATAGCAATGGAAGAACGCAATAAAACACTGGGAGAGTTTATTATTGAGAACCAAAAAGCATTTCAGTATTCATCAGGGGAATTGTCCCGGATTATCAACTCTATACGTTTGGCGGCAAAAGTCGTGAACTATAAAGTAAACAAAGCTGGATTAGTGGATATAATTGGTGCCGTAGGCGAACAGAATATTCAGGGAGAAGACCAGCAGAAATTAGATGTGTATGCAAATGAAGTATTTATCCAGACATTAATAAACCGTGAGATCGTCTGTGGAATAGCTTCTGAAGAAAACGACGAATATATTACTGTCAAGGGGAGCGACAACAGTAATAATAATAAGTACGTGATCTTAATGGATCCGCTTGACGGGTCTTCGAATATTGATGTGAATGTTTCCCTGGGAACTATTTTTTCTGTTTTCAGAAGAATTACACCTATTGGGACTCCGGTAACAAGCGAAGATTTTTTACAGCCGGGAATTAATCAGGTGGCTGCAGGTTATGTAATCTATGGTACTTCTACAATGTTAGTTTACACTACTGGGCACGGCGTAAATGGTTTTACACTGAATCCGGCGATTGGAACATTTTATCTGTCACACCCGAATATGAGATTTCCGCAAAATGGAAATATTTATTCGGTGAATGAAGGGAATTATGTACATTTTCCACAAGGAGTAAAAAACTACATCAAATATTGTCAGCGTGAAGAAGAAGACAGGCCTTACACTTCAAGATATATTGGAAGTCTGGTTTCTGATTTTCATCGAAATATGATTAAAGGAGGAATTTATCTTTATCCAACAAGTTCAAAAGCGCCAAAAGGAAAATTACGTTTGATGTACGAATGTAATCCGATGGCATTCATCGCAGAACAAGCGGGAGGAAAAGCAACAGACGGTTTTGGACGAATTATGGAAATCCAGCCAACTGAACTGCATGAACGGGTTCCTTTTATCTGTGGAAGTTACAATATGGTCGAAAAGGCCGAAGAATTTATGGCAGAAGCGAATTAATAAAAAAGTAAAACCCGATAATCTGATTATCGGGTTTCTTTTTTTGTTTCAGTTCAAACTGAAAATATTATTTGTGCATATGCTGCATTTCGTAAACGAAAGTATCAGCATCCACTTTTTTATCTACTAAAGACAATGCTTTTGCAATAATATAATTTACGTTGCTTGGCGTAAAACCTAAAGCAATTCCTAATTTTTTCAACATTACTTCCTGCTTGTCTTCAAGATGATGATCAACATGTACCATTCTGGTCAAATCATACAAACGCTCTAAGCGCTGAACATGTAAATAAGGTGGGTTTATTGGATATTTAAATGGGTCTTCAAGAATTTCCTCATATTCGGTTTCTGAAATTTCTAAACGAGTAGCTAATTTATCCAGGAAACTTTTTTCTTCAGGATGTACAATTCCATCTGCTAATGCTACACGAACAATAGCTGAAAAGTGACCTTTGTTTCTTTGTTTGAATTCGCTATCAAATAAATCTGAAAATGACATAATTATAGTATTTTTTATGGCACAAAGATAAATTTTATTTTAAATTATTAAATTTAAAGTTCTCATAAAATTTAACTTATATTTATTCGTTGTTTTAATAGAGGGCTTTCTGGATTTTTCAAAATAAATCGTAAGTTTACAGCCCCCTTAAATCAATTAAAACAAGTAACCTCATGTCAGAATTTTGGATTTATTTTCAGATTGGTTTAAAGCATGTTTTGGATATCAATGCTTATGACCATGTATTATTTTTAATTGCGCTAACCATTCCATACGCCTTTAAGGACTGGAAACGAATCTTGTTACTGGTTACCGTTTTTACAGTAGGTCATACATTGGCTTTATTGCTTTCTGTATTCGGAATAATAGCCGTAAAAGCAAATATTGTAGAGTTTTTAATTCCGATTACCATTTTAATAACGGCAGTTTTTCATCTTTTTACAGCTGGAAAAGCATCTAAAAGCGAAAGTGTCAATCTGATATTTTTTGTGACCCTGTTTTTTGGAATCATCCACGGACTTGGATTCTCCAATTACTTTAAAACCATTTTAGGAGGAACTGCTTCTTCAAAATTAGTACCTTTATTGGAATTTGCACTTGGAATAGAAGTCGCTCAACTGATAGTGGTTTTTGTGGTTTTGATAGTATCCTATATAGTACAGACCGTATTTCGTTTTTCAAAACGCGATTGGGCATTGGTAATGTCGGCTTTTGTAATCGGAGTTGTGATTCCGATGATTGTTGAAAGTCCAATTTGGAACAGATAATATAAATGGATATAAAATTAAATAAATACGATAAGGCATATCTGCGAATTGCCAAAGAATGGGGTTCGCTCTCGTATTGCAAACGTAAACAGGTAGGTGCCATAATCGTAAAAGACCGAATGATTATTTCTGATGGTTACAACGGAACGCCATCCGGATTTGAAAATTGCTGTGAAGATGAAGACGGATTAACCCGCTGGGATGTTTTGCATGCAGAAGCCAATGCCATTTTGAAAGTAGCCAGGTCTACACAATCCTGCGAAGGCGCAACCTTATACATTACGCTTTCTCCATGCAAGGAATGCAGTAAGCTAATACACCAGTCCGGAATAAAAAGAGTGGTGTATCAAAACGGATATCGAGATGATTCGGGAATTCAGTTTTTAATAAAAGCAGGTGTCGAAGTCGAGCATATTCCTGTTTTAGAAGAATAAATGAAAGTTAATTCAAAATATTTACCCATTATTATAGGAGCCGTTTTTGCTCTTGGAACCGTTCTTGGAAGCATGATGAATGCTCCCGTAGAGGATAATTTTTTGGCTAAAAACAGCTCCAAGACAAAACTCAACAAACTGATTGATTTCATTAATGATGAGTATGTGGATAATGTGAATACCGATTCGATTGTAAATCTCACAGTCGATAACATTTTGTCTAAACTGGACCCGCACTCTGTGTATATTCCGCCAAGTGAACTGGCAGAAGTGGCTGAAAGCATGAGGGGGGATTTCGTTGGAATCGGAATCAATTTTTATATGTACAAGGATTCTGTTGCCATTATAAAACCTGTTGAAAACGGTCCTTCGGCAAAAGCCGGTTTGAAATCTGGTGACCGAATATTGTTTGCAGGTAAAACCAAATTGTATGGAAGAAAATTACCTTCCGATAGTTTGTTCTCAAGATTGAAAGGAGTTAAAGGCACTGAAATAGAACTAACCGTTTTTAGAAAATCGGAACAGAAACAGCTTAAATTTAAAATCAAAAGAGACGTTATTCCGTTAAAAAGTGTTGACGCTTCTTTACTACTTGCAAATAAAACAGGATACATCAAAATCAATCGTTTTGCCGAAACAACTTACAAGGAATTCAAAGTGGGTTTAAACCGGTTACAGCAAAAAGGTATTCAGTCCTTGGTTATAGATCTTCGTGATAATGGAGGTGGATATATGGAGGAAGCTGTTGCTATCGCCGATGAATTCCTGAAAGACAAACAGCTGATTGTTTTTACAAAGAACAAAAATGGCAGTACCGAAAAAACATACGCTACTGAAAAAGGCAGTTTTGAAACTGGAAAAGTGACGGTTTTAATTAATGAAAACAGTGCATCCGCAAGTGAGATTCTGGCGGGAGCCATTCAGGATAATGATCGCGGAACTATTGTAGGACGCCGTTCTTTTGGAAAAGGATTGGTGCAGCGTGAAATGGATTTTAACGATGGATCTGCGGTACGATTAACGGTAGCACGATATTATACACCTACAGGAAGATCGATTCAAAAACCCTATGCTAAAGGAAATGAAGAATATTACAAAGAATCGGAAGAACGTATAAAAACGGGTGAATTGTATGCAAAAGATAGTATCAAAGTTGCTGATTCGTTAAAATTTAAAACGCCAAAAGGGAAAATAGTCTATGGCGGCGGTGGAATTGTTCCTGATGTTTTTGTTCCGATGGAAGCAGAGCACGGAAACGAAAATGTTGCCTATTTGCTGCAGACGGGAATTGTAGGTCATTTTGTTTTCGAAGAGCTGGATAAAAATCGAAATGCTTTTGCAGGGCTTCATTTTAATGCCTTTTTGATTAAAATGAAAAATTCAGATGCTTATTTCAAAAAATTTAAAAACTATATTCTGCAAACCGGTCTTGATTTGAAATTAGACAAAACGAAAGCTCTGGTAAATCGCCATATTACAGCTGAATTTGCCAGACAATTGTATGGTGAATTGTATTATTATGATGTTATTCTGAAAGAGGACGTAATGATTAAAACTGTTTTAAATCCTAAGAAATAATTGCTTTTTTTAAAATGAAAGTAGAAAATATTGTAAGCGCTGAAATAGAACTTTTAACGGCAATTAAAAATGCTGACATTTCGGTTTTAGAAAAAATCCTGCACGACGATTTGCTGTTCAATTTGCCGAACGGAAATACCATTACCAAAGAATTCGATTTAGATTCATATCGTTCAGGTAAAATGAAAATTGATTTACTTGAAGCTTCAGATCAAATTATTAATGTAATTGATGATACGGCTGTAGTTGCAGTAACCATTTTTTTAAAAGGAGTATTTGAAAATAACCCAATAAATGGTGCTTTCCGTTACGTACGTATCTGGAAACAATTTGACGAAAACATAAAAATAATAGCCGGAAGTTGTATTGCCCTGCAATAAATAATACTACTTTTTTAGAATATTGTATAATAGAAATTTTCTTAATCTTCCCGAAATTTGGAGGAAATAAAAATATAAGATGAAAAACCTAAAGAAAATAAGTCTCCTGTTTGTTATAATGACTTTTGTAATTTCATGTGCTTGTATGAAAGATAAAAACATGGTTTCAGGAAAAGTGCAGTCGATTGAGTTTGGAAAAGATGGTTATACGGCTAAAATCAATACCGATAAAAATGAGATTTATTTTGCTGTAATCAGCATTGTAAATGTTGGCGGCCCTCAAAACTACAAACAATTGAAAGAGGGTGAAGAAGTAACTTTAAAAGGGGAAATCTGGAAAACCGATACAGAGAAACACATTAAGGTGAACGAAATTGTTTCGGTGAAATAAGTTTAACCATGTAAGTTATATAAGTTCATTTTAATATATGCATAAATCATTATATTGAATTGTATAACTTATATAATTTAATTTTAAAAAACAGTTTATCGAATACTATCGTGCGAATGCGTCTGTATACCATTATTCCATAAAGTCAGGATGTCAGTAGCCACAGCAGCACCGCTTCCGGCAGCAATAGCCAATTGGCTTCTCCAGCCTGCTAAAGTTCCAATTACGTAAATTCCATCAGTTACTTTATGATCATCATTTTTGAGCTGAATACGCTGTTTTTCGGGAAGTGCCTTTTTGTGTGGTTCAATGTATTGCATCAGGCCTTCGATGTCAAAAGTATTGGCAGAACCAATCCCGATAACGATGCTTTTAGTCTGGTAAGAGTTTTTATTGGTAACTACAGTAAATTCAGGATAAGATCCTTCTACTTTAATCACTTTCTCATTTGGAATCTGACCGATGTGTGGATAAGTCATTGCCAAATCCTGTGTGCTTTCAAAAAGTAATTCAGACCCTAATTTGCCTGGCGTTATTCCGTATGCATTGTAAAAAATGGCTTCCTGCAAAGAAGAATTCTTCTGATGGGTAAGAATTCCGATTTTTTTATCGGTAACAAAGGATTTGTTTTTCGCTGAACCCAGAACAAGTGCGCAGGAAATGCCGGATACGCCTCCGCCGATAATTAAAACATCAAATTTATTATCTGCCATTGCTTTTTTCCTCAATTTTTTTGGAAATTCTAAAAATCAAAAGAATTAAAACGGCACAAAATGAAGCAGCGATTCCAATAAAAGCTACCATACTATCTCCCTCAAGAGGATTTTTGAAGTCCAGCAATGTAATATTAAAAACAATTAAAGCTAGTGCCAAAAGCACTAAAATAGAAGTGAAAATTTTCATAAGGCTGTTTTGTTTGTCTAAAATAATAAAGTAAAGCTTTTCAATAAGAGATCTATAAGCTGTATTTAAGGATTTTATTGAGGCAAATTTATAAAAATATCTGTTAGACGAACAAACCTTTAACATTAGCAGCGAATAATTTAACAGCAATTGCCAAAAGTATTACTCCAAACGTCTTACGGACTACTCCAAGTCCATTTTCGCCTAGTAAGTCTTCAATTTTTTTAGAAGATTTCAGAACAATATAAACTAAGATAATATTCAGCAGAATAGCTATAATGATATTGATAGTATGAAATTGAGAACGTAATGATAGTAAAGTGGTCATGGTTCCGGCCCCGGCAATCAAAGGAAAAGCTAAAGGGACTATTGAAGCAGATCCCGGTTCTTCATCACGGTAAATTCGAATTCCCAAAATCATTTCCAGGGCCAGGAAGAATAAAACGAAAGAACCTGCAACGGCAAAAGAATGTACATCAATACCAATAAGATTTAATAAACCTTCTCCAATAAAAAGAAAAATAATCATAATCATTCCGGCAACTATTGAAGCTTTCTCAGATTCTATATGGCCAACTTTTGCTCTTAGGTTCACAATGATAGGAATAGAACCTACAATATCAATTACGGCAAAAAGTACCATTCCCACCGTAATGATTTCTTTAAAGTCGATTTCCAGCATATCACTTTGATTTTAAAGGGTTAAAAAACTGTCGCAAAAGTAAATAATAAAGTTAATTGTTTTTCAAACACAACATGATTTGTTTTAAAAATATGTTTTTAGATACGAATAAGTGATATTTGTAACAATGGTCTTTTATTAATACATATTTCGTAACGTTATATTATAAAAATTCAAAACCCGGATTATACTTTATGAATGATTGTGAAAACTCTGTGAATCTTTCCGGTAAATTTTTTATCCGCTTTCTTTAGCTATCTTTGCACTTTATAAATTACAGTATTTAAGTATTATGTTTCAATTAGGTAAAACCATTATTTCAGAAGATATTCTTGAAAAAGAATTTGTGTGCAACTTGTCAGCTTGTAAAGGTGCCTGTTGTGTTGACGGAGATGCCGGTGCGCCTTTAAGCGAAGCGGAAACTAAAATTCTGGAAGAGATATATCCAAAAGTAAAACCTTTTTTACGGAAAGAAGGAATTGCCGCTATCGAAGCACAAGGAACCTGGGTAACCGGAACAGATGGCGATCTTGAAACGCCATTAATCGATAATAAAGATTGTGCTTACGTAATTTTTGACGGTAAAACGGCGCTTTGCGGAATCGAGCAGGCTTACAACCAGGGAATCGTGACCTGGAAAAAACCCGTTTCCTGTCATTTGTATCCGATCCGTGTGAAAGACTTTACAGAATTTGCTGCCGTGAATTATGACAAGTGGGATATTTGTGATGATGCCTGTTCTTTAGGCAAGGAATTAGAAGTTCCTGTTTATAAATTTGTCAAAGAAGCCCTGATTCGCCGTTTTGGAGAAGATTGGTACTTAGAGCTCGAAAAAGTAGCAGAAGAGCATAAAAATTCATAAAAATATTGCCGCCTTAATTAAGGGTTAATTTCGATATTTTTTAACTCAAAAAAATAAATTTTTAGCACTAAAAAAACTTTTAAAAACTATTTTAAATTTCTTGTTTTTGATTGTAAAAATTCTATATTCTACAGGGGTTTCGAGCGGAATGATGATATTTAAGTAATTCATTTACAGTTAATTAATTATTGTCTGAAAAAAGTTTCATTTTTTTGTTTTGTTAAAAACTACACCGAATTGTGAATAAGTTTGGCTTTCATTTTTGGCTACAAATGACAATCTTTGTAATCGTTATGAATAAGGGGAAATTCATTATAAAAATTAAATAAAAACAGCAATGTCACAAGTTGAACCAATACTACAAGAAAATAAGAATCGTTTCGTCATTTTTCCAATCAAACATCATGATATTTGGGAATGGTACAAAAAAATGGAAGCTAGTTTCTGGACTGCCGAAGAAATCGATTTACATCAGGACTTGACAGATTGGAACAACAAACTTAGTGACGACGAAAGATATTTTATCAAACACATTTTGGCATTCTTTGCTGCTTCTGACGGAATCGTAAATGAAAACCTTGCTGAGAACTTTGTAAATGAAGTACAGTATGCCGAAGCGAAATTTTTCTATGGATTCCAAATTATGATGGAAAACATTCACAGCGAGACCTATTCTTTGTTGATTGACACTTACGTGAAAGATGAAGCAGAGAAAGCAGAGTTGTTTAATGCTTTGGAAGTTTTTCCTGCCATCAGAAAAAAAGCGGACTGGGCTTTAAAATGGATTGATTCTGATTCGTTTGCTGAAAGACTAATTGCTTTTGCAGCAGTTGAAGGCATTTTCTTTTCAGGAGCTTTCTGTTCAATTTACTGGTTGAAAAAACGTGGTTTAATGCCAGGTTTGACTTTCTCTAACGAATTGATTTCCCGAGACGAAGGCGTACATTGTGATTTTGCAGTGCATTTACATAATCATCATTTGATCAATAAAGTTCCAAAAGACCGAATCAAGGAAATCATCGTTAATGCGTTAGATATAGAGAGAGAATTTGTTACAGAATCTCTTCCGGTAAGTTTGATTGGAATGAATGCAGCATTAATGACACAATATTTAGAATTTGTTGCCGACAGGTTATTGGTAGAATTAGGATGCGAACGTGTATATGGATCAGCGAATCCGTTTGATTTTATGGATATGATTTCTCTTCAGGGAAAAACCAATTTCTTTGAAAAACGTGTTGCCGAATATCAAAAATCAGGTGTAATGAATACCGATAGTGATGCTCAGAAAATCTCATTTGATGCAGATTTTTAGATCACATAACTTTTAGTGGCTACCACGAACACTGAGAGATAATAAAATCAGGAAACGAAAGTTTCTATACTAGACAATTTTAAGATTGGATCTCTATCCCAAATCGAAGGTCCAATAACATTTTTACAATTATTTTCGTCTGTTTTTAGATTGAAAATCGAACAACTATGGGAATCCTGCAATTCTCAAAAAATATTAAAAATCACGTGATGTTAAGCAATGGAATTTGTTTTCCGGAGTCTTTCATTTTTTTTAAAAACAATAAAAAAGTAAGCTTATGTATGTAGTAAAAAGAGATGGCCACAAGGAGCCGGTAATGTTTGATAAGATTACAGAAAGAATCAAAAAATTGTGTTACGGGCTAAATGAGCTTGTAGATCCTGTGAAGGTAGCCATGAGAGTTATCGAAGGATTGTATGACGGAGTTTCTACATCTGAATTGGATAATCTTGCGGCAGAAACGGCAGCTTCTATGACTATTGCACATCCTGATTATGCGCAACTGGCAGCTCGTGTGGCAATTTCAAACTTACACTCTAATACTAAAAAGTCGTTTTCAGAAACGATGAAAGATATGTATCATTACGTAAATCCAAGAAACGGGCAAGACGCTCCGTTACTTTCGGACGAGGTATTCAACGTGATTCAGGAAAATGCAGCTTTCCTTGATTCTCATATCATTTACACTAGAGATTTTAATTACGATTACTTCGGTTTCAAAACCCTAGAGCGTTCGTACTTGCTAAAAATCAATGGAAAAATCGTAGAAAGACCACAACATATGTTGATGCGTGTTTCGGTAGGTATTCACTTAGACGATTTAAAATCGGTAATTGAGACTTACGATTTAATGTCTAAAAAATACTTCACGCATGCAACTCCAACGTTGTTCAATGCCGGAACTCCAAAACCACAAATGTCTTCTTGTTTCCTTTTGGCAATGCAGGATGACAGTATTGACGGAATTTACGATACTTTAAAACAAACGGCTAAAATCTCGCAATCAGCGGGAGGAATCGGTCTTTCTATTCATAACGTTCGTGCAACGGGATCTTACATCCGCGGTACAAACGGAACTTCAAACGGAATCGTGCCGATGTTGAGAGTTTTCAACGATACGGCTCGTTACGTAGATCAGGGTGGTGGAAAACGTAAAGGAAGTTTTGCGATTTACATCGAAACCTGGCATGCTGACATCTTCGATTTCCTTGATTTAAAGAAAAACACAGGAAAAGAAGAAATGCGTGCAAGAGATTTATTCTTTGCGATGTGGACATCCGATTTATTTATGAAACGTGTACAGGAAGACACAACATGGACCTTAATGTGTCCTAACGAATGTCCAGGATTGTACGATGTTTACGGAGACGAATTCGAAGCAATGTACACGGATTATGAATTTAGAGGAAAAGGAAGAAAAACAATCCGCGCTCGTGAATTATGGGAGAAAATTCTGGAATCACAAATCGAAACCGGAACGCCTTATATGTTGTATAAAGATGCAGCCAACCGTAAATCAAACCACAAGAATTTAGGAACAATTCGTTCTTCAAACTTGTGTACTGAGATTATGGAGTATACCTCTAAAGATGAAATTGCGGTTTGTAATCTGGCTTCTATTTCGTTGCCAATGTTTATTGAAAACGGAAAATTCGATCACGAAGCACTTTACAATGTTACAAAACGTGTAACTCGTAACCTGAACAAAGTAATCGACAGAAACTATTATCCGGTAAAAGAGGCAGAAAACTCCAACTTGCGTCACCGTCCGGTAGGATTGGGAGTGCAAGGTTTGGCAGATGCTTTTATCATGTTGCGTTTACCGTTTACAAGCGATGAGGCAAAAGTATTAAACCAGGAAATTTTCGAAACCTTATACTTTGCAGCCGTAACCGCTTCCATGGAAATGGCGAAAGAAGAAGGAGCTTACTCTACATTTGAAGGTTCCCCAATGTCTAAAGGAGAATTTCAATACAATATGTGGGGAATGAAAGATGAAGAGTTATCAGGCCGTTGGGACTGGGCATCCTTAAGAAAAGAAGTGGTAGAGCACGGAGTTCGTAACTCATTGTTAGTTGCGCCAATGCCAACAGCTTCAACTTCTCAAATTTTAGGAAACAACGAAGCTTTCGAACCGTATACATCAAACATTTACACACGTCGTGTATTGTCTGGAGAATTCATCGTAGTAAACAAACATTTATTGCATGATTTGGTAGACAGAGGTTTATGGAACGAGACTTTGAAACAAGAAATCATGCGTCATAACGGATCTGTTCAAAATATTGATGTGATTCCGCAAGACCTGAAAGAATTATACAAAACAGTTTGGGAAATGTCGATGAAAGACATTATTGATATGTCTCGTCAAAGAGGCTATTTCATTGACCAATCACAATCATTGAACTTGTTCATGCAGGATGCTAACTATTCTAAACTTACGTCAATGCACTTCTACGCTTGGCAGTCCGGTTTAAAAACAGGAATGTATTACCTAAGAACAAAATCAGCAGTTGATGCGATTAAGTTCACATTAAACAATGATAAAAAAGAAGAAACACCAACTTTGGTTGCAGAAACTACTGAAGAAATCAATATTGAGGAATACAAAGCGATGTTGCTTAAAGCACAAGCTGCAGGTCCTGAGGATTGTGAAATGTGTGGGTCTTAATTTTTTTTTAGATAAAAGAAAATAGAATAAAGAGTAAAGATTTATTCTTTGATTAATAAAAAGCAGTTATTGTAATGATAGCTGCTTTTGTTTTTTAGGAGCTATTTCCCGCTTTCCGTTGCAATCTTTTTATTTTTAAAGAAAAAATAAAAAGTATTTCCACTTCAATCGGGGCTAGAAATGAGCTAATTTAGACATTTAGGAAAATAAAGTAATTAAGTTTTGAGTATGTTTAGTTTTAAGAGAGATAAAGAACAATATGATGTTTTAAAAGTTTTTAAAGTTGTTGATTTGGAAACAGCTAAGTCCTTTGAGACAAAAAAATCTATAGATATTTGTCTTAAGTTTTTAAAAGATAATTATTCAATACCAACTATTTTTGACCTAAATTATGGACATAGGGAATGGCATAGCTTTCAAAATTTTGAAAAAGGAATTAGTAAGTTTGATGATGAAAAAATAGTTGATTTCTCATCGTTTTGCTCACCATCAAAATCTATGGTTAGTTTTTCAAATGGACTTTTAAATGATCCCTCGCCAGCACTCTCATATATTAATATTACAATTGCTATAAAAAAATCATATCTAAATGCTGATTTATTTATTAATCTTCTCAAAGGGTTACATGAATTTTTTGAATTTGATTATGCATATGGTTTAACGCTCTCAGAAGATTATGAGTTTGGTTCTGAAAAAAAAATAAAAAAATCTTTTTTTGGACTTTCAGTTTCAATTTCTGTTACTAAGGAAGATATTGATTTAGAAAAAAAGAAAATAGAGTTTAAGAATGGATATGTTGGAAAAATTTACCCATTTAATGTACTTAATAAGCCTCAATTAGAATCTACTTTAGTTAATCAAAATATTGAGAATGGTATTGGGATTCTCTCTGATTTTAATCAAAATCTTATTTTGTGGAGATTAAATGAGAATGATTTATTGTAATATAGGAAGTTAAAAGATTATACTTCAAGAGAATTTTAATGCAGTAAAAGATAATTTTGTATGAAGAAAATTGTATTTGTTTTATTCTCAGCAATAAGTTCTTTATATGCACAGAAAAAAGACATCGTATACAGGATTGCTTTTGATTCTAATCCAGTAGTTGGTTATTCTTATAATGTGAATTTGTTGATGCTTGATGAGGATCATCATTACGTTTTTATTGAGCAGAAATATATTTCTAAAAAGATGGCAAGGAAAAATATTCCATTTATAACTTTAAAAGAGAAAGGAAATTGGAGTATAAATAAAGATACGTTGAAAATTGTTAACGAAGAGAACAAAATGGAAAGTAGATTTATAATTGTAGATGATAAGAGAATAGTTTTTGTATTCAATAATGAAGATAAATCAGGGTATTATTGGAAGAAGATTGATTATTAGGAATAACAATAATTCATTATAAGATAGCGTTTTAATTATTTATTTAGTAAAAATTAAAATCTCAGATCCTCCCTCCAATTAAACCTTTCCAAAAAAACAAAGTCTTATTTTAAATAATCTCGCATTATGAAAAAAAGCAATCTTTGGTCGTTACGATTGGGCTTTTCCGGAAAGGAAGCCGCTAAAATTGAAAAGCTTGGTTTAGAAAAATTTCTAAAGCGATCTTATGAGGCAAAGTTCGATAAAGATGTGCCAGCTTTTTTAAATGATGATCCCAAAACACTTGCGGAATATAAGGAATCACGTCAACTTATAAAAAATCTCGATCCGGAAGAGAAAAAGAAAATTCAGAAAAAAGAAAACGAAACTACTGCCGAATTAAAAAAATGGTGGGTTGCCAAAATGCAATCCGATGAATTTCCGTTACGCGAAAAAATGGTTTGTTTCTGGCACAATCATTTTGTATCTACTTCTCAAAAAGTAAAAATCAATTACTGGATTTACCAGCACAACATGATTTTACGCGAAAATGCTTTTGGAAATTTCAAGGAACTGACCAAACACATGGTGAAATCGAATGCCATGATAAAATACCTGGATAATGTCGATAACAAAAAAGGCAAAATCAACGAAAACTTAAGCCGCGAATTACTGGAACTATTTACCATCGGAATCGGAAATTATACCGAACAAGATATTAAAAACGGAGCAAGAGCGCTGGCAGGATTAAATTATGGTGATGAAGGTGGGGTTTACAGAAAAAATTTAGAAGATAACAGCAACAAAACCTATTTCGGAAGAACAGGAAACTGGAAAGCTGATGATTTGGTTGATATCATTTTCGAACAAAAGAATATTCCCTATTTAATAACACGAAAAATTCTGAAATGGTTTCTTTACGATAAACCTTCAGAAGAATCGGTTGAATATTATGGTGATTATTTCAGAAAAGTAAATTTTGAAATCGCACCATTGCTTACCAAAATCTTTACCGAAGAATATGCCAAGAATGTTTCGGGTAAAAAAATCAAAGATCCGTTGGTTTATATTTCACAGCTTATTGACGAATTGCAATTAAAGGATTATGATGAGGCAATGGTTGTCGCTTTTCTAAAACAGCAAGGAATGGATTTGTACAATCAGGCAAATGTAAAAGGCTGGGATGGCGGAAATTCATGGCTCACTTCACAGGTCTATTTGCAACGAAATAATACTTCAGATTTATTGTGCAGCGGTCGAAGTCTTTCAAAAAAAATAATCAAGAATATGATAAGTGAAGACCAACCAAAGCCGAAAAAAGAATTAGAAAAAAGAGAGGTCAGAATCGACTACGATTCCAATGGAAACAATAAAACCATCATTGCCGAATTATCCAATAGGTTATTATTTAAAGTAAATGATTCCATGCAAAAAGACATGGAAAATTTGCTGAAATATGATTTTGATCCTAAAAATCCTAATGCCAATTACGCAGTTGTTCGTTTGTTTAATTATATCACTAAGCTTCCGGAGTATCAGTTGATTTAAAAATCTATCACTATGAACAGAAGAAATTTTTTAACGTTAACAGGCACTTTTACTGGTGGAATGCTGGTGCTTCCGAGTTTTTTACATGCTTTTGGTACTCAGGATAATTTGATTATTGGCGATCAATGTCTGGTTTTTATTCAGCTAAATGGAGGAAACGACGGATTGAATACTTTTATTCCGTACGATGATCCCTTATATTATGATTTCAGAACTAAAATCGCCCTGAATAAAGAGGCAGTTGTAGGTAAAAATAAAGGGATGGCTTTTCATTCTGCCTTAAAAGATTTTGCGCAGATGCAGCAAAATGGAGATTTAACTGTAATACAAAATGTGGGATATCCGGAACCAGTTCGTTCACATTTCCGTAGTCAGGAAATTTGGCAGACTGCTGCAGACTCAAATAAATATATAAATGAAGGCTGGCTGGGACGTTATTTGGATTTACAATGCCACGATCATCAGCCTACTGCCGGAATCAATCTCGATTCAATAGATAATCTCGCATTAAAAGGAATAGAGCCCAATACAATCACGGTAAAAGATCCGGATCGTTTTAAGGTGAAATCAAATAAGGAAAATGAAAAACTATCGGATAATCCACAATTGGATTTTGTCCGTAAAATTGCCAATTCGGTTGTAGAAGGATCCGATGATATTCAGAATGCACTTAAACAATCGAAAACAGAAATCAGTTACCCAAAAACCGGATTGTCTAAAAATCTCGAATGGATTGCCCGATTGGTAAAAGGAAACCTGAATTCGAAAGTGTATTACACATCGCTTGGCGGATTTGACACTCATGACAATCAGCTTTCTATCCATGAAAGAAAATTGACAGAATTAAATGATGCGTTATTTAGTTTTTACAATGATCTGAAGCAGGCAAAATTGCTTCAAAATGTTACTATTGTTGTGTTTTCAGAATTTGGAAGACGCGTAAAAGACAATGGAAGCGGAACCGATCACGGAACTGCAGCACCAATGTTTGTGATAGGAGGAAATAATAAAGGAACAATTTTAGGGAATAATCCAAACTTAGCCGACTTAGACAATGGCGATTTAAAACACCAAATTGATTTCAGATCTGTATATGCCTCATTATTGCAGCAAAAAATGGGTTTTGATTATTCAAAAATCGGAATTAAGAATAATCCGGTTTCTGGATTGTTTTAGTTTTTTTGAGGAGCTATTGTAAATTCATCATTAACTTCTTTTGTGTCCCGTTTTACATTACAATTTATGTGCCGACCTCTGCACAAAAGTATTTCACTTCTATTGGAATCATAATGAAATAAATGAATTTTAAATCCAAATGGCGTTTAATTACTTATGATTTGAAAATCCTTCCTATGGTTGTAAGGAAATGAGGTTTTTAAAGTTTTGAAAACAAGCTTTATTTGCAAGAAAATATTTAATAAATAAAATTGTGTTTTTGAAAACCATTAGCTTTTATTTATATATTTGAAGTCTATCATTAACCTTCCACACATGAGAAACACGATCTTAGTCTTTTTGCTGCTAATTGGTTCTAAGGTATTTGCGCAGAGAATTATTGAAAGCCCAGCATTCGAAGTTTCTAATAGTGGAATAATTCATATTTCGAAAATTGAACTAAACAAAAATGAAACAAGAATTCATATTCATAATAAATTCATACCAAATTGGTGGGTAACGTTTGGAAAAGATATTTTTATTCAGTTAGACAGTAATGTAAAACTAAATGTTGTAGGCATCGAAGGAGCGAAATTTGATGAAAAAATAACGATGCCGGAATCAGCAGAAAAAACAATTGTATTGCTATTTCCTCCAATAAATGAAGAAATAAAAAAGATTGACTACAATAATGAAGTTTTTGGAATTTCATTGGTAGAAGGAACTGAAAAGGCTAATAAATCTAAAGAAATTCCAGAGGACGTTACAAAATGGATTGGTAGGGAACTTAAAAAGTCAACCAAAAAACCATTAGCAAATTTCAATTCTAAAGATTTTTTTAATAAATCAACTGGCAGACTGATTGGATATATAAAAGGTTATGATGTTCGATTAGGTTTTAAAACCGGAATCGTATACACCCAAAATGACATTACAAGGGAAGATTATCCTGTAGTTATTGAAGTTCATCCTGATGGCCGTTTTGAAGCTAACATTCCGTTAACAAATCCCACTTATTCTTATTTAGTTTTTAAAAAAAAATCAGTTAAATTTTATTTGGAACCAGAACAACCCTTAGTTATGATTTTAGATTGGGATGAATTTTTGCTTGCTGATAGAATACGAAATACAGTTTATAGTTTCAAGAACATAATTTTTAAAGGTCCACTTGCAAAGGTAAATGAAGACTTGATGAACTTTAACGAAAAATCATTTGATTATAAATCATTTGATAAAAAAAGAAAAACACTTTCTCCTCAAGCTTTTAAAGAAGAGGAAGCTATCGAATATAAAAAGAACTTGGAAAATTTAGATACCTATCTCAAAAACAATATGATATCTGATAAAGCAAAAGTTTTATTAAAAAACAAAATTGATTTAGAAAATGCCAATCATTTGTTTGATTTTGTTAGTAACAGAGACTATTACGCCAAAGAAGACCCTTCTAATTCAGTTTTGAAAATACCAGTAGAAAATGATTATTTTGATTTTTTGAAAAATTTGGATTTAAATGACCAAAGTTTTTTAGCGGTAGATGATTTTTCGACTTTTGTTAATCGATTTGAATATTCCAAGCCAATTTTAGTTTATCCCAAACCAAGTTTACTTAGCTTTACATTTAAACCAGAAAAAACTTTTGAGCAATATTTAGAAGACGAAAAAATTGAAATTACAGAAAATGACAAAACATTAAATAAAAGCATGAAAAATAGAACTTTTAAATCTGCAGTGGAGGTTATAGAGTTTCAAAAACAATTTAGTGAGAATTTCAGCAACGCATCAAAGGCATATTCTCAAAAATATGTTGACCCATTTATAAATATACCAAGAGCTGAAAAAGTGACTATGGAAAAATGGCAATTAAGAGATTCTGTTGTTAAAAATGTATTTCATTTAGAAAAAAACCTTGTTTACGAAATAATAAAAGTAAGAGCACTAGATTATGATATTAAAAGAAGTAACTCCGAAAATGCACATGCCTATTGGAACGAGTTGCAAAAGGATATTAAAAATCCGTTTTTGAAAGCAGAAGGCCAAAGAATTGTAAACAAACAATTCCCAATTACCTCCTTTCAAAATAATTTTTTGAATGAAAATATAAATCGCAAAGTAAGTATCAATACTAGAGCCATACAGAATAAATTACCAGAGGGTAAATCAACAGAAATTTTTAAAAATATTATAAAAAAACATAAAGGGAAAATACTATTTGTTGACTTTTGGGCAACAACATGTGGGCCATGTGTAGCAACTATAAAACAAATGAAAGAAAAGAGAAGGGAATATAAAGACAATGAGGATTTTGAATTTGTATTTATCACTGATGAAAGCTTATCTCCAATTGAACCTTATAACAAATTTGTTAAAGAACAGGAATTAGAAAAAATTTATCGTTTACCCTCTGACGATTATAATTATTTGCGTCAGCTATTTAAATTCAATGGTATACCGCATTATATTGTTATTGATAAAAAAGGACAAGTCATAAATGACGATTTCCCTATGTACAGTTTTAATATTTTGTTGAATGGAATTCTTGAAAAATACAAATAGTAAATAGCAAAAATTATTTTAACGATTTACAATAAAGCAATAAGAAGACTTCCTCTTTCTTTAAAAATTAAATCTGGCTTTCCTCATTTTAGGATGAGTAAAAAAGAGAACTCTTTTATTATCCATTTTAAAGGAAAAATAAAGGATTTCTCCTTCGTCAAAAAATATATTGAGTAATCATACAAAAGAATGATATAATCTTCCTCAAAACCAATTGTATAAAACTCATTTTAAGCCTGTTTTATTAAAATATAATACAAAACGGCTTTAATTTGTTAAAAATCCTTTTTTGTTTCAGAAAATGCAATATTTTTTTTGGTGCAGTTAAAATAATTTATACATTCGCACAGAATTTAAAAAATAACACAAACAAAATGGCAACTAACCGTTTTTATTTTAGCAACAACTTTTATTTCTTCTTTAGTAGAAGTTAGGATTGTGCTATGGTTATTTGAGAAAAATTAAAAGACAAATAAAACTAATATACAATCCTGATGAAAATCAGGATTTTTTTTTGACTATATGACAACTAAAATTGCAATACAAGGTATCAAAGGATCTTTTCATCATCAGGTAGCAAAAGAATATTTTCCTGAAAATGTTGAAATTGACGAATGTTTATCTTTTGATGAATTGATTGACAGCTTGCTTTCGGGGAAAACAGATCAGGCGGTTATGGCAATTGAAAATTCGATTGCAGGCCCAATTATTCCGAATTATGCTTTGATTGACAAGAATAATTTACACATAATAGGAGAGCATTATTTAAGCATCCACCAAAATTTAATGGCTTTGAAAGGTCAGAAGATTGAAGATATTAAAGAAGTTCATTCACACCCGATGGCATTATTGCAATGTATGGATTTTTTAAAACAGTATCCAAACATCAAATTGGTGGAGGATAAGGATACAGCTGAAACAGCCAGAAGAATTGAGCAAAATCAATTAACCGGTATTGCAGCGATTGGAAGCAGAACGGCATCTGAAATGTATGATTTAGAAATTCTGGCACCGGAAATTCAAACGATCAAAAACAATATGACCCGTTTTGTAATCATTAAAAAACAGAATTCATTTTTGCCGGAAAGCGAAATCAACAGAGCTTCTATCAAATTTGAACTCGATCATAAAAGAGGAAGTTTGGCAGCGGTTCTAAATGTAATGAGTGATTGTAAACTGAATTTGACAAAAATTCAGTCGCTTCCAAAAATTGAAACGCCCTGGAAATATTCATTTTTCGTAGATGTGACATTTGAAAATTACGAAGATTATTCGAAAGCCAAATCATTACTAAATATAATGGCGGAATATTTTAAGGTGTTGGGAGAATATAAAAACACGAAACCTTTAAGTCAGTCTTAAAGTTGTAAAGTCGAAAGTCATAAAGTCAAAAGTGAAAAGCCTAAAGCTTACGGCCTATAGCCTAAAGCATTTTTTAATAAAAAATAGAAATGATTACAACAGCAAAAAGATTAGATACAGTTGAAGAATATTACTTCTCATCAAAATTGAGAGAAGTTCGTCAATTAATGTCTGAAGGAAAACCGATTATCAGTATGGGAATTGGAAGCCCTGATTTGAGTCCGTCGAAGGAGGTTATTGAAGCAGTAGCTACTGCAATTCTGGATGAAAATGGGCATGGCTATCAGAGTTA
>Ga0247812_10000674_pt1 | contig 20419 bp, 16 predicted proteins | sample UWRJL149409B1_FD_178011 | JGI IMG/M metagenome (GOLD analysis project Ga0247812, IMG submission 178011) | Plant litter microbial communities from Arlington Agricultural Research Station in Wisconsin, United States - UWRJ-L149-409B-1 | ecosystem: Environmental > Terrestrial > Plant litter >...
CAAACAGAATTGGAAGCATTGTTTCTATTGATATTGAAAAAGATACTGCAATAGCAAAAGCAGAAATCGTAATACCCAATCAGCGAATTTTTACCGATTATTTTTTAATCCTTAAATATCAGGGGAACTGGAAAATAGTACATAAAAGTTATTCCTGGAGGGAATTACCAAAAACAGAAAAGACATAAATGTATTAAAAAGTAGAAATCAGATCAAAAAACTCCTTACTTATTTAAGGAGTTTTTTGTTATTCCTAAAAGCTATTTATTAGCTTATTTATACTAGCTTATACATAAATTCTGAATAATTTATAATGAGTTATTTTTTCTTTTTAGAACCGTACAAATGGTAAATGGGGCTATAAGGAATATTCTGAAGAAAACTATGAAAACGAAAAAGAAGTTGGCAGAATGAAACAACTTGAACTTGGTAAAATGTAATTGAAAATCTTAGCAGATTTAAATTTATATATCATTAACCATTTAAAACTTTCTTTCAAAAGAAACACCATTGAATCGATATACACCACTCGGACTTGCTCCTCCAAGCCACAATTCTCCTTTTTTGCTTTTATATACTACCCAAATATGGTTGCTCTCGACTCCATCTTCTTTAGTGAAATTTTGCACAGATTTACCATCGTATCGCCATACACCAGATCCTACAGTCCCAAACCAAATATTTCCTAATTGATCTTCTCCTATAGAAAAAACTTTCTCAAGAGAATTACTTTTGGTATCCTCTTTTTTTAGTTTTTGCTGCTTGGTGAAATTGATTACTTTATTTCCGTCATATTTCAAGACACCAATTCCATTATTGCCTATCCAAAGATTTCCTTTGCTGTCTTCCATTATGCTGCGGGCATGCAGATGTCCTGTTTGATCATTCAAATCTAAAAAGGCATCATCTATTATTTTAAAATTTGAGCCATTATACCCAATCACAGCACCAAAAGTCCCAAACCAAAGCGTTCCATTTTTACTTTTTACAAAATTCGTCGAAATTGAATAATGATTCTCGTGTCCCGCTTTTGTTGTAACAGGCAATGTGCGATACGAAAGTTGTTTCCCGTCATACTGATACACGCCCGGATTACCTTCAAGTTTATTGTAGGCTTCTATTGCATCACCTTTAAACCAAAGATCAGTGTCGTTTATTTTCCATTCCTCTTTTGAATTATAATTTCGTTCTTTATAAATGGTCATTTTGTCCCCGTCGTAAGTGCTTAATCCTTTGCCACATTCAAACCAGATAATGCCATTCTTATCTTCATAAATATTCCTGACCTGATTATGACTTAATCCGTTTTTTGTGGTAAAATATTGGAGTTTCCCATTATGAAGCAAACTCACTCCTTCGTTGTAACTGCCAAACCAGATATTTCCTTTGCTGTCTTCTAATATGCAACGAATTCCGGAGATGTATTTCAATCTTATAGAATCAGTTTTATTTTCAATTGTTTGAATCTGATTTGATTTGTTTTGATTATTACAAGAGATTGTTACTACAATAAGAAATGTATATAAAGCATTGAATATGTTTTGTTTGTGTAGTTTTATTTTCATTTTAATAGTGTTTTCTCTAAGTGAAAATCTGGTTACTTTTTATAAAGTTTTTGATAGTCTTTTCAACCTGTTTATGTAACATTTACAGGTTTACACATAATTACTTTAAGAGGATAAAGGTATTACTTATCTAAAAAAAAGCTAATAAATTACCATAAATATTTCTTACATTCGTCTGAAATAAAGCTATTTACATTAAAAATATAACTTAAAAGTAATGTAAATACTATTTATGAATGGAATAACTAATAATATCCAATAATAAATAACCGGCAAACAGAATGTGCAAGACTTATAATAAGATTGGCTCACTAACGACTTTAAAATTGCATTTAGAGGAAAATAATATCCATGATTTTAAGTCATTAAAAGAGGTTATTGATTTTCAAAAATCTTATGCAATTTTCCGACAGCAATTAATTTCTCACCACGAAAATCTGATTGAGGAAGAAAAAAACATGCTTATCATCGATTTACCGGTTTTAGACACAGCAATTGAAACAAAAAGACAGGAAGCGATTCTAAGATTAACAAATGAAATTGATGAGCTGAAACAACAATTGAATATTTTAATTAGCAATGTTTCAAAAAACTTTTTTCAGAAACTATTAAATGGTCTAAGACATTTGAACTATAAAAGAAAAATTAAAAGTAAAGAACATAATTTTGAAATTAAGATAAAAAGATCAACTATTGATCTTGTTGAAAATTATCAAGTTACGAACAATCGCTATCAATTTATAATTTCAGATTTTGATGAAGCTGTAAAGCAAAGTGTTCGGCATCCTTTATTAGAACTTGAAAGAAAAAAAGCGATTATAGATGAGTTCAACAGCTATATTTATGGTGCGTTAGGAGAACAAAAAGTAGTCAAGACATTAGAGGCTCTATCTGATGAATATTTTTTGATTAATGACTTTTCAGTTTCATTTTCACCAGCAATTTATAATAAACAAGAAAATGATTATATAAAGTCTGTTCAAATTGACCATATACTTGTAGCACCATCTGGAATATTTCTCATTGAGACAAAGAATTGGAGTCAAAAATCATTAGAAAATTTAAGTTTACGTTCGCCTGTACAACAAACTAAAAGAACGAGCTTTGCATTGTTTCATCTACTAAATAACGAAAAGAGTGACTATAATTTAGTTTTAGACCGGCATCATTGGGGTGAAAAAAAAATACCAATCAAAAATCTTATTGTTTTGACTAACACAAAGCCGAAAGAAGAGTTTCAGTATGTGAAAATTTTGACTTTAAATGAGCTTCTTGGTTATGTAAATTATTTTAAACCAATATTTTCATATGCTGAGACAAAGAGAATTGCTGACATGATTTTGCGAATTAATGGAACGACATAAAAAACAGAATCCGATACTATAGCCTGCATATTTATTTATCAGTAAATAATGCATAAAAAAAACTCAATTTCTTAAGGAGTTTCTTGCAATCAAGCACTTAATTGTAATTCTCAGGTCCTTTAAAAGCTTAAATTGATTAGCAGATCACAATTTTGCACATACATTATTGATTTAAACAACCATATAATTTCTCTGTAGAGATACAAAAAAAGTTAACTGCACGTTTAAAAAATGAGGATTAGTTTTTCTACATCTTAATTTTAACCTAAACGTTTTAAAATGAGCAATCGTAAACGCTCTTCATGCTCATCTCCCCAACCTCCGATGGCTGCAATTACAGGAATTAGTGTTTTCCCAAAATCTGTCAGACTATATTCGACTTTAGGAGGCACAACAGGGTAAATAATTTTTGAAACAAGCTCATGTTCCTCTAATTCCTTCAGCTGAATATTTAAAACCCTGCGGGATGCATCCGGTATTTTACGCTGCAATTCACTTGGCCTTTTATGGCCTTCATTGATAAACCAAAGCAAACGTATTTTCCATTTGCCATAAAGCACTTCACCAATAAGATCAAGTCCACAATTTAAGTTCGGTATTGTTTTTCTCTCATACATATTACAAAAGTAAACCTATCTGCCAATTTCTGCAATAGGGGAAAAATTTATCCCTATATGAATCGTAACTCCGTACTTGTGAGGAAGTAACATACTTCCGAGATTTGTACAATAGAAATTAAAAATACAACATAACATGGATTATCAAAATGAATTATCAGGGAAGATTGCCTTAGTAACAGGAGGGACAAAAGGAACTGGAAGAGCCATTGCAAAAAGGCTGCTGCAAGCTGGGGCGACGGTTATTATCACTGCAAGAAATGCACCGGAAGAGGAAAACAGCAAGCTACATTTTATTCCGTCCGACTTGAGTAAAGCAGAAGGAACACAAAAAGTTGTAAGCGAAGTGCTATCTTCTTACGGAAGGCTTGACATTTTGGTAAATAATCTCGGCTCTTCAACAACACCTGCCGGTGGCTTTACTGCATTATCTGACGAAGATTGGGAATCAACCTTACAGGCTAATTTGCTTGCTCCGGTTCGACTGGACAGAGGGTTTTTACCTCAAATGATAGATCGAAAAAACGGAGTTATTATTCATATAGCTTCTATCCAGGGAATGCTGCCACTATATGACTCCACTTTGCCTTATGCGGCTGCAAAAGCAGGTTTAAGAAACTATAGTAAAAGTTTATCAAATGAAGTTTCGCCTAAAGGTATTCGGGTGCTTACTGTTTCTCCCGGATGGATCAATACAGGAGCATCGAAAGCCTGGTTGGCTGAGATTGCAAGAAACGCCAATAGCACTGTAGAAGAAGCACAGCAAGGTGTAATGGATGCATTGGGCGGAATACCATACGGCAGACCCGCTGAGCCGGAAGAAGTAGCTGAATTGGTTGGTTTTCTTGTTTCTCCGAGAGCCAGTTATTTATCAGGAACTGAATATGTAATCGATGGCGGTACCGTACCAACAATTTAATAATCTTTAAAAATAATAAAAATGAAATTGCCAAAAGTATTAACAGACTTGATTAAAGCACAGAACGAATTTGATGCTGTGACGTATGCCAATTTGTTTTCAAAAAATGCAGTAGTGTTTGACGAAGGTAAAACGCATAATGGAAGACTTGAAATAGAGCGTTGGATCGATCACTCAAACAAGAATTACCAATCAGTGATGAAACCACTGGAATATACCCAAAACGGCACAACTAGCATCTTAACTGCAGAATGTGCAGGAACATTTCCAGGAAGCCCTATCGCGCTAAAATTTCACTTTGATATTGTTGATGGGCAAATTCAGCATTTAAAAGTAACAGATTAAACATAAAAGAGAGTGTGACTGTTTACTATAAATTATGTAAACGACAAAAGCCATTGGATTCCAATGGCTTTGTTTGTCTTTGTGTGGGCGATGAGGGGTTCGAACCCCCGACCCCCTCGGTGTAAACGAGGTGCTCTGAACCAGCTGAGCTAATCGCCCTATTTTACTAGGTTGCTATCATTTGTGATTGCGAGTGCAAATATACAGCTAGATTTTGTATTTGCAAGCCTTTTTATAAAAAAAATGAAATAAATTTTAATGCTTGTATTTAGTAATCTATTTTTCAGCTTTTTAAAAAAGAAATAAAATTTGCGATTGCTGCACATTTAGTTAAAAACACAAATCAACACCCCTAATTTATAATATTGTTTTGTGTTCACTTGCTATAATCCTATATTTGCGTACCTTAATTGTATACTCAAATGGCAAGATTTAAAGAAAATGATTTACCAAAATCAAAAATTACCGCTACTTCACTTAACAAAGCAACCATAATATTCAAATACGCCGGAAAACACCAATGGAAATTTTATGTTGGATTGTTTTTCTTGTTACTTACAGGAGCCACTGCCCTCGCCTTTCCTAAATTAATGGGAATGTTGATTGATTGTGTCAAAAACAAAAATAACGATCAGGCCAACCAAATTGCATTGGGATTAATCGTAATCCTGTTTCTACAATCTTTCTGCTCTTTCTTCAGATTATCATTATTTGTGAATTTTACCGAAAATACATTAGCAAACCTGCGTTTGTCCTTATACACCAATTTAGTTAAGTTGCCAATGACCTTCTTCTCCCAAAAAAGAGTTGGAGAACTAAACAGCCGCATTAGTGCAGATATTACACAAATTCAGGATACATTAACATCAACAATTGCAGAGTTCTTACGTCAATTCATACTTATTATTGGTGGCGTTATTTTATTGGCTACAGAAAGTTTTAAATTAACTTTATTAATGTTAGCCGTAGTTCCTCTTGTAGCGGTTGCCGCAGTAATCTTTGGTCGTTTTATTAGAAAATATTCTAAACAAGTACAAGATCAGGTGGCAGAGAGCCAGGTTATCGTAGAAGAAACCATGCAGGGAATTAGTATTGTAAAAGCTTTTGCCAACGAATGGTATGAAGTTGCACGTTACAAAGGCAAAATCAGCGAAGTGGTAAAACTCGCAATCAAAGGCGGCAAATACCGTGGTTATTTTGCCTCTTTTATCATTTTCTGTTTGTTTGGTGCCATCGTAGCCGTAGTTTGGTATGGTGTATGTTTAAGCATTGCCGGCGAAATGAGCGTAGGACAATTGATTTCATTTGTATTGTATTCTACATTTGTAGGAGCTTCTTTTGGAGGAATTGCCGAATTATATGCGCAAATTCAAAAAGCAATTGGTGCTACCGAAAGAGTTTTTGAATTACTGGAAGAAACTCCTGAAAAAATAGATGCAACGCAAAATGGAGAACCTTTAGAAAAAATCAAAGGAAATGTTTCTTTCAAAAATGTTGCTTTTAGTTATCCTTCAAGAAAAGAAGTTCAGGTGCTTAAAGATGTAAACTTCACTGCCGAATTCGGACAGAAAATTGCGATTGTCGGACCAAGTGGAGCAGGAAAATCAACTATATCTTCTTTATTATTGCGTTTTTATGATATTGAGTCAGGAGAAATTACGGTTGACGGAAAAAATATTTACGATTATGATTTAGAAAATCTTCGTGGCAATATGAGTATTGTTCCTCAGGACGTTATTTTATTTGGAGGAACCATCAAAGAAAATATTGCATACGGAAAACCAGATGCAACCGATGAAGAGATTATGCTGGCTGCAAAACAAGCCAATGCTTTGAATTTTGTTGAAGGTTTCCCGGAGAAATTTGAAACAGTTGTAGGGGAACGAGGTGTAAAATTATCAGGAGGTCAGCGTCAGCGTATTGCGATTGCGAGAGCGTTGCTTAAAAACCCAAGTATATTAATATTAGATGAGGCGACATCATCTTTAGATAGTGAAAGCGAAAAATTAGTTCAGGAAGCATTAGAAGTATTAATGGAAGGAAGAACAAGTATTATTATTGCTCACCGACTTTCGACTATTAGAAATGCTGATAAAATTTTAGTTTTAGATAATGGAAAAATAACCGAAGAGGGTACACATCAGGAATTAATAAATCTTGAAAACGGTACTTATAAAAACCTAAGTAATCTTCAGTTTAACAACTATTAATAAACTAAAAGCCTTATAATTAATTGTAAATAAAAAGAAATGCCACATTTAAGACTTGCCCTAATTTTATTATTTGTAATCCTAAACGCCATAAGTGTACTTGCACAGGAAAAACCTTTTAACGTTGTAAACATCAGTCCTGACGGCTCAAAATACATTAAATTTGGAATGAATCTCCAGGTTTGGGGAAGATACGCCGAATTAAACGAAGGCAGTAAAATTGGTACAAATCAAGTTAGTGACACTTACGACATTGTGATCAGGCGTTTGCGTTTACAGGCCATGGGAATGATTACAGATAATATTTTCTTTCATTTACAATTAGGTCAGAATAATATCAATTTCACACAAAATAATGGTCCTTCAAATGCGCCAATTTCTGTTATGGATGCTTTAGGAGAATATCATTTTAATAAAAGCCTTCATATTGGTGGTGGCTTAACGGCCTGGGGATCCGGAACAACCCGTTATTCAGCAAACAGCTCTTCTTCTCAGCTTACATTAGATACACCGATGTATCAGCAATTTATAAATACATCATCAACTTTCGGGAATAGAAATTTAAGTATTTACGCGAAAGGAGATCTGGGAAAATTTAATTATCGTTTGGCAATTACCAATCCGTATCGAAATGCAAACAATAATCTTGGAATGAATTCAACCTTAAGCACCGAAACACCAAGAGCACAATATTCCGGAATTTTAACATACTCTTTCTTAGATAAAGAATCAATTGAAGATGCTTATCATAAAGGAACTTATTTAGGAACCAAAAAAATTTTTAATGTAGCATTAGGTTATTTGACACAGGCCAAAGCTATGTGGCATTTAACACCAGATGCAACTGTAGCATACGATGATATGAACGTTTTAGGTTTTGATGTTTTTTATGACAGTCCAATTAGCGCTAATGGCGCAGCTCTAACAGCATATGCTGCCTTTAACAACAATAATTACGGTAAAAACTATATACAGTCTGTTAATACTCCAAATCCGGCTATTGGAGATAATACTCTTATTAATGGATCCGGCGCTGGATTTATAGGTGTAGGAACCGGAAATATATATTACGCCCAACTAGGATATCTTTTCGGAAAATCAGATAATGAAGCTAAAAAAGGTCGTTTTCAGCCTTATGCAGCAACACAAATTGCTGATTTAGAAGCCTTAGATACACCAATGACAATGTATGAATTGGGTGTTAATTATTATACAACTGGAACTTTGGCCCCAAAGTTTAGTTTAAATTACCAAAACAGAGCTGTTTATGACAAAACACTTATTGGCGCATACAAACAAAGCGATCGTTTAGGAATGGTAGTTTTACAATGTCAGGTTTCTTTCTAAAAAAGTTTAAAAATTCCAATAAAAAAAATCCAAATTCCAATTGTTAAGATTGGAATTTGGATTTTTTTATGTAAAACTGTAAACCGGGACTGAGACTAAAATCTACTTCCCTTTTCTACGTTTACGTTCAGCTTTAATCATAGACAATTCGCGGCTTGTTTGTCCTGCGACCGAAGTGTTTTCTTCAGCTCGACGAATTAGATACGGCATAACATCTTTTACAGGGCCAAATGGCAAATATTTAGCTACATTATAACCGTTTTCGGCAAGGTTATAACTAATATTATCGCTCATTCCGTACAATTGTCCAAACCAGATTTTATTATCGTTTTTGGCAATTCCTTTTTCCTGCATCATTTCCATCAATTTATAAGAACTCAATTCATTATGAGTCCCTGCAAAAATTGACATGATTTCTAAATGCTCTAACATATAGTGAACAGCAGCATCATAATTAATATCTGTAGCTTCTTTAGAAACACAAATAGGCGAAACATAATTTTTCTCTTCCGCTCTTTTGTTTTCTTTTTCCATATAAGCGCCACGAACCAATTTCATTCCAATAAAGAAACCTTCTTTTTTGGCAATTTCATGCAGGTTTTTCAAATAATCCAAACGATCCCAACGGTACATTTGTAAAGTATTAAAAACAATCGCTTTTTCTTTATTGTATTTGCGCATCATATCAGTAACCAAATCATCAGCAGCATCCTGCATCCAGCTTTCTTCACCATCAATCAATAAAGCAACATCTTTTCTGTGCGCCTCACCGCAAACATGATCAAAACGCGCTACTACTCTATCCCACTCAGCTTGTTCTGCCGGAGTCAGCGTTTGTTTTTCTCCTAGTTTTTCATACAACTCAAAACGACCAAAACCTGTTGGCTTAAATACAGCAAACGGAATCGCCAAACGTTCTTTAGCAAATTCAATAGTTTTTAAGGTCATTTCTAAAGCAGCATCAAACTGCTCTTCTTCTTCTTTTCCTTCAACCGAATAATCCAATACCGATGAAACACCTTTTGTAAACATTTTATCTACAACAGTGATACAATCATTCTCGTTTACACCACCACAAAAATGGTCAAAAACAGTTGCACGAATTAATCCTTCTACCGGAAGATTTGCTTTTATGGCAAAATTGGTAACAGCAGTTCCTATTCTTACTAAGGGTTGGCTGTCGATCATTTTAAAAAGAAAATAAGCTCTATCTAGTTCAGTATCGCTTTTTAACGAAAATGCAACTTGAGTGTTATCGAATATTTTTTCCATTAAGGTCAGTTTTTTATGCAAATATAGATAGAGTTTTGAATATTATTTACTAAAACATAGCATAATTTTTAATATCGATAACAAAATTATGTAATACCTTAATTTATTAAGTAAGAGTTTACGTTATTATGAAATATTGGTTTTAAAAAATTAAAAACAAATACCTAAACCTTAAATAGAATCATTCATTTTAAAACAAATAAGAACAAAAGTTTGAATATTATTTCCTTAAAAATGCCTTATTTTGCGTTTTCAATTAACTACAGAAATATGCAATCTATTCAAGCTAATAATTATCTCGTACATTTTAACCAAAATGCCTACGAAGCCCTAAATAATCATTTAAAAGAAAATAAATACTCTAATTTGTTTATTATAGTTGATAATGAGACAAATGAGCATTGTTTGCCAAAATTTTTGCCTTTACTTGAAACCGATTTAACAATAGAAATTATTGAATTCGAATCTGGAGAAATCAATAAAAATATAGAAACTTGTATCGAAATCTGGAAAGTACTTACAGAACTTGGTGCCGACAGAAAATCGCTTGTTATTAATCTTGGTGGTGGTGTTGTAACTGATCTTGGCGGATTTGTGGCTTCGACTTTCAAACGTGGACTAGATTTTATAAACATTCCCACTACTTTATTATCCATGGTTGATGCTTCTGTGGGAGGCAAAACCGGAGTTGACTTAGGAAATCTCAAAAATCAGATTGGCGTTATCAACGTTCCTCAAATGGTATTAATTGATACTGATTACCTTGAAACTTTACCGCAAAGCGAAATGCGTTCTGGTTTGGCCGAAATGCTAAAACATGGACTAATATATGATTCTGCTTACTGGAAGCAATTTTTAGATCTTAAAGCTATTGATTTTGCTGATTTTGATGCATTAATTTATCGCTCTGTAGAAATTAAAAATGATATTGTAATTCAGGATCCAACTGAAAAAAATATTCGTAAAGCATTGAATTTTGGTCATACTTTAGGTCACGCTATCGAAGGTTACTTTTTAGAAAGCCAAACCAAAACAACGTTGTTACACGGTGAAGCCATTGCGATTGGAATGATTTTAGAAAGTTATATTTCATTGCATAAAAACTTAATTACAGCAGAAGAATATACCGAAATTAAAACGGCAATAAAGAGTATCTATGATGATGTAAAAATCGAAGAAAATGACATCGATCCGATCCTTGAATTACTGATTCACGACAAAAAAAATGAGTATGGTTTGATTCAATTTGCATTAATTGAAGGAATCGGGAAAATAAAAATTAATCAATCCGTTGAAAATAAATTGATTCTAGATGCGTTTCAAGATTATAAATCTTAAAGTTTTTTTAATAAAAAGCTTTGCTTTAGGTATATATTATTTTTTACATTTGCCACGATGAAAACAAACAATAAACAAAGACAATTTAGTTCTTATAGAAATCGGCTCAATAGTTCCTTACTAAGGATGTTGGATCGTTTTTATAATAGTAAAAGTCCGCTTTGTTTTGATGTTTTTCAATATTCGAAAGCAGAACACGAAAAACTGCAGATTGTATTTGCGAATATTAGGGTTTGAATTTTAAATTTAGCACAGTTCACTAAATTAAAAAATTACAATTCTAAACATCGAAAACTAAATGAATACAAAATATTCTGATCTAATTAATCAAACTTACTATTTTCCACAAACGGAATTTAAATTAAACAAAGACAATCTTCAATTTCACAACATCGATTTGATGAAATTGGTTGAACAATACGGTACACCATTAAAATTCACTTATTTACCTCAAATTTCTGAAAATATCAATAAAGCGAAAGCCTGGTTCAGAAAATCGATGGAAAAAAACAAATACGAAGCAAAATACTATTATTGTTATTGCACAAAAAGCTCTCATTTTGAATATATTATGAATGAAGCTTTTAAAAACAACATTCATGTCGAAACTTCATCTGCTTTTGATATTAATATTGTAGAGAATTTGTTGGAAAATGGTAAAATCAATAAGAGTACGTATGTAATTTGTAATGGTTTTAAAAGAGATGAATATATTACCAACATTGCACGACTAATCAATAACGGCCATAAAAACACTATTCCGATTATTGATAATTATGAAGAATTAGATTTGCTTCAGGCTGAAATTAAAGGAAAATTCAAAATTGGAATTCGTATTGCAGCCGAAGAAGAACCTAAATTTGAGTTCTATACTTCAAGATTAGGTATTGGATACAAAAACATAGTTTCTTTCTATAAAAAGCAAATTCAGGAAAATGATAAACTGGAGTTGAAAATGCTTCACTTCTTTATCAATACAGGAATTAACGATACAGCATATTACTGGAATGAATTAGTAAAATGTATCAAAGTATACATTGCACTTAAAAAGGAATGCCCTACTCTGGATGGTTTGAACATTGGAGGTGGTTTTCCTATCAAAAATTCATTGGCTTTCGAATACGATTACCAATACATGATTGATGAAATTATCAATCAGATCAAAATAGCATGTGATGAAGCTGAAGTTGATGTTCCGAATATCTTTACTGAATTTGGATCATTTACAGTAGGTGAAAGCGGTGGCGCAATCTATCAGATTTTGTATCAAAAACAACAAAATGATAGAGAAAAATGGAATATGATCGATTCGTCTTTCATTACTACTTTGCCGGATACTTGGGCTATAAACAAACGTTTTATTATGCTGGCGGTCAATCGTTGGAATGATACTTACGAACGGGTTTTATTAGGAGGTTTGACTTGTGATAGTGACGATTATTACAACTCAGAGCAAAATATGAACGCCATTTATTTGCCTAAATACAACAAAGAAAAGCCATTATATATTGGTTTCTTTAATACTGGTGCATATCAGGAAACCATTGGAGGTTACGGTGGATTACATCACTGTTTGATTCCGCAGCCTAAACACATTTTAATAGATCGTGACGAAAATGGCATTTTAGCTACCGAAGTTTTCTCAGAACAACAAACTTCTGACGATGTATTGAAGATTTTAGGATACACTAAAAAAGTATAAAAAAAAACCTGTAAATTAAATGTTAATATCCATAAAATTATTAATTTGCAGTATCATCTAAAAGGTTAAACTTTTAATTCAAAAAAAAACAAAAAAAACAAAAACAAAATGAAAGGACCTATCAGTCAGTTTATTGAAAAACATTATTTACATTTTAACTCTGCTTCGTTGGTTGATGCTGCAAAAGCATACGAACAACAATTGGCAAATGGTGCGAAAATGATGGTAAGTATGGCTGGCGCTATGAGTACAGCAGAAATTGGTAAAATTTTTGCCGAAATAATTAGACAAGATAAAGTACAGATTATTTCATGTACCGGAGCCAATCTGGAAGAAGATATCATGAATTTAGTAGCACACTCTCACTACGAAAGAGTGCCTAACTATCGTGATTTAACACCTGAGGACGAATGGGCTTTACTTGAAAGAGGACTAAACCGTGTTACAGATACTTGTATTCCTGAACATGAAGCATTTCGTCGTTTGCAAAAACACATTTATAAAATCTGGAAAGATGCTGATGACAAAGGAGAACGTTATTTTCCGCATGAATTCATGTATAAAATGTTGTTATCTGGTGTTTTAGAAGAATATTACGAAATAGATTTAAAAGATAGCTGGATGTATGCAGCTGCAGAGAAAAACTTACCTATTATTGTACCGGGATGGGAAGATAGTACAATGGGAAACATCTTTGCTTCATACGTAATCAAAGGTGATTTGAAGGCTTCTACCATGAAATCGGGAATCGAATATATGGTTTTCCTTTCTGATTGGTATCCAAAAAACAGCACGAACGGAATTGGATTTTTCCAAATTGGTGGTGGTATTGCGGGAGATTTTCCTATTTGTGTGGTACCAATGTTATATCAGGATATGGAAATGCATGATATTCCGTTTTGGAGTTATTTCTGTCAGATTTCAGATTCAACAACTAGTTACGGATCATATTCCGGAGCAGTTCCAAACGAGAAAATCACTTGGGGTAAATTAGATATTAAAACTCCAAAATTTATTATTGAGTCGGATGCTACAATTGTTGCTCCGTTAATTTTTGCTTACTTATTAGATTTATAGGATATTTATGAAAAGAGTTATAGTAGACTACGCTAAACTTACCAACGAAATTTTAAACCTTTTGGTTGAAAAATTTCCTGATGGTTATGATGATTCGGATGTAATCCGTTTTAGAAATGCTAAAAACGAATTGATCGAAGCTGTTGAAGTTCGTACTGAAGACACTATTTATTTAGTAAAAATTAGTACAAAACTTGCTGACAGGATTGAGAATTACGATGAGGATGATGATATCGATCTTGATGTTGATACAATCGAACCAGTAAAAGGTCTTGATCTTGATGATGATAGTGATGATGACGATGACGATGATGCAATAGACAAACCGGATACTGATGGCGGAGATGATGATGACGATGAAGACAAAGATCCAGATGATATTGCTGATGAAGATGATGAAGACGACGAAGATTAATTTTCATCTTTCAAAATAAAAAAAAAGGAACTCTATTCGAGTTCCTTTTTTTATTAATTGCACAAGATCTTGTTTTTAAATATAAGAAAAATATTATATTTAAACTTTTTATTATATTTAAAAATTAGTAAATATCAGCCTTATGAATTCAGAAATTTTACACGCCAAACTAAAAGAGAATTTCGGTTTTGAAAAATTCAGACCCAATCAGGAAACGATTATTAATACTATACTTTCCGGCCAGGATACTTTGGCAATAATGCCTACAGGTGGAGGAAAATCCATTTGTTTTCAGTTACCTGCTTTGGTTTTACCCGGAATTACGATCGTTATTTCTCCTTTAATCGCACTGATGAAAGACCAGGTGGACAGTTTGAAAACCAACGGAATTAATGCGTGCTATATTAATAGCAGTCAATCTAGTGAAGAGCAGCAATTTTATATTGATAATTTAAAATCAAACAAATTTAAACTCGTTTATATAGCACCTGAAAGTTTATCTTACCTTGATGTTGTTTTTAATGAACTGACAGTCAGTCTAATTGCAATTGATGAAGCGCATTGTATTTCGTCTTGGGGGCATGATTTTCGTCCGGCTTATACTAATTTAGGATATTTAAAAAGCCGCTTCCCTTCTACTCCTGTTCTGGCTTTGACGGCAACAGCTGATAAAGCGACCCGAACTGATATTACAAAACAATTAAATTTAAGAAATCCAAAAACTTTTGTAGCTTCTTTTGATCGAAAAAATTTAAGTCTCGAAGTTCGTCCGGCATTAGATCGTGTAAAGCAAATAATAGATTTTGTAGAAAATAAACCCAATGAATCGGGAATTGTGTATTGCTTAAGCCGTAAAACGACCGAAGAATTGGCATTGAAACTTCAAAAAAATGGTGTTAAAGCGAAAGCCTATCACGCAGGTTTAGAAAATAAACTTCGTGCAAAAACGCAAGACGAATTTATAAACGACGATTGCCAGGTAGTTTGCGCTACTATCGCTTTCGGGATGGGAATTGATAAATCAAACGTGCGCTGGGTGATTCATTATAATTTACCTAAAAATATCGAAGGTTATTATCAGGAAATTGGCCGTGCTGGTCGTGACGGATTACCTGCCGAAACTGTTTTGTTTGAAAGTTACGCTGATGTAATTCAGCTCCAGAAATTTGCATCAGAAGGGTTGAACTCAGATGTTCAGCTGGCAAAGCTGGAAAGGATGAAACAATATGCGGATGCTTTGAGTTGTAGAAGAAAAATTTTACTCTCCTATTTTGGCGAACTCGTGAAAGAGAATTGCGGAAACTGCGATATTTGCAAAAATCCTCCAACTTTTTTCGATGGTACGATTCTCGCGCAAAAAGCATTGTCGGCTATTAGTCGTTTGCAGGAATCTGAGCCTTTGGCTGTAATTGTAGATTTTTTGCGCGGCTCGAGAAACGCGTATATCTACGAAAAAAATTATCAAAGCTTAAAAACGTACGGAATTGGCGCTGACATTTCATGGTACGACTGGAATCAATATTTAATTCAGCTAATAAACTTAGGATATTGCGAAATTGCTTTTCATCAGCATAATAAAATTCTATTAACTCCTTTTGCAAAAAAAGTTTTATTTGAAGGCGAAAAAGTAAAACTGAATACTGTTGTTAAAAAAGTAGTTGATAAAACAGAGGTTAAAGAAACAAAAACTAAAGTAGCCAAAAGTTCGCTTTTTGAGATACTTCGTAAATTACGTTATGAAATTGCCAAAGATGAAGAAGTCCCAGCCTATGTTATTTTTAGTGATGCTGCGCTTAGACATATGGAAACTTTGCGCCCTATGAGTGATGAAGAATTTCTGGCAATTGATGGTGTAGGTAAAGTAAAACTGGAAAAATATGGTCAGGAATTTATAGATGCCATTGTGTATTATGAAAATGCAAAAAAAACAATAGCAAAAGCTAAAAAAGAAGGCAATACTTATAAAACAACTTTAGAAATGTTTGAAGGTGGCAATACGGTAGCGGAAATTGCAGAAAAACGAAATCTGGGACAAACGACTATTGTTTCGCATCTGGCTAAATTGTATGTTGATGGAAATGATATCGATTTAACTCAGTTTGTAACTGATGACGAAGTGAAACTACTTCATAAAGCACAAGTTGAATTAGAATATCCGACTGCTTTAAGGCCTTACTATGAACATTTTGAAGAAAAAATGTCTTATGATAAGATAAGGTTTGGGCTTGCTATTGTTGAGAGGAATAAGTAATGTCGTTACGAGGAACGAAGCAATCGCAATAGAAATTCGACATAACATAAGTTAGCTAAAAGAAAACACACCCATTTTGTCATCCTGAGCGAAGTCGAAGGACACGCAAGACGTTCTACAAAGATTGGTGATTTTGCAGGATGAGTTTCCTCCGGAGATCCCTCGTTCCTCGGGATGAAAAGATTGTCATAAATTTTAAGCTAAAAAAAAAATACTAAAAACAAAAAATCCTGTGAAAGAAACTTCACAGGATTTTTTTATATTAAAAAAGTAAACTTACAAATACCTTTCTTCGAAAACATTTTGATGATGTTTTTGATGACCTATAATTACATATCCTAAAGCCCGAGCTGAAATCTGATGCGTTGAAGCAGTTCCAATTCGTTTAAGTTGTTCTTCAGATAAGCTTTTATAAAATAATAACGTTGAATGCCTTACAGCTGAAAATTCAGTTAGTAATTCCTGAATGCTTCTTCCGTTTGCATAAGTATTATCTACATAATCATTTTCTTCAAATCCAGGCAAAGCTGTTTTATCATTTCTTGAAAAACGCAAAGCGCGATACCCAAAAATACGCTCACAATCTATTAAATGCTGAATAATGTCTTTGATAGTCCATTTACCTTCAGCATAGCGATAATCAAATTTATCCAATGGAATATTTTGAACAAAGCGGATAAAATCATGAAGCGAAATTTCTAATTCTTCGATCAGGTTAATTTGTCCAGCTTCTCGAACGTAATTAGCAAAAGGACCTGAATATTCTGTTTCTAACAAATGATTTGAATTCATGTTTATAATTTTTCGCAATTCTTAAATCGAAATTATGCTGAGTTTCTGCTCGCATTAGTATTTCCAAAAAGTGATCTGGTTACAATTTTTTCGTATACTTTTATCAACTCTTCATCAACCTCATTTTCTTTATTCAATTCATTAATTCTTAACAAAGCATATTGCTGTATAGTTAACAATGGCAACACAATACGTTCTCTTACCTGAATTGACGCTATACCATCAGGATAATTTTCCATAAGTGTTTTATGTCCCGCAATTTTAAGTAATAAACGTTTTGTTTCCTGAAATTCATCATAAATAATTTGCCAGAATTCACCAAATTCAGGATCGTTTCTCATGTAAGCTGTTAATGGTAAAAATGATTTAGCCAATGACATCATACTGTTTTCCAGCAATGTTTTAAAGAATAACGAATTGTGGTACAAATCGTGAACTTTATCCCATTGTCCTGATTCTTCAAAATGTTTTAAGGCAGAACCTACACCAAAAAATCCGGGTACATTTTGTTTTAATTGACTCCATGAACCTACGAAAGGAATCGCTCTTAAGTCTGCAAAGTCTAATGATTCAGACTTACTTCTTTTCGAAGGACGACTTCCAATATTTGTTTTAGAGTAATACTTTAACGTACTCATTTTCTCTAAATACGGGATGAATTTTGGATGGTTTTTAAAACTTAAATATTTCTCGTAACCTAAATCAGCCAATTGTGTTAAAATCTGAGTTTCGTCTGCGCTTAACTCGTTTTTCTCTTTACTAAATACCTGATTGGTAACACCGGCAGTCAATAAATTTTCAATATTATAACGGCAAGAATCCATAGTTCCAAAATTAGAACTAATTGTTTGTCCCTGAACCGTAATCTGAATTTCGTTATTTTCTATCTTTGGTCCTAAAGAAGCATAAAATTTATGCGTTTTTCCTCCACCACGAGCCGGAGGTCCGCCACGTCCGTCAAAGAAAATCGCTTTGATGCCATATTTCCTTGATATTTCGGTTAAAGCAATTTTAGCCTGATAGATACTCCAGTTGGCCATTAAGTAACCGCCATCTTTAGTTCCGTCAGAGAAACCTAACATGATGGTTTGCTTGTTTCCTCTTTCTAGCAAATGTTTTGAATATTCAGGATTAGTATACAATTGCTCCATAATATGATGTGCATTTTGCAAATCATCAACAGATTCAAAAAGTGGAATAATGTCCACAGTTGGATTTTCCCAATTGTTCAAACGAATCATGGCAAAAGTTTCCATTACATTTAGTGCACTTTCGTTATTACTAATAATATAACGATTCGCCCCAAACTCACCATTTGCTTTCTGAATGGTTTTGATAGCCTGAACAGATTCTAAAGTAGATCTCGTAATTTCATTTTCAAAATCAGCAGGGTTTAATTCCCCTTTGACTTTAGATAAAACAACTAATTTTTCATCTTCAGATAATTCGAAATAATTAGACGGAAATATTGAAGAACCCGAATTTAAATAATGGTTTACTACATCTTTAAATACTGCATCATGAATTTTACTGTTCTGACGAATATCCAAACTTGCAAAATGGAAACCGAAAAGATTAATTTTTACCAAAAATGCTTCCAGATCATCTAAATAAAGTGATTGATGTTTTTCGATAATAATATCACGAATAAGGTTTAATTGCGTTAGTAATTCCTCTAAAGTTATATAAATTTCACCTTTAGAATAAAAAACAGAACGATAAAGTTTATATTCAAGTTCGGCTACTAAAGTATCTACTCCTGAGAACGTTAACTTGCGTTTTAAATTCCTCATTTCGATGTAATAACATTTTAATATCGAAGTACGTAAACGTTCAGCAACTTTTAGAGTAATCTCTGTAGTAACAAATGGATTTCCGTCACGATCTCCTCCTGGCCAAAAACCAAGTTTTATTAATTGATTCTGAATAGCATTTCCCTGAAGGATATTCTTCTGCAAATAATGAACAATTTCTCCGGAAGTAGCATAAAAAACATTCTCTAAATACCAGATCAAACTAACCGCTTCATCATAAGGATTTGGTTTTTCGTTCTGTATAAAAGGAGTTTTTCCTAACTGCGCCAGTAATTCTTTGATTTTTAATAAATCATTTAAACGAATTGCTTCTGTCAAGTCATTAATAATTCCTAAAACAGGTCCAGGATAAAATTGAGTTGGATGCGCAGTTAGAACTGTTCTGACATTAAAATTTTCTAAAAATTCAATCAATTCATCATCTTTCTCCTTGGCATCTGATTTTTCTTTAATATCACGCAAAGATCCGCGGCCTTCCATGTTGTTAACTTCCGGGAAAGCAGCATCTTCAATAGCGTCAAATAATACAATTTGTCGCTCTGTGTATTGAATAAATCGAAACATTAAATCGATCTTATCTTTTTCAGTTGCATTGTTTAAATAGCGATTAGAGAAAAAATCGAATATTTCTTTTGGAGTTTCTTGTTTTTTAAATCCCGTTTCGCATGTCTCTGTAAACAAAGGAAGTAAAGCACCAGTATTGTCTATAGAATCAAAAGGCAATGTTATAAATACACTATTATAAATGTGGTATTTTGAAAGAACATCTTGATTAAAACGTTCTATTTTAGGTAACGTGTACATAATCTATTGTAGTTGGTGGTTAATTAGTCATAAAAAAACCTCAAGAATAAACTTGAGGTTATATTTTAATATAGCATTCAAGAGAAAAAATTACATATTTTTAAAAATAGTATGCATCAAACGTTTCTTATCGTTGATACTTTCTTCTAATGAGATCATAGTTTCTGTTCTGTAAACACCATCGATATCATCAATCATGAAGATAACTTCTTTTGCGTGCTTAGTATCTTTTGCTCTAATTTTGCAAAAGATATTAAATTTTCCTGTCGTTACAGAAGCCACTGTTACGAACGGAATTTGATTGATTCGCTCTAATACAAATTTAGTTTGAGACGTATTGTTTAGGAACACACCTACATATGCAATAAATGAATATCCTAATTTATCGTAATCTAAAGCCAATGAAGAACCCATTATTATTCCTGCGTCTTCCATTTTCTTAACCCTAACATGCACTGTACCAGCAGATATCAATAGTTTTTTTGCAATGTCAGTAAACGGAACTCTCGTATTGTCTATTAACATATCTAAAATCTGGTGATCTACTTCATCTAAACGAAATTTACTCATAATTCTTTAATTAATAT
>Ga0247812_10000677_pt1 | contig 20412 bp, 21 predicted proteins | sample UWRJL149409B1_FD_178011 | JGI IMG/M metagenome (GOLD analysis project Ga0247812, IMG submission 178011) | Plant litter microbial communities from Arlington Agricultural Research Station in Wisconsin, United States - UWRJ-L149-409B-1 | ecosystem: Environmental > Terrestrial > Plant litter >...
GAGTTCTGCGGGAGCGGGAGGATGTTCATTTCGCCTGTCATACGCGGTCACAACCTGAGGAAATTGCACTCTTTAGAGTAGGAGATGGCATGTATAATGCCGCCCCGTCGTCTTCGGGGCGCTGAAAACATTGCAAATGTTTGACCCAGCTCTCTATGACGGGCCGCCAATGCATCTATCCTGCATTCTCTTTAGCGGCCGCAATACCGCCGACTTGAACCGTAAAGGCCCGTAATCTCTTGACCAGTCCTGTCCTGCAAACCGTTGCCCTTGCCTGTGAGCGAGACCTTCGGCTGCTCTTCGAAAATCTCGAATTGAGACTGGCCAGTGGCGAAATGGTGCAGATCAGTGGCCCCAACGGCAGTGGCAAGACCAGTCTTCTGCGGCTGCTCTCAGGCTTGATGCAGCCGACTGCCGGTCAAGTGCTGCTCAACGGCCAGCCGCTCAACGAACAACGCAACGAGCTGGCGCGCAACCTGTTGTGGATCGGCCATGCCGCCGGGATCAAGGACCTGCTGACGCCGGAAGAGAACCTGAGCTGGCTTTGCGCGCTGCATCAGCCGGCTACCCATGACGCCATCTGGCAAGCACTGGACGCGGTCGGGCTGCGCGGCTTCGAGGACGTTCCCTGCCATACGCTGTCCGCCGGCCAGCAACGCCGCGTGGCGCTGGCACGGTTGTTCCTGGACAGCCCGCCGCTGTGGATTCTGGATGAGCCTTTCACCGCGCTTGATAAACAGGGCGTGGCCCAACTCGAAGAACACCTGGCTGCCCACTGTGAGCGCGGCGGCATGGTGGTGCTGACAACTCACCACACACTGAGCCGAATGCCGGCCGGTTATCGCGACATTGACTTGGGGAACTGGGCCGTATGAGTGTTTTCGGCCTGTTGGTGGCCCGCGAAGCCCGTTTGCTGTTTCGCCGCCCTGCGGAGTTGGCCAATCCGTTGGTTTTCTTTGCAATCGTCGTTGCGCTGTTCCCTTTGGCGGTCGGACCCGAGTCTCAATTGTTGCAAACCTTGTCTCCGGGACTGGTCTGGGTAGCAGCCCTTTTATCGGTTTTGCTCTCGCTGGACGGGCTTTTCCGCAGTGATTTCGAAGACGGTTCGCTTGAGCAGTGGGTCCTTTCGTCGCACCCCCTGCCTCTTCTGGTTTTGGCCAAGGTGCTGGCACACTGGGCGTTCTCTGGCCTGGCACTGGTATTGCTCGCGCCATTGCTGGCGTTGATGCTCGGTTTGCCTGCCGCCTGTCTGCCCGTGTTGCTGCTTTCTTTATTGCTGGGTACACCGGTACTGAGCCTGCTCGGTGCGGTGGGCGCAGCGTTGACCGTGGGACTCAAGCGTGGCGGCCTGTTGCTGGCGCTGCTGATTCTTCCGCTGTACATCCCGGTATTGATTCTTGGCAGTGGCGCTTTGCAGGCGGCACTGCAGGGCATGCCGGCGACCGGTTATCTCTTGTGGCTTGGTAGCCTGACCGCCCTGGCGATAACACTGACACCCTTTGCAATAGCTGCTGGCCTGAAGATCAGCGTCGGCGAATAATGAGGTCTGGTCAGAAATTGATCAGTAAAGACCCTTGGCTGCTCGTGATGGCGAGCAGCAACCGTGATGGAAACAGTAATGAACTGGACCTGGTTTCATAAGCTCGGCTCACCCAAATGGTTCTACGGCATCAGCGGCAAAATGCTGCCGTGGCTGAGCGTCGCGGCGTTGCTGCTGACCGGCGTCGGTGTCGTGTGGGGCCTCGCCTTTGCGCCGCCTGACTATCAGCAAGGCAACAGCTTTCGCATCATCTACATCCACGTCCCGGCCGCCATGCTGGCCCAGTCCGTCTACGTGATGCTGGCTGTGTGCGGTATCGTCGGGCTGGTCTGGAAGATGAAACTGGCCGACGTTGCCCTGCAATGCGCCGCGCCCATCGGTGCCTGGATGACCGCCGTGGCGCTGGTCACCGGCGCGATCTGGGGTAAACCGACCTGGGGGTCGTGGTGGGTCTGGGATGCACGACTTACGTCGATGCTTATTCTGCTGTTTCTGTACTTCGGTCTCATTGCGCTGGGCAATGCCATCAGCAATCGTGACAGTGCCGCCAAGGCGTGTGCGGTGTTGGCGATTGTCGGCGTGATCAACATTCCGATCATCAAGTACTCGGTGGAGTGGTGGAACACCCTGCACCAGGGTGCGACCTTTACGCTCACCGAAAAACCGGCAATGCCCGCTGAAATGTGGCTGCCGCTGCTGCTGACGGTGCTGGGTTTCTACTGTTTCTTCGGCGCGGTGCTGTTGCTGCGCATGCGCCTTGAAGTGCTCAAGCGCGAATCCCGCGCCAGTTGGGTAAAGGCCGAAGTGCAGAACAGCCTGGAGGCCGCTCGATGAGTTTTGCTTCATTCGGCGACTTTATCGCCATGGGCCATCATGGCCTGTATGTCTGGTCGGCCTATGGCATCTGCCTGGCGGTACTGGCCCTTAACGTGGCGGCGCCGATCCTGGCCCGCAAGCGGTATCTGCAACAAGAGGCGCGTCGTCTGCGCCGGGAGAACGGCAAGTGAATCCGCTGCGCAAAAAGCGTCTTATCATCATTCTCGCGATTCTGGTCGGTGTCGGCGCTGCCGTTGGCCTGGCGCTGAGCGCCCTGCAGCAGAACATCAACCTGTTTTACACCCCCACCCAGATCGCCAGCGGTGAAGCCCCGCTGGACACGCGTATTCGCGCGGGCGGCATGGTCGAGAAAGGTTCGCTGCAACGTTCCGGCGACTCGCTGGACGTTAAATTCAACGTCACCGACTTCAACAAAACCGTGACCATCAGCTACCGCGGCATCCTTCCTGATCTGTTCCGGGAAGGGCAGGGCATCGTGGCCCTGGGCAGGCTCAATGCGGAGGGCGTCGTGGTGGCGGATGAAGTACTGGCCAAGCACGACGAGAAGTACATGCCGCCGGAAGTCACCAAAGCCCTGAAAGACAGTGGCATGTCGGCACCTACTCCTGCGAAAGAGGGTTAATAGATGACTTCTGCGATCTTTATCCCTGAACTGGGTCAATTGGCGATGATCCTGGCGCTGTGTTTCGCGCTGGTTCAGTCCAGCGTCCCGTTGCTCGGCGCCTGGCGCGGTGATCGTCTGTGGATGAGCCTGGCCCAGCCGGCCGCGTGGGGCCAGTTCACCTTTCTGGCGTTTGCGTTCGGTTGCCTGACCTACGCGTTCATGACTGACGACTTCTCTGTGGATTACGTCGCCAGCAACTCCAACAGCGCATTGCCGTGGTACTACAAGTTCAGCGCTGTCTGGGGCGCGCACGAAGGTTCGTTGCTGCTCTGGGCGTTGATCCTCGGCGCCTGGACATTCGCGGTGTCGGTGTTCTCCCGGCAGTTGCCGCAAGTGATGCTGGCCCGGGTATTGGCCGTGATGGGCATGATCAGCACGGGTTTCCTGCTGTTCCTGATCCTCACCTCCAACCCGTTCGCCCGTATCCTGCCGCAGATTCCAACAGACGGTCGTGACCTTAACCCCTTACTGCAGGACATCGGCCTGATCGTTCACCCGCCGATGCTCTACATGGGCTACGTCGGGTTCTCCGTGGCATTCGCATTCGCCATCGCCGCGCTGCTGGGCGGCCGTCTTGATGCGGCCTGGGCGCGCTGGTCCCGTCCGTGGACCATTGTCGCCTGGGCCTTCCTCGGCATCGGTATCACGCTGGGTTCCTGGTGGGCCTACTACGAACTCGGCTGGGGCGGCTGGTGGTTCTGGGACCCGGTGGAAAACGCCTCCTTCATGCCTTGGCTGGTGGGCACCGCGCTGATTCACTCGTTGGCGGTCACGGAAAAACGTGGCGTGTTCAAAAGCTGGACGGTGCTGCTGGCCATCGCGGCCTTCTCGCTGAGCCTGCTAGGTACGTTCCTCGTGCGTTCCGGCGTGTTGACGTCGGTGCATGCCTTCGCGTCCGACCCTGAGCGTGGCGTGTTCATTCTGATCTTCCTGCTGTTCGTGGTAGGTGGCTCCCTGACGCTGTTCGCCCTGCGCGCGCCGGTAGTGAAGAGCCAGGTCGGCTTCAACCTGTGGTCCCGGGAAACGCTGCTGTTGGGCAACAACCTGGTGCTGGTGGTCGCGGCTTCGATGATCCTGCTCGGGACCCTGTACCCGTTGATTCTCGACGCGATGACCGGTGCCAAGTTGTCGGTGGGTCCGCCGTACTTCAATGCGTTGTTTATCCCGTTGATGGCGTTGCTGATGGTCGTGATGGCCGTCGGCATGCTGGTGCGCTGGAAGGACACCCCGGTCAAATGGCTGGTGGGCATGCTGACCCCGGTGTTGCTGGGTAGCGCCGCGTTGGCCGTGGTCGCCGGTATCGCTTATGGCGATTTCAATTGGGCGGTGATCGCGACGTTCATGCTCGCTGCCTGGGTGTTGCTGGCGGGCGTACGGGACATCTTCGACAAAACACGTCACAAAGGCCTGATCAAGGGTTTGCCGACACTGACCCGCAGCTATTGGGGCATGCAGATTGCGCACCTGGGTATCGCCGTATGCGCCCTGGGTGTTGTGCTGTCGAGCCAGAACAGCGCCGAGCGCGACCTGCGCCTGGCACCGGGCGAGTCCATGGACCTGGCCGGATATCAGTTCGTGTTCGAAGGCGCCAAGCACTTCGAAGGTCCGAATTTCACCTCCGACAAAGGCACGGTGCGGGTCATCCGCAACGGCACGGAAATCAGCGTGCTGCACCCGGAAAAACGCCTCTACACCGTGCAGAACTCGGTGATGACCGAAGCCGGGATCGACGCCGGGTTCACCCGTGACCTCTACGTCGCACTCGGCGAACCGTTGGGCGATGGTGCCTGGGCTGTGCGGGTTCACGTCAAACCGTTCGTGCGCTGGATCTGGTTCGGCGGGCTGCTGACCGGGTTCGGCGGATTGCTGGCGGCAATGGATCGCCGTTACCGGGTCAAGGTGAAAAGCCGCGTGCGTGAAGCACTGGGCATGACAGGAGCTACAGCATGAGACGTTGGTTGATGCTGTTGCCACTGGCGATTTTTCTGGTGGTGGCTGTTTTCCTTTACCGAGGCCTGTACCTGGACCCGGCCGAGTTACCGTCGGCGATGATCAACAAGCCGTTCCCGGAGTTTTCCCTGCCAGCGGTGCAGGGCGATAAAACCCTGACCAAGGCGGATATTCTGGGCAAGCCGGCGTTGGTCAACGTGTGGGGCACCTGGTGCATCTCCTGCCGGGTCGAGCACCCGGTGTTGAACAAGCTCGCCGAACAGGGCGTGGTGATCTACGGCATCAACTACAAGGACGTCAACGCTGACGCCTTGAAGTGGCTGGCAGAGTTCCACAATCCGTATCAGCTGGACATCCGTGACGATGAAGGCACGTTGGGCCTGAACCTCGGTGTGTATGGCGCGCCGGAAACCTTCTTCATCGACGCCAAGGGCATCATCCGCGACAAGTTCGTCGGTGTGATCGATGAGCAGGTCTGGCGCGAAAAACTGGCAGCCAAGTATCAGGCGCTGGTCGATGAGGCCAAGCCATGAAGCGCTGGATTGCCGCTGCCGTTCTCGGGTTGTGCATGGCGGGCGTGGCCCACGCCGCCATCGACACCTACGAGTTCGCCAAAGAAGGCGACCGTGAGCGCTTTCGCGAGCTGACCAAGGAACTGCGCTGCCCCAAGTGCCAGAATCAGGACATCGCCGATTCCAACGCACCGATCGCCGCCGACCTGCGCAAAGAGATTTTCCGCATGCTCGGCGAGGGCAAGGACAATCAGCAGATCATCGACTTCATGGTCGATCGCTATGGTGATTTCGTCCGCTACAGACCGGCCTTGAATGCCAAGACCGCGCTGCTCTGGTTCGGTCCCGCCGGCTTGTTGCTGGGCGGTTTTGTGATCATCTTCGTGATTGTCCGTCGTCGCCGCGTCCAGCGCACTGACTCCCCGGACTCGCTATCTGCCGAGGAGCGCGAGCGCCTCGACCACCTGTTGGATAAAAACCAAGAATGATTGATTTCTGGCTTGCTGCAGGTCTGCTGCTTCTGGTTGCCCTGAGTTTTCTGTTGATCCCTGTGTTGCGTGGCCGTCGTGCCCAGCTTGAAGAGGATCGTACGGCCCTGAACGTCGCGCTGTACCAAGAGCGCGTGGCTGAGTTGCAGACTCAGCAGGAAGAGGGCGTGCTCAATGCCGCGCAAATGGACACCGGTCGCGCCGAAGCAGCTCGTGAATTGCTGGCCGACACCGAGGGCGTTGCGGCACCGCGCGTATCGCGGCTGGGCAAACCATTGCCATTGCTGGCGGCGATTCTGGTGCCGGTGCTGGGCCTTGGCTTGTACCTGCATTTTGGTGCCAGCGACAAAGTCGAGCTGACTCGCGAATTCGCGCAGGCGCCGAAATCGATGGAAGAAATGACCCTTCGCCTGGAGCGTGCCGTCGCGGCTCAGCCGGATTCGGCAGAAGGCATGTACTTCCTGGGCCGTACCTACATGGCCCAGGACCGTCCCGGCGACGCTGCGAAGATGTTCGAGCGCACCGTGAACCTGGCCGGCCGGCAGCCCGAGTTGCTTGGCCAATGGGCACAGGCCCAGTATTTCGCCGACGGTAAAAAGTGGTCAGACAAGGTTCAGGCCCTGACCGACGAAGCGTTGAAAGCCGATCCCAAGGAAGTCACCAGCCTCGGTCTGCTGGGTATCGCTGCCTTCGAAAGCGAGCGATATCAGGACGCCATCGATTACTGGAACCGCCTGCTTGCCCAGTTGCCTGCACAGGACAATTCTCGCGGCGCACTGGAAGGCGGGATCGCCCGGGCTACCGAGAAACTTGAAGCCAGTGGCGGCAAAGTCGCCCAGGCACCTGTGGCCAAAGCGCCAGCGCTGCTGAAAGTCACCGTTGACCTCGCGCCAGCGCTCAAGGCGAAGGTTCAACCGGGGGACAGCGTGTTCATCTTCGCCCGCGCTACGTCGGGGCCGCCGGCACCCTTGGCTGCCAAGCGTCTGACCGTTGCCGACTTGCCGGTAACTGTCGAGTTGGGTGATGCCGACGCAATGATGCCGCAGTTGAAACTGTCGAACTTCCCTGAAGTCCAACTGGTTGCGCGCATTTCCCGCGCCGGCCAACCAACTGCCGGTGAATGGGTCGGTCGCAGCCAGCCTCTGGCCAGCAGCAGCACTGCGCCGCAAAAACTGACCATCGACAGTCCGGACAAATAACAGTCCGGGACAACAAAGGAAGTGCCTATGATCGCCATCGCTCGTATCACCCTCATCACCATGGTCATGGGGTTAAGCGCATGTGCGGTCCAGCGGCCGGAGCCAACGCAAACGCCGCTGCCACCGATCCCGCCCTCGCAGCCCCGCCCGACGCCCTCGACGTCGCCAACGCCGAGCAAGCCGAGCAAGCCGAGCATTCCGGCCAAGCCTGCAAAACCGTTGCCGCGCACGTCCGCAAGCTTCGCGCCGCCACCGGGTGGCAACAGTCACTGGGATGCCAAGCTAGGCGTCTATGTGCTGGATGATCAGACCAACACGTTCTATCGCCAGCGCACTTACTATCGGTGGAACAACGGCTGGAGCCGCTCGATCAGCCCGAACGGGCCTTGGGAAGATACCGATATCCATGGCGTGCCGGGTGGTTTGGGGCGTCAATTCGGACAGTGATACATAGATAAAAGCGCTGCGCATACATTCGTGGCGAGGGGACTTGTCCCCGTTCGGCTGCGCAGCAGTCGTCAAATCAGAGTGCGCGGTGTACCTGATACACCTGGGTTGCGGCTTTTGGGGCTGCTTCGCAGCCCAACGGGGCGGTGCGACGTTTCGCTAAATCCCCTCGCCACAAAAGTATGCGTACCTCTGAGGTTCCCTTCTTGTTCCTGCTGGAAAAGTTTCGGGTATACGTATTGATCGGGTACACCCCCAGCGTCGTTCAACATGCGCGGCCACAAACGAAGAGGGTGTTTTGATGGCGGGCAGGATGATCTATCTCATCGGACCTTCAGGTTCGGGCAAGGACAGCCTGCTGGATGCCGCACGAGCGCCTTTGGCCGAGCGCGGCTGTCGCGTTGTGCGGCGCGTCATCACCCGCTCCGCGGAAGCCGTGGGGGAGGCGGCACTAGGCGTCAGCCTGGAGGAATTCCTGGCGATCGAGGCGCAGGGCGGATTTGCCCTTAGCTGGCGCGCCAATGGCCTGGCGTATGGCATTCCACGTGACATCGACGATTGGCTGGCAGCGGGGCACGACGTGCTGGTCAATGGCTCCCGCGGTCATTTGCCGGCGACGCGCCTGCGTTATCCGAACCTGCTGGTGCTGTTACTAACCGTGGACCAAACCGTGCTGCGCCAGCGCTTGCTGGCGCGGGGACGTGAATCGGTCGACGAGATTGACGCACGATTGGCACGCAATGCGCGTTTCAGTGAACAACTGCTCGCAGAGCACGATCCGGCGTTGTGTGTGATCGACAATTCCGGGCCGCTGGAGCACACGGTCGAACGCTTGTTGGACTGCATTGACGGGCACCCCATTAAATAATGGAAGCGGCTTCTGACTGGAACTCCACGTCGCCCGCCATGCGTTTTAAGGGTTAGGCCGCTGCCAGCGACCCCCTCTGCGAAACACTCAAGAACCGCACCAGCGCCAGCAGCGGAAACGCGCTGCCCACAATCACGATCCACAACCAGCCGCCATGCTCGTACACCGCACTGGCTACCGAAGAGCCGAACGCGCCGCCAATAAAGATGCTGGTCATGTACAGCGCATTCAGGCGACTGCGGCTCTTGGCGTCGAGTGCGTAGACCGCACGTTGGCCAAGCACCATGTTCATCTGCACACAGAAGTCGAGCACTACGCCCGTCACCGCCAGACCGATGACGCTGTAGACCGGGTGGATGAAGGCCGGAAGAAAGCTCAGGCTGGCGAACACCAGCGCCAGCAGAGAGGCGATACGGGTATGACCCGCGTCTGCCAGCCGTCCAGCTATGGGGGCCGCGATGGCGCCGATGGCCCCGACCAGGGCAAAAATCGCAATCTGGGTTTGCGACAAACCGTGATTGCGCGTCAGTTCCAGCGGCACGGCGGTCCAGAACAGGCTGAAGGTCGCGAACATGCAGCCCTGGTAGAAAGCACGCTGACGCAGCACCGGTTGTGTCCGCAGCAGTGTCCAGAGCGAGCCCAGCAGCTGACCATAAGTGGCGCTGTGATCAGGCTCACGCTTGGGGATGGTCAGGGCCAGCACAAGGCTGATCGCCGCCATCAACACCGCCGCAATGACAAACATTGCCCGCCAGCCGAAGTGGTCAGCCACCACGCTGGACACTGGTCGCGCCAGCAGAATTCCCAGCAACAAACCGCCCATGATCCCGCCGACCACACGTCCGCGGGTTTCTTCCGGTGCCAGGTGCGCCGCCAGTGGAATCAGAATCTGCACCGACACCGAACTGAACCCCACCAGCAATGAAATCAACAGGAACACGTTCGGCTGATCCGTAAACGCTGCGCCTAGCAAACTGGCTATCGCCACCAGCGTGGTGATGATCATCAGCCGGCGGTTTTCCAGCAGATCGCCCAGCGGGACGAGGAAGAACAGGCCCAACGCGTAGCCAATCTGGGTCAGCGAAACAATCAGGCTGGCCATGGTGCTGGTCAGGCCGATGTCCGGTGCGATCAGGCCGATGATCGGCTGGGCGTAGTAGATGTTGGCCACAATCGCGCCGCAGCAAAAGGCGAAAAGCAGCACCATGCCTCGGGTCATTGTCGCCGTGCCGGTGGGCACTGAGGTCGCTGGATTCATAACGTGTCTCGCTGAACAATAGGGGACTGCATGCAGGCTAAGCGGCAGGCTGAAACGGCGGAAGAGTGGTTGGACTAATAGTGATCATTCCCTTGCGGAATGAGTGCTGCCCAGTTGCGGATTGATTTCGAGGCTTGATGATACATTCACTTACATCCTGTTCGATAGCGTGCTTATCTTCTTGCTTCTCGATTCGTCGTGAATAGGGTTGCCGGGGGATTGGAGCCAGCAGAAAGTGGAGGGGAAGATCGTAACCTTCGTCACCCAAAGCGCTGACGGCACGTTAACGGCTCAATTGATTTCCGCCGGCAAGGACGGCGTTACACCGCCGATGTAGGCCATAGCGCTCAACCTCTGTAGGAGCAAAGAAGATTTAATTGCGTACAAGCGAGCCTGCTCGCGATGGCGTTTTAACAGTCAACAGTGATAGTGATTGTACTGGCCTCATCGCGAGCAGGCTCACTCCTACAGTGGGTCTGTGGTGCAGGCACAATTGCGTGTCTGGCGACTATTTATTGTAGGAGCGAGCCTGCTCGCGATGGCGGTCTGAAAAACATCGCATCATTTGCGTGTAGGCAGGAGGCTACGTCACCTTGCGTCGTTGCCTACAACTACTTCAGAATCCGCCGGCTTGTGCGCCTTGGACACCTTCCGTAGCTTGCTTTCCGTCACTGCTCATCAGTGATCGGGTTTCGCAGCTCGGGTCAATCAAGGCGCTCAGCGCCACCGTTCCGTTCAGTTGGCGCTTTTTCTTCGCCTACTGCATTGCGTTATGGCGGCTGTGCGCGGGAGATCTTCGGGTCTGCCGGGTTCCTTGATTCCCGGTCTGCGAACCTGCGTACAGCTGCCACCTCCCTTCGTTTCGCAGCGAACCGTGGCGGCTCCACTAATCAAGGAGCATCACCATGTTCAAACCAACCCCCAACCCCCCGGAATCAGACGGCGAAAGCACAACCCCCGACGCTTCAATCCACTCCGGCATTCCCACTGACTCTCCCCATGACACCCTTCAGGATTACCTGAAATCCGGCGGCCAAAAAAGCACCGACACCCCCCGCAAACCCACCCCCCTGTTCACGATCGCGCCCGATATCGACACCGAAACCTTGCTGGCCCACGCCTGCGAATCCCTGGCCTCGGCGAATGTCATGGCCAGTGATCTGGCAGGGTTTCTACACGGGCCCTACCGCAACGCACTACTGGGCATTGCGCAGATCGTCATGCTGGCCGAACTCGCAGTGAACCGCGCGCTGGACAACATCGACCCTCAAGCGTAACGGCTAAATCTGAGGCGAGGGAGCAAGCTCCCTCGCCACAAAATGCCATTGTTTTCGGTTGTTACATGTCCAGATATTGCAGCCGTAGTGTTTCCCATGGACCCTGAAACGACGCTGGTTTAGCTTCCTCGGTTCGTTCAACCAACAGGGAGTTTTCCATGCCGATAACAACGATCAACCCGTCAACCGTCTTCAACTCACTCCAATACGGCTTCAGTCAGGCGGTTGAGGTGAGCAGTGGGCGTCGCGTGCTGTTGTCGGGTCAGGTGGGCGTTGATGAGCAGGAGCGTACCGTTGCGGCAGGCCTCTACGGGCAAACGGTGAAAGCCTTCGAGAATATCCAAAGCATCCTGGCCGGGACCGGCGGAGACCTGTCCCACGTGGTCATGATGCGGATCTACATCGCCGAATCTGTGCGAGATGAACAGGATCAGATCACCCGCGTATTGCTGGAACGGTTCCCGGACAATCCACCCGCGTCTTCGTGGATCATCGTCAGTGGGCTGTCATTGCCGCAGTGGCTGATCGAGATTGAGGTTGAGGCGGTCATTCCTTGATAGAGCCGGAGTTCTTCGCAGGTACCTCGCTTTGCTCCCACAGGGGGGCTGTACACTTTTAGAGCCCACAAAAAAAGGCGACCTTCTCAGGTCGCCTTTTCGTTACCGCTCAGCGATCACTGACCGCTGTAGATCTGATCAAACACCCCACCATCATTGAAGTGAGTTTTCTGCACGGTGCGCCAGTCGCCGAAGGTCTTCTCTACCGACAGGAAGTCCACTTTCGGGAAACGATCGGTGTACTTGGCCAGCACGGCCGGGTCACGCGGGCGCAGGTAGTTGGCCGCGGCAATTTCCTGGCCTTGCGGGGACCACAGGTATTTCAGGTATTCCTCGGCGGCGGCGCGGGTGCCTTTCTTGTCGACGACTTTGTCGACCACCGACACGGGCGGCTCGGCTTCGGCGGAGACGCTTGGGTAGATGACTTCAAACTGTTCGCGACCAAACTCGCGGGCAATCATTTCCGCTTCGTTTTCGAAGGTCACCAGCACGTCGCCGATCTGGTTGGTCATGAAGGTGGTCGTGGCTGCACGGCCGCCGGTGTCCAGTACAGGCGCTTGCTTGAAGAGCTTGCCGACGAAGTCTTTGGCTTTGCTCTCGTCACCGCCGTTTTTCAGCACATAGCCCCAGGCCGAAAGGTAGGTGTAGCGCCCGTTACCCGAGGTTTTCGGGTTTGGCACGATGACTTGCACGCCATCCTTGAGCAGGTCCGGCCAGTCTTTCAGGGCTTTCGGGTTGCCCTTGCGGACGATGAACACGGTGGCCGAGGTGAACGGTGCGCTGTTGTTCGGCAGGCGGGTAACCCAGTTGTCCGGGACCAGTTTGCCGTTGTCGGCGAGGGCATTGATGTCGGTGGCCATGTTCATGGTGATGACGTCAGCCGGCAGGCCGTCGATGACCGAGCGCGCCTGTTTGCTGGAGCCGCCGAAGGACATCTGCAGGGTGATGTTTTCGTTGTGCTCGGCCTGCCAGTGTTTCTGGAAGGCAGTGTTGTAGTCCTTGTAGAAATCGCGCATCACGTCGTAGGAAACGTTAAGCAGGGTCGGAGCGGCCTGAGCCATGCTGGTCAGGGCCAGGCCAGCAGCCAGAAGCGAGGCGCCAAAGATTTTTTTCACTGCGCATTCCTTGTTCGAAAAGTTGTTTTTTATTAAAAGTGAGGCAATTTGCCAGCGACTATAACGGGAGCCGCATAGTCCTTTAAAGATTAAAAAGCTCTTTGCTTATTCCATTTTCTTGAACAGTTGATTGCCGCACCGCGAGCAAAACGCGGCGCCCGCTTCGTGGCTGTTTTTCTTGCACACCGGGCAGTCGTGTTGCAGCTGTTCCCCGCGCATGGCGTTGGCCAGTTCAGCGGTGAAAATCCCTGTCGGTACGGCAATGATCGAGTAGCCGGTGATCATCACCAGCGACGAAATCACCTGGCCCAAGGGCGTCTTCGGCACGATGTCGCCAAAGCCCACGGTGGTCAGCGTCACGATGGCCCAGTAGATGCCTTTTGGAATGCTGGTAAAGCCATGCTCCGGGCCTTCGATCACGTACATCAGTGTGCCGAACACGGTCACCAGCGTGCACACGCTGACCAGGAACACCACGATCTTCTGCTTGCTGCCGCGCAGCGCCGACATCAGGTAGTTGGCTTGCTTGAGGTAGGGGCTGAGCTTGAGCACGCGGAAAATCCGCAGCATCCGAATGATCCGGATGATCAGCAGGTACTGCGCGTCGGCGTAGTACAGCGCGAGGATGCCGGGCACGATTGCCAGCAAATCCACCAACCCGTAAAAGCTGAAGGCATAGCGCAACGGCTTGGGGGAGCAATACAACCGCAAGCCATACTCGATGGCGAAAATGATTGTGAAGCCCCACTCGATATACGCCAGCACGTTGGCGTAGTTCTGGTGGATCGAGTCGATGCTGTCGAGCATCACAATCACAATGCTGGCGAGGATGATCAACAGCAAAATGCCGTCGAAGCGCCGTCCTGCCTTGGTGTCGCTCTGGAAAACCATGACGTAAAGCTCTTCACGCCAGTTTCTGCTGCTGTCCATGGATACCGCCTGAACCAATGATCAGCGAAGCCTAGGTTGATTCTCCTCCAGAGCGCAAGGCGTATGGGCAACAGAGGTTTTGCGGCGCATTTGAACAACCGAGCGGATTAGCCAGCAAGCGAGGATGAACGGCGCGGTCAGCGTCGGCAGACCAAGGGTGGCAAACACCGGCGTGAGCAACAGCGCCGTGGCGATACCGGCCAGCGGTAACCAGGGCTTTTCGCGCTGTGAGCTGAAGGCGAGGGCGGCGAGCACGGCGTTGTAGCCACCGAGGCCGATCAAGGCGGTATAGAAGTCGTGGTGCAGCAGGCTCCAGCCCATGCCCGCGACAGACGCCAGCAACGCCCAGCAAAACGCGCGGCGATCAGCGATCAGCAACCCCGTCGCAATCATCGCGCCGGCCAGTGGATGACCTAGGAACATCACCTGGCCGAGGCCTTTGAACGGTGCGACGAGCATGTTCTGCGTATTGACTTCGATCAGGTGCGCGGTGGTCGAGGGCGTGGCGAAGCACAGCAGCAACCAGCCCAGGCCCACGAAGGGCGCCGTGTAGGCCGGCAGGTATTGGCTGAAGCGCGCGCGTTTGAGCCACTGTTGAGTGACCATCGCACTCAGCCCGCCTGCGGCGATGATCAGCGGGGGTAACAGCGCTGACCAGGGGAAATACAGGCTCAGCAATAAACCGAGCAGGACACCGTTGTAGCTGAACAGCCCAGCCTGGCGATCGGCCTTGGCGTAACCGCGACGTTGCGCGGTGAGCAATCCGGCGACGCCACCCAGCAGCGCGCCGCCGAGCAGGGTGGGCGCGGTAAAGAGAATGGCGAGCAGGCACAGCAGACCGCACAGCGGATGGCGCTGGAGGAAGATCTGACTGAATCCGTTGAGCAGGGCAGTCGCCCAGTCGGGGCAGTGGGTGTTGAAGTGGTTGGCGGGCATGATGGAATCTAGGGCAGAGGAAAATCAGAGGACTTGCAGGTTCCTGTGGCGAGGGGATTCATCCCCGTTGGGCTGCAAAGCAGCCCCAATCGGCAAATGCGGTTTTTCTGTTGAAACCGTCATGCCAAAACAACGACTGCTGCGCAGCCGAACGGGGTGGTGCGGCATTCCGATAAATCCCCTCGCCACAAAGGGTATTCGCTAGATCAACGTCTCTATACGCAACGAGTTAGTCGATCCAGGCTGCCCAAAGGGCACACCCGCGGTGATCAACAACGTGTCGCCACGCTGAGCCATGCCCTGCGCTTGCGCGATCTCAAGTGCCGTCGAGCACACTTCATCTACCTGGCGCAGCCGGTCATTGACCACCGAGTGCACGCCCCACGCCACGGTCAAGCGGCGCGCGGCTTGCAGGTTCGGTGTGAGGTTGAGAATCGGCACCGTCGGACGCTCGCGTGCCGCACGCAGACTGGACGTCCCCGACTCGCTGTAATTCACCAGCACCGCCACCGGCAACACGTTGCTGATACGACGAATCGCACAGCTGATCGCATCGGAAACAGTGGCCTCGGCTTTTGGCCGACTCACGTCCAATTGAGCCTGGTAGTCCGGGCCGTTTTCCACCTGGCGGATGATCTTGCTCATCATCTGCACGGCTTCCAGCGGGTACTCGCCGGACGCGGTTTCCGCCGACAGCATCACCGCGTCGGCCCCTTCGGCCACGGCGTTGGCAACATCGGTCACCTCGGCGCGGGTCGGGGCAGGGGAGAAGCGCATGGATTCGAGCATCTGTGTCGCCACCACCACCGGTTTGCCGAGCTGGCGGCAGATGGTGATGATGTTCTTCTGAATCTGCGGCACGCTTTCGGCGGGTACTTCAACGCCCAGATCGCCACGCGCCACCATGATCGCGTCGCTCAGCTCAGCGATTTCGCGCAATTGAGTGACCGCCGATGGCTTCTCGATCTTGGCCATCAGAAACGCTTTGTCGCCGATCAATGTGCGGGCTTCGCGAATGTCTTCCGGACGTTGCACAAACGACAGCGCCACCCAGTCCACGCCCAGTTCCAGGCCGAAGCTCAAGTCGCGACGATCCTTGGCGGTCAGCGGGCTCAGTTCCAGCACCGCCTGCGGCACATTCACGCCTTTGCGGTCCGACAGCTCACCGCCGTTCAGCACGGTGGTATCGATGGCGTCGGCGTATTTGGTGACCACTCGCAGACGCAGCTTGCCGTCATCGAGCAGCAGGTCCATGCCCGGCTCTAGCGCCGCGATGATTTCCGGGTGGGGCAGGTTAACGCGGCGCTGATCACCCGGTGTCGGGTCCAGGTCCAGGCGCAATGCCTGGCCACGCACCAGTTGCACTTTGCCCTCGGCGAACTTACCGACCCGCAGTTTCGGGCCTTGCAGGTCCATCAGAATGCCCAGCGGGTAGTTCAGCTGGCGTTCGACTTCACGAATCCACTGATAACGCTGCGCATGATCCGCGTGATCGCCGTGGCTGAAATTCAAACGGAAAATGTTGACCCCGGCCTCGACCAGCTCACGGATGTCGTCGATGCCATCGGTGGCCGGGCCGAGGGTGGCGAGAATTTTGACCTTTTTGTCAGGCGTCATTTTTAGGGCTCTCGAGAATCAGGATGGCGCGGAAGTCATTGACGTTGGTGCGCGTCGGCTCGGTAACGATCAGGGCGTCGAGTGCCTCGAAGTAGCCATAGCCATTGTTGTTGTCCAGCTCATCGCTGGCGCTCAGACCCAACGCGGCGGCGCGGGCATAGCTGTCCGGGGTCATGATGGCGCCGGCATTGTCTTCGGAGCCGTCGATGCCGTCGGTATCACCGGCCAGGGCGTAAACGCCGGGCAAGCCTTTGAGGCTGTCGGTCAGGCTCAGCAGGAACTCGGCGTTGCGTCCGCCACGGCCATTGCCGCGCACGGTCACGGTGGTTTCGCCACCGGAAAGGATCACGCACGGTGCCGGCAGTGGTTGCCCATGCAGCACCACTTGGCGCGCGATGCCGGCGTGAACCTTGGCCACTTCGCGGGACTCGCCTTCCAGGTCGCCGAGGATCAATGGGCTGAAACCGGCCTGACGTGCTTTCACCGCGGCCGCTTCAAGCGACTGCTGGGGTCGGGCGATCAGCTGGAAATGACTGCGTGCCAGGCTTGGATCGCCCGGTTTGACGGTTTCCGATTCCGGGCTCTGTAGCCAATCGCGTACGGTAGCCGGGACGTCGATGCCATAGCGCTTGAGGATTGCCAGCGCTTCGGCGGAGGTGCTTGGGTCGGCCACAGTCGGGCCGGAGGCGATGACCGTGGCGAGGTCGCCCGGCACATCGGAAATCGCATAGGTATAAACAGTGGCAGGCCAGCAGGCCTTGCCGAGACGGCCGCCTTTGATCGCCGAGAGGTGTTTGCGTACGCAGTTCATCTCGCCGATGGTGGCGCCGGATTTGAGCAGGGCTTTGTTGATCGACTGTTTGTCGGAAAGGGTAATCCCGGCCGCCGGCAGTGCCAGCAATGCAGAACCACCGCCTGACAGCAGGAAGATCACGCGGTCGTCTTCGGTCAGGTTGCTGACCAGTTCCAGCACGCGCTTGGCGACGGCCAGACCGGCAGCGTCGGGCACCGGGTGGGCAGCTTCGACCACTTCGATTTTTTCGCACGGGGCGCCGTGGCCGTAGCGGGTAACGACCAGGCCGGAGACTTCACCCTTCCAGCAACGCTCGACGACTTGGGCCATGGCGGCGGCAGCTTTGCCGGCGCCAATGACGATCACCCGACCGCTGCGATCAGTGGGCAAGTGAGCTTCGAGGACTTGTTGAGGATGGGCCGCGTCGATGGCGGAGGCGAACAGGTCGCGAAGAAATTGTTGCGGATCGATCGACATGGCGAGCTCCCGGAATTCTTGTTATTGGGACAAAGCGAAATCAGGTGTTGCGACGCGGTCCTGTGGAAGCTGGCTTGCCTGCGATTCAGGCGACGCGGTATTTCGGGCAGACCGAGTCGATACTATCGCAGGCAAGCCAGCTCCCACAGGGGCCGAGCCAGCTTCAGATTGTTGTTATTTATCGCGGATCGAGAAATTCGCCATGTGTTCCAGACCTTTGATCAGCGCCGAGTGATCCCAGTTGCTGCCACCGATGGCCGCGCAGGTGCTGAACACTTGCTGGGTGTTAGCGGTGTTCGGCAGGTTGATGCCCAACTCGCGAGCACCGGCCAGGGCCAGGTTCAAGTCCTTCTGGTGCAGGCTGATGCGGAAGCCCGGATCAAAGGTGCCTTTGATCATGCGCTCGCCGTGCACTTCAAGGATTTTCGACGAGGCGAAACCGCCCATCAGCGCTTCACGCACCTTGGCTGGATCGGCACCGTTTTTCGAGGCGAACAACAGGGCTTCGGCGACGGCCTGGATGTTCAGCGCAACGATGATCTGGTTAGCCACTTTCGCGGTCTGACCGTCGCCATTGCCGCCCACCAGTGTGATGTTCTTGCCCATGGCCTGGAACAGCGGCAGTACGCGTTCAAAGGCATCGGCATCGCCACCGACCATGATGCTCAGGGTCGCGGCTTTGGCGCCGACTTCACCGCCTGACACTGGCGCGTCGAGGTACTGGGCGCCTTTTTCGTTGATTTTCGCAGCGAAGGCTTTGGTGGCGGTTGGGGAGATCGAGCTCATGTCGATCACGACTTTGCCTTTGCCAACACCGGCGGCGATGCCGTCAGCGCGGAACAGCACGTCGTCGACCTGCGGGGTGTCCGGCACCATGACGATGATGAATTCAGCTTCCTGAGCGACTTCTTTCGGGTTCGCGAGGGCGACGGCGCCAGCGGCGATCAGGTCGGCGGGCGCAGCGTCGTGGTGTTGCGACAGGAACAGGCTGTGACCGGCTTTCTGCAGGTTCAACGCCATTGGGTGGCCCATGATGCCAGTGCCGATAAATCCGATTTTAGCCATGAGAAATTCCTCTTATTGTCTTGCTCCCGACCCTGAGTCGGTGAGCTTTGTGGCGAGGGGATTTATCCCCGTTGGGCAGCGAAGCGGCCCCAAATTTGTTTTCGCTGTGAGTCAGGTAGAGCGCATGTGCCGGTTTTACGACTGCTTCGCAGCCGAACGGGGATAAATCCCCTCGCCACATGGGCTCGCTCCCACAAGGGTTCTGCGTCAGATCAAATTGCGTTATGGGTTTTGAGCCAGCCTAGGCCGGCTTCGGTGGTGGTCAGCGGTTTGTATTCACAGCCGACCCATCCCTGATAACCGATGCGGTCCAGGTGTTCGAACAGGAAGCGGTAATTGATTTCACCGGTGCCAGGTTCGTTGCGTCCCGGGTTGTCGGCCAACTGGATATGGTTGATCTCGCCCAGGTGCGCAGCCATGGTGCGGGCCAGGTCGCCCTCCATGATTTGCATGTGATAGATGTCGTATTGCAGGAACAGGTTGGCACTGCCGACCTGTTCGCGAATCGACAGGGCTTGCGCCGTGTTGTTCAGGTAGAACCCCGGGATGTCGCGGGTGTTGATCGCTTCCATCACCAGTTTGATGCCCGCCGCTTGCAGCTTGTCGGCTGCGTACTTGAGGTTGGTGACGAAGGTTTTTTCGACCGTGGCGTCGTCGACACCTTGTGGACGAATACCGGCCAGGCAGTTGATCTGGGTGTTGCCCAGCACTTGCGCGTAAGCGATGGCCAGGTCGACACCGGCGCGGAATTCTTCCACCCGATCCGGCAGGCACGCGATGCCGCGTTCGCCCTTGGCCCAGTCACCGGCCGGCAAGTTGAACAGCACTTGGGTCAGGCCATTGGCGTCGAGCGTGGCTTTGATTTCAGCCGAGCTGAAATCGTAAGGAAACAGGTACTCGACACCACTGAAACCAGCCTTGGCGGCAGCTTCGAAACGGGCAAGGAAATCCTGTTCGGTGAACAGCATGGACAGGTTGGCTGCGAAACGCGGCATGGTGGTCTCCTGTAAATTCAGTTCCCTGTAGCAGCTGTCGAGGTACGAGGCTGCGTTGGGCTGCGAAGCGGCCCCCGGCGGCGGTCCTGCGGACACGCAACGCAGCCTCGTGCCTCGGCAGCTGCTACAGGTACAAGGTCGTTCTTAATCCAACAACGAAATCGCAGTCGGTGCGTCGTTGCCGACCAACGCCAGGTCTTCGAATTCGTTGACGGCGTTGATCTCGGTACCCATGGAAATGTTGGTCACGCGCTCCAGAATGATCTCGACGATGACGGGCACCTTGAACTCTTCGATCAGTTCCTGAGCCTTGCGCAGGGCAGGCTGGATCTGATCCGGTTCGAACACGCGCAGTGCCTTGCAGCCCAGACCTTCGGCCACTGCGACGTGGTCGACACCGTAACCGTTGAGTTCCGGAGCGTTCAGGTTATCGAAGGACAACTGCACGCAGTAGTCCATATCGAAACCGCGCTGCGCCTGACGAATCAGCCCCAGGTACGAGTTGTTTACCACAACGTGAATGTACGGCAGCTTGAACTGCGCGCCCACGGCCAATTCTTCGATCATGAACTGGAAATCATAGTCGCCCGACAGCGCCACGACCTTGCGGGTCGGGTCTGCCTTGACCACGCCCAGCGCAGCCGGAATGGTCCAGCCCAATGGGCCCGCCTGGCCGCAGTTGATCCAGTGGCGAGGCTTATAGACGTGCAGGAACTGTGCGCCGGCAATCTGCGACAGACCAATGGTGCTGACGTAGCAGGTGTCTTTGCCGAACACCTGGTTCATCTCTTCGTAAACGCGTTGCGGCTTGACCGGCACGTTATCGAAGTGAGTCTTGCGGTGCAGGCTGGCTTTACGCTGTTGGCAATCTTGCAGCCAGGCGCTGC
>Ga0247812_10000678_pt1 | contig 20373 bp, 19 predicted proteins | sample UWRJL149409B1_FD_178011 | JGI IMG/M metagenome (GOLD analysis project Ga0247812, IMG submission 178011) | Plant litter microbial communities from Arlington Agricultural Research Station in Wisconsin, United States - UWRJ-L149-409B-1 | ecosystem: Environmental > Terrestrial > Plant litter >...
TCTAAGTTTATTTGAAAATTTATCTCGGGGGATTTCATAGAAAGATTCTGTCATTTTGCACATAGTTGGTTTACACTTGTCGCTAACGTTCTCGCGCTACAAGCAGTTTGGGACTAAATTAAACTCATTCTTCGGATTTGCCAAATCTTCCAAATACAAAACCAACTTCAAATTAAGCCTAATCCCCAAATCGCTTGTAGCGTGTGTTATGCGTAGTTACTTTATACGTCCAACTTTTTCAGCAACTTTTATATATTCTTCAGATTCGACAAATTCGACAGCTTCAGAGATTATTTTTTTTAGTAACTCTTTTTCACTCTCTAAAATTTTTGCTCCGAATTCCGCAACTTTGATTTCTGAAAGTATTTCTGTTTCTAATTCTGATCGGATTTCAATTTCTTTATTATTTAGTAATAGACTTCCAGGTAATGGTGATTTTTCTCGATTTGTTAAAGAAACTTTTTGGACAAATTCAACATCATAAAAAAGCGATTCATTCTTTTTCATTTTTAACGTTATGGTTCCGCCATCCATCCAACAATGAACATCTTCAATTATAACTATCTTTTTCATATCAAGATTCAGTTTGTGTAATTACGCATAACGTTTGGTCGCTTGGCGATGTGGCGGATTAAGGAAGTCTAATCTTTCGGTTAATGACTAATTTCCCCAAGTATAAGACCATCTTTAAATTAAGACTAATCCCGCCATATTGCCAAACGACGGTTATGGGCTGTGATTTTTTGTTTAATGTAAGCGTATTTTCAATTCTTATTTTTTCAATTGCGTTTCCAACTTTCAAACTTCTCTTTTTAAAGTTTCTGCATTTCGATTCCAATTTTAACGTTTCTACTTTTCAAAATCTAACTTTACATTTTTATTTTTTTTACACTGTTTCGCCGTTCTGAATCACAAATTTTAATAATTCCATTAATATTTATCATAAAAATATTAGCGTAAATTCAACCGGAATTATATGAGGTGTTAGTAATAGTTATTTTAATCCTAAATATTCCATATATTCATCAAAATTCAAAATAGTATTATTTGGATTAGTTCCTAATGCGCTTTTTATCATTGCTTTGTCTGATGTTACAAATATCATTTTTGAATTCTGAACAGAATTTTGTCCTACATAAAACATCATTTGAATGTCCCAAATAAAATTAGTTCTATTCTTTTCGAATAAATTAAAATCGCTAGTTATCATATTTTCAAAAACCGATTTATAAAGAGCTATTGGTTCAGGAAATATTTTAACAAACTCTTCTGCCATTGGTAGAAGTTCATTCATTAATTCATCTTGACTTTTTGCTTCTAACTGACCTTCTTCTACTAATAATCCGCGAGTTATAAAAAGATAACCTAAAGCAATGGAAATTGATGTTTCTTCTTTTCTTACGCTTTCAAGAGCTTTTTTGCGACCAATTGGGTCATTTTCAAAAACGTTCCATCCATTTCGGTTTGGGTCAATTACTTCTAGAAACTTTTCCATTTCTTCCGCAAATCCTTGCTCAACGTCTTTTACATCTTTAGCGTTTAAATTCAATTTATGTTGAAATTTTGTTTCAACATATTTATTCGGGTTTTTGGCAAAGTGATAAACCATTTGTCCAAATGCTTTATTTGTTTCTACTCTACGGTTAATAATTTTATTAAAGAACGATTTGCTGATTAATAATTCAGGTGTAGGAATCATTGAATAGTCAGAATTGTTTCCACTATGAAAATAAAGTGCTTTTATTGCTTTTAAGCACTTTATATAAGAACTGTCTTTTTTATTTGCAATATGTGCAAGCAATTCTTTCGCAACAATCGGATTAAGTAACGACTCAATTCCATTTTGTTTTTCTCGATGATTTACTTTTTTGATTAAGGCATCAATACCTTTATTTGTTTTATTGGTTACTAAATACCTATAAGCATTTGTATCGAAAATAACTTTTTCCATCCGTTTATTTAATTTTAATCTGTTAGTTTTTTTAGGGATCATAGCCCATAACGTTCTCGCGCTACAAGCAGTTTGGGATTAAATTAAGCCTTATCTTCGGATTTGCCAAATCTTCCAAATACAAACCAATTTTTCCATTAAGCCAAATGCCCAAATTGCTTGTAGCGTGTGTTAGCAGTAGTACTTATTTTCTGTCAGCATTATTTTCGGATATTATTTTTACTATTTCAAACAAACTTGGATAGACAGAGTTTACAATAGCACAGTCCCAATTGTCTCCCGAACACATTGGATAATCTGTCATTCCTCCTTTTGGAATACCAATATTATCTTTAGTCAATAAAATTTTATTTGTTTTACTGGAATATAATTCAATATTTGTTTGAACTCTTAATTCTCCGTTCTCTTTGTAAAATCTTATTTTCGGAAAGTTTATAATAAAAAAATTTTGTCTGCCGTTGGCAATTTCGGTATATTTTTCTGTATCCGAAGTTGAATTTAATAATGATACCAAAACAATTCTTGGTTTTATTTTAAATGGCTTATAAAGTCTGTAAGAAATATATTCTCTAACAAGCATTGATATATAATTGTCGATTGTCACACTATCATAAAAATTAAGTTCGTTGTCAAACATTAATTTTGTGTAATCAGGTTGCTTATTGAATTCTTCAATTTCTGACTGTTTCTCTTTTAATTTCTGTTCTTTTTTAAGACTTCGGTTCTCTAAAACTTCTTTTTTTAGTTTATTATATTCAGTCAAATAGTTATCGGAAACTTCAATTTTGTTTGGTGATAATACAATAATTTTCAATGTATCTTTTTGTTGTCCAAATGAAATATTGAAGACTAAAAGGCTAAATATTATTTTCAGTGTTTTCACATTCATAAGTTCAACTAATATTTTTTAATGGTAATTCAATTCTCCTGTTGTCACGAGGTATTACTGCTAACGTTCCTGCGCCTCTAGCTGTTTGCAACTTATGAAAACGAGTCTTTTCGGCTTAACGAAAATAGGAATTAAAAACGATAATTCCACTAAACTTGCAAATAGCTAGAGACGTATGTTGTGCGAGGTTGCGACACGTAAAGTGAGCAAGTTCTGAAAATCGACAACAGTTCGGTTATGCGGTTTCAATGTTATTTTCTGCTTTCAGATTTCTATTTTCCAGGTTCTAATTTTTCAGCTTTAGTTTGTCAAAATCCAGCTTTAAAGTTCTGATTTTCAGATTCCAAATTTTCAAGTTTCGGTTCGTCAAAATCCAGCTTTCAAGTTTCTGCTTTTTAGATTCCAATTTTCCGTTTTCCAATTTTCCGTTTTCCAATTTCGGCTGTCAATTAGTTTTCGGTTTTCCGCTTTCCAATTTGGGAGCAATCACGCACAACGTTCTCGCGCTACAGCGGGTTTGGGACTAAATTAAGCCCATTATTCGGATTTGCCAAATCATCACAAATACAAAACCAACTTTCCATTAAGCCAATTGCCCAAATCCGTTGTAGCGTGTGTTAGCAGTAGGCAAATTTTTACAAGTATTCCTTAAACTGTTCTTCTTTTAGTGATTTCCACTCTTCTTTTATAATACTAAAATACACATCATTTTTACTCTTTCCACTTGAGTCTATATAGTTATTTCTAAAAAGCCCTTCTTTTTTTGCTCCAAGTTTTTCAATAGCTCTTTGCGATTTTAGGTTTTCTTCGTCTGCGCTAAATTGAATACGTCGAAATCCTATTGATTCAAATCCAAAATTTAACAATTCATATTTACACGCTTTATTTAGTCCTGTACCTTGAAACTCTTCACCATACCAAGTCCAACCTATTTCACATTTTTCACTTGAATGGTTTAAATATCCATAACGTGTACTTCCCGCAATTCGGTTATTTAGTTTGTCAATTATTAGGAAAGGATAGCAAATTCCGCTGAGTTTATCTTTAATTGTATTTTCTATATATTTATCAAAATCTTCCTCATTTTTAATAAACATCCCCATAAAATTCCAAATCCCATCAGCGAATATTATTCCTTTAAGCTCTTGATTTCTATGATTTTCAAAAGGTATTAACAATACTCTTTCATTTTCAAGTATTATTTCTGTTTTCAATATTTCAGCGTTCATTTCGTTTTTTTTTTTGCTTACTGCTAACGTCCCCGCGCTACAAGCAGTTTGGGACTAAATTAAGCCCATTCTTCGGATTTGCCAAATCTTCTTCCAAATACAAAACCATTTCACATTAATCCTAATCCCCAAATTGCTTGTAGCGTGTGTTGTCGGCTGTTTTTTTATTTAAGTTTGTTGATTATTTTTTTAATGTTGACTTTTCTACTACTTTTGCTTAACTACTTCATTTTAAATAGAAATTCCTTTTATAGAAGCGGTTATCATAAAATAGTTATCTGACAAGCAGGGCTTTAACCGTTAATGTTATTTTCAAAAACACCATAAATAAAGATACTTTCTGGGCCTCTATCTCCATCTATAGAATAGATAACAATTAAATCATTATTTTCTGAAAGCATTAATTCTCTAGAATTATGATTGGGAGAATAAGCATAATAAACACCTTTTTCTTCTTTTATTTCTAGTTCATATTGTTTTGCTAATAACTCTAGTTTTTCTTTATTAAAATGGCTAAAAGTGGATAATGTTTTTACATTCTCTTTTATGTTGTTAATTCTTTTTTTACCAACTTCTACATAAGAATTGCTCCATACTGAATAATCAGTTGAGCTTAACCAATTATCATATTGGTTAATTACCTGATGTGATTTTAAACCATCAAAAAAAGTATAATTAAATGTAATTTCTTCGAATGTTTTTTTATCTGTATTCATTTTTAGAGAACTTGAATAATCAAATAGGTAATTCTTCCAATCTCGAATCATTTCATAAATCTCTTGTGTAGGTATTACAGCAATTGACTTCCATTCATTGTATGTATCAATAACTTCAGAAACATCCTTTCTACAATCGATAGAATATACTTCATATCCAAAATCATATTGCTCTAATTCTCCATTAAGTACTTTTTGCAAAAAAGTAACTATTTCTTCAAGATAATCAAATCTTAAATTAGAAATTTCTGTGAGAAAATAATCTCCATATTTCTCTTGATTTTCAATAAAAATCACGGGACTATTTTTTGTTAGTCCGTCTCGGTCATCAAAATATTCATAAATCTTAAATGTATAATTCATCTTAAAATTATCTTTTCTTAGGAAAATAAGAATTGTCATCAGGCAAAATAGCCGACAACGTTCTGGCGCTACACGAGGTTTGGGATTAAAGAGGCGAGATTTTTCCATTATGCACAAATTTTCCAACTACAAAACCATCTTTAAATTCAGCCAAATGCCCAAATCTCGTGTAACGGCTGTTAGCACTCGTTACTTAACTTGTTTCATTATTGTTTGATCAATTGGCAGACAATCTGTCTCAAGAGAATCTTTTTGGACATAACTGATAGTTGCTTCGCTTTTGTCTCGTTTTAATTGAATGCTAATTTTATATTCATTTTCTTCTTTTGTGAATATAGAAAAGTCATCATGATTTTCTTTAATGGCTAAACCAAAATATTCTGTATCACATGGAAGTGTTTCTGTGTACAAATAGAAATCAATATTTTTATTTTCTAGATAATTAATTGCTAAATATTGAATTTCTTTTCCTTCTGCTTCGTCATTGCTACTCAATTCAAAAACATAAACATTTGAATATTTCTCTTTTAGATGATTCAACATTTCATCTTCTGGCATATTTTTATTGAGAAGACCATCTTTGGTTAAACTTGAACTTTTGCCAATTTGTTTTCGAATAGGATTTTTTGAATTTTCGTGTTTACAGCCTACTAAAAAATACGCGCTTACTAATAGTAAAATAATTCGATTCATTTTCTGAAAATATTTTAGGTTTCTCATGTGTTCTGGTAATGAGTGCTAACTTACTTATACCAGCCATAAAATGGCTTCAATAAGCTGTTTTTGTGTTGGCTTTATGCCATAAATTGGCTTTTTTTATTAAATGCTAATATAGAACTATTTTACTACAAATCATCAAAGGGACTTTTAATTTGCTGCAGACTTTTTGTGCTTACATGTGTGTAAATTTCTGTTGTTCTGCTGCTGCTGTGTCCTAAAAGTTCCTGAATAAATCGGAGGTCGGTTCCGGATTCCAATAGGTGAGTAGCATAGCTGTGTCGAAGCCAATGCAAACTTACAGGTTTTTGAATATTGCTTTTCGCTAGGGCTTGCTTCAAAACGTTTGATAAGCTGCGTTCGTCGTAAGGTTCGCTTTCGTTTCTTCCTTCAAACAGCCAGGTTTTTGGTTTATAACAGATATAATAACTTCGCAGCATTTCTAAAATTTTTGGAGATAGCGGAACGATGCGGTCTTTTTTTCCTTTTGATTGTTTGACCAGGATTAAGTTTCGTTTGGAATCAATATCGGCAGGTTTTAAGTTTAATAATTCACCGCGTCTTAATCCACAACTATAGATTAATGAAAGCATTGTTTTGTGTTTGATATTATGGTGAGCATTTAATATGAGTTTCACTTCTTCTTTGCTTAATACATTGGGTAACTTTTTTTCACCTTTTGGACGATGAATGTTTTCTACTTCCATTTTTTTGTTCACTACAGTTCTGAAAAATAATTTAATAGCATTTACAATCTGATTTTGATATGAGGCCGAAATATTGTTTTTTAATATATGCTCATTGTTGTACGTAATGACATGTTCATTCGTGATTTCTGAAATTGGAAGTTGTCGATGAAAAACCAAAAACGATTTTAAAGCCTCTGTGTATGTTCTTATAGTATTGGCACTGTAGCGTCTGGAAGCAAGCCAATAGCTAAAATTTTGCACAGCTAAAATCCCTTCTTCTGACGGGAATGATAAATATGCCTCAGGTATTTTAAAATGTACTCGGTTATCTTCATTATCCGGTAAATGCCATACTTTTAAGGTTTGACACCATTTGGCATCTTCAAATTGCTTGATCCGTTCAATTAATTGTGCATTTTTTTCAAAATAGACAGCAATTCGGATTTCTTTTTTATGATGGATTAATTTGGAGGACCAATTCATTTTTTTAATTTAAGGAAAATTAAATATAAGAAAATTCTGTTTTAAATTTAATTTCTCATAATTAAAAATAAACTTTCTTATGAAAATGACTGCCGCATGAGGGATAGCAGCGGTATCGCCCAATTTAGAAAAACAAGGCTTTTTGCCGTAGTTTTTGTTAATTGGGAATATAGCGAATAGCCCGACCCGCTTTTTCTGCGGGGCATGCCCAAATAAAAAATCCGATTTGTGTTATTCAAATCGGATGTATAAAAAGTGCTATAATTTACTTTATTTTCATTTTTGTGACTTTGCAACAGATTTAATAAGCAACAGTACAAAAATATTTCCTTTACTTAATGGTATTGGAAGCTAAGAAGATGCAGATTAAAAATAGGTTCCAAATTTTAATGAATACTTTCAATTATATTTTCCTGCTGTCTTCTCGATTTTGGTGTAACTTCAATTCGATTAAAATCATCTTCAGAACCATAACCAACAGCCATTGCAAACAAAGGTTTATAGTCCGGCATATTAAGAATCGATTGGTATTTATCAGATTCAATACCTTCCATAGCTGTCGAATCGAGACCCAATGCAATACTGGCAGTCAAACCAACTCCCAGGGCAATATATACTTGTTGGGAAAACCATATTTTTAAATCGGCTTCCGGCTTGCTGGCCTTAATCTGGTTGTACCAATTTCTTCTGGCTTCCGGTAATTCAGTGTCAACGATTTCCTGAAAAGCATCCAGATCATCTGCAACACTAAAAACGACCAATAGTTTCGCCTGATTTATTTTTTCGGTATTGTGCATCGAAACCGAAGCCAATTTTGCCTTAATCTCCGGATTTTCTACAAAAGTAAATTTCCAGGGCTGAATATTTATGGAAGAAGGTGTAAGGAATAATACTTCTTTCAAAGCCTCAATTTTTTCCTGAGGGATTACCTTGTCAGCGTTGTACTTTTTTGCTGAGTACCTTTTTTTCATTAATTCTAAAATATCCATAGTCCTGTTTTTTAAACGTTTTATCAGATTAGTTATAAAACACAAAGTTAATCCGATTACTTGAATATTTTAATACTTTTTGGATTGTTTCTGTTGGTCAAAAATTACCCGTTAGAACTTAATTTTTTTTCGTTTTCTGTCTGAGGTTTTCCGCTGGCATTTGGTTGTCCTTTGCCTGTAGTAATCAGTTTTTTTAAGCTATTCTGAATATAATTGGTCCACGAATCTCTGCAAATATCAAAACATTCGTAATCCGGAACCAAGCCAACGTGTGTAAATCGAAGTTCTGTTTTACCTTCTTTCTCCCTAATTTCAAAGGTTGGCTTTGTACCGGTCCATTCGGTTTCGTCTTCTGTAAACTTAAAATAGTTTTTCTCAACAAACCAAACGATTTTTTGATTCGGAATCACTTCAGTCAATTTTACTTTACAACGGTGAATATCTTCATAATGGTAGTTAAATTCATCATTAAGTTTCGCTGCATTCCCTTCAATTTCTTCCGACCACCAGCCACGGACATTCGTTACGGCATTAAAAACTTCTTCAGGAGATTGTTCTACTGTTATCGCTGTGGTAAAATCTGTTGCACTCATTTTATATGATTTTTCAAATTATAAGCACAAATTTATTGTTTAAAAATCAATACCTTAGGGGTATTAACGGACAAGTTTAAGCGCCAATTCGGACAATTTCGTTCTTCTTAAGTTTTGTCTTTCTGTGCGAAGTCAAAGATTTGCTTTAAATTTTTTAAGAAGCAGAAACGATAATTTTCATCAGAACCATTTGTCCTGCTGTCCGCTATATCTTTTGTGCCAAACCCCGGCACAAAAGGATGCCGCTTCCATCAGGGCTAGGGCAGAGGTCTGTTTTTCACAAGACATATATATTTAAATTAAAAGGTAATAGTTTGTTTGTTTAGTCAAATCCGTTTTAACTTGAAAGAATTCAGATTCAGGTATAATTCTAATAAATTAAAACGGACTTTAAGTTTTCATTTTTATAATGGGTTATTTTTTCGATGCAAATATAGCATCCAAACCTTCCATTGCTATGGTAAATCCTTCTTTGAAGCCCATTTCGATTATTTTTTCCAGATCAGAAAGGTTTTCATGCTTTATAGCAATGTCAATAAAGGTTGTCTCATTTTGTTCCGTAAAACTCACATCCCAATCCGAACGCGGAAAATCAGCATTTAAATTGTCTTCGCTGTCGCAAAAAGCGTCCAGGTATTTAAAGTTAGTTTTTGGCGATATCGATGTATAATCTGCCAATGCCCAATGTTCTTCGCCTTCTGGTCCAACCATGGCATATATTCTTTGTCCGCCTTCTTTAAAGTCCATTTTCTTCGTTCTGGATTTCCATGGGGCAGGTGCCCACCACTGGTCCAGTAATTCGGCTTCTGTCCAGGCTGACCAAACGTTGGCAAGTGATGCATTAAATTCTCGTTTTACATTGACCGTACTATTTTCTTTATCTACGGTAAAGTCCATTAAAAGATTAGATTTCATTTTCTTTAGATTTTAAATTAATTAATACCTGATCCAACTGGCTGAAATAAATTGTTTCAGCTAATTGTCAATTTCTATTCAATTGATAAAAATATTCTCTTGCTGATATTGGCTCCAGTATAGGAAAGAGTTATTTTCATTTGAATGAATTTAAATACGCAATCAATCAGTTGCAAATATAAATAATTTTTTAGTGTTGTAAAGCAATTTATGCTTTTTTAACCGTAATGCATTAGTTATCAAATAAAAACATAAAAACAATAAAAAACAAGGGTAGTGGATATTTGGATACGCATGAGGGATAGAAGTGGTATCCTTTTGTGAAGAGAAACGCAACAAAAGATTTAGCGAATAGCCCGACCCGCTTTTTATGCGGGTCATGCCACAAAAAAATCCGACTTGCTTTCACAAATCGGATTCTTAAATTGAAATTTATATATAACTGTAAACGGTATGTATTACAAGTGAATTACTTCGCCGTAAGCATCAGCAACAGCTTCCATAACCGCCTCGCTCATAGTTGGGTGAGGGTGGATCGATTTAAGGATTTCATGACCTGTAGTTTCAAGTTTACGTGCAACAACTGCCTCAGCAATCATATCTGTAACTCCGGCACCAATCATGTGGCATCCTAACCATTCTCCGTATTTGGCATCGAAAATTACTTTTACGAAACCGTCTGGAGTTCCGGCAGCTTTTGCTTTTCCTGAAGCTGAGAATGGGAATTTACCAATTTTTAATTCGTATCCTTTTTCCTTAGCTTGTTTTTCAGTTAAACCTACAGAAGCAATTTCAGGAGTTGCATAGGTACAGCCAGGAACGTTTCCGTAATCGATTGGGTCAACATGCAATCCTTTTATTTTCTCCACACAGTTGATTCCTTCTGCAGAAGCTACGTGAGCCAAAGCCTGGCCCGGCGTAACGTCTCCAATTGCGTAGTATCCAGGAATGTTAGTTGCGTTGTAAGCGTTTACCAGGATTTTATCTCTGTCAACAGCGATACCCACTTCTTCTAAACCAATGTTTTCGATGTTTGTTTTGATTCCAACTGCAGAAAGTACGATGTCAGCTTCCAAAATTTCTTCTCCTTTAGCTGTTTTCACAGTAGCTTTTACTCCTGCTCCTGAAGTGTCTAATTTTTCTACAGAAGAATTAGTCATTACTTTGATACCTGCTTTTTTCAAAGATTTTTCAAATTGTTTTGAGATATCTTCGTCTTCTACCGGTACCACATTTGGCATAAATTCTACAATAGTAACATCTGTTCCCATAGAATTGTAGAAATGAGCAAATTCCACTCCAATAGCACCTGAACCTACAATAATCATAGATTTTGGCTGTGTTGGCAAAGTCATTGCCTGACGGTATCCAATTACTTTTACACCATCCTGAGGTAAGTTTGGCAATTCACGTGAACGTGCTCCCGTAGCGATTATAATATGGTCTGCACTATATTCTGTAACTTTATTGTCTTTGTCTGTAACGTCAAGTTTTTTTCCCGGTTTTAGTTTTCCAAAACCTTCAATAACATCAATTTTGTTTTTTTTCATCAGGAAAGTAACTCCTTTGCTCATTCCTTCAGCAACTCCACGGCTGCGTTGTACAACGGCAGAGAAATCTTTGTCGAACTCAGAAACTGTCAATCCGTAATCAGAAGCGTGTTTTAGATAATCAAAAACCTGAGCAGATTTTAGTAATGCTTTTGTTGGGATACATCCCCAGTTTAAACATACACCACCTAGGTTTTCTTTTTCAACTACGGCTACTTTAAAGCCCAATTGTGATGCTCTAATTGCAGTAACATATCCGCCGGGACCACTTCCTAAAACAATAACGTCGTATTTCATTTTTTGCTTATTTATTTGTTATTTGTTAAAAAATGCAGTAGCTAACGCTCGTGTCATTTTTTTGGTTTTTAGTATTAAATACCGAAAATGAGGTTTATATTTCCGAAACTCACTTTTCCGATTTTTCTTTGTTATTTGTGATTGCGAATTTAAGGATTTATTTTAAAAAATGATTTAATTTTTATTTTTACCATCCCATATTTTGACCTTTTCACAGAAATCTTATGAATTGTTAATTGTAAATTGTGAATTATTAATTGTAAAATGCTATTTTGAAGATAAATCTGAAAAAAATGCGTGTTTATAAAATAAACAAAGTCCAAGAAATTTATAATTCTTAGACTTTATTTAAAATGATATTATTATCATTAATAATCACAATTCATTATTAAATTTTCACATGTCCCCAGTTTTCACCACTGGCAATTCTCCTGATTTGCATTTCGCTGACGCCAAATTGTTTGGCAATCATTTTTAAGCGTGTTTTTTGTTCAGGCCTGGCCAGCATTTTTTTGATCAACATCACTTTTGTGGTAGTTAATTTTCTGCCATCCGCTTTGATGTTATGTTCTATGAGGTTTTTCTTGGCACGGATTACATGTGGACTTTTACGACTGTGCTCCATCATTTCAGCTTTTGTGGCCCAGCGTAAATTGCTTACATCATCATTGTTTCTGACGTAATCCAAATGAAGTACATACGTTTGATCGTCTGATTTTTTCGGAATAAAATATTGGGCAACCAATTTGTATAAAAAGAGATACTTATTGACAATTTTGCCTTCTTTTTTTACTTTAAATCGAAAAGTTGGATAGCCGTCGCTCAGGCTTCCCTTTAAAATACGGCCATTTTCTATTTCATCAGAAAAACTAACTAAGCGGCCTTTGTTTGAAATGGCATATCGAAGCTGCATCGATAAATCAACTTCTATTTCTTTGAATTGTTCGTTTGGATAAATTCTAATTTGTGGCATTTGAATCTGAATTTAGATTCTCAAATATAATAAATTAAAATTCAAAACTGTCTAAAGTATTGATTTCATTGGCTTTTTTAGGATTATACTAACACAGTTTTAACTTTTGAAACGAATATTTTTATTTTTTTCCAATTTAGTTGGCTACTGAAAATTGAGAATCGTATAAGTTTTTATAATAACCATCAGTTTTGTTTAGCAATTCCTGATGTGTACCCTGTTCTACAATTAAGCCTTTGTCCATTACTACAATTTTATCAGCATTTACAATTGTGGCTAACCGGTGTGCGATAATAATTGAAGTCCTTCCTTTGGTAATCGTCTCCGTAGCGCGCTGAATCAATTCTTCAGAATAAGTATCAATCGATGAAGTAGCTTCATCCAAAATCAGAATACTAGGATTGCTAACATACGAACGTAAAAATGCAATTAACTGGCGCTGTCCGGATGAAAGCATTACACCTCGTTCTTTTACGTCAAAATCATAATTGTCCGGCAGACTCATTATAAAATCGTGTACGCCAATTTTTTTGGCTGCATCCACAACCTGTTCGCGGGTAATTTCTGGATTATTTAAAGTAATGTTGTTGTAAATGGTGTCAGCAAACAAAAAGACATCCTGCAAAACCACTGCAATTTGTTTTCTTAAGGACGCCAGAGTGTAATTTTCTATATTATGACCATCAATAAAAATGCTACCGCTGTTAATTTCATAAAAACGATTCAATAAGTTGATAATCGTTGATTTTCCTGCTCCGGTAGAGCCCACTATAGCAACTGTCTGACTCTTGTCAACAGATAAATTAATGCCTTTAATAACTTCTTCTTCCGGAATGTAACTAAAACGAACATCTTTAAATTCTATGCTTCCTTCAAAAACAGGAGCTTCCAGTGTTCCGGTGTCCTGAATATGATCCTGCGTATCAATAATATCAAAAACACGATTGGCAGCAATCATTCCCAACTGCATCTCATTGAATTTATCCGCAATCTGGCGCAAAGGGTTAAACAGCATTCCGATAAACATAGTATAGGAGAATAAATCTCCAAAAGTGGTAAAATTGTCGCCATTCAAAATTTTAAACCCGCCATAAACCACTACTAATCCTAAAGTTATTGACGAAATAATATCGGCAATAGGGAAGAAAATAGAGTTGTATAAAATTGTTTTTATCCAGGCAACACGGTGTTTGTCATTGATTTTTTTAAAGTTCTCCGCTTCAATTTTTTCTCTGTTAAACAGCTGAACGATTTTCATTCCGGTAACACGCTCCTGAACAAAGGAATTCATATTCGAAATCTGGTTACGTACTTCCTCAAAAGCAACCTGCATTTTACGCTGAAAAATACGGGTAATGTAAACCAGAATTGGCATGGCTACAATTACGATCCAGGTCAGTTTCCAGTTCATGTAAAACATAAAAATAACGACCACCAGCATTTTCATCAAATCACTGATAATCATAAACAGTCCCTGACTGAAAATACGCGCAATCGATTCAATATCAGATACAGATCGGGTTACCAATTGGCCAACGGGAACCATATCAAAATATTTCATTCTGAAGCTCAGTATGTGCTTAAAAAGCTTGTTTCGAATATCCTTTACAATATCCTGCCCCAGCCAGTTGGCCCAAAAAACAAAATAAAACTGGGAGAATACTTCCAGTAAAAGAACAATTCCCATCAGGATAATATACATCAGTAAACCTGTTTTATCCTGTGTTGCAATATAACCATCAACGGTTTGTTTTAATAAATAGGGACGAAGTGCCGCAAAAACAGATAGTGATATTGCAAAACCAATAACGCCGTAATAACGCCATTTATAAGGTTTTGTATATTTTAAAATCCGTTTGAACAATCCGGTATCAAATGCTTTTGCTTTCATTTATTTTTTTATGAGCTTTAAGCTCTGGGCTTTAGGCTTTAAGCTTACTGCTTACTGCCTACAGCTTACAGCTATAAATAATCGTAATCAATTTTGGTAAGAAACAAACCCTGTGCCGGTACAGAAAATCCGGCTTTCTCTCTGCTTTTACTCGCAATAATGTTTTCAAAATCGATAAGTGAAATTTTATGCAGACCAATATTCACCAGAGTCCCTACGATGGCCCGAACCATATTTCTTAAAAAACGGTTTGCCGAAATGGTAAAAATCAATTTATTGTTTTCACTTTTCCAATAAGCTTCAAAAATCGTGCAATCAAATGTATTGACATCTGTATTTACTTTAGAAAAGCATTGAAAATCGGTATGCTTCAGTAAAATTTTGGACGCTTCATTCATTAAAGCGACATCCAGTTTTTGCTTAAAGTACCAACTCAACTCTTCCAGAAATGGATCTTTAATTGTATTGATATGGTATTCGTATGTTCTTTTTGTAGCATCAAATCGGCAATGTGCTTCATCTCCCACCAAAATAATGTCAAAAACAGCAATATCTTTCGGAAGATAAGAGTTGAGTTTGTGAATTAAATTCGGAACATCAATCGTCATTTCAAAATCAAAATGAGCATACATTTCCCTTGCATGCACACCAGTATCTGTCCTTCCGGCACCCATAGTGTTGATAGATGAATTCAATAAAACCGAAAGTCCTTTGTTTAAAGTTTCCTGAACGGATGAAGCGTTGGGCTGAAATTGCCAGCCGTGATAATGGGTTCCGTTATAAGCAAATTGAATAAAATATCTCATTTTAGGTGCAGAGGTTCTGAGATGCAAAGGTACAAAGGTTTTTTTTAAGTTGCTAAGATTGTGAGTTACTAAGGTTCTAAGATTTTTAGTGAATATTGAAAGCTGTTAACTTGTTTTATAAGATATTTGCAAAAAAACTTAGCAACTTAGTATCTTAGCGCCACAAAACTTTCGCATGAAAAAAATCCTTCTGCTTTCCGATACTCATAGTCATATTGATGAGACTATTTTGAAATATGTAGCCCAGGCTGATGAAGTCTGGCATGCCGGTGATATTGGAGATTTAAAGGTAACTGATGCCATAAAAAAACTAAAACCATTGCGTTGTGTATATGGAAACATTGATGATGCAAAAGCGAGATTAGAATTTCCGCTGAACAATAGGTTTTTGTGTGAAAATGTTTCGGTTTGGATTACCCATATTGGAGGATATCCGGGAAAATACAATCCAGCAATTCGAGAAGAGATGCTATCAAATCCTCCAAAGTTATTTATTTGTGGACACTCCCATATTTTAAAAGTGATGTTCGACAAAAAAAACAATTTGTTGCACATGAATCCCGGTGCAGCAGGAAAAAGCGGCTTTCATCAGGTACGAACCATGCTAAGGTTTGTAATAGATGATGATAAAATAAAAGATCTGGAAATAATTGAAATAGAAAAACGAGTGTGATTTTTTTAAATTGGAACCTTGATTTTTATGGAAGTTCCCTGATTCTTTTTTGATTTCACATCAAAATGACCGTTCATATTATTTATTCTGGCCTTGATCTGATTAAGTCCAAAACCTTCGACAAAATTAAATTCGTTGATGTCAAATCCTTTTCCGTTATCATTAATCTGAATATACAGTCCATCTTTGTTTTCAGTCAATAAAACCTGTGCTTTGTTAGCATCGCTGTGTTTTATGATGTTATTTAATAATTCAGAGATGATAAAATAAATTCTGGTTTCAAATTTTTCGTTATACCTGTTTTTGATAGAGACACTGTTTACATACTCAAAATGAAGGGTAGAATTAGAGTTTTTTTCGCACAGGTCATCTAATGCATATAATAAACCAAAACGGACCAAAAGGGTAGGAAGCAGGTCATGAGATAAATCTCTAACTTTATCATGTGTTTCATCTAATATAAACTTTGTTTTTACAATTTCATCAGTCACAATACTATGCTGTGATAAAAAGACATTCAGGTGCATTCCGGCAGAAGACAAAGAAGCACTAATAGTATCATGTAAAAACAATGCAATTTTTTTCCGCTCATTTTCCTGACCGTCAATGCTTGCGTTAATTATATTTTGATGAATTTTGTTCTGGATGTTTTTAATTCTGTTTTTTTGTTTCAGCTTGGTATTTTGATAAAAAAAGTAAAATAATATGATACTGACAATAAACAAGGATAACATTATAGTAATGATCTTTTTGTTTCTTTCCTTTTCAGAATGAAATTGTTTTTCTTTCTGTTTGCTTTGCACCTCTATTTTGTCAATCTCTCTTTTATATTCGTCAACTTCAAGATTGATACCAGCTACGTTAGCTTTTCTCATGCGTTCTTCATCATCAAAATCATCCGCAATTTTGTTATAGGCTGTTAAGTTTTTATAAGCTTCTTCAAAACGCCCATTTTTGGATAAAAATTTTGCATACTCCTGATGCGCATAGGATAAATCAGATTTCTCATCATATTTTACTCCATTTTCAATAGCTTTTTTAAAATTAAATTCTGCTTTCGTATTGTTATTGATGTTACCGTAGTACATACCATTTAGCATATGTAAAATGGTCAGAATAGAATTTTTATCATCATATTCTTCATGATGTTTATTGACAAAATCTAGATATGGTTGCCCTTCTTTAAATTTTCCGATGTCAAAATAAGCCCAGGCAATGTTTAATTTGGTAAAGACAATCTGTGTTGTATCCTTATCGACTTTGCTAAATTCAAGTGATTTCAGATAATAATCTATTCCTTTTTCGTATTGTTTTTTGTCAAAACAATAAATGTTTCCCAGGTTATTATAAATCCAGTTTTGCAGTTCATAATTATTTGCATTTTCAGCATAAATCAAACTTTTTTTATAATAAAAAAGTGCCTTTTCAGGCTCAGTCAAATTATCAAAATTAGCGGCAATTATATTGTATGCTCTTGCAGTTATATTATCATTTTTGGATAGAATGGCATGATTCAGAAGTGATCTGGACTGTATAAGTGACTTTTCGTTAAAGCCGTTGTGAAGATTATGGATAGCTTCGTTGTAAAGCTTTAGCAGTTCTTTTTCAGAATATTTTTTTTGTTGGCTATAGACACTAATACTACCAGATAAAAAGATAAATAAAAATAGTAGCAGCAATCGGAACATGGACATAAAGAAAAATTAAGGGCTAAAAATACATTTTAAAATTTTTAAAATCAAATGTATAAGTTAGTTTTTTAGGAGTTTTCTTTAAAAAAAAAATGATTTTCTAGATATTCTAAATTATATTCCAAATAACTGACTTTATACAATTATTGATTTACCCTGATTTGTATGCGTTTTATTATTGTCAAAATAAAAATCTATTCTGCCCAAATTAATGCCGTAGCAGCCTACCTGATTAACTAAGACATCTGCTCCCGATTTGTTTTTTACAATGGTTGGTTTATCCAGGAAAGTGTGTGTATGTCCGCCAATAATTAAATCAATGTCCTGTGTTAATTCTGCTAATTTCAAATCGCAAATTTTCGAATCATCATCACGATATTTATATCCTAAGTGAGAAAGGCAGATTACGAGGTCGCATTTCTCTTCTTTTTTTAATAGTTGCGTCATGTCCTGGGCAATTTCTACAGGATTATTATAGACAGTTTCCTTATACATTTGTTTGTCAACAAGACCTTCAAGCTGTATTCCTAAACCAAAAACACCAACTTTAATTCCGTTTTTATTAAAAATTTTATAAGGTTTTACAAGTCCATTCATGACTGTGTTTTTAAAATCATAATTAGAGCAGATAAATTCAAAACTGGCATGAGGCATCTGAGCATACAGTCCATCCAAACCATTATCAAAATCATGGTTCCCTATTGTTGAAGCATCATATTTCATCATGCTCATCAATTTAAATTCGAGTTCCCCTCCATAATAATTAAAGTACGGTGTGCCCTGAAAAATGTCTCCGGCATCTAATAAAAGTACATTTGAATTTTCTTTACGAATGGTTTCAATAAGAGCCGCACGACGCGCTACACCACCTTTATTTGCATTTCTTGGGTCATCTGAAGGAAAGGGGTCGATATGACTGTGAACATCATTGGTATGCAAAATAGTCAAATGCTTAATATCGTTATTTCCAAAACTGCTTAATGATAATCCTAAGCTCAATAGCGCAGTACCGGCAGCTGTTTTTTCTATAAATTCTCTTCTTTTCATTTTTTTGGTATTGACAGGTAAAACTAAGATGCTATTTTATTATTTTTCTGTAATTCGGATATCTTTTACAATCGGAATGGTATCTGTTTCCTTAAAATAATCGATTAAAACGTTCCTTAGTTTATAATTCAAATCATATTTCTGGGTGCTTTTAAGGAAAAAAGTCATATTATCACCACCATTCGCCAAGTAGTCGTTAGTAGCTACATAATAAATTTTATTCATATCCAGTGTTTTGCCTTGAATCAGAATGTTTTTTGCCGTTTTATCTTTTGTAATAATAAATGTCATTCCGGATAAAGGGTGTGGTTTTTTCTCCTTAATAATATAGGAAGCCATTTCTGAAATTTGTTCTCCTTTTAAAGCTAAAACAACCATGTTGTTCTCAAATGGCATAATTTCAAAAGCAGTTCGGGTTGTGACATTGCCTTTCGGTAATATTGATCTTATACCGCCATGGTTTAAAAAACACAAGTCAAGATCTTTTTTTTCACGGGCTTTAAAAACCTTATTTCCTCTTTCTAAACAGACATCAGCCATTAGATTGCCAATATTGCTTTGCCATTTTCCAATACTTTTATCCAAAGTTTCCGGACAATAAGCCAGTACATTATCTAAATCCTGATTGATATGGTCACGATAGGGCTGTATAAACTTTTCAATATCTGCATTTTGATTAATTTTATCTGTTACAGGAATTTGCTTTCCTTCTATCTTATTTAGATTATAATTTTTGTTACCACATGAAAACACAATAACAAGTGTTAAGAATATAACAAAAAGTTTTAAAAATCCGTTATACTTTTTTAGTTTTGCCATCTTAAATGCAACTTAAATAATTAATTTTGTAAAGCGGTAAAAGTACTATGTTTTTAAATCTTATAAGGGAATTTTTTGTAAAAAAATCATTAAAAAATGACTCGAATGATGATAAAAAAGAAGTCTTTACCAAAGATGTTCAAACAATTGGTTTACTGATTGATGAAAGTAATTTTAAATACACAAAAGAATTAAAAGAAGAATTAATTCTAAAAGGTATCGTTGAGCAAAACATAAAAGTTATAGTATTCAGAGGTAAAATAAGTAATACGGAAGTGTATTCATTTCCTGTTTTTGGAAAAAATCATATAGATTGGAAAGGAAACATCAAGAACTCATTTGTATCTGAATTTGTAGAAACTGAATTTGATCTTTTGATAAGTTATTACGATTTTGAAAATCCAATTTTGATGATGTTGACCAATTTATCAAAGGCTAAGTTTAAAGTGGGTTTTTCTTCAATTGGAAAAAAAATAAACCGTTGGATGATTAATACCGATTTAGGAAATTACAAAATTTTTGTATCTGAACTTTTTAAGTATCTGAAAAATATAAAATAAAAATATAAAATAAAATATGCAATCATTAATAGGAACGGGTGTTGCACTTGTAACTCCATTTAAAAAAGATTTCTCAATTGATTTTGAAGCATTACAGCGAATTGTTAATTTTTCAATTGACGGAGGTGTGGAATATTTGGTTGTAATGGGAACAACAGCAGAAAATGCTACTCTTACACAATCCGAAAAGGAATCGGTTATTAAAGCAGTAATCGAAATAAATAATGGAAGACTTCCTTTAGTTCTTGGGGTTGGAGGTAATAATACAATGCAGATTGTTGAAGAATTGAAGACGAGAGATTTTTCTGCGTTTGAGGCTATTCTTTCCGTTTCACCTTATTATAATAAACCTACTCAGGAAGGTATTTATCAGCATTTTAAGGCTATTGCCGAATCTTCACCAATTCCGGTAATTTTGTATAATGTACCAGCAAGAACATCAAGCAACATGTTGCCATCGACAGTAATTCGGTTAGCAAATGAATTCGATAATGTTGTAGCAATAAAAGAAGCTGCCGGAGATATGGCACAG
>Ga0247812_10000679_pt1 | contig 20363 bp, 20 predicted proteins | sample UWRJL149409B1_FD_178011 | JGI IMG/M metagenome (GOLD analysis project Ga0247812, IMG submission 178011) | Plant litter microbial communities from Arlington Agricultural Research Station in Wisconsin, United States - UWRJ-L149-409B-1 | ecosystem: Environmental > Terrestrial > Plant litter >...
CCCGAATGTAACCATCGACATCGCGGCTCTGGCGCTCAAAAGCGGCAATGCCGCTGTGCTACGGGGAGGATCCGCAGCCCTCCACACCAACCTTGTTCTCGTGACCGTTCTGCAGGAAGCCATCGCGAGCGTCGGGCTGCCCGCCCTCGCTGTGCAGACCATCGATGAGTTCGGTCGCGAGGGTGCGCAGCAATTGATGCGGGCCCGTGGCTACGTCGACGTACTCATTCCTCGCGGCAGCGCCAACCTGATCAATACCGTTGTCGCCGAATCCACCGTGCCCGTGATCGAAACGGGCGCTGGAGTGGTGCATGTGTACCTCGACGAGTCGGCCGACCTCGACACGGCGGTGGAGATCGTCCACAATGCCAAGGTGCAGCGCCCCAGTGTGTGCAACGCCCTCGAGACGCTTCTGGTGAATGCCTCCGCCGCCGAACGCGTGCTTCCCGCGGTGCTGGGTCGTCTCCGCGACGCGGGCGTCACCATCCACGCTGATGAGCGCACTCGTGCCATCTTCGCCGACACCGTTGCCGCGACGGAGGACGACTGGTCGACGGAGTACATGTCCCTCGACATCTCGGTTCGGGTTGTCGACGACCTCGATGGTGCACTTGAGCACATTCGTACCTATTCGACTCACCACACCGAATCCATCATTACCAACGACCTCGCGCGGGCCGAGCGCTTTCTCGCCGAGGTTGATTCTGCGGTGGTGATGGTCAACGCCTCGACCCGTTTCACCGACGGCGGGGAATTCGGTTTCGGCGCCGAAGTGGGTATTTCAACCCAAAAACTGCACGCTCGCGGACCCATGGGTTTGGCCGAGTTGACGAGCACCAAGTGGGTTGTGCGCGGTACTGGCCAGGTCCGTGGCTAGAATTCATTAGTCCCGATCGGAGAAACGCATGACGCTACTTGCCACCCTTCTCGCTGAAACAGCAGAAGTGCACCACGAACTCTTTATGCCGCCGATCGCTTTTGCGGCGGTAGCTTTTGCCGCATTCCTGGTGCTCGGTGTAACCACGTGGAGCTTCCGCGATGTTGCCAACCGCCACAGCCAGAAGTTCAACAAGGGTGGTCACGACGCCCACGACACCCACGACTCCGGTCACTAGAGCCGTATTTCATGGCCGATAGCGAGCCCCGTCGCGCCCGCATTGGGGTCATGGGCGGAACCTTCGACCCGATTCACAACGGTCACCTGGTGGCCGCGAGTGAGGTGCAGCAGCACTTCGACCTCGACGAAGTGATCTTTGTGCCCACGGGCCAGCCCTGGATGAAGCCGCGGGTGACCGCGGGGGAGCATCGCTACCTGATGACGGTGATCGCCACGGCCGCCAACCCTCGGTTCACCGTGAGCCGCGTGGACATCGATCGCCAGGGTCCGACGTACACGATCGACACCCTGCGCGACATCCGGCGTGAGCGCCCCGATGCCGATCTGCTTTTTATCTCGGGAGCGGACGCCATCGCGCAGATTCTCGAGTGGAAAGACGTTGCCGAACTCTGGTCTCTCGCTGATTTTGTCGCGGTGTCACGACCCGGCCACGACCTCTCCATTAGCGCATTGCCCGAGCAGGGCGTAAGCTCTCTTGAAGTCCCCGCTCTGTCAATATCCTCTACGGATTGCCGGAGCAGGGTGAGCCGGGGCTTTCCGGTCTGGTATTTGGTTCCCGATGGTGTCGTTCAGTACATCTCCAAACACCACTTATATCGGAGTAACTCATGACCACATTCCAGGATCCGCCGCACCAGAGCAGGCGGGCAGTACGACGCAGCGAAGTTCGTCCCGACGAGCAGACTGAAGTCGACGCCCCCGTCCGTCCGGCGACCGCCCGCACTGGTCGTCGCGCCCAGCTTCCGTCGTCCACCGAATGGCAGTCGAACGACGCTGACGGTGACAGTCCCCGCAGCGCCGCGCCCGTCATCGAGCCTTTTACCCTGGCCACCCCTACGATCCCTCAGGTCCCCACCTACAGCGCGCCTGCCTCGCATGCCGCACCGGTGTCACCTGATCTTGTAGAGCGCCCTCGCCCCGCACCCGGTCGTCGTGTGTCGCTTGCCGCTGGCGAAGCCGCGCCGACGAGTGCCATCTCAATTATTTCGGACGAGACGGTTGCCTCGACTGAGGCGGACTCCACGCCCGTCGAGGTTGTCGCTGTAGCCGCCGACGCTGTCGATGCTGACGCCACGTCCGTCGATGAGCCCACCTCTGACACTGACGCTTCCGCCGCCATCGCCGACGCTCCTGTGTCGGCTTCTGATTCCGCCACCGCGACACAGTCCGCTACTGACACGAGCGCAACTGAGGCCGCTGCCGACTCGAGCGCCGCCGAGGCCGACGCTGAGCCGCCTGTTGTTGAACGCACCATGACGCGTCGCGAGCTTCGCGAAATGCGTGTTGCGGCCGAGCGCGCTGCCGGGCTCGATGTGCCCGAGGCGATTGGGGCCATCCTCAACTCCGGCACCATCATCCTCCCGTACCTGTCGTCTGGGCCCACGCGCCGCGTTGAAGACGCTCTCGCCGAGTTCGACGCGATCACCCAGCCGTCCGATGACGTCGAAGAGCCCGCGGAATTCCCGGTTGCTCCCGTGTCGACGTGGGACATGCCGCTTGACCCTCCGCACCACGAGGACGCCGACGAATCGGCTATCGACAGTGACTCTGAGTCCTCGACGGATTCCGCGGCTGCCCCGGCGCTGATCGAACCTCTGCCCACGCCCGCCGTTGTGCCCCCTGTTGTCCCGGTGGACGAGGACGACGATGACGCGGTGGACGAATCGGACAAGGTCGCGTCGACAGAGGGTTCTTCCGCAGACGCCTCCGTTCCCGCAATTGTCGAGCCCGACGCATCCCCCGCCTCTGCCCGGTCCGCCGGTCACTGGTCGGTTCGTGCCGATATGGACGACGACATCGAGTCGCTGGAAAACACCATCACCCGTACCGTTGGCACAACCGGCGCCGTCACTACCAGCGCCCTTGTGCTGCCATCCGTGCCCCAGTCGTCGGACATCACGGCTCCGTTCACCGCGAACGGCGAAACGATGATGACCGGTTCCATCGACCTTCCCCGCAGCCTTGGCTCGACCGGTGTGCACCCGGGCCGTGTTGACACCTCCGACTTCGATCTCGACCCGCACGACCACGAAGTTCCGTCGACCGACTCCGCACCCGTTCGCGCCATCCGCGCCGTTTCCACCCACACCTCCAGCAACGGTATGGTCACCAGCAAAAAGCCCCAGGGCAACCGCATGCTGACGGGTATGGTTGTGCTCGCCTCCACGATGGCAGTCGGCGTCGCCGGCCTGCTGATCGCCGGTTTCGCGCTCCACCTTTTCCCCTAAACCGGACCCCGCACCCCGCACATCCGGGATGCCGCACCACCTCATTTTCTGAACTGTTAAAAGGACCTCGTGACTGCTTCTCCCCGCGCCATCGAACTCGTGAACGTCGCCGCCCTCGCTGCAGACTCCAAGCAGGCCGAAGATCTGGTGGCGCTCGACGTCTCCGGACCCCTCCCGCTCACCGATGTTTTCCTCCTCGCCACCGGCCGCAACGAGCGAAACGTCGTTGCCATCGCCGGCGAGATCGAAGACAAAATGAACGAGGCTGGCGCCAAAACGCTGCGTCGTGAGGGTCGCCAGGAGGGCCGCTGGATTCTCCTCGACTTCGGCGACATCGTGGTGCACGTTTTCCACGAAGAAGACCGTCTCTACTATTCCCTTGAGCGTCTCTGGAAGGATTGCCCCGCAATCCACCTCGACGTTGCGGTCACCGAGCCTGCCGAGTAGTTTTCCGACGACCCCGGTCGTCTGACGCCACAAAGCGTCACAGCATTTCTCCGTGACAGGCCACCACTGTCACACTGATCTTTTCGGTCGCCCGCCGCTGTGTGATCCTTTCTGTCACACTTCGCCGATTCCGGGTGCCCATGATCTCCATCTCCTCCGTCAGTAAAACGTTTGGCGAGGGCGATAACCGCACGGTGGCGCTCGACCAGGTCAACCTCGAGGTCGCACCGGGGGAGATGTTCGGAGTTGTCGGGCAGAGCGGAGCGGGCAAAAGCACCCTCATCCGCACCGTCAACCTTCTTGAGCGACCGGACTCCGGCACCATCCGCGTCAACGGACTTGATCTGACTGCGCTGGGGGAGGACCGCCTCCGCGTTGCCCGCCAGGGTATCGGGATGATCTTCCAACACTTCAATCTGCTCGCGAGCCGCACGGTGCAGGGCAACGTCGAACTGGCTCTCGAAGTGATCGGCGTCGAACGCCGCGAGCGTCGTCGTCGTGCCGCCGAAATTCTCGACCTTGTGGGCCTGACGTCGAAGGCGTCGTCCTACCCGTCCCAACTCTCCGGTGGGCAGAAGCAGCGCGTTGGCATCGCTCGTGCGCTGGCCGCACGCCCCGCAGTGCTGCTCTCGGACGAAGCGACAAGCGCCCTCGATCCCGAGACGACACGGTCAATCCTTGACTTGCTCAAGGGCATCCGGGACGAGCTCGGACTCACCGTTCTCCTCATCACTCATGAGATGGACGTCGTCAAAACCGTCTGCGACTCCGCCGCGCTGCTCGAGGGCGGCCGCATCGTCGAAAACGGTCGTCTCGTTGAACTGATCTCTATGCCGGGCTCTCGCCTTGCCCGCGACCTCTTCCCGCTGGGTGCCTTTGTGGCACGCCCCGGCACCACTGTGATCGACGTGACGTTCAGCGGCGGCAACGCCGACCGCCCGGTCATCGCTCAGCTCGCCAGGGAGCATGGGCTCGACGTCAGCATCCTTGGTGCGGCAATCGAAACAATCGGGGGCAATCAGGCGGGTCGTACGCGACTCGAGCTGCCCGGCACTGACGAGACAATTCACCGCGCCATTGCAGATCTCCGCGGCCAGGGACTCCTCGTAGAGATTGTTGAAGGACTCGCGGCATGATCGATACATCCAGCCCCACTTTCTGGAGCGACCTCGTCGATGTGCTGATCACCGGCACCGGCCAGACGCTGTACATGGTGGGCTTCGCGCTGCTATTCACCGTCATTGTGGGTCTCCCGCTTGGTGTTCTGCTCGTGGGCACCGAACGTGGTGGCCTGTTCGACGCCCCCTTCGGTAAGCGCGGGCTGGGGCGTGTTCTCCACGCCGTCCTGAGCTTTGTGGTGAACCTCGGACGCAGCGTCCCCTTCGTTATCCTGATGATCGCCATCATCCCGTTCACCCGTTTTGTGGTGGGCACCTTCCTCGGCAGCACCGCGGCTATTGTGCCGCTTTCCCTCGTCGCCATTCCCTTCTTCGCGCGCATGGTTGAGATTTCGATCAAAGAGGTGGATGCCGGGTTGAGCGAGGCCGCCCATTCGCTTGGCGCCTCCCGGTGGCAGATCGTCCGCAAAGTTCTTGTTCCCGAAGCGCTCCCCGGAATGCTGCTCGGACTGGCCACAACCGTGACATCCATCATCAACTTCTCCGCCATGGTGGGAACTGTCGGTGGTGGTGGCCTCGGCGACGTCGCATTCCGCTGGGGATACCAGCGCTACAGCACCATCCACATGGTCGCCGTGATCATCATCATTTTTATTATCGTGATGCTCCTCCAGTGGGTTGCCACGCACTACGCGAAGAAGTTCGCCCGGTCGGCAACGGGATCCCGCACGGTCTCGACACCCCGTGATGCACCCCGAGGAACCCCTCGAGACACGCGCAGCGACAGCCCCGTCGGAACACCAACGATCTAGGCCACAGATTTCACCTCGCACCATCGCAATACAGCACCACAGCAGCGCAATCGCTGCACCGCGTCGTTTCCGCAGTGCAGCACCATTGCGGCCGAAGTCAGCATCACGGCCGCGTAGTACCCACCCCCTAAGAGAAGAGTTCTCCATCATGCGATTCACCTCTCGTAACGCGCGCCTTGCTGGTGCCGCCGTTGCTGTTGCCCTGACCGTCGGTCTCTCCGCCTGCTCCTCTGCTGAGCCGGAGGCTTCCGGCAGTGCCGGGTCCGATGACCTGGGCACGATCAAGATCGGCGCCCTCGCGACTCCCGCGGGCGACATCATCAAATTTGTGTCGGACAACCTGGCTGACGACGCCGGACTCACGATCGAGTACACCGAGTTCACCGACTACAACACTCCCAACGTCGCGGTCTCCGACGGCTCGCTCGACGTCAACCTGTTCCAGCACGCGGCGTTCCTCGCCAACTACAACGAGCAGACCGGCGACGAGCTCGTTTCCGTCGGCGACATCTACCTGCCGAGCGCCGCGTTCTACAGCGACTCGCTCGACAGCATCGAGGACCTCGCGTCCGGAGACACCGTCGCCGTTCCCGCCGATCCCTCCAACGAGGGCCGCGCGCTCGAGATTTTGGCCGCCGCTGGTGTGATCGAGACCTCGGAGAACCCGACGTCCCTCGCGGACATCACCGAGACCAACGGAATTGAGTTCATCGAGGTCGACAACGCGACCCTGGCGCAGTCGGTCCCCGATGTGGATGCTGCATTCGTCACGATCTCCTACGCTCTCCTCGCCGGCCTCACCGCTGACGACGCGATCCTCATCGAGTCGGGCGACAGCGTCTACTCGAACGTTCTCGCGACCACCCCGGAGCTCGAGAACGACCCCCGTGTCAAAAAACTCCTCGAACTCCTTCTCTCCCCGGAGACCGCGGAGTTCATGAACGACACCTGGGGCGGACTCGTTATCCCCGCCTCCGAGTAACCACCTCCGAGCAACCACCTCTCTAACGCCGCACGCGGCGCACTGACGCGAGACCCCCGGCCAATCGAGCTAGCGCTCGTGGCCGGGGGTTTTGTGTTGGCAGACACGCCCGGGGGTTACGCAAACAGTCCCGGAAAATGCCCATTTCCACCCTTGTGTGTTCGAGGGGCGTCAAGTCTGTAGTACTCTATTCAAGTTGCCTTTACGGAACAGAAACAACCGAATATGGGTCCATGGCGCAGCCCGGTAGCGCACCTGCATGGCATGCAGGGGGTCAGGGGTTCGAATCCCCTTGGATCCACCCAAGAAATACAGACAAAGGAATCGCCCGCGAGGGTGGTTCCTTTTTCTTTGTCCCTGCACCTTGTGCCTCTGCACCCATCGCCTCGGCACTCATCGACTTGCGGACAACTCCCTGGCGCTGCCCGGCGTAACACGCCTGGGGGGAGTAGCAGTGGCCCCGATGAGGCATTGTTTGCGCGCGTTCGATCTGCGAACAATCGAGAAACGGACACGTCCGATGTGCCCGTCCTCACAGTCTCACCACGGGAGTTGACAATGGATGACGCGCGGCAGGGGCCTGCACCACAACAGCCCACTCTGTCCGAACAGGATCTGGCGCAGTTGCGGCACACATTCAGTGGTCCCATCGTGCTGGCGGCCGATCCTGGGTACGACGATGCACGACGGGTGTGGAACGGGATGATTGACCGGCGCCCCGCGGTCGTCGCGCAGGCGGCAAGCTCTGCAGACATCGCGCCCGCAGTCTCCTTCGCTCGGAGGATGCATCTTCCCCTTGCCGTTCGATCCGGTGGCCACAATGTCGCCGGCAACAGCACGGTCGATGGTGGACTGGTGCTCGATCTCAGCCGACTGCGAAACGTCACCGTCAACCCGGAGGCTCGCACGGTGACCGCAGAAGCCGGCGCGACCTTGGCCGATATCGACCGTGCCACCGCGCCCTTCAGTATCGCCGTTCCCCTGGGTGTCGTCTCCTCGACCGGTGCGGCCGGTCTCACCCTGGGTGGCGGCATCGGCTGGCTCCTGCGTGCCCACGGGCTGAGCATCGACAGCCTCCTGTCGGCGGAGGTGATCACCGTCGACGGGGAGACACAGACCGCTAGTGCGACGGAGAATGCCGAGCTCTTCTGGGGCCTGCGGGGCGGCGGAGGCAACTTCGGAGTTGTCTCCTCCTTCACCTATCGTGCCCACCCCTTGCCCGAGCAAGTTTTCGGTGGCAATTTTGTCTACGCACAGCCGCACTGGCATGACGCATTGCGCGCCTATAACTTGTGGACCCGCGACCTCCCCGACGAGATCACGTCGATCGTGTCATTTCTGGTGCCACCGCCCGAGATGGAACTCGGCAGTGCACCACTGATGCTGGTCGGGTTTGTCTGGGCAGGCCCGGTGACGGAAGCGCCGGCGAACATCGTGGACGTGCTCCGCCGTGCAGCCCCGCCCGACGGAGAGATTGTGCAGCCGGTCGCCTGGGTCGACTGGCAGTCCGCGGTCGACGGGATGTTCCCCCGTGGCGCCCGCGCGTACTGGAAGAACACGTCCTTCGACGAGCTCAACGACATCGCGATCGACGTCATCGTGCGTCGCGCGAGCGAGCAGACCTGGCTTGGCACTGGTTTCGACGTTCACCATCTGGGAGGGGCGTATGGCCGCGTGAGTGACGACGCAACACCGTTCCCCAACCGGTCCGCGCGGTTCTGGCTCAATATCTATGGGTTCTGGGCGGATGCCGCGGACGACGACGCCCGTGTGCGTTTTGTGCGCGGTCTCGCCTCAGACATGGCGCCGTTGTCGTCCGGCGGTCAGTACGTGAACTTTATGGGAGTGGAGACGGAGATTGCCCCGGCGCAGATGGCCCTGGACGTGTACGGAGCGAAAAAGCTTGCTCGTTTGACCGCTCTGAAGAAAGCCTATGATCCGGAGAACGTTCTCCGGCTCAACCACAACATCCCGCCCGAGTGAATCAGCGCGAGTGGGAATGTTGAGAGATGTGGCTCACGACCGAATGGGGTCGTTGAGGTAGATCCGGAGGGCGCGACCGAGATCGGCTGCGACGGGAGCATCCAGATCGGGCACGAGGTCCACCAGATCGACCTCGATAAGCTCGCGAAGCGCGGCCAACACCTCGTCGACATCAAGGTCGCCTGCCTCGACAAATTCGTCGAGGTCAACGCTGGAGCCCACAAGCGCGACGACGTCGCCGGCGAACTCCTCCGACCTCAACACCGCGCGCAGCTCGACCACCCGCGGTGCCCACGCCCGCTCGGCGTCGTCACTGTCGGCTACCCAGCAGACGCACTGCAGCGCCGACTGGGCGATCTCCACCACAACGGCCTTCGCGGGGGCGGAGCGCTCCTCCTCAATGAGGGGTGACGCGGCGAGCGACACCGAGTATCCCGGCAGCGCCGATCTCACCAGTTCGCCGAGGTGGGCAGTGAGCGACTGGTTGTGATGCATACCCCCACGGTAGTGGGAGGGGAAAAGACCCCGCACCGAACGTACGGGGTCTCCCTGAAGCCCGTGCACCGTGAGTCCAGTGGCATTCGGCGATGTTTCGTCGAGGAGCCAGGTTGTCGCGGCGACGGGCGGTTCTGGTCGGGGCTTAGTCCCGATCGGGTTCTACGCCTCGGACGAATCGTCGTCCGCTCACGTGGGTGGGAGTGATCCTGACGTACACGTATTTGAGGGTGGGAATCCACGACGTCAGCGGTTGTGCGTCAGCCTCGTCGATCTCGGCGCGGGTATCCAGCCAGCGGGCGGCTCCCTTAGCCACAACACTCCACGCTTCGGTGTCGGTGTAGCCGTCGATCTCGAACGCCACGTACCCGTTGATCGTCATCTCAACCAGCTTGGTGCCGGGTGCAGTTCTCAGCAGGATTGTGGAACCGTCGGCGTAGTAGTTGATGGGAAAAATATCGAGCTCTCCCGCCGCGCTGACGGCGAGACGACCGAAGGAATTGTCGCGCAGCAGCTGCCAGCTTTCGTTCTCGCTGAGTTCTTCCACCGGGCCTTCGTTGTGCTCCATCGATTACTCCTCTCGGGCAGGAACGGCATCGTCCCACGCCCTCTACTTCACACCACAACGAACTGCCCAAACAGGGTCCAACGTCCTGTGGAGCCCCGGCACGCACGACCCGTATTGGGGCCTTTGGGCCTGTATCGCGACACCGACCTTCTCCCTACGCTGGAGGCATGACACATGGTCGCGACGCAGACGTCGCACGCGCAGGCATCCCGGATCCCATCTCCCTCGACATCGTTGACGGGTGGTGGAGGGCGGCCAACTACCTTTCTGTCGGCCAGATTTATCTGCTCGACAACCCACTGCTGGCCCGGCCGCTTGCCGCGACGGACATCAAGCCGCGCCTGCTGGGCCACTGGGGAACCACACCCGCGCTCAACCTTGTCTATGCACACCTCAACCGGGTGATCCTCGCGCGGGACCTCGACGTGATTTACATCGCGGGACCCGGACACGGGGGTCCAGGTATGGTTGCCAACGCCTACCTCGACGGCACGTACTCGGAGCTCTACTCTGATATCTCCGAGGATGCCGAAGGGCTGCGCAAACTCTTCCGCCAGTTCTCGTTCCCCGGGGGCATCCCGTCGCACGCATCGCCGGAGACGCCGGGATCGATCCACGAGGGTGGGGAACTGGGGTACTCGGTTGTACACGCCTACGGCGCGGCACTCGACAATCCCGACCTTGTTGTCGCCTGCGTCGTCGGAGACGGCGAAGCCGAGACCGCAACGCTTGCTGCCAGCTGGCACCTCAACAAGTTTCTCAACCCGGCGACGGACGGGGCGGTACTCCCGATCCTCAACCTCAACGGGTACAAAATCGCCAACCCGTCGTTTTTGGCGCGCATCCCCGAGGAGGAACTCTTTGAGCTCTTCCGTGGCTACGGATACTCCCCACGCATGGTCGCCGGAGGATTCCACGGTGAAGACCCCATGGAGACGCACCGACGGATGGCCGACGCCACCGAGCTCGCACTGGACGACATCGCCGAGATCCAGCGGGCCGCGCGCGAGGACGGGCAGAGCGAGCGCCCGATGTGGCCGCTTCTGATCCTGAAGACCCCCAAGGGGTGGACCGGGCCCAAGTTCGTTGATGGTCTGCCGGTGGAAGACACGTGGCGTTCGCACCAGGTGCCGCTTTCTGGTGTGCGCCAGAACCCCGCCCACCTTGCTGAACTGCAGAAGTGGCTGGAGAGCTACCGGCCGGAGGAACTATTTGACGCCACCGGTGCTTTGGTGCCTGAGCTGCGGGTGATCCGTCCCGTCGGCGAGCGACGGATGAGTTTTAACCCGCACGCCAATGGCGGTCTCCTCCTTGAGGCGCTGCGCCTGCCGAGCGTCGCATCCAGCGCGGTCGACATCAGCTCCGGGCGCGGAGTGCTCGCCGAACCGACCCGTGTGCTCGGAGGCTGGCTGCGGGATGTGCTGTCCAATAACCCGCAGAACTTCCGCGTGTTTGGTCCGGACGAAACGGCGTCTAACCGTCTCGACGACGTCTACCAGGTGACCGACAAGGCGTGGCAGGGAGAAGTGCTCCCCACCGACGAGCACCTGGGTCACGAGGGCAAGGTCATCGAGGTGCTCAGCGAGAACCTCACTCAGGGACTGCTCGAGGGCTACCTATTAACCGGTCGCCATGGCCTGTTCTCCTCCTACGAGGCATTTATCCACGTTGTTGACTCGATGTTCAACCAGTACGCGAAGTGGCTCGACTCGAGTGCCGACGTGGAGTGGCGACGTCCGGTTGCCTCGTTCAACTACCTCCTCTCATCTCACGTCTGGCGCCAGGACCACAACGGGTTCTCGCACCAAGACCCGGGATTCCTCGACCACGTTGTCAACAAGCGCGCCAGCATTGTGCGCGTGTACCTGCCGGCCGACGCGAACTCGCTCCTGGTCACCGCGGCCCACTGCATGCGGTCGAAGAACTACGTCAACGTCATCGTGGCGGGCAAGCAGCCGTCCCCGACGTTCCTGAGCATCGACGAGGCACTCGCCCATGGTGCCCGAGGCCTCAGTATTTGGGACTGGGCTGGCACTGAGGTTGTGGGTGAAGAGCCCGACGTGGTCGTCGCCTGTGCCGGTGACGTGCCCACCCTCGAGGCGATGGCAGCGGTGCAGATCCTGAAAAAGAAGATTCCCGACCTCAAGATCCGTTTTATCAACGTGGTGGACCTGATGCGTCTCCAGGACAGCAACGAGCACCCACACGGGTTGACCGACAACGCATTCGATGCGCTGTTCACCCGCGACAAGCCCGTCATCTTCGCTTTCCACGGTTACCCGACGCTGGTGCACCGCCTGACGTATCGCCGTGAGAACCACCGCAACATCCACGTGCGGGGATTCAACGAACGGGGCACAACCACCACACCCTTCGACATGTTGATGATGAACGACCTCGACCGGTTCCGCCTGGTGATGGACGTCATTCGACGAGTGCCGCGGCTCGAGGTGACGTACGCCCCGTTATCGCAGCGGATGGACGACGAGCGCATCGCGCACCGCGCGTACACCCGCGAGTTCGGTGAGGATAGCGCGGACGTCTCGGGTGTGCTGGGGCTGCCGTTCGACGCAGCCGACGGGCGCACCGACAGTACCGGCGACGACAACGCGGCGCGGGGATAACACCCGACCGCTCACACACGTGCTGGCCCCGCGAGGGGGAGCGGGTTCTGCTGCACAGGACCTGCACATCCCCTTTCCCTCGCGGGGTCAGCATTCTTTTGTTTGTGGTGTTTTTCTGTGCGGGAATTCAGGAAAACGCACGCGGGGTGGCGCAGCCTCGCCCGCGTAGTCGCGCCGGGGACCGATCGGAACTCACAAACTCCTGAATTCCCGAAGTCGGCCGGTTCGAAGTCGAGAGTGTCCGAGGCCGGCGGGCTAGAAGGTGTCGGCGTGCACAATGACGGTCGGGCCGGCGAGATTGACCAGTACGTCGTGCGCGACCGAACCCAGGAGGCCCTGCCCGTCACTGACCGGGCCGGAATTGCCCAGCACAACCAGGGTGGCCGACGCAGAGGCGTCGACGAGGGCTTCGGCGGCGGGCAGCCGGATGAGACGGCAGTGCACATCGATCGTCGGGAATTGTGCACGAACCCGGTCGGCCTCCGCGTCGAGCATCGCCCGCACTTCAGCAGAATGCCGATCATCGTTTTCGCGATGGAACTCTTCCAGATCAGCGTCGGGAAGTCGCCAGGCGGAGATGAGCCGCAGGGGTTCGCCCGTGCGCACAGCTTCCGCTGCGCCAAACTGCACCGCGGCACGACCCGCCAGCGAATCATCCACCCCCACAACCACCCCACGACGGTGGCGACCGGAGGATTCCGGGATGACCACCACGGGGTTTCGGGAACCGGCGGCAAGCACAATGCTGCGCGAACCGAAGACCCGACCGCGGATGAAGCCGGTCTTGTGGGTCCCCACAACAACCATTGACACCGTTTTGGAGGCCGTGATGAGCTGCCGCATAGGGCTGCCGTGCATCAGGCGGGTAGTGACGGTGACAGACGGGGCAAGACCGCGGGCAAATGCAGCATCGCCCTCAACGATCTTCAGCGCGTCTCGCTCCACCTCGTCGTCATCGCGTGAACCGATCGATGCGAGGTCGGCGCCGACCACGTAGATAACCTGGACATCGGCATCCGTCGCCAGCGCGTGTTCCATCGCCCATCGCAGTGCCGCGCGTCCGGGCGCTCGCCCATCGACTCCAACGGCAATTGTGGTGCGCATGTACTTCTCCGGTTCTTCAGTTCAATCCACCGGTGGTGTCGGCAGAAACACGACCGACAACCGTGTGGTCCTGTCAACCCTGACGGGTGGAACTGTTTTACAGAAGGGGCTTAAGTCCCGCCCGCTGGCGTTGGGAACACTGTGTGTGTGAGCCGTTCGTTCATAACAGCTAAACTCGCGCTACGGGTGCATCGCTGACAACTTCTCAGCGCTCGAACGCCCATCGGGAAGCGGGGAAGGTGCAATGGAAAACGACGGCTCGCTGAGCTTCCCGGACTTCCCACGCGCTGAACTCGACCGCTCCCTCAGTGAGCTGGTCGCCCTCGCGGGTGACGTGCTGAAAACGCAGGGACGCCTTCGTGCGCTCCTTCGGGCCAACCAGGCGATTGTGCAGCAGCTCGACCTTCCTACCGTGCTGCGACGTATCGTTGACGTAGCCGTAGAGCTCGTCGGCGCACAGTACGGGGCCCTCGGCGTCATCTCGCCCCACGGTGGGTTGGAACAATTCATCACCGTCGGGATGACCGACGAGCAGATTGCCCGAATGCCGCATCCGCCGGAAGGCCGAGGCATCCTCGGGGCAATCATCGACGACCCCAAGTCGATTCGTCTTGAGCACATGACGAGCGACTCGCGGTCCTCGGGGTTTCCCGCCGGGCATCCGCCCATGGACAGCTTTCTCGGCGTTCCTGTCAAAGTCCGAGACCGAGTCTTTGGCAACCTCTATCTCACCAACAGCGCCACCGGCAAGTTCTCCGCCGATGACGAAGAGCTCGTGACCGCACTGGCCGCAACCGCCGGGTTCGCCATCGACAACGCTCGGTTGTATGCGGAGACGCAACGTCGCCAACACTGGTCGGCAGCGTCGGCGGAGATTACCTCGGCGCTCCTCTCCGCGGAACGCGGTGACGCCGTCAGCCTCCTGGCTTCGCGTGTACTCGAGCTGTCCGGCGGCGACATTGTTCGCGTCGCCCTCCCGAGCGAAGACCCCACCAAACTGGTGATCTCTACCGCCCGCGGTATCGACGAAGACGAGGTCGAGGGCACTCGCGTTCCCCTCGACGGTTCCATCTGGGGCAGCGTTCTCGAAGGCAAACAGCCTCGCCTTGTGGACGAGTCCGAGATGCGCGACTCGGCGGGCGACGGCGACAGTCTCCTCGGTCCGACCATGGCACTGCCGCTGTTCGGCTCTGGTCGCCCCCTCGGTGTGCTGGTGGTCTCGCGCATTGCCGGTCGTCCCCGATTTACCGCGGCTGATCTTGAACTTGCCGCCGACTTTGCGGGCCAGGCCAGCCTCGCGATGGAGCTGGCCAGCGCCAAAGCTGACCAACAGCGAATGGTGCTCCTCGAAGACCGCGGCCGCATCGCGCGCGACCTGCACGACCACGTCATCCAACAGCTTTTTGGCACCGGACTCGAGCTGCAGAGTGTGGTGGGCGCCATGCCGCCCGGCCCCAGCGCCGATCGTGTGGACCACGCTATTGCTGGACTCGACACGGCCATCTCGCAGATCCGCACCGCGATCTTCGCGCTGTCGAGCAGCGAGACGGAGCGTCAAGACACGTTCCGTCACCGCGTGATCGACGTAGTGAACGAGGTCGCCGCTGCCCTGCCGCGTACCCCTCATGTTGCGTTCGCCGGTCCGGTTGACCTTGCGGTCACGGGGGGACTGGCGGATGATGCGATCGCAGTCATCCGGGAATCTCTCACCAATGTTGTAAAGCACGCCGCTGCTGAGCAAGCGTCCGTGAGTATCTCGGTCACCGATGGACTTGTTGAGATCGATATCGTCGATGATGGTGTGGGCGCCGCGCCCAGCACCCGGCGCAGCGGGTTGGCGAACCTCGAGGCCCGGGCTCGTGCGCATGGTGGAGAATTTACGTTTGAGTCTGCACCGGGCCGCACCCGGTCGTACTGGACAGCGTTGTACAACGACAGATCGGAAGAGGCGACCAAATGAACAACCCAGTGAGAGTTTTTCTTGTCGACGACCATGAGGTCGTCCGTCGGGGTGTCGCCGAGCTGTTGCAGGCTGAGGCCGACATCGAGGTTGTGGGGGAAGCCGGAACGGCTGCACAGGCGCGGTCCCGTATCCCGGTGACGCACCCGGATGTTGTCCTGCTGGATGTCCGACTCCCCGACGGGAGCGGAATCGACGTCTGCCGCGAGCTGCGCCCCACCATGCCCGAAACCCACTTCTTGATGCTCACTGCGTACGACGACGACCAAGCCATGTACGCCGCCGTCATCGCCGGCGCCTCCGGCTACGTCCTCAAGGACGTGCGCGGCAGCGGTCTGATCGACAGTGTGCGCCAGGTCGCTGCGGGTCGTTCGCTGTTGGACCCGTCGCTGAGCCGCAAGGCCGTCGAACGGATGCGCGACACCAAGCACCAGGATCCGCGCCTGGCCGTGCTCAGTGTGCGCGAACGTGAAGTGCTCGCACTGATCGCCGATGGGATGACCAATAGGCAGATTGGTGAGACCCTCTCGCTGGCAGAGAAAACCGTCAAGAACTACGTCTCGAGCTTGCTGAGCAAACTGGGTCTCCAGCGCCGCACCCAGGCAGTGGCGTTGCAGCTCGATGTGCGGTCGCCCGGCGCCTCGTACTGATCGGCGCCTCACGCGCCGGGACTTAGTGCCCTGTGCCTGAAGCGCGATGGGGACGAAGATGAGCTCATGATGGGCGAATTTTCTGACCTGGACCAGCCGTTCGACGGCGCGGATGCCTTTGAGCCCCTCGATCGTCCCACTCAGGCGAGCGAGATCCGACGATCGGCGTCGCCGGAACGCACCCTTCGGATCATTGTGGGTGTTGATGGCTCGCCGTCGTCCCTTGCCGCCCTCCGTCAGGCGCTTGTTGTCGCCAGCGCGTTTCGCGCCACTGTCGAGGCCATCGGTGTGTGGCACGTGCCCGGCACCGTCAACGCGTTTTATCCGGCGGGCAACTGGTCGCCCAAGGAAGACGCCCAAAGCATGATGGCGGAGGCAGCGGAGGCTGTCTTCGGTGATGCACCGCCGCCGTGGTTTCGGTGGAGTGTGCGGGAAGGTGCCGCCGCACGCGTGTTGATAGCCGCGAGCTCCGACGCCGACCTGCTCATTGTGGGCAGCCGCGGGCACAGTGGAGTTGTGGGCCTTCTTCTCGGCTCAGTCAGTGCGGCGTGCGCAGAAGGGGCCCATTGCCCCGTCCTGAGCATGCACTGACCTGAGCATGCACTGACCTGAGCATGCACTGACCTGATCCTGAAGGACTCTCCGCCCGTCCACGTCAGGATTCCGGACGATCGGACCTCACGCTGGAGCGCCCGGGGAACGGCGCACCGAGCGTTGACGATCCGGGCCGTGGTTCTAGCCCTAAGATTTTGACGACTTCTGCCGCTTCTTCCGCGGGACTGCGCCCCGCGTCGATGATGACCGCTCTCTCATCCGGCTCCGGCGGTTCGAGTGCCTCGACCTGCGAATCGAGGAGCGACGGCGGCATGTAGTGATCGAGCCGGGCAGACAATCGGCGGCCAATCAGTTCCTTCGACCCGGAGAGGTACACAAACACCACGTTGCGTTCCCGGAGGATGTCGCGGTACCGGCGTTTGAGGGCCGAGCAGGTGATGATGCCCGGGACATCCGCCATTACGTGCTCCACAATCCAGGTGGAAATGGTTTCCAGCCACGGCTGGCGGTCGTCATCGGTGAGGGGAGTGCCGGCCGACATCTTTTCCACATTCTCTGCCGGGTGGAGGTCGTCGCCCTCTTCGAGGTCCCAGCCGAGTTGCCCGGCGAGAATTGCCGCAACGGTCGACTTTCCGGAACCAGAGACGCCCATCACCACAAGAACGGGCTGACTTTCCGGAATCATGTGGCACCACCACTCCCATAAGGAGAAGACCACAAATGTCCACAACGGAGATCCAGGTCCACGATCATCTGGGTACCCTTTCCCGAAACGCGACGGTGCGTTCCGTTGGCCACGCGCGATGCCGGATGCCCCCTTGCCGGAGGATCCAGCGCGTGACAGCGACGCTACTCGTTCAGGCCGTGCCGGTCTACAACTGGACACGGCGAAACCGGACGAGTTTGATGAGGGGTTTAGCTCTGCGTCGTGCACACCTTCGACGTATGTCGATGCACCGCCCCAGCGAGGACCGGCAGAATAGACGGGAATGCCGGGGGCACTCCTGCGGTTGACATAATCGATACATACGCATCGAAATGAAAGAGCAGGCCATGGCTGACCAGATCGAACTCGGACTCGACACTTTCGGAGACGTCACACACGACGCAGACGACGTGGCGCTGCCCTACCCCCAGGTGATCCGCAACGTGATTGCGGAGGCCGTTCTGGCCGACCAGGTTGGTATCGACTTTTTTGGTGTGGGAGAGCACCACCGTGATGACTTCGCGGTCTCCGCTCCCGAAGTAGTTCTCGCTGCCATCGCCGGACAGACCACACGCATCCGTCTCGGATCCGCAGTGACCGTACTCAGCTCGGATGACCCTATCCGTGTCTTCCAGCGTTTCGCCACGCTGGATGCCGCGTCGAATGGCCGTGCCGAAGTGATCCTCGGCCGCGGTTCCTTCACCGAATCCTTCCCTCTCTTCGGCTTCGAACTCACGCAGTACGAAGAGCTCTTCGAAGAAAAGCTCGACCTCTTCACAGCGGTGCGCACCGAGCATCCCGTCACCTGGTCGGGTAAAACCCGTGCGCCGCTGACGAACCAGAGCGTGTTCCCGACCACCGAGTCCGGCCAGCTCACAACGTGGATCGGTGTGGGTGGAAGCCCCCAGTCGGTCGTGCGTGCGGCAAGTCACGGCCTGCCCATGATGCTCGCCATCATTGGCGGAGCGCCCGAGCGCTTTGTGCCGTACGTCGACCTGTACCACCGTGCGCTCGCGCAGCTGGAAGTGCCGACCCGGCCCATTGGTGTGCACTCGCCGGGATACGTCGCCGATACCGACGAGCAGGCCCGCGAAGAACTGTGGCCGCCGTTCAAGGCGAACCGCGACCGCATCGGAGCCGAGCGAGGGTGGGCACCGATGACCCGCGCCGAGTTCGACCAGGAAGCCGATCATGGATCGCTCTACGTCGGATCTCCCGAGACGGTCGCCAAAAAGATCGCCAGCACGGCCAAGGCGCTCGGATTGTCCCGCTTCGACCTCAAGTACAGCTCGGGCCCCCTGCAGCACGAAAAGATGATGCACGCCATCGAGCTGTACGGCACCCAGGTGATCCCGATGGTTCGCGACATTCTCGCGTCATAAAACGTCACATAAGAGCCGCCTCGCCCGCTCGAGACGTTTCGCCCCTCTATCAACAATGCCCGTCCACTTCGGTGGGCGGGCATTGTTGATGGGGGAGGAGACCACATGATTGTGCGGACACAGCAAAAACCCCCGGTCTTCCGAAGAAGACCGGGGGTTTTTGTGTGTTCGGGCGGTAGCCCGTCAAGCTATAAAGCGTCAGTCGTTGTTACGGGCGAACCCGACCCAACTGCTGGGCTTTTAAGGCTTAGAGGGGGCGAATGTTCTCAGCCTGGGGTCCCTTGGGGCCCTGAGCGATGTCGAATTCGACCTTCTGGTTCTCGTCCAGGGACTTGTATCCGCTGGAAGCGATCGCCGAGTAGTGCGCGAACACGTCGGGGCTGCCGTCTTCGGGGGAGATGAATCCAAATCCCTTTTCAGCGTTGAACCATTTGACTGTTCCGGTTGCCATGTTGACTCCTTCTAAATTGCATTCGGTCGGTCCCGAATACCGGAGCCTCTCGAACAGTACGTAGTGTCACGTACTGATTCACGAGAAAGCCTAGCTCACAGAATGGGTCGCGCAAAACCAATAAGTGAGGAAAGACGTAAAAGTCGCCCAAACTACTCTAATGCAACCGGTTGCGGCGTCCTGCGTCGGGCCGGGGGCTCCGGAATTGGCTTGGCAGCGACCACATCGGCGAATTTTATGGAGATCAGGCCGCGCGGCGTGTCGAGTGAACACAACTCAGCCGTGCGGGCGCGAAGGTAACCCAGCGCATCCGTGGCTCCCTCGTCCAGGCGGTAACGCACCACCAGGCGGGTGCCGAGGGCAACCTCACCGAGGAGTCGGACAGCGTCATCACCGATCACCGCGACAGGTCACCACCCCGACGGTGTGTAGTCCTTGAGGAACACCCCAAAGAGATCCGTACCGGCTTCGCCCTGCACAATCGGGTCGTACACCCGCGCTGCACCGTCGACGAGGTCGAGCGGGGCGTGGAAGCCCTCTTCGGCGAGCCGCACCTTGGTGGGGTGGGGGCGTTCGTCCGTGATCCAGCCGGTGTCGACGCTGGTCATCAGAATTCCGTCGGTCTCGAGCATCTCGCCGGCGCTCGTCCGCGTGAGCATGTTGAGGGCGGCTTTCGCCATGTTGGTGTGGGGATGCCCCGGGCCCTTGTATCGCCGAGAGAAAACACCCTCCATCGCCGACACGTTGACAATGTATTTGCGGCGCGCAGTGGAGGCCGCCATCGACGGGCGGAGCCGGCTGATGAGCAGGAACGGTGCGGTGGTGTTCGCGAGCTGCACTTCGAGCATCTCGAGCGGGTCGACCTCGTGCACGTGCTGCGTCCAGCTGTTGACCCCGTCGTGATCGGGGACAAGCCCACCGGCGTCGATCGCGGTTCCCGCAGCAAGTCGTTCGAGTGACGACGACCCGGCCGCGAGCGCCGCAGCGGTCAGTGACGCCGCGCTGCCCGCCGCCGCGCTCGTCGCGGCGAGGGAGAGGATCGGATGGGCGGCAACCGACGCGGCCAAGGCCATCGGGTGCGCGTCATTGGTGTGACCGAACGTGAGGAGTTCGGGAAGTGGGCCGTCGGGAAGCGGCGCGAGCTCGGCTTCCGCCAGTGGGGCATACGACCCGGGGGAGCG
>Ga0247812_10000680_pt1 | contig 20341 bp, 13 predicted proteins | sample UWRJL149409B1_FD_178011 | JGI IMG/M metagenome (GOLD analysis project Ga0247812, IMG submission 178011) | Plant litter microbial communities from Arlington Agricultural Research Station in Wisconsin, United States - UWRJ-L149-409B-1 | ecosystem: Environmental > Terrestrial > Plant litter >...
TCGAGGCCATGGCGGCCTGCGTGCTGGCGGATGCGAAGCTGCGGCACAGGGCCCAAACGGGATGACCACGGGTCTCGCGATCGGCGAGGCCGGGGCGGCGGATGGCGAGGCGGTCATCGGCCTGTGGCAGGCGTGCGGCCTGACCCGGCCGTGGAACGACCCGCTGTCGGACTTTCGTCTGGCCCTGTCGGCGGAGAGCTCGACCGTGCTGGCGGCGCGGATCGGCGCGGTGGTTGTCGGGACGATCATGGTCGGCTTCGACGGACACCGGGGCTGGGTTTATTATCTGGCGGTCGATCCTAAGGCCCAGCGCTCAGGGTTGGGGCGGGCGCTGATGGCGGCGGCCGAGGCGTGGCTGGTCGCGCGGGGCTGTCCCAAGATCCAGCTGATGGTGCGGCAGGACAACGTCCAGGCGTTGGGGTTTTATGAGGCCATCGGACTGACGCCGCAGCCGGTCGTGGTTCTGGGGCGGCGGCTCGACGGGACCTGAGCCACCGGACGGTTTCCCCGGCCCGGCGATGCGGATAGGGTCAGGCATGGTCCGTTCTACAAAACGCCGCGCTCCGTCCGGCCCCGTTTCGAAGTGGCCCTGGATCGGGCTGGTTCTGACGCTGTTGTCGCCGCTTGTGGTGCTCGTCGCCGTCGCGGGATTGAAGGCGGGGCTTCTACCGATCGGGACGGCCTATGACACCCTGACGATGCAGGTCGCCCTATGGCTGGCCGTGGTGGGCGCGATCGGGGCGGTTGTCGCCTTGATCAGCGGCGCCTTCTCGTTTCGGCGCTCATGGCTGCCGATGGCGGCCGCAGTGCTGGTGTCGGCCGTGACCGTCGTGTCGTTCGTGCGCGAGATCCAGACATATGGTGAGGCGATCGCCCACAAGGCGGATCCCGACTACAGGCCGGGCGCGGGCGTCTCCACGGATCCGGCCGATCCGCTCGGCTTTTCGGCGAGCATCATGGCCCGGCGGCGGGCGGCTGGAGCCGACCCCCTGGTGTCGGACGTCGGGCCGAACGGCTGCGAGATCACGCACTTGCCGACGCAGTCCGCGCCGGGTGCCGCGGCATATGCGCTTCAGGCGGCGGGGTTCGACATCCGGGATCTGGGAATCAACCGCGCCAATGGCGTGCATGTCAGCACCTGGTTCGACCGGACCTATGACGCCGCCATCCGGATCCGTCCCGGTCGCACGGATGTGCGGGTGACCCCGCGCGACGGGGCCCACGACAACGGGGCGTCATGCCGTCTGGCGAAACGCATCCTGCTTGAGCTTCAGCCCGGCCGGTAGACGGCGTCCAGCGCGGGCGAGGGATCGGCGACGACACGGCCCTCTTTCACCAGTTTGATCAGATGGGCCAAGACCGACAGGCTGGCGGCGGGCCACAGGCGGTTGTCGACCGCGGCGTAGAGGACGGGGACCATGGCGGCGATCGTGACGTCCCCGGCCGCCAGCCGGGCCAGCACCTGATCCTCGCGCGCCAAGCGGTGGATGCGGTAGGCGGCGAGGAAGGGCTGGGGGTCCTTCACCGGCGCGCCGTGGGTCGGCCACAGGGTCGCGAACCGGCGGGCGATGACGGCGTCGAGGCTGGCCATGTAGTCGGCCATGTCTCCGTCCGGCGGGGCCACCACGGTCGTGGACCAGCCCATCACATGGTCGCCGCAGAACAGGGCGTCCTCCTCGCGCAGGGCGAAGGCCATATGGTTGGAGGCGTGACCGGGCGTGAACAGGGCCTCGAAGGTCCAGCCGTCGCCGGCGATGACCTCACCGTCTGTCAGGAGGACGTCGGGCTGGAAGGCGTCGTCCTCGTCTTCTTCCAGCGGGCCGGACGCGTGGGTCGCTGACAGGGGCGGACGGGCGGCCAGGATGGTCGCGCCGGTGCGCTCGGCGAAGGGGCGGGCGAGGGGAGAGTGGTCGCGGTGGGTGTGGGTGACCAGCACATGGCTGACCCGGCGTCCGGCGACGGCGGCCAGCAGGGCCTCCAGATGGATCGGGTCCGCCGGGCCGGGATCCAGCACCGCCACCGTAGCGCCCGGTTCGTCCCGCCCGACGATGTAGGTCCCCGTCCCCGTATAGGTGAAGGGCCCCGGATTGTCTGCCACCACCCGCTGGATCAGAGGAGAGACCTGATAGCGGCGGCCGTATTCGACCTCGATATCTCGGACGAAGGGAATCATCGGACCTGTCCCGTCTGGAGCGGGCCGGGATGGCCCGACCCTTGCCTTAACGAAGCGTAAACCCTGTGTGGAGCGCACGTCTTGGTACAGTCCATTGTTTTCGGTGTCTCAAATCGGCTGCAGCCGATCGCTGCGGCGTTGCTGTGTCTCATGGCGGCGCAATTGATCACCGCGTCCTGCACGCCGGAACCGGCGCCTTATGCGGTGCGCGTGGCGGTCGTTCGCTAAGTTTTCCATTCTCCACACCGAGGCGATCAGGCCGATAGGCAGCTAAAAGCCGCGAATGCTTTATCCCATCTGACCGAGCCAAACCGGGATTGCGGAGAACGCTATGAGTCAACTTTCAAGTGTGAGAGCCGTGTTGCGATCAGACTACCGAAACGAGCGCGCGGCACCGAGCGGGCCCATTTGAGCCGTATTTTGGGCGCTCTCAGTCGAAATCTAAGTTACTATTAAATATAACGTTTCGATACAGGCGGGCTGAGTCTGACCGTCATGCGACGGTGGTGTGGCTTGATTGCGACACGGGTGAGACGAAGCGATTACGCCTCTGTAATAGTAATGGACGCCCCCCAACGGACGATTATGGTGACCTCAATCTGCGTGCATTGGGGCGCGGGGTTATCAGATGCTGTTGCGAACTCGCACGTGGGTTCGGGCCACGGCTCAGGAGGATAAGTTTTGAAGATCCAAACCATTCGCAAGCGCCTGTTGGCATCGACGATGATGGGCGGCGTAGCCTTGGCCGCCGCCATGGTCGTGCCCGCCGCCGCCGTCATGGTCGCGCCGACGTCGGCGTCGGCCCAAGACTACACAAGCGGAATCCTGACGGGTTCGGTCACCAGCACGAGCGGCGCACCGATCGGCGGCGCGACGATTTCGGCCACGTCGGCCCAAGGCTCGACCCGGACGGCGACGACCGACGCAAACGGCAACTTCCGCATGCCCGCCCTGGCCGTTGGCTCGTATGACGTCTCCATCACTGCTTCCGGCTACGCCGTCAGCACCGAGAGCGTTTCGGTCGCTCCGGGCGGCGCCTCCTACGCCTTTACCCTCGGCACGGTCGGTGGCGACGCTACGACCCTGGACGAAATCGTCGTCACGGCCGCCCGTCGCGTCCAGGACTTCAACGCGACCGACACCGGCCTGACCGTCGATGTCCAGCAGTTCGCGGACAAGATCCCGACGGGCCGCAGCATCAACGCCGTGACCCTGTTCACGCCCGGCGCCAGCCTGCCGGACGCCTCGATCGGCGCCAGCTCGCGTCGTAACCAAGGCCTGATCTCGCTGTCGGGCACCTCGGCTGCCGAAAGCGTTTATTACATCAACGGCCTGAACGTCACCGACCAACGCTCCTTCCTGGGCTACGGCGAAGTTCCGTTCGAATTCATCCAGACGATCGAAACCAAAACCGGCGGCTACCAGGCCGAATTCGGCCGTGGCACGGGCGGCGTCGTCAACATCGTCACCCGTTCGGGCACCAACGAGTTCACTGGCGGCCTGAGCGTCTTCTACACGCCTGACGATCTGCGTGCCGACCGTGGTATCAGCTATACGCAAGGTGGCAACAACACCGCTGGCATCGAAGTCTACAACCAGTACGCCAAGAGCGACGTGGTCGACTACACCGCGTTTTTGGGCGGTCCGATCATCAAGGATCACCTGTTCTTCTTCGGTACGTACAACGTTCGCGACGTGAAGTCGGAAGGCGCTTACTCACGCAGCTTCGCCTATACGACGCCGGGCGCGATCGGCACCCCGGGCGCTAATTATACTCAAGGCATCTCGAGCTATGACGATCCCCGCTGGGCGCTGAAGTTCGACTTTGTCATCAATCCGAACCATCGCATCGAAGCGACGTTCCTGAACGACGAAACCACGACCAGCAGCCAGACGCGCACCATCAGCGCCACGAACGGCGCCATCGCGCCGACCATCACTGATCCGCTCTTCTCGGACGCTGGCGGTCTGACGCAAATCTACAAGTATACGGGCGTCTTCACCGACTGGTTCACCCTGTCGGCTCTGTATGGCAAGCTCGAAAGCAGCTATCTTGACTACGGTAACCCCATCAATCTGCCCGGCGTGTATGACTACGCCCGTCCCGGCGGTGCGGGTTATGTCGGCGTTGGTCGTCAAGCTGGCCCTTACAATCTCGCTGGTGAAGACATCCGCGAAACCTATCGCGTCGACGCCGACTTCTACTTCAACCTGTTCGGTGAACACCACGTCCGCGTCGGTTACGACCGTGAGGACCTGAGCAGCCAAGCAACCAGCGCCTATTCGGGCGGCGCCCTCTACAACGTTCTGACCGCCGCCCAGTGCGCTGGTATTGCTGCTGTCGGTCAGGGCTGCCTGAACATCGTGACCTTCGCCAACGACGGCGTCTTCACGGCTGAGCAGTCCGCCTTCTACATTCAGGACTCGTGGGACCTGACCAGCAACTTCAGCCTGCAACTGGGCGTTCGTAACGACCAGTACACCTACGACAACATCGACGGCGACCCCTACATCGACCTGCAGGACCAGTGGGCCCCGCGGATCGGGTTCAACTGGGATCCGTTCAGCCAAGGCACCGACCGGGTCTACGGCTCGATGGGCGACTACTACCTGCCTATCGCGACCAACACCTCGATCCGTGCCTCCTCGGGTGAAGTCTACACCGACGCCTATTACGCCGGCCCGACCCGCGATGGTGCTGGTAACGTCGTGCTCGACGCCAACGGTTACCCGACCTACGGCGCCCTGCTTGAACTCGACTACCTGAGCCCTCCTGGTGCGCCGGATCCGCGTTCGGTCGTCGAAGCCGACCTGGAGCCCATGTACGAGCGTGAGTACATCCTGGGCTACGAGCACAGCTTCACTGACGGCATGTTCGCCGACTGGTCGGTGGGACTGCGCGCCGTTTACCGCAACCTGGAAAGCGCGATCGAAGACACCGCCATCGGTGACGCAATCTACCGCTACTGCGTCCGCACCGGCATCCTCGCCACCTGCAACCCCACGGGTGCGGATGTATCGGACTTCGTTTCCGTGTTCCCGTACGTCCTGATCAATCCGGGCGACGGCGCCACGGTCTTCATGGACCTGCAAGGCGATCCGCGCAGCATCGGCGGCGTGGCTAACCCGGCCTACAACCCGCAGACCGTCGAACTCACCGCCGCCGACTTGGCGTTTGATGAAGTCGAGCGTACCTACAAGGCGCTGGAATTCACCTTCCGTCGCACCTTCGATGGCGTTTGGGGCGTGGCTGGCTCGTATACCTACGCCAAGTCGGAGGGGAACTACGAAGGCGCGGTCAAGTCTGATATCGGTCAGACCGACACCTCGCTGACGCAGGACTATGACCACTCGTCGAACCAGTTCGGTTCGTACGGCTATCTGCCGAACGATCACCGCCATACCTTCAAGATCTATGGCAACTGGGCTGTCACCGATAACTTCAACATCGGCGCCAACTTCTCGGCGCAGTCGGGTCGTCACTACGGCTGTATCGGCCGTGTGCCGCTCTCGGTTGACCCGCTGGCAAGCACCGGCGGCACCCCCTCGGGCTGGTACTGCCCGTTCGGAGCCGGCAACACGACCATCCAGACGCCGCGCGGTTCGCAAGGCGTGACGGACTGGACGTATCAAACCGACCTGAACATGGCCTACACCCTGCGCGAAGGCCTGACGGCCTCGGTCGACGTGTTCAACCTGTTCGATAACGACGAGGCCACTCGTGTCGTCGAACAAGGCCTGGTTCGTACCTCGGCCAACGCCAGCGGTGGTGGTCTGAACGCTCGCTCGGCCTACTTCGGCCTGCCGCGCAGCTATCAGTCGCCGCGGTCCGTCCGCTTTGGCTTGCGCTACAGCTTCTAAACCAGGCTAGAGAACGGCTTCGGCCATGGGGCGGCGGATCTTCGGGTCCGCCGCCCTTTCTTTTTGCGCCGCAGAAAAACCATGGGGCCCGGGCAATCGGGACGCTTGAGCGCCCGCGCGCATTGCCTCCAATCCCTCTTCCGGACTTCATCGATGCTGACCCTGATCGCCCTCGCCGCCGCCCTTCTCAGCCAGACCGCCGGCGCGGCGCCCGATCAGGACGGCCCCATCGTCACGGCGCGTGCGACCGCGGAATCCAGCAGCGAGCTGCGGCTGCGCGAAGCGCTGGCCTATTCCAATCCGCTACCGCGCGGCGCGCCGACACAGGACTATCCGTTGGTGGCGTGGTGCGACGCCCTGGTCAGCGGCCACGTCGCCCTGGGCGAGACGTTGACGGACCGCAATCCCGAGGATCTGGACATCATTCGTCTGGGCCGTCTCGAGGCATCGGACTTTCGCTCGGCCCTGGCCAGCGCCGAATCGCGCCAGTCGGCCGCCACGAAAGCCGCTGCGCGTGAGGCCGCCGCCGCCGCCACGGCGCGCTGGACGCCGCTGCTGGCCCAGACCGACGAGGCCGCGCGCAGCCAGGCGTTCGGTCTGTTCTTCGGCCTGCCCGGCCGGTGCGAGCATGCCGCACGCCGGATCCGCGCCAACATCACGACGCCGCCGGCGACTCCGGCCGACGTGGGCCTGACGTCGAGCGAAGAGACGGCTCCGGCCGCGAACTGACTTCAAACCTGTCAGCCTTGCGGCGGGCTTGTGGCGCCAGAATTTGCAGTGTCGTAATTTTCTTGACGCTCGATAACAAGGATGCACCAAGTAACTGTCGATATTCAGGAAATCGACTTAGTTGCAATCATGCAAACGAATGTAACGTGATGGCTCCGTCACAGAACTGACTCGTCGTCGACACGGGACCGTGTTCCGTCTCGACACGAAAGACTGACTGCTCTCCTTTCGCAACGGACGTGCGACTTCGCACGACATTCGCGACGGCTGGACTTCCCTCCGGCCGTCGTCCTTTGCTGGAGGGCATTTTGAAGAGAATTTCCATCCGTGAGCGCCTGATGGCGTCCACCGTCGCCGGAACCGCGGCTGTCCTGGTCATGGCGGCGGTCCCCGCGGTGGCGTTGCTGACGCCGAGCGTCGTCGTTGCGCAAGACTACACCAGCGGCACGCTTGGCGGACGCGTGCAGAACAACGGCGGCGAAGCCGTGGCAGGCGCCACGGTCACCGTTCGTTCCACCGAGCAAGGCATCACTCGCACCACGACGACGGATGCTAATGGCGCGTTCCGGCTCCCGCTGATCCCGGTCGGCCGCTATGACGTCACCGTAGCCGCGGCGGGCTTCGATGAGCTTTCGGACCAGGTCGCGGTCGGCCTTGGCGGTCAGTCGAGCTATGATTTCACGGTTCAGGCCACGGGTTCAGCCGATACCGCAGATCTGGGCGATATCGTCGTTACCGGCGTCCGTCGTCAGTTGGACTTCTCGCAGACCACGACGGGCGCGACCCTCGAAGTCGATGAACTGGTCGACCAAATCCCGGTCGGACGCTCTGTTACCGCAGTGACTCTGCTGGCACCCGGTACGGTCGCTGGCGACAGCGCCTTTGCCGTCAGCACATCTCAGCTCCAGACGCCGCCCTCGATCTCCGGCGCGTCGGTCGCCGAGAACGCCTACTTCGTCAACGGCCTGAACACGACGAACTTCGTGAACGGTCTGGGCGGCGCGGGGGTGCCGTTCGAATTTTACAAGACGGTCGAGGTCAAGACCGGCGGCTATGCGGCGGAGTATGGCCGCGCAACCGGCGGCGTCGTGAACGCCATAACCAAGTCGGGTTCGAATGACTTTGTGGTCGAACTGCACACGACTTGGGCACCTGACTCGCTGCGCGAGGACGCACCTAACACGGTGACGAACGTCAACCGTCTGAGCGAGTCGGAGCAGACGACGGCAACGCTGGAGGTCGGCGGCCCGGTTCTCCGTGACCGCCTCTTCGCATACGGGCTGGTGTCTTACACAGACACGGACAGCCAAGTGGCTTCGACCGGGGGCGTCGTCTTCAAGGACACCTTCAGCAAAGACCCGTTCTACGGGGTGAAGGTGGATGGCTATATCACGTCCGATCATCGCCTCGAGTTCACCTATTTCAACACCGAGTCGACCCGTACCCGCGAGGCCTACAGCTTCGATACCGATACCCTGGAAATCGATCCGGCGCTGAACAGCACGCAGACTCTCCAACAAGGCGGTGAGAACTTCGTGGGCCGTTACACCGGCCGTTTCACCGACTGGCTGACGGTGTCAGCTGCTTATGGTGAGAGCACCAGCGATCTTGCTTCGTTGACCGATCTGGTCGACGAATCTCGCGTCATCGACTACCGCACCAATTCCAGCGGCGAGATCGTCAGCCGCCAATCTTCCGGGGCGACGAACTTCCCCTTCACCACGGAGCGGACCTTCTACCGGGCCGATGCCGACATCTTCGCCAACTTGTTCGGCGAACATCACATCCGGTTCGGCCTCGATCACGAAGAGACCCTGCTGGAGCAGTTCTCGACACCGAACGGCGGCCGTTCCTACGATATCTTCCGTGCGGCAGCGACAAACTCTCTCGGTCTGGCTGAAGGACAGGAATACTTCCGTCTGCGCGTATTCCGGACTGGCGGCGGCTTCTCGGGCGAGAACGAGGCCATCTACATCCAAGATTCCTGGGACGTCACGTCTAATCTGAATCTTCAACTGGGGTGGCGTCAGGACAAGTTCGCGATTTCCGACCCCAACGGTACGCCATTCATCGATTTCGATAATGAGCAAGCTTTGCGCGCGGGCTTCTCGTTTGATCCTACGGGCGATCGTACGAGTAAGTTCTACGGATCCTATGGCCGCTACTACCTGCCGCCAGCGTCCAACACGGCCTTCCGCATCGCGTCGCCCGCCATCGACTTCTACGAATATTTCCGCCCGTCAGGCGGCGGCATGACGATTGGCGCCCTCGATCCGGTCACCGGCCTGCCTGTCGCGGGGCTCGGTCCACAGATCACCGCCGCTACCGGGGCGACTGGTCTGCAGGCCTGCCCCGACGGTCTGGGTGCCTTGGCTCCCTCGGGCGCCGTTGCTTGCTCCGTTCGCGATGACGGAACATCCACCCCGCCGGAATACATTACGGCTAGCAATCTGAAGTCGACCTATGAGGACGAATTCCGCTTCGGTTACGAGCACAAGCTCGGCGATCTGTGGACCCTCGGCGTCGGCGCAACGTACCGTCGCCTGGGCCGAGTGGTTGAGGATGCCCTTCTTGATGCTGGCGTTGTGGCCTACTGCGAGCGTGAGGGAATTCCGTTGGTCATCGGTAGCCCAACCAGCTCTGCAGATGGTCGCGGCTGTGCGGAAATCTACAACGGTCAACACTACTATCTGATCGTCAATCCAGGTGAGGACGTCACCGCCACGCTCCCCGATCTTCTGGCCGGCGAAACTGAGCACCGGACGATCACCATGTCCGCCGAAGATCTGGGCATGCCCAAGGCCCGGCGCGAGTACGCGGCGTTGGAGTTCACATTCCAGCGGGCGTTCGACGGTGTGTGGGGCGTGCAAGGCTCCTATGTGCTGTCCCGGTCTGAAGGCAACTACGAGGGCGCGGTCAAGTCTGACACTGGCCAGACCGACGCAGGCATCGTGTCCGATTTCGACTTCGTGGCATTCTACCCAGGTCAGTACGGCCTGTTACCCAACCACCGCGGCCACCAGTTCAAAGCCTACGGCTCTTGGCAGGCGACGCCACAACTTCTTGTTGGCGCCAACTACTCACTCACTTCGCCTCGCGCGTATGGTTGTATGGGGAACGCACCTGCAGACTATTATGATGGCGACGTTGCCAACGACAGCTACGGTCCTCTTGCACGCTTCTGCAACGGTCGGGTCGTGGACCGCGGTTCGTCATTTGAAACAGACTGGGTGAACCGCTTCGACCTGTCGTTCCGCTACTCGTTGGATGACTTGGTTCCGGGCAACCTGGTGCTGCGCGCGGACATCTTCAACGTCTTCAACCTGCAGTCGGTTACCGAAGCCTGGGAATACGGCGAACAGGCCGGCGGCGCCGTCGATGACCAGTACGGCGATCCGTTAGCGTATCAGGCTGGCCGGAGTGTTCGGATCGGCTTTGACTGGGCGTTCTAGGTCCTAGTTAACCGGCTGAATGGAAAAGGCGGCGGACTTCGGTCTGCCGCCTTTTCTCTATGCCCACGGAACGTCGGCGGCTTAGAATCTAAAGGATGGGAAAGCTCAAGCCGCAACCACCCTTGGCGCCTCACCCGGTTCGTAGTTCAAAATCGGCGACAGCCAGCGTTCCGCCGTGGCGACGTCCCAGCCCTTGCGGCGGGCGTAGTCCTCGATCTGGTCGAGGTCGATCTTGCCGACGCCGAAATAGTGGCTGCTGGGGTGGCCGAAATAGAGGCCGGAGACCGAGGCCGGGGGCGTCATGGCGAAGCTTTCGGTCAGGGCCATGCCGGCGTTGGCCTCGGCCTGTAGCAGGCGGAACAGGGTCGCCTTTTCCGTGTGATCGGGCTGGGCCGGATAGCCGGGGGCGGGGCGGATGCCCTGATACTGTTCGGCGATCAGGTCGTCGGTCGTCGTGGCCTCGTCGGGGGCGTAGCCCCACAGCTCGGTGCGGACGGTCTTGTGCAGGGCTTCGGCGAAGGCCTCGGCCAGACGATCGGCAAGGGCCGCGGCCATGATGGCGGAATAGTCGTCGCCGGCGTCCTTGAACCGCGTCGATGCCTCGACCTCGCCATGGCCCGTGGTGACCGCGAAGGCGCCGATATAGTCCCGCCCCTCCTCGGCGATGAAGTCGGACAGGGCCAGGTTCGGCTTGCCGTTCGACTTCTTGATCTGCTGACGCAGGGTGTGGAAGCGGGCGATTTCCTCTGTGCGGCTCTCGTCGGCATAGACGGCGACGTCGTCGCCTATGGCGTTGGCGGGCCAGAAGCCGACCACGCCCTTCGCCGTGAACCACTTCTCGTCGATGATCTGTTTCAGCATCACCTGGGCGTCGGCGAACAGGTCCTTGGCCGCCTGGCCGACGATCTCGTCCTCGAGGATGTGCGGATAGCGGCCGATCAGCTCCCAGCTGGCGAAGAAGGGCGTCCAGTCGATGTGGTCGGCGAGGTCCGCCAGATCCCAGCTGTCGAACGCGCGCACCCCGATGAAGGACGGGGCGCCCGGCGCCGGGTCCGCCGGGTCGGGTTTGAACCGGTTCTCGCGCGCCTGAACCAGGGTGGCGCGGGCCTTGACCTCCTGACCGCGCGCGTATTGCTCGCGGATGCGGATGTATTCGTCGCGGGTGACAGCCTCGTTCTTCTGGCGCTCGGTCTTCGACAGCAGGCCCGAGACCACGCCGACGGCGCGGCTGGCGTCGACGACATAGGTGGTCGAACCCTTGTGATAGCCGGGCTCGATCTTGACCGCCGTATGGGTGCGGCTGGTCGTGGCGCCGCCGATCAGCAGGGGGATGTCGAAGCCACGCCGTTCCATCTCGCGCGCCACGAAGACCATCTCGTCCAGCGACGGGGTGATCAGGCCGGACAGGCCGACGATATCGACCTTGTGCTCGACGGCGGCGTCCAGGATCCGGTCGGCCGGGACCATGACGCCCAGGTCGATGACCTCATAGTTGTTGCACTGAAGCACGACGCCGACGATGTTCTTGCCGATGTCATGGACGTCGCCCTTGACCGTGGCCATCAGGATGCGGCCCGCCTGTTCGCGCGGTTTGCCGGCCTTTTCGGCCTCCATGAAGGGTTCGAGCCAGGCCACGGCCTGTTTCATCACGCGGGCGGACTTCACCACTTGCGGAAGGAACATCTTGCCGGAACCGAACAGATCGCCGACCACGTTCATCCCGTCCATCAGCGGACCCTCGATGACGTGCAGGGGCCGTTCGAAGGACAGGCGGGCTTCCTCGGTGTCGGCGTCGATGTATTCGGTGATGCCGTTGACCAGGGCGTGCTCGATCCGCTTGCCGACCGGCTGGTCGCGCCATTTCAGATCGACGACCCGGGCCACGCCCTTGTCGCCCTTGTAGTTCGGGGCGATGTCGACGAGGCGTTCGGTGTTGGACACATTGGTCCGCTGGGGCCGGTTGAGAATCACGTCCTCGACGGCTTCGCGCAGGGTCGGCTCGATGTCGGTATAGACCGGCAGGTCGCCGGCGTTGACGATGCCCATGTCCATGCCCGCCGCGATGGCGTGGTACAGGAAGACCGAGTGGATCGCCCGGCGCACCGGCTCGTTGCCGCGGAAGCTGAACGAGACGTTGGACACCCCGCCCGAGATCCGCGCGTAGGGCAGTGTGGCCTTGATGACCTTGACCGCCTCGATGAAGTCGACGGCGTAGTTGTCGTGCTCCTCGATCCCCGTCGCCACGGCGAAGATGTTGGGGTCGAAGATGATGTCCTCGGGCGGGAAGCCGACCTCGTCCACGAGGATCTTGTAGGCGCGGGTGCAGATCTCGATCTTGCGCGCGGCGGTGTCGGCCTGGCCCACCTCGTCGAAGGCCATGACCACGACGGCGGCGCCGTAGCGCAGGCATTTGACCGCATGGGCGCGGAAGGCGTCCTCGCCCTCCTTCATCGAGATCGAATTGACGATCGGCTTGCCCTGGACGCATTTCAGGCCCGCCTCGATGACCTCCCATTTGGAGCTGTCGATCATCACCGGCACGCGGGCGATGTCGGGCTCGGCCGCGATCAGGTTCAGGAAGGTGATCATCGCCTGCTTCGAATCCAGCAGGCCCTCGTCCATGTTGATGTCGATGACCTGGGCGCCGGCCTCGACCTGTTGCCGGGCGACGGTCAGGGCGGCGGAGTAGTCGCCCTCGACGATCAGCTTCTTGAATTTGGCCGAGCCGGTGACGTTGGTCCGTTCGCCGACGTTGATGAAGACAGGTCTCACGACACACACCCGCTCATCCCCGCGAAGGCGGGGATACGGTGCTGTTGGAAGATGCGGTGCGTGGGATTCATATCAAGGCAACTCGGCGGGCTTCGATCGCCCGAAGAAACTGGGTCCCCGCCTTCGCGGGGATGAGCGGAGGTTAGTGTGTGCGCGCGGCGGTGACCTCGACCTCGATCAGAAAGCCGGGGCCGGCGAGGCCCGCGACCTGCACCGTCGAGCGCGAGGGGCGGTGGGGTTGTTCCGGCGTGCCGAAATGCTTGTTGTAGGCGCGCATCATGCCGGCGAAGTCCATCCGCTCCGATCCCGGGGCGGCGGTCAGATAGACGGTCATGGAGACGACCTCGCCCATGGTCAGGCCGCGCGTCTCGAGCAGCTTTTCGATCTTGGCGAAGGTCGAGGCGGCCTGGGTTTCGGTGTCGCCATAGGCGGCGACGGTTCCGGCGGGCGCCGCAGCGTCAGCCACGTCGGGAAGCTGGCCCGACAGGAAGATCAGCTCGGTCCCGGCCGGAACCGTCACCGTCGAGGCGATGAAGGCGGTCGGGGACGGATAGGTCCGTTCGATCTGCGGATGGTCGGCCGTCTGGGCCAGGGCCGGGGCGGCGAGAAGGGCGAGGGCGGCGGCTGCGGCAAGGGACTTGAGCATCATCATGATCTCCGGTTCAGGCTGCGAGGGATTGGCGACGGGTCGCGATGGCGTTGACGGCGCGCCAGCCCGAGACGATGGCGCCCTGCTGCCAGGCGCCGACGTGGCTGAGATGTTCGCCGGCGAACAGATAGGGGCCGTCGGGTTCGCTCATCAGGGTGTAGCCCGCCGGGTCGCTTCTGGCGATATGGCCTTCGATGCCGAGGGAATAGGGGACCTTTGACCAGTGGACGGTCACGCCGTTCGTCAGCTTGCCCGACTGCCCGGGATGCAGGCGTTCGACCGACTCGCGCGCATAGGCCTGTCCCTCGGCCCAGGACAGCGATCCCAGTCGGGTGGCCGCATCGCCGAAGGCGTAGCCCGCCACCAGAACGCCGGTGTCGTGGAGGAAACGTCCGGACGGATACCAGGTCATCAGGGTGTCGCGGTCGGTGAAGCTGAGGCCGCCGTAGATGTGGTCGTTGCTTTCCCAGAAGCGCGGCGACTGGAAGGCGACCTTGGTGGAGTCGGCATAGCGGGAGTTCGTCACCACGGCTTTGCGGTCGGCGGAGAAGTCATTGTCGATCCCGGCCAGAACCGGGAAGGGAATGGTGCAGATACAGTGGTCGGCCGTGATCGCCTGGGTCGCGCCCGCCGCGTCCTTCCACGTCGCCTCCACGCCCGCGCCCTTGCGTCGAAGGCCGGTGATTTCGGCATTCAGTCTGACGACCTCGCCGAGGCTGGCGGCGAAGGCCATGGGGATGCGATCCATGCCGCCCACCGGCTGGAGCATGGTGGCCTGCATGTCGATGATGTCGTGGAAGGCCGGAGGGCCCCAGGCGATCGGGTGCAACAGGGCGGCCAGGGCCATGGCGTCGCGCGACTTTCCGACCACGTCGCCGGCGCCCGGCTCGATGGTGAAGCCGGACATCTCCGAGTGGCGGAACATCAGGTCGGGGTCGAGTTCGCCCCACTGGATCAGGTTCTGGACCAGCATGGCCTTGTCATCGGCGCTGAACGGCAGGTCGACCCCGCCGTTCTGGACGCCCTTGGCCAGCAGGGAGGCGACGTTGCCGCGGATCCCGTGGATCGCCTGGCGCATCTGCATCGGCTTGCCGCCGTTGAAGCCCTCGGCCTGGATCAGGGCGCCGTGCGAGTGGTTGACCAGCACCTCCATCTCGACGCCCAGTTCCTTGCAATAGCCGAGCGTGGCCTGATGGTGGCTGGGAATGCGAGCGGGGCCGGCGTTGAAATACTGGCCGTCGTCGAAGGCGCAGGTCTGGTCCGGCGCCTCGACGTGGGCGACCTTCGATCCGCGCCGGACGGTCCAGTTGCGTCCGCCGACGCGATCACGGGCCTCCAGCACGGTCACGGCGTATCCGGCCTTTCTCAGCTCATAGGCCGAGGACAGCCCGGCCAGACCCGCGCCGAGGACGACGACGCTGAAGCCGTTTCCGGATCCCGGCGCCAGTTTCGGGGTGGCGGCGTAGGCGACGCCGTCGTCGACCAGGCCCATCATCCGCATGGCTGTGTACATGCCGCCGGTCCCGGCCACCGCCGCCAGCCGTGTCAGAAACGCCCGTCTCGTGCCGCTCATGATTCAATCCCCCATTGCTCATCTCGCAGATGCGAGAAGAGCAACACGGTTCCGCAAGCCTGACCACAGAAAACGGTGTTCGGAGCCGACATCAGACGTGGACGGACTTTTTGGTCACGCCACCAGCTCGAACGGTTCGAGCCCGGACAGCCGCATGGCCACGGGCCGTTCGGGGATTTCGCGCGTCGGCAGTTTCGAGACGGCGTCGGCGGTGTGTTTGATGTGGTCGGGCGTCGTGCCGCAGCAGCCGCCGACGATGTTGACCAGACCGGATTCGGCCCATTCCTCGATGAAGTGGGCCGTCTGGTGCGGCTCCTCGTCGTACTGGCCCATGGCGTTGGGCAGGCCGGCGTTGGGATAGGCGGCGACCAGGGTGTCGGCGACGCGGCTCAGCTCGGCGATGAATGGACGCATCAGGTCGGCGCCGAGGGCGCAGTTGAAGCCCACGGCGAACGGTTTGGCGTGACGCACGCTGTTCCAGAAGGCCTCGGCGGTCTGGCCCGACAGGGTCCGGCCCGAGCGGTCGGTGATGGTGCCGCTGATCCAGATCGGCAGGGCCTCCATGCCCTCGTCCTCGAGGTCCTTGATGGCCTTGATCGCGGCCTTGCAGTTCAGCGTGTCGGTGATGGTCTCGATCAGATAGAGGTCGACGCCCCCCTCGTTCAGGGCGCGGATCTGGTGGCGATAGGCTTCGTAGACCTGATCGAAGGTGACCAGTCGTGCGCCGGGGTCGTTCACGTCCGACGACATCGACAGCATCTTGTTCAGCGGCCCGATCGATCCGGCGGCGAAGCGCGGCTTGTGCGGTTCCCTTTCCGTCCAGCGGTCGGCCGAGGCGCGGGCCAGTTTGGCGCCTTCGAGATTGATGTCCCAGACGGCCTGGTCATCCAGCTTGTAATCGTCCTGGGCGATGGTGGTGCCGGAGAAGGTATTGGTCTCCGAGATGTCGGCGCCGGCGGCGAAATACTGGTCGTGCAGGTGGGCGATGACGTCCGGGCGGGTGATGCACAGGATGTCGTTGTTGCCCTTCATCTGTTCGCGTTCGTTATAGCCGTTGGCCTCGACGAAGCGGTCGCCGCGGAAGTCGGCTTCCTCCAGCCCGCGACGCTGGATCATCACGCCCCACGATCCGTCGAGGACCAGGATGCGTTCCTTCGCGGCCCTGTGCAGGGCGGCGATGCGTTCGGAGCGGGTCAGAGGAGACGTCATCAGGCGGCGGCCTTCTGTTCACGCACGCCCAGAACCCGGCAGATGGCATAGACGAGGTCGGCGCGGTTCAGGGTGTAAAAGTGGAAATCCTGGAAGCCCTCCTCCTGCAGGCGGGCGCAGGTCTCGGCGGCGACGGAGGCGGCCAACAGCTTGCGGGTCTCCGGGTCGTCGTCCAGGCCGTCGAAATGGGTGGCCAGCCAAGCGGGGACGGCGGCGCCACACGAGGCGCTCATCCGCTGCAGGGCGCGGAAGTTGGACACCGGCATGATCCCGGGGATCAGGGGAATGGTCACGCCCGCGGCGCGGATGCGGTCGCGGAAGCGCAGGAAGGCGTCGATGTCGAAGAAGAACTGGCTGACGGCGCGGGTGGCGCCCGCGTCGATCTTGGCCTTCAACACGTCGATGTCGTGATCGATCGAGGGGCTTTCCGGATGCTTTTCCGGATAGGCGCCGACGGTGATGTCGAACCCGCCGACGCGGTTGATGGCCTGGGCCAGTTCTGTCGCGTTGGTGTAGCCGTCGGCGCGGGGCTGATAGACGCCGCCGATGCCCGCCGCCCCCGGAGGGTCCCCACGCAGGGCGACGATGTGGTTCACGCCAATGGCCTTGTAGCTTTCGATCACCTCATCGACCTCGGCGCGGCTGGCCTCGACGCAGGTCAAGTGGGCGGCGGGCTTCAGCGTGGTCTCGGTCAGCATGCGCTGGACGGTGCGGTGGGTGCGTTCACGGGTCGAGCCGCCGGCGCCGTAGGTGACGGAGACGAACGCGGGGTTCAGAGGCTCCAGCCGGCGCACGGCCTCCCACAGGGTCTCTTCGGCCTTGTCGGTCTTGGGCGGGAAGAATTCGAAGGAGACGCGCACGGGGTTGGCGTTATCGCCGGCCCGGGCGACGGGGCCCAGCGGCGACAGCAGCAGGGCGCGGGCCGCTGCGAGACCCTGCGTCGGGAGGGTAGCGGGGGAAGCCATCAGGCGGCGCTCTTCTTCTGGTCGGAAACGGCGGACCGGTTGGCCGCCCAGATGGTGACGGTCAGGCCGTCGGTGTCGGGCGGCAACGCGACGGGATCACTGGTCTCCAGCCCCGCGTCCGACAGCCACTGGATGATCTCGTCATTCGCGAAGCCCAGCCGGCGGTGCTGGTGTTCCTCGCGCAGGACCTCGAGATCGTGCGGAGCGAAGTCGACGATCAGCAGCTTGCCGCCCGGCGCGACCAGACGGGCCGCCTCGACCACGGCCGCGTGGGGGTCGTTCAGATAGTGGAGCACCTGATGGACCAGAACCAGGTCGGCGCTGGCGGCGGGCAGGCGGGTGGCGAAGATGTCGCCGTGACGCAGCTCGACCTTCTCCAGCCCCGACCGGGCGACATTGGTCCGTGCGATGTTGAGCATGTTGTGGCTGAGGTCGAGGCCGATCGACATCTTCGCCTTCTTGCCCAGAAGGGTCAGCATCCGGCCCGAGCCCGTACCCAGGTCGACGACGCGGTCGAAGGGGCCGGGACCGGCGGCGGCCTCGATGGCGGCCTCGACGGCGGTCTCGGCGACATAGAGGGAGCGCATCCGGTCCCACTGGGGCGCGACCTGTTCGAAATAGGCGGCGGCGGCGGCGGTGCGTTCGTCCCGGACCTGATCCAGACGACGATGATCGGTCTCGCCCTCGGCGTCGTCCAGAACGTCGAGCACGGTGTCGATGAGGCGGCGGGCGACGACATCTGAAGAGATGCGGTAAAAGACGCGGGCGCCGTCGGGGAAGCGCTCTATCAGGCCGGCGTCGGTCATCAGCTTCAGATGGCGGGACACGCGAGGCTGACTCTGGTCCAGCACGCGGGACAGCTCCATGACCGACAGCTCCTCGCCCGCCAGCAGCGAGAGGATGCGCAGGCGGGTCGGTTCGCCTGCGGCGCGCAGGGCCTCCACGGTCTGGTCAGCGGTCAGGGACATGGGGACATATAAGGATATCCTTATATGATTTTGCAAGGAGAAACCGCGTCTGGGGCGCGGGCGTGGGCCTCACTGCGAAGGATTGCCGGGGATGACGCGTTGAAAGGGATCATACGGGAGATTTCCATGAGCCGTCGTCTGAACCTGACATCCGCCCTGGCGCTGTGTGGCGTCGTCCTTGTCTCGACCTCCGCCTGCGGAAAGGCGCCGGACGTGGCAGCCCCTGAAGGCCAGACAGAAGCGGCCGCAGCCGCGGGCGTTCCGGCCTCCGATCAGGCGGCCATGGCCCCCGCCGGAGCAGGGACCGAGGCTCCGCAGGACGGTCCGGATCGCGGCGGTTCCGGCATGGACGGGCCGATGACCCTGAGCGGAATGCAGGCGCGCAGCGACGAACGCTTCGACCACATGGATGCGGACCATGACGGGGTGATCACGACAGCGGAGCTGGAGGCGCGTCAGGCCGAGCGCCCCGGCGGTCCTGACGGCGCGGGGCCCGGCGGCGGGCGTCGTGGCCCGGGCGGCGGCATGATGCGGGCGGATGCGGACGGCGACGGGCGGACCACCCGCGCCGAGTCCCGCGCCGCAGTCGCCGAGCGCTTCACCCGGATGGACGCCAATGGCGACGGGATGATCAGCGAGGACGAGCGGCCGCAGCGGGGCGGCGGGCGGCCCGACTAGGTCACGACCGGCGTCTTCAGGGGCTGGCCCGCGAAGCTGGCGGCCAGGTTCTGCATCAGCAACATCAGCATCCCCTGCACCGCCTCGGTGGTCGCCCCGGCGGTGTGGGGCGTCAGGACGGTGTTGGGGACATCGGCCCAGCGGGCGATATCGACGGGCTCTTCCGTGAAGACGTCCAGCGCCGCCTGACCCAGGGCGCCGGATTTCAGGGCGGCGATCAGGGCGTCCTCGTCGACCAGCTGGCCGCGCGCGACGTTGACCAGCAGGCCGGAGGAGCCGAGGGCGGCGATGACGTCGGTCGAGATCAGACCAATGTTGCTGTCGTCCGCGCGGCAGGCGACGACCAGGATGTCGCTGTCTCGGGCGAGCTCCGAAAGGGTGGCGGCGCGAGGCCAGGCGGCGGGCTTGTCGCGCGGCGCCCACCACCGGACCGACATCCGCATCGCCTCTGCGCGGCGGGCCACGGCCTCGCCGATCAGGCCAAGACCCACAATGCCCAGCCGCTGGCCGTTCAGGGACGCGGTCATCAGTTTCGATTCCGGCGTCCATTCCCCGGCCCGGAAGGCCCGGTCGCCGGCCGCGATCTGGCGGCGCGCGGCGAGGATGAGGCCGATGGCGTGGTCGGCGACGTCCTCGTGATTGACGGCGGGAGCGTGGGTCACGGGCAGGCCGCGCGCCCGGCACCAGTCGACGTCGATGCGGTCATAGCCCGAGGTGAAACAGGCGATCAGCTGGAGATTGGGCAGGCGTTCGATCAGCGCCTTGTCGAGTTCGAATTCGCCCGCGACGATCAGGGCGCGAATGTCCGCCTCCGCCTCGACCGGCGGCGCCTCCCAGAACCTATAGACGTCGTATGCGCTCTCGAGGAAGGCGGTAAGCGGAGCGAGATGCCGCTGCATGATCAGGACGGCGGGCCGTTGGGTCATGCGCGCAGCTCCACCAGATGAACGCCCTCGTCGAGCCGGGCCTCGACAGCGGGCCACCTGGGTTCCAGCCAGGCGAGCAGCGCCCGGGTCGTGGTGTTTCCCAGCCGTATCCAGACGACCTGCGGTCCGGTTCGACGCGCCGATGCCCAGATGGCGAAATCGCGGTCCTTGGTGATGACGGTGCGGCCCTGGTCGCGGGCCAGGTCCCAGACCGTGCTGTCCGGAGCGTCTAGACCCGCCAAGGCCAAGACATGGGCCCCTTCATGACCACGCGCTACAAGCCATTCGGCCAAGGCCGGCGGCAGTTGGGCGTCGATCACGAACCTCACGCAGCGATGACGGCCGTGTCGCCGATGCTGGCGGCCGCATAGGCGAGGCTGGCGCGA
>Ga0247812_10000681_pt1 | contig 20331 bp, 18 predicted proteins | sample UWRJL149409B1_FD_178011 | JGI IMG/M metagenome (GOLD analysis project Ga0247812, IMG submission 178011) | Plant litter microbial communities from Arlington Agricultural Research Station in Wisconsin, United States - UWRJ-L149-409B-1 | ecosystem: Environmental > Terrestrial > Plant litter >...
AATCTTTCGAAACCGGAAGAATTTAATAATATTATCATTCGAACAGACGGAGATAAAATTGTTCGCTTAAGCGATGTTGGCGGTGCTGAATTAGGCCCTGAAAATATCGAGACTTCCTTAACATCTTCTGGACTTCCAATGATTGGTATGGCCATTGTGCCAATGCCGGGAGCCAATTATCTTGATATTTCAAAAGAATTTTACAAAAAATATGACGCATTAAAAAAGGATCTTCCAAAGGACATCAAGCTAAATATTGCGCTTGACAATACACTTTTCGTAAAAAAATCGGTACTGGAAGTAGCTGAAACCTTAGGAATTTCGATTATTTTGGTGATTATCATTATTTATCTGTTTTTTAGGGATTGGGCCATTGCATTCAGACCTTTAATAGACATTCCGGTGTCTTTAATTGCTACATTTTTTATCATGTGGCTTTTTGGATTTTCCATTAATGTATTAACGCTTTTGGCTATTGTTTTAGCCACCGGTCTTGTGGTTGATGACGGAATTGTTGTAACAGAAAATATCTTCAAGAAAGTCGAAGAAGGAATGTCGCCAATTGAAGCGGCTATTAAAGGTTCTAATGAAATTTTCTATGCTGTAATTTCAATTTCAGTAACGCTCGCTGCCGTATTTTTGCCCGTAATTTTCTTAGAAGGATTCGTAGGCCGACTCTTTCGGGAATTTGGAGTCGTAATTGGGGCCGCGGTTTTAATTTCGGCCTTTGTATCCCTGACATTAACACCAATGCTGAATGCTTACTTGATGAAAGGCGGAGAACAAAAAAAATCAAAGTTCTACATTAAAACCGAACCTTTTTTCGAAAAATTAAATAGCGGATATGCTGACTCACTGAGCCGTTTTATGAATAAAAAATGGATCTCCTTCCCTATTCTTATTGCTTGTTTTGGGTTGATTTATTTATTTTTCACCATACTTCCAAAAGAAACTGCTCCTTATGATGACCGTAGTTCTGTAACAATGCGTATGACTACTCCTGAAGGTTCTTCTTATGAATATACCAATCGTTTTATGCAGGAAATGTCAAGACTGGTAGATGATTCTATCCCGGAGAAAAAAGTAAGTCTGGTTATTACCGCGGGAGGTTCCGGAGGTTCTGCAACAAATTCAGGTTTTATCAGGCTTTCGCTAAAAGAACCCGGTGAAAGAACTAAGTCTCAAAAAGAAATTGCTGATCAATTAACCAAATGGACTAAAAAATATCCGGATGCCAAAACATCTGTCATTCAGCAGCCTACAATTGCCGTGAACAGACGTGGAGGTTTACCAATTCAGTACATCATTCAGGCTCCAAATTTTGAAAAATTAAGAGAAAAAATTCCTGTTTTTATGAATGAAGTAGGTAAAAGTGATGTCTTCTCGACTTCGGATGTTAATTTAAAATTTAATAAACCCGAAATCAATGTAAGTATTGATCGTGAAAAGGCAGAAAGTTTAGGAATATCAATTATGGATATTGCACAAACTTTACAGCTTTCGCTAAGCGGACAACGTTTTGGATATTTCATTAAAAACGGAAAACAATATCAGGTAATTGGTCAGTTTGATCAAAAAGACCGTTCGAAACCATTGGATTTAACCTCAATGTTTGTGCGAAACAAATCGGGTCAGTTGATTCAGATGGATAATGTTGTAAAAGTCGAAGAACAAAGTAATCCGCCGCAATTGTATCATAATAACAGATACATGTCTGCCACAGTTTCTGCAGGTTTAGCACCAGGCAAAAGTATTAGCGATGGTATTCAGGAAATGGATCGAATTAAAGCTAAAGTTTTAGATCAGAGTTTTACAACCGATTTAAGTGGTGAATCGAGAGATTTTGTCGAAAGCAGTTCGAATACTTCTTTTGCTTTTGGATTGGCATTATTATTAATATTTTTAATTCTTGCAGCGCAGTTTGAGAGTTTTATCGATCCGTTGATTATTATTTTAACCGTGCCAATGGCAGTTGCGGGAGCTTTATTTTCATTATGGTTATTCAATCAAACCTGGAATATATTTAGTCAGATCGGTACCGTAATGCTTATTGGTCTGGTAACTAAAAATGGTATTTTGATTGTAGAATTTGCCAATCAGTTACGAGAACAGGGAAAACCAAAACTAGAAGCTATTCTGGAAGCGTCAGAAGCACGTTTACGTCCTATTTTAATGACCAGTTTGGCAATTGCTTTAGGAGCCTTACCAATTGCAATGTCGCTTGGAGCTGCTTCTACCAGTAGAATCGGGATGGGAGTTGTAATTGTTGGAGGAACTATTTTCTCATTGGCTTTGACACTTTTTGTAATTCCGGCTATTTATTTGATGTGGTCTAAAGCCAGAAAACATTATCCTGAATTTGATCATATTGAAGAATATGAAAGAGAAAGCCATAAATAGATATTTAAATTTGAAATAATATAGAAGCTGGGAATTTCGTTTTAATAAAATTCCGCAGCTAATAAGTCATCATATGAAAACTAAAATAACCTTAATAAGTTTCATTTTATTTTTGTTTTGTATAGCAAAAAGTAGCGCACAAGTCCTGACTATTGAGGATGCTATGAAAATAGCTTTAGAAAATAACTTTGAAATTAAGATTGCTAAAAACAATTCAACTATAAGCGAAACAAACGTTACCGTTGGAAACGCTGGTATCCTGCCAACAGCAACAGCTAATATCGTAGATAATAACAACGTTACAAACTCAACGCAGGTACGCCAGGACGGAACATCAACTACATTAAACAATGCAAAAAACAACAGTTTAACATATGGCGTTAGTTTGGGCTGGACTGTTTTTGACGGAATGAGAATGTTTGCCAGATACGATCAGTTAAAAGAACTCCAAAAATTAGGTGATGCGGAACTGAAAAGAACTATTTTGGTTAAAATTGGTCAGGTAAATTCTGCTTACTATGATTTAGTACAGCAACAACATCAATTAGCAGCTTTAGATACTACAATTGTAATTTCTAAACAAAGAGTTCAATTAGCACAAAACCGTTTTACCATTGGTAAAGCTTCAAAATTAGAAGTTCTAAATGCTCAGGTTGATTTAAACACAGATCAGGTTGCTTTATTAAGACAAAAAGAATCGTATAAAAATGCCAAGATTTTACTGAATCAATATTTGGCACGTGACCCCCAGATTGATTTTGCAGTAACTGATGTGGTTACCGTAGATAACAAATTGGTTTTGATAGATTTAATGGATCTTGCAAAAAAACAAAATCCGGCTTTAGAATCGCAAATAATCAATAAACGTATTGCCGAATTACAACTAAAACAAGTAAAAGCAAACCGATATCCAACGGTAAATTTAACTTCAGGTTATAATTTTTCTGAAAGCCAGTCAAGTTTAGGATTTACAAGCGAAAACTCTTCAAAAGGTTTTAATTATGGTTTTAATGCTTCGCTGAATATTTTTGATGGATTGAATCAGCATAGAAATGAAAAAGTAGCCAAATTGCAAATTGAAAATTCGCAAATTGCCATCGAACAGCAAAGTATGATTTTGAATTCGCAATTGAGCACGGCTTTTCAAACGTATTTAACCAACTTAGAATTAATTGATTTAGAAGAAGATAATCAAGCTATTGCGAAACAAAATTTAGATATTACGCTTGATAAATTCAGAATTGGAACCATAACAACTCTTGATTTCAGAACGGCTCAGCTGAATTATGTGAATGCCAAAGTGCGTTACAGCAACGCACAATACGAGGCTAAATTATCTGAAATTGCCTTAAAAGAATTAGCAGGAAATATTAATTTTTAAAGTAAATTTGTTTCAAAACAAACTAAATGATCTCATATAATACCAAGGATTGGTTTACTTTTATTTTCCATGTTCATAAATCTGACACAGTAAGAAAACTGTTTCCGATAATGATTGCTATCGGAATTTATTCTTCTATAATTGGGTATCTTGAAATCGCCTATTTTAAAGTTGGTAAAAACGATTATATCCATAACATCCCAATCATGCACGGAATGTTAGGTTTTGTGATTTCATTACTACTTGTATTTAGAACCAATACTGCTTACGATCGCTGGTGGGAAGGACGAAAATTATGGGGAGGTCTCGTAAATAATAGCCGTAATCTGGCTATTAAACTTTCGGCAATGCTTAAAGATGAAAATGATCGAAAATTCTTCAGAAAATTCATTCCAACTTATGCTTTAATTTTGCACAGGCATCTTCATGATTCTGAAACCAGTAAACAGCTTTTTGATGATGTAGATTTAGAAATTGATCATCATAAACACAAACCTAATCAGGTAAAAAGAATGATGTTTCATAAAATAAATGATTTGTATGATTCTAAAAAAATTACCGGAGAACAACTCATCATTTTAAACGAAGAATTACAATCTTTTACTGATATTTGTGGTGCGTGCGAAAGAATAAAAAACACGCCTATTCCCTACTCTTACAGTGCTTTTATCAAAAAATTTATTTTCTTTTATACCATGACACTGCCTTTTGGTTACTCCATCAGTCTGGGTTATTTTGTTGCTCCGGTTGTGGTTTTTATTTTTTATGTACTGGCGAGTTTAGAGCTTATTGCAGAGGAAATAGAAGATCCGTTTGGTGACGATGAAAATGATTTACCCACAAAAAAAATAGCCGAAAATATCAAAAAACATGTTGAGGAACTGATTTAATAAAACGTTAAATCTGCAATTGTTACTTCTATTTTGATTAAATTTAAAGTCGCCACTAAAAAATTTAATCGCAATGAACAATCAACGTGCTTTCATCAATCCTCCTCATTTATCCAATGAAAAATCATTAAAAACACTTGTCGAGAACAGAACAGTTTACACCTTAAATCATTGTGAATTAAATATTTTTGAAACTTACGAATCTTCTAAACTAGTTCCGCTAAAGTTTAATGATTTTGTAGTAACCAGTATGTTAAGAGGTAAAAAGATTATGCACCTTTTTGATGATCCCGGATTCGATTATTTACCGGGAGAAACAGTCGTTATTCCGTCAAACGTCGAAATGAAAATTGACTTTCCGGAAGCCTCAAGAGAAAACCCAACACAATGCCTGGCTCTGGCAATAGACAAATCTAAAATAACCGATACTTTAAATTTTTTAAATGAACGTTATCCTAAAGAAGGCAGCGACGCCTACTGGCAATTAAATTATCAGAATTATTTTTTCTACAATAATATTGATCTTGCCGCTACCATCAATAAACTAATTAAAGAATGCATGAGCACATCGATTACAAAAGACGCGCTCGCCGACTTAACATTGCAGGAATTATTAATCCGAATTATTCAGACGCAGACCGTAAAAGCTATCAACGAAGGAATTTTAATCCAATCGAATAATCCAATTTTTGAAGTTACTGAATTTATAAAACTCAATTTAAAAGAAAACATCAACCTTAAAAGTTTGAGCGAGAAAGCCTGCATGAGTACAGCTTCTTTTTATCGCTTTTTCAAACGGGAATTAGGCATGAGTCCGATTGAGTATGTTTTGAATGAAAAAATCAAACATGCCAAAAAGCTACTAAGAAATCCTGGTATTCAGATTAATGAAGTATGCTATTTATCCGGTTTTGAAGATGCTAATTATTTTACAAGACTTTTTAAAAAGCATGAAGGAATTACGCCTAAACAATATCAGTTGTTGTATGTTAATTGAATGTTCTAAGATTCTAAGGTCCTGAGTTTTTTTAGGATATTTATTCTGTAATATTCATTTCTCAACGTTTAATCTTTGCACATTAAAACCTTTGTCTTTTTGTTCCTCTGAACTCTTTGTCTCTCTGAAACCTTAGAACCTCAGAATCTTAGCCACTTAGAACCTATTCTATAAAACTAACCGGTTCCAAATCCTTTTCCTCTTCCTCGGTAAAAATTCTATATTCGATTTGGAATGTTTTCTTTAAAGGAGTTTCTAACGAAAAACCGCCAACTCCAAAAGCATCGATTACTTTTAATGTAAAATGCGCGTGTTTCCAATATTCGAATAAATCTTTATCGACCCAAAATTCTGTATCTTCAATAGTGCCAATACAAACATCTCCCATTCGCTGATAATATCCTCCTTTTTCAAAACATTGTGGCTGCGTTCCTTCGCAACATCCTCCTGCTTGGTAAAACATCAAATCACCGTGTTTTTCTTTTAGAATCTTTATCAAATCAATGGCATCATCGGTGGCATCCAGTCTCTTTATCATGATCTTTTTTTTAAAATTAAATTTACAAAAAAAGGCAAGTCAGAAACTTACCTTTTTCAAACCAACATAATAACAAATTAAAAGAAGCCCAATTTCTTTTTATCATAAGAAATCAGCATATTTTTTGTCTGACGGTATTGTCCTAACATCATTTTATGGTTTTCACGACCAATTCCGGATTGTTTATAACCTCCAAAAGGTGCTCCGGCCGGATAAGAATGGTACTGATTGATCCAGACACGACCTGACTGAATGGCTCTTGGAACCTGATAGATTTCATGTGCATCACGTGTCCAAACCCCGGCACCTAAACCATACATCGTATCATTGGCAATTTCGATCGCTTCTTCGGTAGTTTTAAAAGTAGTAACAGCGAGAACAGGTCCAAAAATTTCTTCCTGAAAAATTCTCATTTTGTTATGTCCTTTAAACAAGGTTGGTTTAATGTAATAACCACCCTCAAGATCTCCTCCTAAATGATTTTCGTCTCCACCTGTTAAAAGTTCTGCTCCTTCTTCTTTACCCAATTTTATATAGGACATGATTTTTTCTTTCTGAACCAATGAAGTCTGCGCACCTATCATAGTCGACTTATCCAATGGATTTCCGGCAATAATAGCTTCTGTCCTTTCGATTACTTTAGCAATAAATTTTTCGTAAATATCTTCATGAATTAACAATCTCGACGGACAAGTACAAATTTCACCTTGATTTAAAGCAAATAATACCGCGCCTTCGATTGCTTTATCAAAGAAATCATCATCGTGATCTGCTACTGAAGGGAAGAAAATATTTGGAGATTTCCCTCCTAGTTCCAACGTTACCGGAATAATATTTTCTGTAGCATATTGCATTACCAATCGTCCTGTAGTGGTTGATCCGGTAAAGGCTGCCTTAGCCACTTTTTTATTGGTAACCAACGGACGACCAAGCTCGGCACCAAAACCGTTTACGATATTCAGCACTCCCGGAGGCAGGATATCACCTATTAATTCCATTAAAACTAAAATAGAAATTGGTGTACTTTCTGCAGGTTTCAGAACGATCGTATTTCCTGCGGCTAGTGCAGGAGCGATTTTCCATACTGCCATTAGAATTGGGAAATTCCAAGGGATAATCTGGGCAACAACACCTAATGGTTCGCTTAAAGCAATCGAAACCGTTTGGGAATCCAATTCTGCAATAGAGCTTTCTTCGGCACGAATTACACCTGCGAAATATCTAAAATGGTCAATTGCCAGTGGAATATCCGCCGCAAGTGTTTCACGAATTGGTTTTCCGTTATCGATTGTTTCTACCGTTGCGATATACTCAAGATTGTCTTCTATTTTTTGCGCAATTTTATTGAGTAAAATACTTCTTTCGGTAACTGAGGTTTTTCCCCATGTCTTAAACGCTTCATAAGCTGCATCAACAGCCAATTCTAAATCCTCTTTTCCTGAATGTGCTGCTTTTGTAAATACTTTTCCATCAATTGGAGAAAGAACGTCAAAATATTCTCCTTTTACCGGAGCTGTAAATTTTCCGTTAATGTAATTATCGTATTTTGCCTTAAATTCAGGTCTTTGTGTGGCATTATTCATAACATTATCATTTTTGATTCATTTCAAATTTACCTTCATAATCTGAAACAGAATAGCACTTTTCATTCATCTACTAGCACAAAACTTACACATTCGTTTTTATAACAATGTTTTAGTAATTAATTAGTAAAATATTAGCATTAAAAATAGCAACTATTCAATACAAATCGATTTTGAAGGAAATTAAAACATCACAAAAAAACCAAATAAATTCTTTCTTACTACCACCCGCAATCCTTATATTTGTATTCTTATACAAGAATAAAAAAGTTAACATGAAAATATCTTACAACTGGTTAAAACAATTTATTAAAACAGACTGGACCTCTGAGCAAACTTCAGAATTACTTACAGATTTAGGTCTTGAAGTAGAAGTTGTCGAAAAATACCAATCAGTTAAAGGCGGTTTAGAAGGAGTAGTTGTAGGACACGTACTTACTTGCGAGAAGCACCCTGATGCAGATAGATTAAAAGTTACAACTGTAAATATTGGTTTAGAAGCTCCTATACAAATTGTTTGTGGTGCAGCTAATGTTGCAGCAGGACAAAAAGTTCCTGTAGCCACAATAGGAACCGTTTTATATGATAAAGAAGGTGGTGAATTCACCATTAAAAAAGGAAAAATACGTGGACAGGAAAGTCACGGAATGATTTGTGCCGAAGATGAGCTGGGTTTAGGTACAAGCCACGACGGAATCATGATTCTGGATGAAAAGTTAATACCGGGAACTCCTGCTGCTGAAGTTTTTAAGGTAGCTAATGATGAAGTGTTCGAAATTGGCTTAACACCAAATCGTGCTGATGCCATGAGTCATCTTGGAACTGCCCGTGATTTAAGAGCCGGAATGCTTCAGCGTGGTGTAAACGTAGAATTGATCACACCTTCTGTGAGTAATTTTAGAGTAGACATGCGTACTTTAAAAATTGATGTTAATGTCGAAGAACCTCTTATGGCTCCAAGATATTGCGGTGTAACCATTTCAGGAATTTCTGTTCAGGAATCTCCAGCATGGCTGCAAGATCGTTTAAAAGCTATTGGTTTAACTCCAAAAAATAACATTGTCGATGTTACTAATTATGTTTTGCATGAGTTAGGACAACCGCTACATGCTTTTGATGCTGCTAAAATCAACGGAAAAATAATTGTAAAAACACTTCCTGAAGGAACTAAATTTGTTACTTTGGATGATGTTGAAAGAACATTACACAAAGAAGATTTAATGATTTGCGACGAAAAAGGCCCACTTTGTATTGCAGGTGTTTTTGGAGGAAAAAAATCAGGAGTATCTGATGGTACAACAACTATTTTCTTAGAAAGTGCTTATTTTGATGCTGTAAGTGTTCGTAAAACAGCAAAAAGACATCAATTGAATACGGATGCCTCTTTTAGATTTGAGAGAGGAATTGACCCAACGATTACAGAATATGCATTGAAACGCGCTGCTCTATTAATTCTGGAAGTTGCAGGCGGAAAAATAACATCTGATGTTGTAGAAGTTTATCCTAAAAAAATAGAAGATTTCTCTGTTTTACTGAACTTTAGTCATGTTTCTAAAATTATCGGACAGGAAATTCCAAAAGATACGATCAAAAAAATCCTGGTTTCTTTAGATATAAAAGTAAACAGCGTTTCTGATTCGGGTTTAGGACTAACAATACCTGCCTATCGTGTAGACGTGCAGCGTGAAATTGATGTTATCGAAGAAATTTTAAGGGTTTACGGTTATAACAATATCAATTTCTCTAAAAAATTCAATGCAACGGTTTCTAATTCACCAAGAACAGAAGATTATAAAGTACAAAATGTAATCGCATCGCAACTGAATTCTCAGGGATTTCATGAAATGATGGCCAACTCTTTGACAACAGCAGCTTACGCTAAATTATCAACTGTTTTAAAAGAAGAGCATAATGTTACGATGCTGAATCCGTTAAGCAGCGATTTATCTACTATGCGTCAATCATTATTGTTCTCTGGTTTAGAAGCGATTTCGTATAACATTAACAGAAAAAATGCTGATTTAAAATTATTCGAATTCGGAAAATCATATCATAAATATCTTAACGGATACGAAGAACACAAACATTTGACTTTGTTGATTTCCGGAAACAGAAACAAAGAAAGCTGGACCAATCCGCAAAAAACTACTGATTTCTTTTTATTAAAAGGATACGTAAAAGGAATTCTGGCTCGTTTAGGAATTGATAAAATTTCGAATGCTCCTGTACAATCTGATATTTTTTCGGAAGGAACTGCAATTTGCTACAACAATGATACATTAGTAGAAATGGGCGTGGTTAAAAAGTCAATCCTAAAACATTTCGGAATCAAACAAGATGTTTATTTTGCTGATTTTAACTGGGATTTGATATTGAAGATTATCACCGGAAAAATCAAATATTCTGACATTCCTAAATATCCTGAAGTTCGCAGGGATTTAGCTTTATTGATTGACAAGAACACGACTTATGAAAGTATTTTTAATCTTGCTAAGCAAACAGAGAAGTTACTTTTAAAAGATGTTAATCTATTTGACGTTTATGAAGGAAGTAAGCTTCCTGAAGACAAAAAGTCGTATGCTTTGAGCTTTACCATTCAGGACAATACAAAAACGCTTACAGATGCTCAAATTGATAAAATCATGTCAAAACTGCAACATGCTTTTGAAACGGAGCTTGGCGCTAGTTTAAGATAAAAAATTTACTTTATTAAAATATAATATCCCAATGCTGAAATATTTTAGCATTGGGATATTTTTATTAGTGCATCTTTGCTTAGTATGTTATTGCTGCAAAAATAGGATGGTCTTTAATTTTTTCTCTTCCTTTCAGAAAAGTCAGTTCCATCAGGAAATTGCATTGTACAATTTCGCCTCCTAATTTTTCGACCAACTCACAAACCGCTTTTGCGGTCCCTCCTGTTGCCAAAACATCATCATGAATCAAAACCCTGTCTCCCTTTTTTATTGCGTCTGTATGCATCTCTAAACTATCTGTACCATATTCCAATTCATACGTAGCCGAAATGGTTTCATACGGTAACTTTTTAGGCTTTCTAACAGGAACAAAACCTGCGTTTAATTCCTGAGCTAATAATATTCCAAAGAAAAACCCTCTGCTCTCTGCTCCTACTACTTTATCTATTTTATGCCCTTTTAAAGATTCAACTAAAACCGACAAACACTTTTTGGTCGCAATTGGGTCATTTAGCAGTGGAGTAATATCTTTAAACAAAATTCCTTCTTTTGGAAATCCCTGAATATCACGTACATAATTTTTAATCGTCATTTTTTTTTATTTTTATGTTATTTTATGCTTGCATATCTCGCATTTATGTGTATCTTTGCACCCGCAATAAGCAACCAACAAAGCTACGAAAAATTAGCTTATTGATAACAAAAAAGGCCTCGTGGCGCAACTGAATAGCGCACTTGATTACGGCTCAAGAGGTTACTGGTTTGAATCCAGTCGAGGTCACAAAAGCCAAATGGCGCCAATTGAAGACAATTGGTGCCATTTTTATATCATTAAATAATAATTTAAATAGTAAAAGTAATCCCAAAACCATCAATCAATTGATTTTTATTTTATAAATCTTTATTTTTTTATGGATTAAATTAAGCTTCTACTTGTACCCAACCTTCTATTTTTTCGAATATTGTCATTAATTTTGATGGAATTTTTTTCTCTTGTACTGTTTCTAGTTTAAGAATTGAAGTGATTTTATCTTCTTCTCCATTTTGAGTTAATTCTACCCATTCAGGATTAACAATCAAAGTTCTTCCAATTGCGACCATAGAAACACCATAGTCTATAACCTGATCAGCCATTGCAGGTGTTGTAATACCTCCAGCTACAAGAACAGGGACTCTGTTATTCGCATAATTATTTAGCACAACTGATATAGGTTCTTTAGAAAATTCTGAATCAATTGGTTTTTGATTGACAGCATCCAGTAGAGAGAAATGTAAATAATCAATCTTTTCTTCAATCAACTTATCCATTAGACTGAACGTATCTTGAAGTCCATAAGTTTGTTGTGGAAATTCTTCAGGTGAAATTCTGTACCCTATTAAAAAAGGACGATCAGTATATTTTGAAACTATATCTTTTACTTCTCTTAAAATTTCCAGGCTAAGTCGCAAACGATTTTCCAGAGAACCTCCCCATTGATCTCTTCTATTATTAAAAAAAGGCGATATAAAATTTTGAATTAAGAATCCGTGCGCCCCATGAATTTCCACTCCGTCAAAACCCGCTTCAATTGCTCTTCTTGTGGTTTGACCAAATGCCTTTACAATTTCTAAAATTTCATTTTCACTCAATTCTTTTGGAAGATTTTCTTTTTCAAAAAGTACTATAGGTCCACTTGAAACTACACTTGCACTCACCACTTCACCATCTGGGATAAGTTCAGGGATTGCTTTATTCCCTGCGTGAAACATCTGTAAAATTGCTGGTGCTCCACCACTTTTTGCAGCATTAGCCAACTTCTTCAAACTTGGAAGAAAAGTATCGTCATATCCTGCAAATTCATGGGTAAAACCAATACCATTTGCTGTAACGTGGGTGCATCCTGTGATTACCAAACAAACACCTTTTACCCTTTTCTTGTAATATTCAACTTCTTCATCAGATATAGTGAAGTCTTCATTAGATGACCAAGTAGTCATAGGCGACATCACAATTCTATTTCTCAAATTAATTCCGTTCCCAAATAACAAGGGAGTAAACAACTTATTATATTTATTCATTACTTCTTTTATTTTTAAACGCAAAGCTCCACTGAAAGCAATGCAATGCTCCCAGTAAAAACTTTAACGAAATGATCTTTAATTATTTAGTATAGAGATGAAAAAGTTTTGAAATAACTTTCCATTCACCGTTAATTTTGATTAATGAATGGTAATCTGTGAAATCTTCATCTGCTGCATCATGTTCCATTTCAATGCGAACAATTGCTGTGGTAGGTGTTTTGTGTAAAACCGTCAGATTGGTTTTGATGTTGGGCGCTGCGCCAAATTTCTCAACGTAAGTGTACAGATTATCTATACTACCTTGTGAGAGGTCATCACCTAAGTGACCATACATAATCGCATTCTGATGAAAAGTCTTTTTCAATTCTGCTATACTTCCCGTTTTTAGCCCTTGAACATAGCCTTCCATTGCTGCCAGAACATCTTCATAATCCTGAACAGCGTTTATATTTTTATTTGCTGCCATTATTCTTATTTTTTAATTTGATAAATTTTGCTGATGATTTTCCAATCGCTGCCGTCCTTAACCAATGTAAACATATCGGCATATTTGTTTGGTCCAAACTGAGATTCTATTCTTACAATTGCTACATCACCTTCTACATCCAAAGTAGTCAATTTGTAATTCGCTTCCATTGGTTGGGCTGCAGAAAACCCATCAAATAGTACTTGGATAGGAACACTTTTTAATGCTCCATTTTCAGACCAAGACATTGTTGCGGTTGATGCAAATGCAGGTTTTGCAATATTGCCATCTCCTTTTTTTCCTGCTTCTACATATAAATCTATTGCTTTCAGGATCTCTTCTTTTTGTTCTTGATTGTTTTGCATAACTTCTGTTTTATTGTTTTGATTATTTTTATCTTGACAGGAAACTAATAAACTGCCAATTGTTAATACTGAGATAATAGTTAAGGAAAATATTTTTTTAGAAATTTCCCTATAACTCTCCCTAAAGTCATCAGTATTAAAACCTGCGGAACTTGTATCTGCATTTTTTCGTTCAGAAATGTTTTTCATAAATCGTTGTTTTAGTTGAAGATTATTAATTTTTGAGCATAATTTCTGTATTATTTGACAGAATAGTTAAGCTCTATTTCTAAAACAAAGGTACGCTGAGTATTGCGTGGCATTTTTTCTAATTAGTCCAAAGATTTTTACTAATTAGTCCTTTTTGGAAAATGGAAATATTCAATTTGGAATTTTATTTATTAATAAGTTCTGTTATAAAACTTTTTAAATGAAAAATTGAGAATAAATTGGAAGCCTGAAATTCAATTAATTGAATACTGAAATTTTATCGAAGCTGATTAATGCTTCAACAATTATTAACGAGAGATACTTGGTGCCTGTCCGTGGAATTCTTTGTATATTCTTGAAAAGTGAGAGACATTTTCAAATCCTAAAGAATAACAAATATCTGAAACTGACAAAACTGTAGTTTCCAGCATATCTTTTGCTTTTTCCAATCTCTTTTCTCTGATCCAGGTTGCTGGAGCAACATTGTATATATTTTGAAAATCTCTCTTAAAACTTGAAAGACTTCTGCCAGAAAGATAAGCCAGCTCGGAAACAGAAACTGGTGAAGCATAGTGCTGTTCTACCACATTACGAATATCAGTTCTTACAGGCTCGTGCAACTGGAGAATTTGTAAAAACATATTTCGGTTACATTCTGCAACATCATAAAGTAATTCCATAATCTTCAGGCGAAGCTGTCCTGGATAAACCACAGAATAATCAAAAAAGTAAGGTTTTAGAGAATGGGCAAAAGCAACCAAACATTCATTCATTGGATAAACTCCTGTCTTAATTTCTCCTTCAGGTTTTGATACCTTAATTTCTGAGGTTGATAAAAATGATTTTAGAACATCATCTTTGATACTGAACATAAAACTATCGTAAATATTATCATTTTCAGCATTCCCGAATTTATGATACTTTACAGCAGTTGCTTTTTTTAGCAAAATCATATCATTCTTACCAAGCTTATATTCCTGTTTTCCATAAGTCAGAACTACAGACCCTTCCAGTACAATTAAGAGTAAATGCTGTTCTAAGTACATGATTCCTTTAACTTCTGTACTGTGTATGCACTGCTCAATTACTGAACAACCATCTAACATCAGGAAGTTTTGCGGAGCATCGCAGCCAATCAAAGAAGTTGGAACTTTAATCATTTTTTTCATACTTCAACTTTTAAAGTTATAAAGCTGTTTTAATTTTTTTTCGGAAATTCTATCGGGATTAATCCTAAATATTATGAATTTCTTTTACAAAGATAAAAGGTTTTTAAAAAAGGTATTTTTCTTTTTAGTCCAAATAATTTGCTCTTTTAATCCCAAAAACAATTGATGTTTAAAATATTAGGCAAAAATAAAATAAGTTAACCCTCAGAAAAAAGATATCAATCCCCAACAGGACATCCAAACCAAATTTACAAAGCCAATGAAAGACAGCGTCTACATGTAGTAAGCCAATCTCTTCAAATCTTCCATAAATTTTGTTGAAATTTGTCCCGTAGAGGTCACAAACAAGCCAAATGGCGCCAATTGAAGACAATTGGCGCCATTTTTTTATAATCTCACTTATTTTTATTAGTCTAAAGAGCCGGGCTCCTCAGCAGCCATACCCGATAGAAGTGGAAATCCTTTTTTGCGGGGTTCGGCAGAAAAGATTGCAACGGATAGCGGGAAAAAACTCAAAAAAAATAATATCAAACCGAAAAAGATATAGCAAAAAATTACGACAAGCACCACCGTAATTCCCAAACCAAATCAAAGACCCAAAAACCGCAGCAGAAAACACCCAACCCCTATAACCCGCAGAACCCTTATAAGGAACAACAAAGCGGCCCCAAAGACATAACCTGAAAGGACATTGAAGGACCTTATAGAGAATGACCCTTTAAAGGGGGTTTGAAACTGATATGGATACTGAAAAGAACAATGAGGCTGAAAATGATTGCTTTGAGACCATAGAACCAGATCAGAATAATCCGGTCAAGAGGGAATTCGAAATTGGGCAGCTTGGCCGTGAGGATCTTAAAGAAGATGAACTCACAAGGGATGACACAGGTCGTATTGCAACCCGCTAAACTAAGCCTTCCCAGCGGAAATTTTAATGTACTTAGATCAAGGAATGTATAAAAAATTAATTACCGCAAGGGCTTCTGCATATTATAATTAAAAAAACCTCCAAAATCAAATGACTTTGAAGGTTTAATCAGCGTGAGCTCCTAGGAGATTGAGTTAATTGATATTTGATAAAAACCGCGCGATATTTTATTTCAAATTATCATTAAAGAAACGCTCTAATTTACAAAATGGAATAACATCTACTTTGTCATAAAGATCTACGTGAACTGCATTTGGGATAATTACTAATTCTTTAGGTTCATTTGCTATTTTAAAAATATCTTCGCTAAAGTATCTCGAATGTGCCTTTTCCCCTGCAATCAATAACATTGGTCGTGGCGCAATTTCCTTTACATAAGCGAGTATTGGCATATTTATAAAAGAAATTGGATTGGTTGCAAGCCAGGCTCCGTTTGAGTTCACAGAGTTGACCTGAAAACCACGCGGTGTCCTGTAATAGTCAAAATATTCCTTTACAAATTGCGGCTCATCACCATTCAATTTTTCAGGCAGGTTCCTTGGACCAGCTGCCTGTTTACCAGCCTGGGCATCTTTGTAACGCTGCTCGCCCAAAGTTTCCAGTGTCTTGGTTCTTTGCTCGGGAGTAACCGAGTCATTATAGCCTTTTGACATTACGCGGGTCATATCATACAAACTTGTCGTGGCAACCGCTCTCACCCTTTTATCAATAGCTGTAGCATTGAGGGCAAAACCGCAAATCCCGATAATCCCAATTTTGTTCCTATCAACGTTCTTGTGCAATCCTAAAAAGTCAACCGCAGCGCTGAAATCTTCCGTATTGATTTCCGGCGATGCCAGGTTTCTTGGCTCGCCACTACTCTCCCCTGTATAAGCCGGGTCGAAAGCCAAAGCAATAAAACCGCGTTCAGCCATCTGATTGGCATATAATCCAGACGATTGCTGTTTCACCGCTCCAAAAGGCCCGCTGATGGCTAATACAGACAATTTTTCAGTTCCAGCATTTTTAGGAAAGTATAAATCTCCGCTTAAAGTAATACCATAACGGTTTTTGAAGCTCACTTTTTGACGCTTTACCTTATCGCTTAATTGGAATGTATAATGTTCTTTTGATGTGTTCATTTTTTCTGAATTTAATTTTGTTTTTTGTGCAAATAATTGCCCTGTTATCAGAAACAATATTGTGATTGCCAATGCTTTTTTCATTTTATTTTTAATTGCTTTCATTTTTTATTTTAATTGTTTTCAAATTTCAGCACTACGTTTCCGGTACCCATTGCAGCAGGAAGTCCCGATGGATTGTCAATATATCCCAGTTTTGTATAACTATAGGAAGTGTTGAAACTTTTATAAAAAAGCACCAGCACATTGTTTCCGTAAAGCGTTAAATCTCCCGCTTTTATATCGCCTCCCATTGAAGCATTTGTCGGAAGAGGACTAGGTAAATCATAATACTTTTCGTTGCCATTGAGTTCTGTCATATCGATGGTCAGCGGAAGCATTGCTTTTAGTGCTGCTGTACTTGGGTTGTTATACAATGTTGCAGTAAAAACCGCTGTACCAATTGTTATTTTCATTTTTAATTTTGAATTATTAGTATTTTCATTTCCATTCTCATTGTTTTGCGGTACCGTTTCATTGTCATTGCCACAACCTGCGTTACAAAAGGAAAAAGCGAAAAAAACAGCCATAACGGTTAGAAAAGATTTCAGTTTCATAATCTATCTTTTAAAATTGAACATTTTTAATGAATTTTGCAGGAATCCCGCCAACTATGATATTATCGGGAACATCTTTGGAAACTACTGCCCCTGCTGCGACAACTGCATTTTCCCCAATGGTAACCCCGGGCAAAATCGTGGCTTTAGCACCAATCCATGCATTTTTTTTGATGATAATGGGTTTAGCAATCAGTCCTTTTCTCTCCTTGGGATCTAATGGATGGCTTTCGGTAATAAGGCTGACTTTCGGGCCAATTAAAACATCATCTTCAATGGTAATGCCGCCGAGTGCCAAAAAGGTGCAGTCAAAATTGATAAATACGTTTTTGCCGATCGAAATGTGTTTTCCGTAGTTGATATAAAGGGGTGTAAAAACGGTTACATCCTGAACTTTTGTATCTAAAATTATGCTCAGTATCTGTGCAATTTCCTCTGGATTTGAGGAATTATTCATCTGGTTAAGCAATGCTTTGACAGCAAATGCCTCTTCTCTTAATCTGCCTAGTTGCGGATCGTTTGGAAGTATCGCCTCACCGGCTAAAAGCCTCTCAAAAATATCTTTTTGAAATGGTGCAGCTTTGGAAATAGGGTTTTTATCTGACATAATATTTGAATTAAATATTCAGATACAAAGATAAGACTGCCTTTAAGCAGGGAAGTAACGATTATCAAACCAAAGCTTAAGAAATTCAAACTTCCGTCAGACGAAACGAAGTGGGATTGGTCCCGGTAATTTTTTTGAAGAAATTATTGAAGTAGGTCGGATATTCAAATCCTAGGGCGTAAGCAATTTCAGAAATACTCCAATCGCTGTGCTGCAAAAGTGCCTTGGCTTCTGTGATGATTCGCTCTGTAATATGAGTAGTTGTTGATTTTCCCGTCACTTCTTTTACAGCCCTGTTCAGGTAATTAATATGCACATTGAGATGCTGGGCGTAATGCTGCGCCGTTCTTAATTGAAGCGGACTGGAAGCGGTTTCAATAGGAAACTGTCTTTCCAGCAGTTCTAAAAACACAGATGCTAATCTGGAAGAAGCATTCTTGTTTTGCTCGAAATTCTCAGAAGGTTCCATCTTTAAGGATTCGTGAATAATAAGACTGATGTAATTGCGAATCAGTTCATCTTTAAATACATAATCACTTTTTTGCTCGGCAATCATTTTCTGAAAAATAGTATTCAGAAAGCCTCTCTGCTCTTCTGTGATTTTCAAAACAGGTGTTCCCCCTATTTTAAAAAAGGAAGATTGCTGCAGGCTTTCAGAACGTTCGGAGTTTTTAAAAAACTCCTCAGAAAATAAAATAGTGTAACCAACGTAAGTGGTGGAAATGGTTTCCCACGAATACGGAATGTGCGGATTTCCGAAAAAAAGAATCGTGCCTTCCTGCTCATAGGTCTTATCGGAATAATGAATCCTGCTTTTCCCTGTAGTGAGGCAGATTTTATAAAATTCCTTTCTGCTGTAGGTTCTGGTTTCTGCGCCATCATCCTCTATCTGAAATGCTTTAAAACCCTGGAGTTTCAGTTCATTGTTAAACTGCGAAATTTCTCTTGTTATGATCTCTTTCATTTTGCAAAGTTAAGAAATTCAAACATACTATAACTCTTTAATCTTAATTTAAATCTAAATCACTTATCCATTAAAATCATGACCTAGCCCCGATAGAAGAGGAAATCCTTTTGTGCCGTTGTTCGGCACAAAAGATTGGAACGTATAGCGGGAAAAAGCTCTAAAAAAAACATTAAACCTAAAAAAACACACTACCCAACCTGCCTCGTACCCTCCTTTCAAAAAACAACACCAATAATTTAATTCAAAAAATAAAATAAAAAATCCCCATACAACCAAAAATTACCACAAGGACCACCGTAATTCTCAAAACCAAATCAAAAACCCAAAAACCGCAGCCAAAAACACCCAGCCCCTATGAGCGCAGAACCGTTATAAGGAACCCCCAAGCGGCCCCAAAGACATAACCTGCAAGGACATAGAAAAGGACCTTATAGAGAATGACCGTTCAAAGGGGTCTCAAACTGATTGCAAAAAGTAAAAATAAATTCGGCATAGTAATTTAATGACTGCCAGTATAGTTGGAACAAAAGCAGAGAAGATAACTTAAATTTTAAGCCAACACCCCCCCTCACCCCTTGACAAACCTGAACTTTTTACCTATTTTTGCCCCATGACCCCAGAAGAAATAAAACGCTATTTTGAAGCCACTCCCCTGCCTGAGGAAGTGGAGTTAAAGCCCTGGGCTAAAATCACAGATTCCCAGCTTTTCCTTAAAAGCTGTTTCCTTACTATATATCATTATAAAGGAGACCTTGAGATGTGCCCTGCCTGGTGGCATTTAAAAGAGTTCTATACACTTGTAAGGCGAGCTTCAAAGGAAACTAAAAGCGAGAATCAATCGGAATAAAGCTGAAATCTGCAGCCCTGCTTTAAACTCATCTTTATACTTACTAAATAGTGATGGACCTACCCTGGTCTTGATTCCCCGGACAATTCCTGATACTTGATCAATCGAGGTCTAAAACTAAGTCAGGTAATTTTAAGCTACAGCAAAACAAAACAACTCATTAAAAGCCTACTGCTTCACAGCTAAGAGATTTAATATATTATTGTTATATTCGCTAAAGAATCTTACCAATGACACAAAGCCGGCTATAAAAGCCATACTCATTGGCGGGACAATTGGAATCTTTCTTTTAATCCATTTCGCAGATAAAGGGTGGATTGCAAAGGATAATCCGAATAACAAACACTTTTGCATCTGACAAAAGGGGCGGCAAGAATTTACAAAACTGGCGATAGACCATTCGCAAATAAAATCAGAAAAACATGAGTATCATTAACAATTACGATAATTTCTTTCTGCCTGTCGACAATATTGACCAAGCAAAAGAGTTCTATACAAAAAAGCTTGGGCTTGGCATCAAGTTTGACTTT
>Ga0247812_10000684_pt1 | contig 20270 bp, 11 predicted proteins | sample UWRJL149409B1_FD_178011 | JGI IMG/M metagenome (GOLD analysis project Ga0247812, IMG submission 178011) | Plant litter microbial communities from Arlington Agricultural Research Station in Wisconsin, United States - UWRJ-L149-409B-1 | ecosystem: Environmental > Terrestrial > Plant litter >...
GACAGCTTCACCGAAGGCGAAATGCTGAGCTTTACCGGCATTCCGTACTTCGCGCCGGAGCTGTTCCGCTCGGTGCGCATCCGCAATCCGCTCAAGATGAAGCAGTTGCACAAGGGCCTGCAGCAGCTGGGCGAAGAGGGCGCGGTGCAGGTCTTCAAGCCGGTGCTGGGCAGTGAGCTGATCCTGGGCGCGGTTGGCGTGCTGCAGTTCGAGGTGGTTGCCAGCCGCCTGCTCAACGAGTACGGCGTCGACGCCGTGTTCGAAAGCGCCAGCATCAGCAGCGCGCGCTGGGTCTCGAGCGACGACAAGAAGGCGCTGGCCGACTTCGAAAACTCGCTCGGTCACAACGTGGCCTACGATGCGGCCGGCAATATGGCGTATCTGGCCACCTCGGGCGTCAACCTGCGCTTGACCCAGGAACGCTGGCCCAAGCTGACCTTCCACGCTACCCGCGAGCACGCGGTCAAGCTGGCCTGATTCAAGGCCTGAGCCCGCGTCGTCCTGACGCGGGCCGTTATTCTTGCGGTGATACTTTGGTGTCGATCGCAATCGATGCCAGCGTTTGCGTGCGCGAAGCGCCCAGCGCGTCGGTCACGCGCAGCTGCACCGGCAGCCAGGCGTGCTGCGGCGCCAGCCACAGTTCCAGCACGGGCGCGCCCGGCTCGCCAAGGCGTGCCAGCCGCACGGTGTCCAGCGGCCCCGCGGCCGTGGCAATCCGTTCCGGCCCCATCACCTGATAGCGCTCGATGCCGGCGCCGCCCGCGCCGCCCACCCAGAATTCCAGCACGTCCTTGATCTGGCCGGCGTCGCCCACGCCCATGCCCGCCAGTTGCAGCAAGACCGACGCCGTGTCCTGGCTACCCGGAACGAGCGGGAAGGGCTGCCCCTGCGGCCCGGCGCCGATGGTGCCGCTGCCGCGATCGAACACGGTAGTCAGGGCACCGGCACCCATTCCGGTTAATGCCCGCTGCGGCGCGATGCCGGCATCGTCGACCTGGCCTTCGCTGGAGATCGTACCCAGCACACCATCGAGTTCGACCGCATAGCGCGTGCCATCGCTGCGCCAGACCATGCGCGCGCTACCGCCGTCCTGTGAAGGCGCGTCCAGGCTGCTGCGCGTGACGACGGTGTAGTCGATGCGGCCGGACGGCGGTGGCTTGACGCGGTAGGTGCCGGGCATCTGGATGGGGGCAGCACTGCCGCCACTGGCGGCGGGGAGCGCGGCCTCGCCAGCATCGATGGGCGGTGCGGCGGACGGCATTGCAGCGGGGCCGCCATCGGCCATGGCGATGGGAGCAGACACCACGGGCGGCGCTGGCGCGGGAGGTTCCAGAGGTGCAGGTGCGGCAGGTGCGTCGGTCGCGCTGGACGGTGCATCCACGATGCCCCGTTCGGCCGCGACGAGGCGCACCGTGAACTCCGGCATGCCGATGACGGCGGGGCGCTGCGTCAGGCGCGCGTCGATCCAGGCGATCACCAGTGCGTGCAGCAGAAGCGACAGCACGCAGACCAGGAGCAGGCGCCGGTTCCGCTGCAGTGGAGCAATAAAGATCATGCCGCTAGTGTAGCGCGCGCTTTGCGCCATCACAAAGGCTGGCTTGTTCTGCGGCGTACATTCAAGAGTGCATTCAAGAAATATTACGCTCTACAGGGGGATACCATGAGGATGAGACCGCTGCGCCGCCCTGTCGTTCCACCTGCCATGACGGCGGCCTGACATGCTGGCCCGTCTTCGTATCGGCCCCAAGCTCCTGCTGGCCCCAGGCGCCGTCCTCGTGCTGCTGCTCGTGCTGTCGTGCGCGGCCTATGTCGCGCTGGCGCGCCAGAATGCTTCACTCGAATCGATCGTCGGCCAGCGCGCCGCCAGCCTGCACGCTGCCGCCAGCCTGGGCACGCAATCGCACAAGGCGCATGCCGACATCTACCGTTACCTGAGCTGGATGGGCGGCAGCTTCCCGCCGGCCCGCACCGAGCCGCTGCGGCGCGACATCCTGGCGCAGCACGGGCGCATTGCGGTTGGCCTCACGACGCTGTCGACCGGTCCGCTGACTGGCGCCGAGCTGCGTCACGTCGAGCAGGCCGCGCAGGCACAGCGCCGCTATGCGCGCGCTGTGCGCGACGTCATCGAGCTCGCGCCACTGGACGGTTCGATCAGCGCCAACGCGATGCAGAAGGCCGAAGCTGCGTACGCGCTGGTCGATCAGCGCCTGGCGGGTCTCAGCGCGCTCGAAGACACGCTGGCACGCCAGGCCGCCGCCGGGGCCAAGGCCGACTTTCGCATGGTCTCGCTGCTGATGCCCACGGTGCTGGTGCTGGCGATCGGACTGTCGCTCGCCATCACGTTCGCCGTACGCCGGATCCTGCTCGGCGAGATCCGCGGCATCGGCCTGGCCGCCAGCAGCTTGGCCAGCGGCAACCTCACGGTGCAGGAGCGCGACTACGGCAGCGACGAAATCGCCGACACGTCGCGCCTGCTCGACGCGAGCATCCGCAATCTGAATGGCATGCTGTGCACGGTCGCCGAAGCGGCGCGCACGATCGGTGCAGCGTCGCGCGACATCAAGCTCGGCAGCCTGAGCCTGGGCAGCCGCGCCGTGTACCGCGCCAGCGCGCTGGCCGACACCGAGGGCACGCTGCAAGCGCTGGCGGCGAACGTGCGCGACAACGTCGACGATGCCCGCGCCGCCAACCGCCTCGCTGCCGGCGCCGGCGACGTCGCGCAGGACGGTGGCGGTGTGGTCGAGCGGCTCGTCAACACACTGGACGCGAGCCGGCGTAGCGCGCAGCAGGTGACGGCGATCGTCGATGCGCTGGAGGTGGCGGCGGGCGAAACGGGCACGCGCGTGTTGAATGCGGCGCTGGACGCCTCGCGTGCGCCAATGAGCGCCATGGATCTGGCGGCGGTGGCAACCGAGGTGCGTTCGCTGGCGCGGCGGGTGGCCGCGGCCAGCCAGGAAATCCGCGCCGTGATCGCGCAGTCGGTGGCGCAGATCGAGGGCGGCACGGCGTGGGCGCTGCATGCCGGCAGCAATATGCAGCGCATCGCCAGTTCGGTGCGCGATGTCGAGCACCTCGTCGGGCGGATTGGCTCCACCGGCGATGGCCAGGCGGAGCAGCTGCAGGGGGTCAGTCAGGCGATCGTGCAGATGGACCAGGTCACACGCCAGAACTGCACGCTGGTCGAGGAAGCCGCCAGCGCCGCCTGCATGCTGCAGATGCAGGCGATTGCGCTGGCGCGTACCGTGGCCGGGTTCAGGCTGGAAGAGGGAGAGGGCAGCCACGGGGCGCCAGCGGCGACGTTACCGGTACCGCCAGCCCCTAATGACAACAGCGGCGTCCCTGGCGAACCCACGCGCGAACGGCGTGGGTCAAACCGGGAACGCCGCCGTCATTCGGCATCGCATTTGCGGCTCGCATCGAGCCGCAAATGATGCCGCTGCTGCCCGGGCAGGTCAGCGGTTACTCGTAATCGCTGATCGGCGCGCAGCCGCAGAACAGGTTACGGTCGCCATACACGTTGTCGGCACGGCCGACCGGTGGCCAGTACTTCTTCTTGCGCAGGCTCGCGACCGGGAACGCCGCCACTTCACGCGTGTAGCCGTGGGTCCAGTCGTCGCTCGTGACCACTTCGGCCGTGTGCGGCGCACCCTTGAGTGGATTGTCCATGCGGTCGTACTCGCCGCGCTCGACCTTGACGATCTCGGCGTGGATCGTGATCATCGCCTCGATGAAGCGGTCGATCTCGGCTTTCGATTCCGATTCGGTCGGCTCGATCATCAGGGTGCCCGGGACCGGGAAGCTCATGGTCGGCGCATGGAAACCGAAGTCCATCAGGCGCTTGGCCACGTCTTCGTTCGAGATGCCGGTCTTGTCCTGCAGGGGACGCAGGTCGATGATGCACTCGTGCGCCACCAGGCCATCGTGGCCCGCGTACAGCACCGGGTAGTGCGGCGCCAGGCGGCGTGCGATGTAGTTGGCATTCAGGATCGCCACTTCGGTCGCGGCGGTCAGGCCATCCGCGCCCATCATCGCGATGTACATCCACGAAATCGGCAGGATCGAGGCCGAGCCGAAGGCTGCAGCGCTGACCGCGCCGATGCCTTGTTCGTCACGCACGTAGCCGGTCGAGAGCTGGTTTGGCAGGAACTTGGCCAGGTGCGCGCCGACGCCGATCGGGCCGACGCCCGGGCCGCCACCGCCGTGCGGGATGCAGAAGGTCTTGTGCAGGTTCAGGTGGCTGACGTCACCGCCGAACGCACCCGGCGAGGCCAGGCCCACCAGTGCATTCATGTTGGCGCCGTCGACGTACACCTGGCCGCCGTGCTGGTGCACGATCTCGCACAGTTCCTTGATGCCTTCTTCGAACACGCCGTGGGTCGACGGGTAGGTGACCATCACGCAGGCCAGATTCGCGCTGTGCTGCTCGGCCTTGGCTTTCAGATCGACCAGGTCGACGTTGCCGTTTTCATCGCAGGCGGTGACGACGACCTTCATGCCGACCATGCTGGCCGACGCCGGGTTGGTACCGTGGGCCGACGACGGGATCAGGCAGATGTTGCGGTGGCCTTCGCCGCGCGCCTGGTGGTACTTCTGAATGACCAGCAGGCCCGCGTATTCGCCCTGCGAGCCGGCGTTCGGCTGCAGCGAGATCGCGGCGTAACCGGTGGCGGCGCACAGCATCGCCTCCAGCTGCGTGATCATTTCACGGTAGCCGACGGTCTGGTCGTTCGGCGCCAGCGGGTGGATGTTCGAGAACTCGGGCCAGGTGACCGGCACCATCTCGGACGTTGCATTGAGCTTCATCGTGCACGAACCGAGCGGGATCATCGTGCGGTCCAGCGCCAGGTCCTTGTCGGCCAGTGCGCGCAGGTAGCGCAGCATCTCGTGCTCGGCGTGGTAGCGATTGAAGGTCGGGTGGGTCAGGTATTGGCTGGTACGGGCCAGAGCCGTTGGCAGCGCGTCGCTGGCGTCGGCGTCCAGTGCATCCAGGTCAACCGATTTGCCGTCGCCGAAGATGGCCATCAGCGTCGCCAGGTCGTCGCGGGTGACGGTTTCGTCCAGCGCGATGCCCACTTGCGTGGCGTCGATCTGGCGCAGGTTGATGCCGTGCTCAACCGCTGCGGCGTGGATCGCTCCGGCGTCCTTGACGCGCACGGTCAGCGTGTCGAAGTAGGTCTGGTTGACCAGATCGAAGCCCAGCTGCTGCAGGCCGGCAGCCAGGATCGCGGTCTGGCGGTGCACGCGGCGCGCAATGCGCTCGAGACCCTGCGGGCCGTGGTAGACCGTGTACATGCCGGCCATCACGGCCAGCAGCACTTGCGCGGTGCAGATGTTCGACGTCGCTTTTTCGCGGCGGATGTGCTGCTCGCGCGTCTGCAGTGCCAGGCGGTAGGCCTGGTTGCCTTGTGCGTCGATCGTCACGCCGACCAGACGGCCCGACATGCTGCGCTTGAATTCGTCGCGCGTGGCCAGGTAGCCGGCGTGCGGACCGCCGAAACCGAGCGGCACGCCGAAGCGCTGGCTGTTGCCGACGACGACGTCCGCGCCCCATTCGCCCGGCGGCGTGAGCAGGGTCAGGGCCAGCAGGTCAGCGGCCACGATCACCATGCTGCCTGCGGCGTGCAGTTTCTCGACGGCGGCGCGGTAGTCGCGCACTTCGCCATTCACGCCCGGGTATTGCAGCAGCACGCCGAAGCAGGTTTCGCCCAGCGACTCGATGTCGGCCGCGGCGATGGTGCGCACTTCAACGCCGATCGGCAGCGCGCGCGTTTCGATGATTTCGCGGGTCTGCGGCAGCACGTCGTCGGCAACGTAGAACACTTTCGAAGCCGACTTGCCGACGCGCTGGATCAGCGTCATGGCTTCGGCGGCGGCGGTGCCTTCGTCGAGCATCGACGAGTTGGCGATGCCCATGCCGGTCAGGTCGGTCACGGCCTGCTGGAAGTTCAGGATCGCTTCGAGGCGGCCCTGCGAAATCTCCGGCTGGTAAGGCGTGTAGGCGGTGTACCAGGCCGGGTTTTCGAAGATGTTGCGCAGGATGACCTTCGGCGTGAAGGTGCCGTGGTAGCCCTGGCCGATCAGCGACTTGAGCACCTTGTTCTTCGAGGCTAGGGCCTTGAGGGTGGCCAGTGCTTCTTCTTCGGTGCGTGGCTCGGCGAACTGGCCCAGGTCGATCTTGTCCTTGCGGCGGATATTGGCTGGCACGACGGCGTCGATCAGCGCGGCGCGGGTCTCGTAGCCGAGGGCCGACAGCATCGCTGCCTGGTCGGCGTCGGACGGGCCGATGTGGCGCGGGATGAATGAATCACGTGCTTCGAGTTGGGTGAGGCTTGGTCGGGTCATGTTGGGGGACACAGTCTGCGGCGACGTTGAAGGAGAATGGCGGGTGGTGCAGGGCGGTGCGCCGCGGCAGGGCCGGCGGCGCACCTGGAGGCGGATCAGTGGTCGGTGGTCTTGCCGTAGGCGTCAGCGTCGAGCAGATTGTCGTACGAGCCGGCGTCGCTTGGCGCGAGCTTGAACAGCCAGCTGCCGTAGGCATCCTGGTTGATCGAGTCCGGCGCGTCGGCCACTGGCTGGTTCACGGCGGTGACGGTGCCGTCGACTGGCGCGTAGATGTCGCTGGCGGCTTTCACCGATTCCACGACGGCGGCGTCGCTGCCGGCGGTGAAGGCCTTGCCAACCTGCGGCAGTTCGACGAACACGATGTCGCCCAGCGCGTCCTGCGCGTACTCGGTGATGCCGACGGTCAGGGTGCCGTCTTCTTCGCGGCGAACCCACTCATGGGATTCGGTGTATTTCAGGTCGGTAGGGATGTTCATGAGGACTCCGGGTAGTTGGGTGGATAGCAGTATAGGTGTTCTGTGTTCCAGGCAGCGCTCAGGCGGCCAGCACTTTACCGTTACGCACGAACGGCAGCTTGACGACGCTGGCGGCCAGGCGCTTGTCGCGGATGATCACGTGGACGGTATCGCCGATGGCCACGTCCATCGGCACGCGCGCCAGGGCGATCGCCTGCTGCATGCTCGGGCTGAAGGTGCCGCTGGTGATCTCGCCTTCCAGGCCGGACGCCGCGACCACCTTCTGGTGCGCGCGCAGGATACCGCCTTTTTCACGCAGGATCAGGCCGACGAATTGCGCGCCCTGGCCCTTGGCTTGCAGGGCAGCCTTGCCGATGAAGTCGCGCTCCGAGACCAGGTCGATCGTCCAGGCCAGGCCGGCGTCGAGCGGGTTGACGGCATCGTCCATGTCCTGGCCGTACAGGTTCATGCCGGCTTCCAGGCGCAGCGTATCGCGCGCACCGAGGCCGGCCGGCTTGATGCCGACGGCGACAAAGGCATTCCACAGCGCTTCGGCTTGCGAGGCCGGCACGCCGATCTCGAAGCCGTCTTCGCCGGTGTAGCCGGTGCGGGCGATCATCGCTTCACCGAACGCGGTGTCCGGGACGATGACGGCGTTGAACGGCTTGAGGTTTTCGGATGGCGCCTGGGTGGTCGGCAGTACCTGCCACACCTTGGCGCGGGCGTTCGGGCCCTGCACGGCGATCAGTGCGATCGGATCGTTGCCGTCGCGGCGCGCGGTGATCGTCACGCCGCTGTTGGTGGCGGTGTTTTGCTGATTCATCCAGGCGACGTCTTTTTCGGCGGTGCCGGCGTTGACGACGATGCGGAACCATTCTTCGGACAGGAAATAGACGATCAGGTCGTCGATGACGCCGCCTTCGGGATTGAGCATGCACGAGTACAGCGCCTTGCCCGGCACTTGCAGCTTGTCGACGTTATTGGCCAGGAGGCCGCGCAGGAACGTGCGCACGTTGGCGCCCTTGACGTCGACGACGCACATGTGGGACACGTCGAACATGCCGGCGTCGCTGCGCACCGCATTGTGCTCTTCGATTTGCGAACCGTAGTTGACGGGCATGTCCCAGCCGCCGAAATCGACCATCTTGGCGTTGGCGGCGCGGTGAGCGGAATTGAGCGGGGTCGCTTTGAGCGTCATGGAATCCTCAGGCAGAAATAGGGGTACAGCACGGTCGTCGTGCGCTGTCGACCCCTCTGTCCTTGGTACCTGAGAGATAGCGGCTGTGCGCCGCTTGCCCCTTCGGTGGACCGCTACCGCGGCCGCTCTCCAGAGTTGAACCGCCGCGCGTCGCGCCGCCGTCCCTTGACCGGTCCTTTTGCCTGAGAGTTTATGGGTGAGTGCCCCTTCGGCGGCAGCATGCTGCGCTCTCCCGATCAAGACTGCGGAGGATATGTCACCCTTTGCCGACTGTCAACCGCCCACCCCCACCCATAATTAGGGTCAGAGTCGAATTGTTTGACAACATTGGGGAATTGCCCATTAAATCTACTCTGACCCTCATTGTGATTTGGCATGGGATTGCCTTGAAACATTGCTTTGCACTATTGGTGATCGGTTGTGGGGGGGCGTGCGAGGGGATTTGCTACACTTGGTTCACTTACGTTGTAGGCGGAACAGACTATGAATCAAGCCAAAGTGCCGCAGGAGAAAGAGGGGTGGTTTACGCTGTCTGGCGATGTCAACAGTGATATGGTGCACCGGATGTTCGAGGCGGTGGCCAATATGACGGAAGATGGCATCGATACTGCCCACGTGCTGCTGCAATCGAACGGTGGTTATGTCAGCGATGGGCTGTGCCTGTATAACTTCATGGCCAATTCGCCCATTAAATTTGTCATGTACAACGCCGGGGCGGTGGCCTCGATTGCGGTTGTCGTGTATCTGGCCGGGTCGCGCCGCTACGCCAGCGAGACGGCGCGGTTCATGATTCACAAGTCGCATGCGACGGCGTCGCCCGGTTCACGACCGGACGCGCTCAATATCATCGTCGAGGGTTTGCGCGCCGACGATGCGCGCACCGAGGCGATCCTGCGCAAGGAGATCGAGCTCACGCCCGAGCAGTGGAGCGTGCATCAGTATGGCGACCTGCACATGACGGCGCGCGACGCCAAGCTGTCCAGGATGATTCATGAAGTGAAAGACTTTGCGCCGCCCAAGGGCGCCATCCTGCGCAATATCTGACCGTCGTCGAACCTCCTGGCGCGCAGCGTGACTGGGCGCCGCGTGTCGTTCTCGTCGTTCTAGTCGCTCTGACGGCCTGCGCCCGCGTGCTGCCCGGGTATGCCGCCCTGGACGTCGGCAGCGGAAAGCGAGCCAGGCTCGTGCGATTCATTCACGCGGGTATCCGGTTGCTGGACCGGCGTGGGCTGGCACTCCGATTGCACCGCTGCATCGGGCGCTGAATCCGCTTGCTGATTCGACAAAGCATCGGACTGCCCGGCTGGATTACTCTCGCGATGCTGGCGTTCGGCGTCGATGTGCTGCGCCTGCGCGCTGCCCCCATTGCCCGCACCCGGACCAGCGCTGTTTTTCTCGACCATGATGAATCCTTTCAATAGTGTCGACAGATCGTACTCCTGCCGCCGACATGGCGTTGTTCGGTTCCGTGCAGTGCCACCCGTCGAAGCCCGGCATCGCACGCCAATCTGAAGGCGGCCTCTGCCTCTGTAGACATGTGCCTGCCTGGAGGGCTACTATCGATCCAGGCAAGCGCCGCGCTGGCGCAGCCTGCGCAGTGGCGCTCTGCCTCTGGCCCGCTGTGTTTGCTCATTGCTGACTGGCAAGAGTGTGGCAAAATAGAGGCTCGCCTTACTTCGCCGAATCGTCATGGCCACCCCATCCGTCCAGACCAACGCCGCGCGCAATGCCGCCGCTCAGCAGGCAACGCTTGCCGAGCTGGTCGCCATCGCCTGCCGCCAGGCCGGGACGGACTTGGGCGACGTGGTGCGCCGCATCGTGTCCGTCCTGCTCGACCTTACTGCGGCCGGCCCGGATCCCCGCGCGGTCATGCGTCGGGTCAAATCCGGCAATCTCCTCAAGAGCAACGATTACGCTTTTGTCCACCTGGCCACCAGCGCGCTCGAAACGGCGCTGGAAGCCGAGATCGCATTGCTGGCGCCGGGCGCCCCCGCTGCGCAGGCCGCGCCCGTGGCACTGAGCCTCGTGCCGCTCGAGCAGATCGACCAGCAGATGGCGCTCGACGCTGTCAGCCGCCCGTTCGACCTGCAGTACTCGGAGCAACTGGCCACTCTCGGCGTGCGCCTCGGATTGCTGCTGGGGCGCGATCTCGTGCGCGCCGCCCATAACCCGTTTCGGCCTGCCGTATTCCTGGGTGCGCTGCACGCGGCATGGTGCGAGTTCGAGCCCGACCCGGAAGCGCATGGCTTGCTGGCGCCACTGCTGCGCCCCGGCCTGATGATCGATCTCGGCCCGCTCTACGAAGCGTTGACCGAGGCGCTCAAGGCCGCGCGCAAGGGCAGGGGCGACGACACGCGCTTTGCCAAGACCGATGACCGCGCCGCGCGCCGCGCCGAACGTGCACGGCGCGAAGCGTCGCTGTCGGAGCAGCTGCGCCAGCTGTTCGACCCGGCGCTTGCCGTGCCGGAGATTCCGAATCTGCCCCAAGGCAGCGGCGGATGGCGGCCCAGCACCGCGTCGGGCTTCGCGGTCGCGCCGCCGGCAGCGAGCACGCCCGTCAGCACGGAGGCTGGCGCCCAGGCCAACGCGCCAGCCGGCGCCCAGGCTGCCTTCCACCCAGGCGCACCGGGCCACGCCACGTCGACGCCCGCCCACGGATTCACCTATGGCGCCGCCAGCGGATCACCTGTGCCCGGCGCGCTGCCACTGATCGACCTGCTCGGCCGCCTCGGCACCGGCGCCGCCATCCCCGGCATGCCGGACCTGCCCCAGTTTGCCCTCAGCGCCGGCGTCCAAGGGGCCACCAGCACGGGTCACGGCAATAACAACAGCGTCCCCCACGGCGCCTTCTACCTCCCGCGCCTGCGCGCCAGCCTGCCGCCGGGCGCACTCTCGCGCGGCGACGCCACCACGCTCGATCTGCTGGCGCGCGTGTTCGAAGGCGTGCTGCAGGACGACGGCGTCGCCCCCGAAACACGCGAGCTGCTGGCTTTCCTGCAGGTGCCGGTGCTCAAAGCGGCCCTGCGCGATCGCAGCTTCTTCTACGAGGAAGCCCACCCCGCGCGGCGCCTGCTCGACCTGCTCTCGCAAACGGGCTGGGAGCAGCCGGCCGACCAGGACGATCCCGTCTACCGCGCCATGCGCCGCAGCGTCGAGCGGGTACGCGATGCCGACCAGCCCGAGTTCGAGGCCGCCGTCGCCGAACTCGAAGCCGGCCTGGCCGCGCGCGAGGCCGCCGAACAGGCGGCCATTGCCGGTCCGATCGCCAATGCCACGCGCCAGGAAAAGCGCGTCGCCGCCGAGCGCTCGGCGCAGCGCGCCGTGGCCCTGCGGCTGGCGGGCGAGCAGCTCGTGCCAGCCGTGGCGGGTTTTCTCGAGCAGCGCTGGAGCGCCGCGCTGGCGCTGGCCTACACGATCGAAGATACGCGCCCCGGCGCGATCGAGAATGCCACGCGCACGATGGAAGACCTGATCTGGAGCGTCAAGCCCAAGGCGACGCAAGAGCAGCGCAAGGCCCTGATCGCGCACCTGCCGGCGCTGCTGGCAAGCTTGAACAAATGGCTCGACGCCACGCGCTGGCAGGACGCCGAGCGGCTCCAGTTCTTCGCCGAGCTGGCCGAGTGTCACGCCTCGATCGTGCGCGCGCCGATCGAGCTCGCGCCCGAACGCCAGCTCGAACTGGCGGTGGAAGCGGCGCAGCAGGATGCGCTGCGCCGCGTGGCGCAGGAGCAGGCGCAGGCCGAGGACGAAGCGCACGCCAGTCAGGGGCCGGAAGCCGATACCCTGGCCGGCCTGGAGCGCGGCATGCGCCTCGAACTCGCCGAGGGCGATCGCGTCCGCAAGGTGCGCCTGGCCTGGGTCAGTCCGCTGCGCACGCTGTACATCTTCTCCGGCGCCGCGCGTCAGGAAGCGTTCTCGTTGCCGGCCGGGCGCCTGGCGGATCTGCTGCGCGCTGGCGCGATCCGGGTCGTGCTGGCCGAGGGAGTCGTCGGCCGTATCCTCGGCGCCGCCGTCGGCAGCGCGGCAGTCAACGATGCAGGCCCACCGGCGGACCATCGCGCCGCCGAGTAAGCGCTTGATTCTCCGCCCCCCCCCCCGGTCATGGCCTTCGCCATCCCGGCGATGGTATGATGATCGCTTCTTTGCTACCTTCCTCTCCCACGCAACGTGCGCCTCTCTTCCATCAAATTGTCGGGATTCAAATCGTTCGTCGATCCCACCAATTTTCAGGTGCCCGGCCAGCTGGTCGGCGTGGTCGGCCCCAACGGCTGCGGCAAGTCGAACATCATCGACGCCGTGCGCTGGGTGCTGGGCGAATCCAAGGCCTCCGAGCTGCGCGGCGAGTCGATGCAGGACGTGATCTTCAACGGCTCCACGCATCGCAAGCCCGCCGGGCGCTCGTCGGTCGAGCTGGTATTCGACAACAACGCCGGCAAGGCCGCCGGCCAATGGGGCCAGTACGCCGAGATCGCGGTCAAGCGCACGCTCACGCGCGACGGCACCTCCACCTATTACATCAACGGCCAGCCGGTGCGCCGGCGCGACATCCAGGACATTTTCCTTGGCACGGGCCTGGGCCCACGCGCCTATGCCATCATCGGCCAGGGCATGATTTCGCGGATCATCGAATCGCGCCCCGAAGAACTGCGCGTGTTCCTCGAAGAAGCCGCAGGCGTCTCCAAATACAAGGAACGCCGGCGCGAAACCGAAAACCGCCTGTCCGACACGCGCGAAAACCTGCTGCGGGTCGAGGACATCCTGCGCGAACTGAACGCCAATCTCGAGAAGCTCGAAGCCCAGGCAGCGGTCGCGCGGCGCTTCCAGCAGATGCAGGCTGACCAGGAAGAAAAGCAGAAGCTCCTCTGGCTGCTGCGCAAGAACGATGCCAACGCCGAGCAGGTCCGGTTTTTCCGCGAGATCGAAGACGCGCAGACCGGGCTCGAAGCCCAGACCGCGCAACTGCGCGGCGTGGAGCTCGACCTCGAACACCTGCGCCAGGCGCACTTCGCTGCGGGCGACCGCCTGCACACGGCGCAGGGCGCGCTCTACAGCGTCAACGCCGAAATCGGTAGTCTCGAAGCGCAGATCAAGTTCGTCGTCGAATCGCGCACGCGCCTGCAAAACCAGATCGCCACCTTAAGCGCCCAGCGCGATGGCTGGTCGACCCAGGCCGAGGAACACCGCGAAGGCCAGGAAGAAGCCGAGATGCAGCTCGAAGAACTGGCCGCGCGGGCCGAGGGCGCGCAGATCGCCGTTGAAGCGCATGGCGAGCGCCTGCCCGAACTCGAAGCGGCCTGGCGCGCCGGCCAGGATGCTGCCAATGCGGCGCGTGCGCGCATCATGGCGGTCCAGCAGCGCATCGAGCTGGCAGCCGCCCACGGTCGTAATGCCGGCGGCATCCTGGCCAATCTGGTCGTGCGGCGCGAGCGTCTGCAGCAAGAGCGCAACACGCTGAACCTGCCCGACAGCGCCACGCTCGACAACTTGCGCCTGCAGCTCGAAGAAAAGCAGCTGGCACTTGAAGAACAGACGCAGGCGCTGGACGACGCCACGGCGCGCCAGGACACCGTCGAAGCCGAGCGCCGCCAGGCCAACGGCGACGTCCAGCGCGAGAGCGCCGCCAACACGCAGCTCGAAGCGCGCCTGGCCGCGCTGCGCCAGATGCAGGACCGCGTGCAAACCAAAGGCAAGGTCCAGCCCTGGTTGCAAAAGCACGCGCTGGCCGACTTGCCGCGCCTGTGGCAGCAGCTCGATGTGGAGTCGGGCTGGGAGACGGCGCTCGAAGCCGTGCTGCGCGAACGCGCCGGCGCGCTCGACGTGTCGAACCTCGACGCCACCAAGGCCTTTTTCAACGATCCGCCACCAGCGCGCCTGGCGCTGTACGCGCCGCAGCCGGGCGCCGCGCGCGACCCCGCGCCGGCTGGCCTGACGCCGTTCGCGAGCCTCTTGCGCATCAACGACGCCGGCGTGCGCGGTGTGCTCGACGACTGGCTGCACGGCGTGTATATCGCGCAGGACGCGTCGGAAGCGTTCGACGCGCGCGCCCGCCTGCCGCATGGCGCCAGCTTCGTCACGCGCCAGGGCCACGTGATCACGCGTTCGAGCGTGCGCTTCCATGCGCCCGACGCCGAGCAGGACGGCATGCTGGCGCGCCAGCACGAGATCGACAACACGGACAAGCAGGTGCGTGCGCAGGCGCTGCTGGCGAACGAGGCGCGTGAGCGCGCTGCCCGCGCCGACGCCGCCGTTCTCGATCTGGCGCGGCGCGTACAGGATGCGCGCGCCCGCGTCGCGACCCTGCAGCGCGAGGTGCACGCACTGCAGATCGAGGTGCTCAAGCAAAGCGAGATCGAAGCGCGCTTCAACCAGCGCAGCGGCCAGATCGCGGCCGACCTGACCGAGATCGCGGCGCAGGAGGCCGAACAGCGCCAGGCGCAGGCGGAAGCGGAGCAAACGTTCGAAGAACTCGAGATGCATCTGGCCGAGCTGCAGGACGCCAGCGAAGACGACCAGGCCGCGTTCCAGGACCAGGAGCAGGCGCTGGCCCGCGCCCGCGAACACCTGCGCGACCTGGAACGCGGCGCGCAGGAAGCGCAGTTCGCCGAGCGCGCCCAGCGCAGCCGCATCGACGAATTGCGCCGCACGATCGCCACCGCCGCGACGCAGGCCGAGCAGGTTGGCACGAGCCTGGCGCAGGCGCGCCTGGAACTGGCAGCACTTGAAAGCGGCAGCGCCCACGAAGGCCTGCAAGTGCTGCTCGATCAGCGTACGACCCAGGAGGCGGCATTATCAAGCGCCCGCCATGAACTCGACCAGGTCGCGCAGCAGCTGCGCACGGCCGAAGAGTCGCGCATGCAGACCGAGCGCAGCCTGCAGCCGCAGCGCGACCGCATCACCGAGCTGCAACTGAAGGAGCAGGCGGCGCGCCTGAACCAGGAGCAGTTCGCCGAAGCGCTGGCCGCTACCGGTGCCGACGAAGCCGAGTTGCAGGCCAAGCTTGTCCCCGATCTGAAGCCGCAGTACCTGCAGGGCGAAGTCACGCGCCTGACCAATGCCATCGCTGGCCTGGGCGCCGTCAACCTGGCGGCGGTGGACGAACTGGCGCAGGCCAGCGAACGCAAGCACTTCCTCGATTCGCAGAATGCCGACCTGAGTGAAGCCATCGCCACGCTGGAAGACGCGATCGGGCGCATCGACCGCGAAACGCGTGATTTGCTGCAAGACACGTTCGACCGCGTGAACGGGCATTTCTCGGAGCTGTTCCCGATCCTGTTCGGCGGGGGCAATGCGCGCCTGGTGATGACGGGCGACGAGATCCTCGACGCGGGCGTGCAGGTGATGGCGCAACCGCCGGGCAAGAAGAATGCCACGATCCACTTGCTGTCGGGCGGCGAGAAAGCCCTGACCGCGACGGCGCTGGTGTTTTCGATGTTCCGCCTGAACCCGGCGCCATTCTGCCTGCTCGACGAAGTCGACGCGCCGCTGGACGACGCCAACACCGAGCGGTTCTGCCGCATGGTCAAGCGCATGTCCGAGCACACGCAGTTCCTGTTCATCTCGCATAACAAGATCGCGATGGAGATGGCCAGCCAGTTGATCGGCGTGACGATGCAGGAGCAGGGCGTCTCGCGCATCGTTGCGGTGGACATGGAAGCGGCCGCGGATCTCGTCGCCGCGTGAGCGTGCGGACTTCGCGTGCGGCCCGGGCCGTGTCAGAATGCTAATAAATGACATTCACGCGGGGGAGTTGGTATCATTGCATGCCTTCGCGTGGGGACTGCCCGCACACGTGGCATTTCGATTGAATCACCCAGTTCGCGGCAAGACCAGGACCGTGCGTCCGGCGCGACTTTCGCTATTGAGGCACAAGCAGCATGACTGATCTCCAAATGAGCCTGATCGCAGCCGGCGGCGTGTTCGTCGTCGGTGTCGTCACTTACAACAAATGGCAAGAGTACAAGGCCAGGAAAAGCGTCGAGCGCGCGTTCGCATCGGACCACGACGACGTGTTGATGCGCACCGGCGAAGGTGCGCCGGCGGCCGAACGCAGCGAGCCGATGTTCGACCTCGGCGTGCCGCCAGCGACACTGCCAGCCACCCCGCCAGCCAACCCGCCAGCGGCCCCTGTCACCGGCGCCACCGCGCCCGTGAAGGACACCGAATTTACCTACACGCGCGTGAACGAGCCGACGCTCGACGCGGACGCGTTCACGGTCGCCGACACCAAGCCCGAGCCACAGCTCGATGCGCCGGTATTGGGCGACACGCCGACGCCGGCACCGATTGTCGCGCCATCAGCCGAAGAAACGCCTGTGGCTGTAACGACGCCGGCACCTGCAGCGGCACCAGCGCCGGCCGCACCAGTTGCGCCAGCTGCACCAGCCGCGCCAGCCGCACCCGTCGCGCCACCGTCCTACCGCGCCGCCGGCGCCACCGCCGCGCAGGACGCCGTAGCCGCATCGCTCCCGGGCACCCGTCCCGGCATGCCGCCGGCCGAACTGGCCGAATGCCTGGTCGACCCCCTGATCGACTGCATGATCCCGCTGGCGCTCGAAGCGCCGGTCCGTGGCGACAAGATCCTGCCGACGCTGCACGGCCTGCGCCGCGTGGGCAACAAGCCGATCCACTACATCGGCTTTGCCGTCAGCGGCGAGTGGGAAGCGATCGTCCATGGTGGGGTGTACACCAAGCTGCAGGCGGGTGTCCAGATGGCCACGCGCACCACGGCGCTCAATGAACTCGAATACTCCGAACTCGTCACGCGCCTGCGCGCGGTGGGCGACGACATCGGCGCCGAGCCGCACGTGCCGGACATGATCGAAGTGATGAGCGAAGCACGCACGCTGCACCGTTTTGTCGCCGGTCACGACGCGCAGCTGAGCGTCAACCTGGCCGCCAACGGCGCGCCATGGGCGATGTCCACGCTGATCGGCGCGCTCGAGAACGCGGGCTTCGACGTGCGTCCGGATGGCCGCTTTGCGATGCCGGACCGTGATGGCGCCGGCAACAGCGTGCTGTTTACGCTCTCGACCAACGTCACGCTGGGCGCCGACACCACGTCGCGCCTGACGCTGCTGCTGGACGTGCCATGCGTGTCTCCGGCGCGCGATCCTTTCGGCCGCATGGTCGATACCGCGCGCGCACTCACGCAGCGCCTGGACGCAACGATCGTCGACGATGGCAACCAGCCGCTCGAAGCCGAAGCGCTCGACGACATCAAGGGCCAGGTGGTCGAGTTCTACGCCGAGATGGACGCCGCCGACATCGCCGCCGGCTCGACCCGGGCACTGCGCCTGTTCAGCTGAGGACCGTCCCGTGACCGAGCAACTCGATGCCCCGGCCCGGATGGCCTGGCTGGTCGCGGAACTGAACCGCGCCAGCTACAACTACCACGTGCTCGACGCCCCGACGATTCCGGACGCCGAGTACGATCGCCTGTACCACGAGCTGGCCGCGCTCGAGACCCTGCACCCCGAAGCGATCGCGCCCGATTCGCCGACCCAGCGCGTGGGCGACGTCCCGATCTCCGAATTCAACCAGGTGACGCATGCGGTGCCGATGCTGTCGCTGAATAACGGGTTCGCCGACGACGATGTCGACAACTTCGACCGCCGTGTGCGCGAAGGGCTCGAGACGCGCGAAGTCGCCTACAACGCCGAACTCAAATTCGACGGCCTGGCCATCAGCCTGCGCTATGAAAACGGCCGCTTCGTGCAGGCCGCCACGCGCGGCGACGGCTACACGGGCGAAGACGTCACTGCCAATATCCGCACCGTGCGCGTGATCCCGATGCGCCTGCATGGCAACGCCGTGCCGGCCGTGCTCGAAGTGCGTGGTGAAGTGCTGATGTTCAAGCGCGATTTCGAGAGCCTCAACGAACGCCAGCGCGCTGCTGGCCACAAGGAGTTCGCCAACCCGCGCAACGCTGCCGCCGGCAGCCTGCGCCAGCTGGATGCGCGTATTACCAACTCACGCCGGCTGCGCTTTTTTGCTTATGGCATTGGCCAGTTTGAAGGCGTCGATCTTCCGGATTCGCATTCCGCCGTACTGGACTGGCTTGATGCTCTCGGCCTTCCTGTGGCAAAGGAGCGTGAGGTAGTGACCGGTCGCGAGGGGCTGTTGCGGTTTTATCGTGACGTTGGTACACGTCGAACATCGCTGCCGTACGAGATCGATGGCGTTGTCTACAAGGTCAACCGCCTTGAAGACCAGCGCGGATTGGGCTTTGTCTCGCGCGCGCCGCGCTTCGCTCTAGCGCACAAATTCCCAGCTGAGGAAGCCCTTACAAGGGTACAGGCGATTGAAGTGCAAGTTGGGAGAACTGGCGCTATCACACCAGTCGCGCGTTTGGTTCCCGTATCAGTTGGCGGAGTCACCGTCACAAACGCAACACTCCACAATGAAGACGAAGTTCATCGCAAAGATGTACGCGTTGGGGATACTGTGATTGTCCGAAGAGCTGGAGACGTCATTCCAGAAGTGATGTCAGTCGTTTTGGACCGGCGCGAGATGCCCGCGCCTCCTCGTTACGAGTTGCCGAAACAGTGCCCGGTGTGCGGCTCGCACGTCGTGCGTGAAGAAGGCGAGATCGTTGCGCGCTGCTCCGGCGGCCTGACCTGCGCCGCGCAGCGCAAGGAGGCGATCCGCCACTTCGCCGGTCGCCGCATGATGGACATCGAAGGGCTGGGTGACCGCTACATCGACAGTCTGGTCGAGGCGAATTTGGTCACCGGCGTGGCCGACCTGTACAAGCTGACGCAGGACGATCTGCTCAAGATGAAGCGCCTGGCCGACGAGGCCGAGGCCGCGCCACCGGAGGTCGCCCGGCAGGGCAAGGTGCCGACCAAATGGGCCGACAATCTGCTGGCGGCGATTGCCGCCAGCAAGGCCCCGCCGCTCGAACGCCTGCTGTTCGCACTGGGCATCCGCCATGTGGGCGAATCCACCGCCAAGACGCTGGCCGAGTATCTGGGCAGCCTGGCACTGGTACGCCGCGCCCCGGCCGCGCTGCTGCGCGTGCTGCCCGATATTGGCGGCACGATGGCGCGGTCGATCGCCGACTTCTTCGCCGAAGAAAAAAACCAGATTGCGCTGGACGCCTTGCTGGCGGCCGGCGTGGCGCCCACGGGCGAGCATCCGCCCAAGGCGCAGCTGCGCGAGAAGCTCGATGAGATCAAGCTGCTGGCTGCACTGGACATCCCGAAACTGACCGAGCCGCGCGCACGCCAGATCATCGCCGCAGGCCAGACGCTCGACACCATCGCGGCGCGCACCGACTTCGGCATCTTCGGCTTGCCGGTCACGGTGGCCAGCGCGCTCGAAGGATGGCTGTTTGAGGCGGCCAACCGCGATCTGCTGACGGCGCTGGCTGCCATGCGGCGCGAACTGCTGGGCGCGGTGCCCGAAGCTGCGCCGGCGCTTGACGGCCCGTTGACCGGCAAGACGTTCGTGCTGACCGGGACACTGCCGACGATGAGCCGCGACGCGGCTGGCGCGCTGATCGAAGCGGCCGGCGGCAAGATCGCCGGCTCGGTATCGAAGAAGACCTCGTACGTGGTGGCCGGTGCCGAGGCGGGCAGCAAGCTGGCCAAGGCCGAAGAACTGGGCGTCGCGATCCTGGACGAATCGGCGCTGCTGGCGCTGCTCGAACAATCATCCTCACACTGACTGAATACGATGACCCTGATCCGCAAAGCCGTATTTCCTGTCGCCGGTCTTGGCAGCCGCTTCCTGCCCGCGACCAAGGCGCAGCCGAAGGAAATGCTGCCGATCGTCGACAAGCCGTTGATCCAATACGCGGTCGAAGAGGCGGTCGCCGCCGGCATCACGGAGCTGATCTTCATCACCGGCCGCAACAAGCGCGCGATCGAAGACCATTTCGACACCGCCTACGAGTTAGAGGCCGAACTCGAAGCAGCCGGCAAGCAGAAGCTGCTCGAGACGGTGCGCAATGTCATTCCGAAGAACGTCAACTGCATCTACATCCGCCAGTCCTCACCCCTGGGCCTGGGCCACGCCGTGCTGTGCGCGCGCCCGGTGGTGGGCAACGATCCCTTCGCCGTCCTGCTGGCCGACGACTTCATGGATGCCGACGGCCACAAGCCGGTGCTGGCGCAGATGACCGACCTTTACACGTATGAGCGCAGCAGCATCCTGGCGGTGCAGGACGTGCCGCGCGAGCAGACGCGCCAGTACGGGATCGTCAGCGCCGCGCCATACCGCCCGAACCTCGAACTGGTGTCCGGCATCGTCGAGAAACCGCAGCCAGCCGATGC